>WNFD01005034.1_pt1 | contig 13244 bp, 10 predicted proteins | sample 5400491 | NCBI WGS metagenome assembly WNFD01 (sample SAMN13153343, study PRJNA577476) | soil metagenome | isolation source: 120 cm saprolite under Douglas fir tree site 2 hole 2 replicate 2 | place: USA:California | collected 2015-04-18 | reverse complement strand
AGAATTTACAAAATTGAGCGGCGCTTACGCGGCGCCGCGGATCGCGGATTCCTCGAAAAAGTCTTCCACAAGCTGCTGCTGAATTTCACCTGGTGGGTGAACCGCAAAGATCCCGAAGGCATGAACATTTTCCAGGGCGGATTTCTCGGCTTGGACAACATCGGGGTCTTTGATCGTTCGGCGCCGCTTCCCACCGGCGGGCACTTGGAGCAGTCGGACGGCACCAGCTGGATGGGTATGTATTGCCTGAACATGCTGGCCATGGCGCTGGAGTTGGCGAAGGAAGATCCGGCGTATGAAGACGTGGCCAGCAAGTTTTTCGAGCATTTCGTGCACATCGCGCACGCCATGAACGATATGGGCTCAGATGGCCGTTCGTTGTGGGACGACGAGGATGGTTTTTACTACGACGTGCTGCATTTGCCCAACGGCGAAGAACACTTTCTGAAGATTCGCTCGATGGTCGGACTGATTCCGCTCTTTGCCGTGGAAACTCTGGAGCCGGAGATGGTGGAGCGCTTGCCCGGCTTCCGGCGACGCATGCAGTGGTTCGTGGACAACCATCCCGACATGCCCGAACACCTTGAGACCACGCAGCGTTCGGCGCACGGGGTGCGGCGGCTGCTGTCGCTGGTCAACCGGCGCCAGCTGAAGCGCGTGCTGGCGCGTATGCTCGATGAGACGGAATTTTTGTCGGATTTCGGAGTGCGCGCGCTTTCGCGGTATCACAAGGATCATCCCTATGAGGTCTATGTGAATGGGCATGTGAGCCGCGTGGAGTACGAGCCCGCGGAATCGACCACCGAAGTCTTCGGCGGCAATTCCAATTGGCGCGGGCCGATCTGGTTTCCGGTGAACTATTTGCTGATCGAATCGCTGCAGAAGTTTCACCATTACTATGGCGAGGATTTCAAAGTGGAGTGCCCCGCCCGTTCCGGCAAGGAAGCAGATCTGTGGCAGGTGGCCGCTGAGATTTCGCGCCGGCTCATCCGTATCTTTTTGCGCAGCAAGGATGGCCGCCGGCCGGTGGCGGGTGGCACCGAGATTTTCAATTACGATCCGCACTGGAAGGACTTGATCCTGTTCCATGAATATTTTCATGGAGACAATGGCGCCGGAATTGGCGCGAGTCACCAGACGGGCTGGACTGGGTTGGTAGCCAAATTGATCGAGCAAAGCGGTGAATAGAGCGCCTTCAGCTAATTTCACGGACGTCAAGCCGCGGGACCTTCCGGTGCTTCTCTCGATGATGCGACACCTGGCGGAACAGCCGCCTTCAATTCCGTTTGATGAAGGCGGGCTCCGCGCACCCTTGGAAAAATTTCTTGCCCATCCGGAGCTCGGGCGAGTTTGGCTCATGCAGCACCAGGAAAAGACCATTGGCTATGTCATTCTGACCCTGAGCTTCAGTTTTGAGTATCGCGGGGTGGACGCCTTCATTGACGAGCTCTACATCGAACCGCAGTGGCGCCATATGAGTTTCGGCCGGCAAGCGATGCAGCATGTTGAATCGCAGGCGCGAGCTTTGGGCGTGAACGCGCTGCACCTCGAAGTCGATCGAGGAAACGATGCGGCAATCGAGTTGTACCGGCGCGCCGGGTACGCGGATTACGGCCGACACCTGATGACCAAATGGCTGATAAGGCGGCCGGGCTAATGAACTCCACGTTGAAATTCGACCGCGAATTCTGCGACCTGGAAACGGCGGAATCGCGCGAATGGCTGGTGACCAATGGTATTGGCGGATATGCTTCGGGCACGATTGCCGGAGGGATGGCGCGCCGGTATCACGGACTGCTGATTGCCGCGCTGCAGCCGCCGGTGGGACGCACACACCTGGTCGCGTGTCTCGACGAAACTGTGCGCTATGGTAGTGCGGATTTTGAGCTGGCTACCCATCGTTGGGCCAGCGGTGCCGTGGAACCAAAAGGATTTCAGCACATTGAAGAATTTCGCCTGGACGGCACAACGCCGGTGTGGACTTATGCGCTGGCCGACGCGCGCCTGGAGAAGCGCGTCTGGATGCAGCAGGGCGCAAACACAACTTACGTGCAGTACACGCTGCTGGACGGCGCAGGCCCGGCCGAAATGGAGCTAAAGGCGCTTGTAAATTACCGCGATTTTCATGCTTCGACGCATGCGGGCGACTGGCGGATGCGCATCGAAGCCGTCGAAAACGGTGCGAGAGTCGAGGCCTTCGACGGTGCGGTACCGTTTTATCTGAGGAGTGTGCAAGCTTCTTGCCAACCGCGGCATGTTTGGTATCGCGATTATTTTCTTCCGGCAGAACGGGAGCGCGGGTTGGATGATCACGAGGATCACTTATTTGCCGCGGAGTTTCGCGCAGAAGTACGGGTGGGAAAGAGCGTCACGATTGTCTTGACCACGGAAGAGTCGGCGGCGCTCGATGGAGACATCGCGAAAGAGCAGCGCGCTGCTCATGAATCGGCAGTGCTGAACGCTTGGTACCAGCAGAACCAGACGATTGAGTCGGAGTCGCCGGATTGGCTATCCCAGCTTGCGCTAGCCGCCGATCAATTCATTGTGAAGCGCACTTTGCTGGAAGAGCCAGAGGGACGCAGCGTGATTGCGGGCTATCACTGGTTCGCCGATTGGGGGCGCGACACGATGATCGCGCTGCCCGGCTTGACGCTGACAACCGGACGCGCGGACATAGCGCGGCGGATTTTGCTGGCGTTTGCACGCTATGTCGACGCCGGAATGTTGCCAAATAATTTTCCAGACGCGGGCGGTAAGCCGGAATACAACACAGTGGATGCTGTGCTGTGGTACATCGAGGCAGCTCGACAATGTCTCGCGGCTACGGGCGATACCCACACGCTGCAAAACCTGTTCCCCGTGCTAGAGGGAATAATCGATGCCCACGTCAAAGGGACGCGCTACCAGATCCACGTGGACCCGGCGGACGGTTTGCTGTACGCAGGCGAAGCTGGCGTGCAACTTACCTGGATGGACGCGAGAATCGGCGATCGGGTGGTCACGCCGCGCACTGGCAAAGCCGTTGAGATCAATGCCCTGTGGATCAACGCGCTGGAAACGATGGCTGGGTTTGCGCGATTGTTGAAGAAATCGAGCGAAAGGTACGAAGTCCTTGCGCGGAAGGCTAAAGACGGCTTTCAGAAATTCTGGAATGAAAAGCAACATTGTTGTTACGACGTCATCGATTCACCCGAGATTGGCAATGATGCTGCGATTCGGCCCAATCAAATTTTTGCGGTGTCGCTGCCGCTAAGCCCGCTGACGCCTGAGCAGCAGAAATCCGTGGTCGATCTTTGCGCGGAGCGCTTGCTTACGCCATATGGTCTGCGCAGCCTTGCGCCCGGCGAACCTGGCTATCAGGGCCACTACCTCGGCGCGCCGCGCGAGCGCGACGCCGCTTATCATCAGGGAACTGTCTGGGGCTGGCTCTTGGGGCCATTTGTGCTCGCGCATTTTCGCGTGTATCGCGATCGTGCGGCGGCGATCGGCTTTTTCGAGGCAATCGGGAGCGCCATTCGCATGTACGGCCTCGGCACTTTGGCCGAGATCTTCGAGGGCGACCCGCCGTTCACGCCGCGGGGCTGCATTGCGCAGGCCTGGACCGTGGGCGAGGTGTTGCGGGCCTTTACCGAGTTGGCGCGGGCGCCGAAATCGATAGGCAAGCAGCCAGAAACAACCGCCGCTCCGGCCTAAACGCCGCGAGGTTCGTACAATTCCACCAACACCTTGTCGGCATTCGGCAAAGGCACGAGGAAGAAATTTACTCTGGTGCCGTCGGCCCCAGCCCGCGTTTGCGCATAAATCGGCTGCATCCCAAATTTCTCGCTCAAGATGTGCGTAGCACGATCCACGTTGGCGCAGCGAAACTCCACCTGCTGAACCCCTTCTCCAAATTTAGCCAAATATTTCGCGATCGCGCCTTGACCTTCCGCGTCGCGTGTGGTGAGCACATCGAGAGAAATATCGTTCGGGAAATGTAGCTCGAACTCTTGGGCGTCTTGATCCGGCGGCGCCTCGGATAGCGACGGCGCCCCGTTGGCTTCGCGGATGCGCGCGAAGGTGCTCGGCCGCACCGCTAGGCCGACAGTGACCATTGGATTGGCCCCAAACAATGCGGCAAACTCGGGATTGTTCCACCAGGCATAGACCGCGCGATCCGCTGGAGCCCGGCCTCGGCGATAAATTTCCGTTGCGGCTGCAGCGCGCATGATGGCGTCACCTGAAGAAAGGTCCGTGATCGCCGCGGAGAGAGGGCTGGACATGGATAAGGCAAGGATTGTAGCGTGAGGGCGTCGCGAAGCGAAGCGCCGCCGCTGCAAGTAACCAAAACGCCGCGATTTTCATCCCAAGCTCTATGCCAAAGCCAGTGATGTTGACGGTCGATGACGATCCGGAGGTTTTGCGCGCCATTGAACGCGACCTGCGCGGGCATTATGCCGACCGCTATCGGGTGATGCGCGCGAATTCCGGCAGCACCGCGCTGACCACGTTGCGCGAGCTTAAGGCCCGCAACAATCCCGTCGCGCTGCTGCTCGCCGATCAGCGCATGCCGCAAATGGACGGCGTCGGATTCCTCACACAAGCCATGGACATTCACCCGCAGGCCAAGCGCGCGCTGCTGACCGCCTACGCCGATACGAACGCGGCCATCGACGCCATTAACGAAGCGCGCGTGCACTATTACTTGATGAAGCCGTGGGATCCGCCGGAGGAAAAATTGTTTCCCGCGCTGGATGATCTGCTGCACGACTGGGCCGCGCAATTTCGTCCGTTGTACGAAGGCATTCGCGTCCTGGGCACGCGCTGGTCCTCGCGCTCCTATGAGCTGCGCGATTTCCTCGGACGCAATCAGGTGCCCTACCAGTGGATCGATGTCGAGATCGCGTCGACCGATCCTGAAGTCCGTCGGCTCATCGAGTCCCTCGGGCCGGAAGCGGAAACTTTGCCGCTGATTCTGTTTCCCGATGGCGAACGCCTCGCCGAGCCGCCGTTTCCGGCGGTGGCTAGCAAGCTGGGTCTGCACACCAAGGCGCAGACCAATTTTTATGATCTCGCGATCATTGGCGGTGGTCCCGCGGGTCTCGCCGCTGCCGTTTACGGAGCATCAGAAGGACTGCGCACCGTGATTGTGGAGCGTGAGGCGCCGGGCGGCCAGGCAGGTCTCAGCTCGCGCATTGAAAACTATTTGGGATTCCCTTCCGGCCTGAGCGGCGGCGACCTGGCGCGTCGCGCGGTCGCGCAGGCACGGCGCTTTGACGTGGAGATCCTCTCGCCGCAGGAAGCCATGAACATTCGTGTCGATGGGCCTTACCGCCATGTCAAACTTTCGGACGGCTCGGAGATTTCCTGTCACGCGCTGCTGCTGGCCATGGGTGTACAGTGGCGCTCGCTCGACGTGCCCGGAATTCAGCGCCTGCAAGGCGCTGGCGTTTACTACGGTGGCGGCGCGTCGGAGGCAATTGCCTGCAAGGGCGAGACGGTGTACGTGGTTGGCGGAGCCAATTCGGCCGGCCAGGCCGCGATGCACTTCTCAAAATTTGCCCAGAGAGTGATCATGCTTGTGCGCAGCGGCTCTCTGGCGAGCACCATGTCCCATTACTTAATCGAGCAGATCGAAAAAACGCCGAACATCGAGGTTTGGACGCACACCAGCGTGATTGAAGTACACGGCGAGACGCGGCTCTCGGAGATTACCATTCAGCGCGCAGTGACCGCGGAAACCGAAAAGCTCCCCGCCACGAGCCTGTTCATCTTTATTGGCGCGCAGCCGCGCACCGAATGGCTCGATGGGTTGGTCAAGCGCGATGAGCGCGGTTTCATCTTGTCAGGGCCGGATTTGTTGCATGATGGCAAGCGCCCGGAGGGCTGGACGCTCGACCGCGACCCTGGCTTGCTCGAAACGAATGTCCCTGGAATCTTTGTGGTTGGCGACGTGCGCCATGGCTCAGTGAAACGCGTCGCCTCCGGCGTGGGCGAAGGCGCCGTTGTCGTGCAATTCATGCATCAATATTTGGCCAAGGTGCAGTGATTGTCTTGCGGCACACGCTTGCATTTCTAAACTCGGAAGAGGCGAACCACGCATGACTGAACAGCCGGACAATGCTCGCATCGAAGCGCTGATCGCTGATTTGCGCAAGGTGCCTGCCTTCGCGGAACTCGCCTCCGAGGACCTCGAATGGTTCATTGGCCGCGCCGAGGAGCGCTGGGTCAAACCTGGTGAAGCCCTTGCGAAGGAGGACACCCCGGCCGACACCATGCTGGTTCTGCTCGCAGGCGAAATGCGCGGACGCCGCGAGGCCGATGGGCCGGACAGTCAGACGTACACGGTTACGGCGCCGGCGGTCTCCGGTTTTCTGCCCTTTTCGCGCATGAAAACCGTTCCGATGACGCCGCGTGCGGTAACGCCGATGCATGCGCTAGCGCTCCATTCCCAGCACTTCCCGGAGATGCTCCATCGCATGCCGCTTCTGGCGCAACGCCTGGTCGGCGTGCTGACCGACCGCGTAAGAAGCTACACACTGGCCGGCCAGCAGCGCGAAAAACTCGCGGCCCTCGGCAAACTGTCCGCAGGTTTGGCGCACGAGCTGAACAATCCGGCCGCGGCGGCGCGGCGTTCCGCGGGCTCTCTGCGCGATTGCCTCGAGCGTCTGCGCCAAGTGGGGCGCTCTTCCACTATCGGCCCCGAGGATTGCGCGATGCTGGCGAAGCGCGAGGAGGAAATTCGCGCGGCGCTGAAGCCCGCTGCGTTCAAGGACGAATTCGCGCGCGTCGAGCGGGAAGAAGCGATTCAAAGCTGGCTGGAAGGCCGGAACGTTGCCGACGCCTGGAAGCTGGCGCCTCTGCTCATGGAAGCAAACTTCACCGACGCTCAGTTGGAAAGCTTCGCAGCCGTAGCGGGCGCGTCGCTGGGCTCGGAGTTGACGCGCTTCGCCACGCTGCTCGAAATGCAGCGCATTGCTGACGAACTCGAGCACAGCACCGCGCGCATCTCCGACCTCATCAAAGCCATCAAAGAATATTCCTACATGGACCAGGCCAAGCTGCAGGAGGTAGACATCACCAAGAGCCTGGAAACCACGCTGACCATCATGCATCACAAACTCAAGCGCGGCATTAGCGTCATGCGCAACTACGCTCCGGATTTGCCCAAAATCATGGCTTATGGCAGCGAGCTCAACCAGGTGTGGACTAACCTGATCGACAACGCCGCCGATGCCATGGGCGACAGCGGCAACCTGCGCATTCGCACCGCTCGCGAAAACGATTTCATCCTGGTCGAAATTGCCGACAACGGTCCGGGCATTCCCGCCGATGTCAAACCGCGCATCTTCGATCCGTTTTTCACCACCAAGAGTGTCGGTGAAGGCACTGGCCTCGGCCTGGACTTTGTCTATCGCATCGTCACCGAAATGCACGGCCAGATTTCCGTGGACTCCGTGCCGGGCGACACGCGCTTTGCGGTACGCATCCCGATTCAAGCCGCGCAGTAGAGCCACCAGGAGACCGCTATGGCCGACAGCTGCACCCACACCGATCAAATCCGTTCCGTAAAGCCGAAAACCAAGGGATGCGAAGAGTGTCTCAAGATGGGCGACAGTTGGGTGCACTTGCGTCTGTGTGAGAGCTGCGGGCACGTCGGCTGCTGCGACTCCTCGAAAAATAAGCACGCCACCAAGCACTTCCGCGCCACCAAGCACCCCATCGTGAAGTCCTTAGAGCCCGGGGAGAGTTGGTTTTGGTGTTACGTCGACGAAGTGATGTTTGAAGAAGGCTGACGAATGCTTGGCTTGGCGGGAAATAGCAGGGAAGCCGCTAACGCGAGTAGCAGAATTCCGCCGACAACCATGAACGAAACGTGCTCAGGGATGTCCACCCAATGGTGAGCGAGCATCTTCGCCCCGATAAACGACAGCACAAACGACAGCCCTACCGTCAAAAAACGCAAGCGATTCAGCGCTCCCGCCAATAAGAAATACATCGCGCGCAATCCCAAAATCGCGAAGACGTTTGACGTATATACGATGAAGGCATCCTGCGTGATGCCGAAGATCGCCGGGATGGAATCGATGGCCAGTGTGATATCGGTGATTTCGATCACCAGCAGCACGATGAACAGCGGTGTAGCATGAAGCTTTCCTCGGCTCCGCGCAAAGAAATGCTCGCCCTCGTAGTCGCGCGTCACGCGCAGATGTTTGGTCGCAAAGCGAAAGATAGCGCTTTGTTCCGGACGCACTTTTTCCTTCTTGACGAACAGCATATGAATTCCCGCGTACAGAAGGAACGTGCCGAAGGCATACAGCACCCAGGAAAACCGCTGCACCAGCTCCGCTCCCGCCAGAATCATCACCCCGCGCATCACCAGTGCGCCGAAAATGCCCCATTCCAGCATGCGGTGCTGCAGCCGCTCGTCGATCGCGAAGGTGCGGAAGATCACCAGGAAAAGGAAGAGATTGTCGACGCTCAGGGACTTCTCGATCAGGTAGCCGGTGAAAAATTCCAGCGCCGGCCGGTATCCCCAGTAATGGAGAATGCCAATCCCGAAGAGAAGAGACAGCAGCACCCAGGCAAGGCTGAATAAACCCGCCTCGCGCATGCCTACCTTGTGGAGGCGGCGTCTAAAGACGCCGAGGTCCAGCGCAACCGCCGCCAAAACGAACAGGTTAAATCCTATCCACAGGAGAGGCGTGCCCATAGCGTGCGCCCGGAGCTAAGGCGCCGAAGCGTGCGTGTCGATAGCGTTGAGGTTGGTCAGTTCGACTCGCGTCGCCTGGCTAGCCCGAATCGTCACCGGCACGTCCCATCCGAGGCGTGTGTCGCCGGCGTTGGCGTCCAGATTCAGCGTGCTGACCCAGTATTCGCCGGGCGCTAGACCCGCGAGCGACCCCCGGCCGTCCAGATCCGTATCGGCTTTTCCGGCGAGATATTTCGTTTGCGCAAATTCCGGCGCCAGCCGTAGCACGCGCCTTCGGTGCTCAGCCTGAATCTGCGACCACTGCTGCTGCGGATTCACCCCGACGAGCTCCAGCTCGATGCCGCTCACCGTCGAGGGATTGTTCTCGATGAATTTTTTCAGCGCCGCATGATATTCCTGCAATTGCTTGTTGTAGCGTTCCGGATTGGCCGTCTTATCGGCGTCCGCATATTTCGGCTTGGGAATACCGGACGTAACGCCACCGCTATTCGAGCGCTGATACGCCAAAAGAAATTCGGGCACATGAAGAATGTCGTCGGGAATAACCAGCCGGTCGAGCCCCGGCATGGTCAGATCAAACACTTCATGCGCTTTCAGCCATTCCTTGAGCTCCGGAGAAAACTTCAGCCCTTCGATGAATTTGTCCCGTGAAACCACGGTGTTTTGTGCTTCCACTTCCTTCACGATTTCCAAGTAGCTCTTCGTCAGCACATAGAATGTAAACTGCCGCACCGGCTCGGGACGCGCCGCCGTAGGCGTGATGCGCGCCGCAAATTCAAGCGTGCCGCTGCTGCCTTGCGCGCGTGCCGCATTCGCCGCGCAAACCGCGCAAACCAGCACGCAGAAGAAAATCGCGAGCATCTTTCGCATGGCCTCATCCTAGCAGATTGCTCTAAGGCCATGCGCAAGAAGCCGCTAGTGTTTCCGTAACGTGAAATGAAAGGGAAGGCTCAGTGACACCGCTCAGTGACACCGTCGGTCTACAAGCTTAGGAGCTCTGTTGGCTCATCAAAAAAGACGAAAGACCGCCTCAATAGTTACCCACGCCGCGACCGGACGACGGTTCGCATCGCGTGCCGGATTGAATTTCCATCCGCGCACCGTTTCTGCGGCACGTTCCTCGAGCCCGAAACCGACGCCCCGCACCATGCGAATGTCCGAAGCCTTTCCATCCGCCCCGACCAAAACGCGCAGCGTCACCGTGCCTTGCATTTTGACCTTCCGCGCTTCGTCGGTATAGATCGGGTAAGGGCAAATCAGGCAGGTCGGCAGTGTCCCTCCCCTCGCGAGGATCTCATTCCCCTCGCCGTCTCCGGCATCCGGACCGCTACCGTCGCCCATGCCGCCTTTGTGTCCTTTCCCGATGCCGTGATCTGTGCCCGGCCCAGCGGATTCTGTCCCCGTTGGCATCCACGGCAGCCCAAGCGCGTTCACTGACGCAACCGTGGCCGGCGCTTGCTCATCCAGAATCGTTGGCCTAACTGCCAGCAGGTGATTGGAGTTGTCCGGCAGTCGTGGCGCAACCAACTGGATCGACGAGCGCGGAGCAAAGAAGCCGCGACTCGCAGGAACAGGATTTGACTCTCCGCCGCCGCCCTTGTGCCCAAGCGACGCCCTGTCAACGAACCGCTCACCGCGTGCGTGTGAATAAAACAAAGGCCCGACAGGAACGCCACTAATCGTCTGCTCCACTCTAGTGGACGGATTCTCCACCAGGGCAACCAACAGCACCGCAAGCACTCCCAGATGTGTCACCAACGAGACGGTCTGCGACGCCCCGGCGCGCCTTGTCGGCTCAAGCTTCAGCAAATGGAGGGGCGCTCCATTCGCCGAGGTCGGGGTGAGTCTAATGGTCGTGAAGAGTTGTCGAAGATTTTCTCGAACACGAGTGATCCAGGAAGTTGGCTCGATATGGAACGGTGAGAAACCGCGCGAAAAAGGCTCGGGCATGTCGCACCTCTGCTGGCCTCCCACGGATAACGAAGGCCAAGCGACAATTGACAGTTCTGAAGTGCGTAAACCACCTTTGGTTGCCTGGAAAATGCCAAGGCAGGGGGTTTTGAAAAAGAACTAAAAGTCTAGGAGGGCTGCGAAATACCAGAGGTGGGAGGCTGTCCTTAATTGTCAGGACAAACCATAACTCTCGAGGATTTTGAACGCAAAACTAAAAAGGGAGAGCTAAAAACTACTTTTCAGTACAGGCGGAAAGTGACTTCAATCGGCACGATCGTCGCCACGACTTTGCCGTTGGGCCCAACCGCCGGCTTGAACTTCCAGCCTCTCACGGCTTCGATCGCCTTCTCTTCCAGTCCGAGGCCCGGCCCCTTCACCACGGAAATGTTGACGGCGCGGCCGTCGGTGGTAATCGTTACCTGCAGTACCACGGTGCCCTGATACTTGGCCTTGCGCGCTTCGTCGGAATATTGCGGGATCGGGCAATACAGGCAAATCGGTACGCCGACGCCATTCACTCCAGCGCGAAACGCCCCACCGCCGGTGCCGCCACCTTCGCCGGGACCCAGACCACCCCCGGTGCCGCTGCCGATGCCTGTGCCGTTGCCATGTCCGAGCGACTCCGAATACGCCGAAGCCAGCGGATCGCCAAAGGTTGACAGATTCGGATTCGGCACCTTCAAGTCCGGTGGACCCAACAGCGACGGATCCATCGCCAGTTTTGGATTCAGATTCTGAATCTTTACCTGCGGCGGAGTAAACTGCGTCCACTTGAACTTAGGCAATTTCCCCTTGTTCACCGGAGTCAGGGTGTGGTCGTTCGCTCCGCCACCGCCCCCGGCTTTGTCCGCGCCCGCAGGGAGCTTCGCGACGTAAGGCGAAAGGTCGATCGGCATAACATCGACCTTGCTCTTCGCTTCGGTTGGCTGAGAAAAATGCCAGAACAGCGGAACAAAAATGACCAGCGCGAAAACTCCCGCGTGAAGGGCCATGGACATAACCTGCGTCCAGCCGAAGTTTTCGTCCTTCGACCAAATATCCTTCACCTTGACCGGCCTGCTGGTCACCCGCAAAGGCGGCAGCTTCGTCGGCGCCACAAACTCCTTGATGCGATAGAAAAACCCCCCAAAGTTGGCGCCCCAATTTACGACCAGTCGGCTGTTGATGGGCCCTTTCGGCACCGGGCGCGAGCTCAAGAACTCTTTCAGGTTTTCGCCCACTCCGCTGCCAAAGGCGTTACGCGTAAACGGCGCACCAGGACGCTCGACGACCTTAACCGGCCGCTCCGTCAAAAATTGCTTCAGGTTGGACCAGAAATTATCCGAGACCAAGTGCGGCGGCGCTCCGAACCGGGGCACCGCGTTGGCCGGTACCTTCACTATTTCCTGCGCCTTTGTTGCGGACAAGTTCCGCCTGGCGCTGGCGGGTGGCAGAAGACTAATAATTGAACCTGGCACCTTTTTCCCCTACATTCAGCCGCTTAGGGCGGCATGGGTGTTTAGACGCAGAAATCCTCGACGCGGTGTCCCAACAGAAATACGATTCCCCGATCGCCGGATAGGTTGCATACCCCTTCTGGCTGACACCTGCTACCAAACATTGTAACATACGCCATTACGCTGCTTTCCGATGTTTCCCGCCAAACACTGTGGGGAAATAACGGCATAGAAGGGAATTGCGCTAAATCGACCCATGGCCGAGCCGCTGGAACTCAAGAAGACCCTTAATCTGCCGAAAACCGATTTTCCGATGAAGGCCAGCTTACCGCAGAACGAGCCTAAGCAGCTCGCTTCCTGGCAGGAAGAGAGCCTCTACGAGCGCATCCTGGAAGTCCGCAAGGGCAAGCCGCTGTTTGTCCTGCATGACGGGCCGCCGTATCCCACTGGCGAAATTCATCTCGGCACCGGACTGAATAAAACCCTGAAAGACTTGGTCGTCAAGACCAAGAGCATGGCCGGCCATTATGCGCCCTACGTGCCGGGTTGGGATTGCCACGGTCTGCCCATCGAGACCCAGGTTGAAAAAGAGCTGGGTGGCAAGGGTAAAGTTCCCCCGGCGGAGTTTCGCAAGCTGTGCCGCGAATTTGCCTCGCGCTACGTCGAGCAGCACAAGCGCGATTTCAAGCGCCTGGGCATTTTCGGCCAGTGGAATCACCCATATCTGACGATGAGCTTCGATTACGAAGCCACCATAGCCGGCGCGTTTCTTGACTTCATGGAAAGCGGCTACGTCTATCGCGGGCGCAAGCCCGTGTATTGGTGCATTTACGACTCCACGGCGCTGGCCGAAGCCGAAGTCGAGTACGAAGACCACACCAGCCCGTCGATCTGGGTGAAATTTGGCGTGGTGAGCGGCGGTTCCGGTGAAGCTGCGAAAATCAGCAACGATGTCAGCGCGGTGATCTGGACCACCACTCCCTGGACGCTTCCGCACAATCGTGCTCTCGCATTTCATCCAAATTTCGAATACGCCGTGGTCGATACGGAAAAAGGCGCACTCCTTCTCGCCGCCGATCGCGTCGCCGCGTTGCAGGCCGAATCCGGAATCAAGGAAGCTCGCGTTCGCGCCAAGTTCAAAGGCGTCGAGTTTTCTGGCATGA
>WNFD01005032.1_pt1 | contig 13244 bp, 12 predicted proteins | sample 5400491 | NCBI WGS metagenome assembly WNFD01 (sample SAMN13153343, study PRJNA577476) | soil metagenome | isolation source: 120 cm saprolite under Douglas fir tree site 2 hole 2 replicate 2 | place: USA:California | collected 2015-04-18 | reverse complement strand
CCCAACGGCTTACGAGAAGCCCCTCATGGACGAGAATCCGGAGCGCCTCGCGCAGCGTGGATCGGCTCACCCCCAGAATTGCGGAGAGTTCCTTCTCCCCCGTGATGCGGCTGCCGCCGGCGAGGGAGCCCGCGGAGATCTCGTCGCGCAGCGCCTCGACGATGCGGTGAACCATATCGGTCCCTTGACCGGGCGTCCGCAGCCGCACTGCCATTTCCGACCAGATCATCGCCCATTTCCCCGCCTCCAGAGGTCGAACCTCTTTGCACAGGACTAAAGCCTCTGAGGTCAGACCTCAAGAGCCACGTGGACGTTGGACGTCCGGCTTGTATGCTTAAAATTTCGTCGTTTGTGCTAGGCAACTGCATACAAAGTAGCTGGCAGAAATCAAAATCAGCGCCAAATCGGTATACCGGACCATTCTAGAGTTTGCGGCGAATTTCTCGTAAGAGATGCAGCCGACATTTTTTCGGGCGCCTCGACCGTGATTCCTCACACTCCCTGCAGTTCCGAAGCGCGCCGTCCTGTCCCGGATGTGCTGCGCGACCTCATCGTCAGCGGCAAGCTGGCGCCGGGGACACGCCTTGTCGAGATGGATCTGTGCCGCGCTTTCCTGCGCTCGCGCAGCCCTGTCCGGGAGGCGATCCGCATCCTCACCGCCGAGGGTCTGATCGAGCCAGCGGGCAACCGCGGCGTTCAGGTCCGGCGCGCGGAAGCCGAAGAAATTATTCAGACTTTCAGCGTCATCGGGACGCTGGAAGCGATGGCGGGAGAACTCGCCGCGGCGCGCATTTCGGAACCGGAGCTGCGGCGGATCGAGGAGGCCCATCATCGCATGGTCGCGGCGTTCCAGGCCAATGATCAGGCCACCTACTATCACTGCAACCAGGCGATCCATCGGGCCATCTGGGAAGCCGCGGACAACGCGGTCCTGCTGCAGGAACTCGAACGGCTCAACGCATGGGTTCGGCCGTACCGCTTCGCGGTCAATAACCGCCTGGAAAGCTGGAGAAAATCTGTCGCGGACCATAACCGTATCATGGTCGCGCTGCTCAATCGCGACGGTCGGCGGCTCAGTCAGATCCTCCGTCTGCACCTTCCCTCGAAAGCGGAGGTGCTTCGCGCGCATCTGTCACTGACCGCCGCCAGGGAAGCCTGAGCACCGCTAGAGCATTGGCACGCTTGATGCAGTTAGGTGGCGACGGCTGGTCACTCCGGACGGGCGGGCCGGAGCTGCGGACCTCGTGCTGGGAGCGATATCATGAACGTAACTGGACTCTATCTCATCGTCGCCGCGATCGGGATTGTGCTCGCCCTGATCGCCTATTTACGCAACCGCAATAATATCGGCGGGATCATCATCGGCTTCTCGCTGATGGAGATCGTCATCATGGCCGTGATCGGCGTGATCAACGGTGTGCTCGGCACCCCGAACGCCATGCTCGGTCGCCTGTTCATGACCTTTTCGGGAAGCTATGGCTTCCTGGCCTTCGCAGCCATCTGCGGCTTCTTCTACATTTCCGGCCCGCTGGCGGCGTACATCATCCGCAAGCCGGGGGCGGCCACGATCGCGGAGACCATGAACGGCGTGGCCCAGGTTCTTTCCGGCAACCCCAACGGCGTCATGGTGCTCGGCGCGGGCTTCCTGCAGGGCTTCATGTCCGACATGGCGTTCGCGTTCTACGGCTACAAGAACTGGACGCTCGGCGTCGTCGCTCTGTCCGGCGCGCTGGCTCCGTTGCTGCAGCAGATTCCGGAGGTCTACTTCTTCGGCGTCGGCGACATGGGCCTCCCCTACAATCTTCTCGCGCTTGCGATCCGTATGGTCAGTGGCGCCGTCTATGCCATGGTCCTCGTCCGTCCGATCGCCCGTGGCCTCGCCCGCGCCGGCGTCGTGCGCGGCACGGCCGTGGCGGCGGAAGAAGGCAAGGCCAGACTTCACGGTCAAACGGCCTGATGTCTGAAATCCTGGAGCCCGACCGCGTGGGCGATCGCGAGGACGGCGCACTTGGGCGCGCCGTCCCACTCACTGGAAATGCCGAGGCCACATCGTCAGGGCCGCAGGGCGATGCCGGCGACACGTCGTCGGCCATCGTCGATCTTAGGGACATCACCTACACCTATGAGGGCGAGACGACACCCGTCATCAACGGGGTTTCGCTGCGCGTCGAGCCGGGCGAGTTCGTGCTGATCCTCGGGCCGAGCGGGTGCGGCAAGAGCACCCTGCTCAACGTTCTCAACGGCACCATTCCCCACACGCTGCGCGGTGAACTGGGCGGTCATGCCGTCGTGTGCGGAAAATCGGTACCGGACACCAAGGTCACGAACTTCGCGACCGAAGTCGGCATGGTGTTCCAGGACCCCGAAGCCCAGATCATCAACACCCGCGTGCGCGACGAGGTCTGTTTCGGGCTGGAAAATCTCTGCCGGCCTGCCGACGAGATCATGGCGCGACAGGCCGAGGCGCTCGCCTATGTCGGCCTTCCGGACGCCGGCGATCTTTCGATCTTCGACATGTCGGGCGGGCAGAAGCAGCGGGTCAGCATCGCCGCGGTCCTCGCCGCCCGCCCACGCCTTCTCGTGCTGGACGAGCCGACTGCCAATCTCGATCCCGCCGGTATGGCGGAAGTCTTCGCCGTGCTTCACCGCCTGAACCGCGAGTACAACACGACCATCGTGATGGTGGAACATCGGGTCGACGAATTGGCCGACCGGGTCTCCCGCGTGATCATGATGGATCGCGGCACGCTGGTGTTCGACGGTAGGCCGCGGGCGGCCTTCGCCCGACGCCGCGAGGGGCATTCCGAAGAGGCGGAAGCGATTGCCACCAGCGCCTGGTTCCCGCAGGTCAGCGAATTTACGCTCGAACTCGCCGCAGCCGCCGGCATCACGGTGGCGCCGGACGTCATGCCTCTCAACGTGACCGAGGCCGTCGCGTTCGCGGAAGGTGTGATGGCGGGGCGGCTGGTGCAGGTGACAGCCAGAGCGGCCGCACCGGAAAACGAGGCTCCAGGGGGGAAGCTGCTTTCGATCCGCGATCTCACCTTCGGCTATACGCGTGAACGGCCGATCCTGAAGAACGTCTCGCTCGAACTCGAGACCAGGAGCATCGTCGCACTGCTCGGGCAGAACGGGTCGGGCAAGACGACATTAGCCCGCGCGCTGATCGGAATCAACCCGGTGGAGCGCGGCACGGTTTATCTCGGCGACAGGGACATTTCGGACCTCGGCCCGCGCGAGATCTCTGCCGAGATAGGCTATGTGTTTCAGAACCCCGACCACCAGTTCGTCACCGACCAGATCGACGAAGAGGTCGCCTACGGACTGAAGGTCCGGGGCTTTGCCGAGGACTTCATCGCGCGGCGGGTCGACGAGGTTCTCGATATCGTCGATCTCGCGCGTTACCGACACCGGTCTCCGTTCAACCTGAGCCTGGGCGAGCGCCGCCGGCTGAGCGTGGCCACCATGCTGGTGCTCGAGCCGCGCCTTCTGGTGCTGGACGAGCCGACCATCGGGCAGGACCATGAACGCGCCCAGCACCTCATGCGGCTGATGGATCGACTTCGCGAGCGCTACAGCACGACAATCCTGATGATCACCCATGACGTGCGCCTTGTTGCGGAATGGGCCGACCGGGCCATTGCGCTGCGTGGCGGCGGAATCGCCTTCGACGGCACGCCCGAGGCGCTGTTTGCGCAAGCCGATCTCCTGAAGGAGAGCGCGCTGCTGCCGCCGCCGATCTTCGAGGTCAGCAGGGCGTTGGCGAAAACCCATCCGGATTGCGTAGCCGGGCCAACCTCGTCGATCCCCGAACTTGTCCGGTCGATGATCGCCTGAGAGGGAACGATGTCACGTTCGACCGTTTTTCAGTTCCGTGCCCGCGATTCCATCTTCCATCGCGCCGATCCGTTGACGAAATTCGCCTGGATGCTGACGGTATCGCTGCTGGCCTTCGGCGCCTACATCGCCTGGATCCAGATCGCGATCACGGTGATGGTCCTGGCGACGGCGCTGCTATTGGCGCGGATCACCGTGCGGGAAATCCTGCAAGGCACATGGCTCTTCCTGTTTGCCTGCACCAGCTTCTTCGTCATCCAGACACTGACCCTGCCCGGGACGACCGAGATATTCCGCATTCTGGGCAAGCCGATCTATGTCGAGAGCGCGGACTATGCCCTTGCTTCGGCCTTGCGCATCTACACCATCATTCTGGCATCGCTTGTCTTCGTGCGAAGCACCGATCCACGCGAACTCGCCATCGCCCTGGTGACGCAGGTGAAGATCCCCTACCGCATTGCGTATGCCTTCTTCATCGCGTTGCGCATCATTCCCACCATCGAGGAGGAGATCAAAATCATCCGCGCGGCCCAGGCGGTCCGTGGCGTGGTGCGGCAGCGGGGGGTTGCCGGACGCATCAGCGAAGCCAAGCGCTATTCCATGCCGCTCCTCGTCGGCGCGCTGCGGCGTGCGTCCACTATGGTGATGTCGATGGAAGCCCGTGGCTTCGGCGCCTATCCCCAGCGCACGTTTGTCGAGGCGCCGCATATGGGTTTCGGCGCGCAGGTCGCCTGCGGCGCTATGCTATTGGCCGTCGTCGGCTGGTACACCGCCCTGGCGTTCGGCGTAGTTCACTCGTTCTATGTTTTTGCGCCTTAGAGCACGCGGCGCCGTCAAGTTAGCTGATCTTGAACGGTTTGGCGCTGGACAAGTCACAAGAACGAATTCCGGACCCGATTGAAGGCGCTTTATCGGGACGTTGGAATGTCAGTGGATGGAAGCACAGCGTAAGGAGAAGAACATATGACTGCAGCCGCCGAAGCCACATTGCCGCTCGCCACGGTCCATCGACAATTTGCCATTCCTCTTTCAACACCCGTGAGCACTAAGAGACCTGGAGGCGAGAGACGACCCTCGACGACGTCTTGCCGTTTTCACCGGGCTCCGAACGGGGGATTTCATCGGCTATCCGTGCTGGGGGATTGAATGCTCGCGATGGAAGGCGGCGAGGCGATCGGCTAGTTGCGGAGCCGCCTCCGCAATGAGGCCGTGCCCTCCCGGCAGCAGCGCAAATTCGGAACCGTCAATCGCGCGCGTCACTGCCTGCGAATAACCTGGAGGGGTGAGGACATCCTGCTCACCGACAGCGACCAGCGTCGGTCGTTTGAGTTCCGACAGCCGGCTTGAGGTATCTGAGGCGCCGATGGCGGCGGCCTGTGCTTGCAAGAGTGCCGCGGACAAGCGATCCAGATTGGCAACATTCGCTTGGACGATCTGGTCGATCAGACCAGGCGTTGCATAGGCAGCGTCTGTCAGCACCCATGGCAGAAAACTGCGCTGCCACGCCTCTGGTGAAATCTTGTCGGCCAGTGTCGACATTTCCGTCAGGAGTGCAATCAGCCGTCTGCTCGGGCTCGCCCAAGTCGATAGGAGCGTCAGTGAACCGACACGTTCGGGGGCAGCAAACGCCAGCTCTTGCGCGATCTGACCACCCATCGAATGGCCAACGATATGGGCGGCTGGAAGCCTCAGGGCAGACAGCAGTTCTGCCGCCTGTTGCGCCATTGATCGTATCGTGATGTCGCTCGATGAGAAGCGAGCGTTACTGCCGACGCCCAAGTTGTTGAAGCGGATGACTCGGAAGCCCTTAGCGACGATCAGGGGCGAGACAACATCCCACACCGAGAGATCGCAACTGTAGCCCGCAATCAGAAGCACTGGCTCGCCCTGGCCTTCGATCCGATGCGCCGAGATCGCGGCGCGCGCTGTCGTTGAACCTGTTGCGGCCGCGGCTGCCGCTGCCGCTGCCGCGAGACCTGTGTGGATGATTGACCGCCTTGTCATCATAGGATTCTCCGTATCGCGGTTACGCGTTGCGCGGATCGCAGACGCACTGGCGCGGATGCTTCGTCCTGTCGAGCAGGCTGAGCGCGACGGCGCCAAGCAACGCAAAGGCGGCGAGAACGATCGCAGCGAGAGTTCGTGCACCGCCTTGGTCCGCCGGCGCCAGCGACGAGAACGCGCCCCCGAAACTGCTGAGCGCGGTCGCGGCGAGCGCCGTGCCGATCGCGCCTCCCGTCTGTAGGCAGGTGTTCTGAAATCCGGAGACCGCGCCTTGCAACTCGCCGGGGATTCCTTCAAGGGCTGCGAGATTGCATGCCGGATATCCAAGGCCCATCCCGAGGCCGCCCAGTACGACGCTCGCGCAAATGGTCGCGATCAGCGCATGTCCAGGCCCACACAACACGAAGAGCCCGATACCAATCGCATTGAGCACGATACCCGCCTTCAGTGTGCGACGTGCACCAAAGCGACCAGCGACGCGCGGCGCTACCATTCCGGAGACTAGGGCCGAGACGACACTCATAGGCAAAAGCGCGAAGCCCGCCTCGAGTGAACTAAATCCCGCCGCGAACTGCAGGTACATGGACACAAGGAAGAAGAACCCGAAGGACGAGCCCAGCAGGGCGGCCGCGGCAACGCCCGAAGTCCGGAGCGTTGGCGAGGCGAGGAGTGACAAGGGAATGAGCGGATCTGGGTGATGGCGTTCGTGAAAGGCAAACGCCGCGATGAAGCCGACGCCCACTGCCAGCCAACCGAGCGGCCGCATCACGGCCCCCGCGGCGCCGAGCACGGTGATCGTGTAAACGATCGCCAAGAGCCCCGCTGTCACGAGGCTCGCGCCAAGGAGGTCGATCGGTTTCCGCTGCTCAACGCCGTTCGGCTGCACGGCGGTCGGCGCGATGCCGAGGATCACAGCCGTGATCGGAACGTTGACGAAGAACACCCAGCGCCAGGAGGCAAACTCCGTGATGAGCGCGCCCGAGACGAGGCCGGACGAGAAGCCCGTCGCGGCGACGGCAGAAAAGATTCCGAGCGCCCTATTGCGGAGAGGGCCATCTCCGAACGTGGTCGAAATGATCGATATCGCGGATGGAACCATCAGCGCCGCGCCAAGGCCCTGAATCGCCCGAGCGGCAAGGAGAATCGCAAAACTCGGCGCGACACTCCCCGCAAGAGAGGCAACGCCAAACAAGGCGACCCCGCCCAGGAATACTCGGCGACGGCCGATCAGATCCGCGAGCCTACCGCTGAGCAGCAGGAAGCCCGCATAGGAAAGACCGTAGGCGCCCTGCAGCCACTGCAGCAGCCTCATACCGACGCCTAATTCGCGCTCGATCACCGGCAACGCGACGTTGAGAATCGAAATATCTACGGTGTTCAGAAACATCGCGAGTGAAGCGACGAGAAGCACCGCCCATTCACGGTAAGTCATCGGCTGTGCTGAGTTCATGGCCGCATCCTGATCCCTGCACTCTGCTACGATCTGGCCTTTGCCACGGCATAGGTGTTCTCGTAGAATTGGCCGCCGGCAATACGGCCATCCCTGATGTCAAAGCGGGTGAGCCAATCGCTATCCGCGATCTTCCCTGTAATTCGGTGCCGAAACCGGAAGTGACCTTCGACAAACACCTTGTCGCCGGACTCGACGTAGCTTCTGGCTTCGAAGGAAGCGGCTCGAATTCTGAAAAGAGCTGCTCCATCAGCTCCGCATAGCCCGACTGACCGACGTGAGGATGCCCGGCCCAAGGAATGGCTGCCCGCAGCTCCGCGTCGTCGGCGGAGCCAACGGCGAAGCGATAATCTTTGTGGGCATGATGGGAGAAGGCGCCATCAAAGTCGCCGGCATAGATGGCTTCAAAGAAGCGTCGGGCGGTCTCGGTGTTCGAGGGGGCCTGCATCAGATGACCTCTTAAGGGGAGGGCACGCGCGGATGCCGTCGATGGCTGTCACGCATTCATCGCAATGAGGACCTTGCCGGTCCGGGCCTGGTCTTCGAAACGGGCGTGGGCCTTTGCCGCGTCCTTGAGGGGAAATACCTCCGCAATGTCTGGACGAACCCAGCCATTCCGCAACGCCGTGAACAGCGCCTCGGCCCTGCGCAGAAGCTCGGGCCGGGATGCGACGAAATCGAAGAACATGAGCCCGGCAACCGTGCGCGAACGATCGACGAGCGACAGGAGATCGAAGGGCGATGGTTTTCCGCCCGCGATGCCATAGGGCACGATTGTCCCGCGCGTACCGAGGGCTTCGAACGCCGGGGCGAACACCTCGCCGCCCACGGCGTCTAGTGCGAGCGGGACGCCGCGCCCGTCTGTAATGCGTCGAACCTCTTCAACGAGTTTCTGCGAAGAAAGGTCGATGACATGCGCTGCGCCATGCTTGCGCGCCAAGTCGGCCTTCGCTGGCGATGACACTGTCGCGATAACGTGCGCACCGCGCGCGGAAGCCCATTGCGTGAGGATCGATCCACTGCCGCCGGTGCTCCCCGTCACAAGAACGCTCGAGCCCGCTAGGACCTGGCCGAAGTCCGTCAGCAGCATGTCGGCCATCAAGCCGGCGACGAGCGTCGCCGCGACGCTTTGGTCTTCTAGCTCGTCCGGAAGAGGAATGAGCTGCTCTACCGGGAGCGCGGCGAACTCCGCATAAGTCTTGGCATCATGCATGACGATGCCGACGCGCTGGCCGATTGAAACCCCGGTGACGTCAGGCCCGAGCGCCTCGATGCGGCCCACGGCTTCAGCGCCGAGAATGAAGGGCGTTGCGCGCTCCGGGTCCCCCGCATGCCGAAAGAAATCCGTGCGCGTCATGATGTCATTGAAGATCACACCGGCGTAGGTGACCTGCACCAGAACCTCGCCCCGCTGCGGCTCCGGCCGAGCGATGCGGACGGGTTCGAGCACCTCCGGCCCGCCAATCCGCGTCACGTAGACGGCATTCATCTCCTGCGTCATCTGCGTCATCTCTCGCCTGCCTCCAAACTGAGCTTGACTGGGAATACTCTTGCCCAGACGGAAGGGGTAGGCGATATTTGGAACAATATCTGTTCCTAGAGCTCCGTAATATGACCACCCTTATTGAAAAGACGGCTGGTCTGCTGGCCTTCGTTCGGTCGGTCGAGACCGGAAGCTTCAGCAGTGCAGCGCGTTCGCTCGGCGCCACGCCCTCCGCCATCAGCAAAAGTGTCGCGAAGCTGGAAGCGCGTCTCGGCGCCCGGCTTCTCCACCGATCGACGCGCAGCATCAGCCTCACAGACGAGGGGGCCTCGTACTATGAGCGGGTCACGCATCTGGTCCGCGAGCTCGAGGAGGCGGAGGATGCTGTTCTGGGATCGACACTCCCCCGCGGGGGGCTTCGGGTGAGCGCCCCGATCGATCTGGGCCGTCTTGTGCTCGCAAAGCTGGCGGGCAGGTTCATCGAACGCTTCCCCAGTGTTCGAGTCGAGCTTCTGCTTACCGATCGAAACGTCGATCTTGTCCGCGAGGGGGTGGACGTGGCCGTGCGGGTTGGTCCGCTTGCGGATTCCGCCCTGATGGCGCGAACGATTGGCCACGTGGAGTTTGCCGCCTGCGCCGCCCCGAGCTACCTGCGCGCGCATGGCGCGCCAATCTCTCTTGAAGATCTCGCGCGCCACAAGTGCTTGCGCTATCTATCGGGCGGCCAGCCACTCGACTGGGAATTTGTAGACGGCGGCGCCCGCAAGACCGTCACCGTGAGCGGCAGCTTCGACACCGACGACGGCGGAGCGCTCGTGGCGGCCACACTTTCTGGCGGCGGTATCGCGCGTGTGTTTCGGTTTCAGGTGGAGGCGCACTTTGCGTCGGGCGAACTCGTCCCGGTGTTGGAACGCTTTGGCTCGCCGTCGCTCGACGTCTACGCCCTCCACGCCTACTCGCGTCACGTATCGCCAAGAGTCCGGGCCTGGATAGACTTCTTGCGCGAGCATTTTTCGAGCCAGGAGACATTGGTGGTCAGCCCCAAGGGGCATCCAGCAAACTCCGGGCTGGGCTGAGGTGAGCCACGCAGCATCCTCGGTCGCTTTGCGCCACCAATAAGCTAGGCGAGCCCCTGCGGCAGTGCCCCGCAAACGCAACAATCGACAAGATTCGAGCAAACTCTCGAAGAGAGATGGCGCACCCGACACGATTCGAACGTGTGGCCTCCACCTTCGGAGGGTGGCGCTCTATCCAGCTGAGCTACGGGTGCATCTCTCATTCGCCTAGCCCGACCGACCCGTGAGGGTCAACGGATTCGCCGATCATATATTCGGGCCTCATTTGGACGACGAGATAGCTACGCTCCGCTATCCGGCGGCCCGCTTCCGTTCTCCCGAAACTGCTTACGCGGTGCTTACGCGAAGACTGGCCGGGCCTTTGGGGAGATCAATGGGGCCTTCAAGTTACTGTTTTTACGAGCCTTTCTTCTGTTGCCGACGCACGAAACATCCTTGACACGTGCCTTCGGAGGGCAACGGTTCTACGCCGCCAAACGTGGAACAACTCTTTCTACCAATCGCAAGAATCGGGTGTTGCGAGTGCTCGATTCAAACCTGCCGAGACGCCGGTGGCGCTCGGCTACGAGAGAGTGCGCTTTCTCGGTCCGGTTGTGATCGGCGATACCGTAACTCCTACCTATACGATCGCGGAGATTGATCCGACGAAGCGGCAGTCGGTCGCTGAGATCAAGGCGATGAAGCAGAAAGGCGACCTCGTCGGTGTGGCCCGTCACATTCTCCGCTGGGTGAAACACTGACGCTAGACCAGACGTTTTGGTGAACCAGCTCGCAAGCTTTCCGTCTTGAAGGGGACATTGCGGTTATCACCGGCAATGAGACGGCCGTCAGTTCTTATTTCCGAAGCCGTCAGGGCTGCGCAAACCGGGAGAACCTATTCAGCCGAAAGGCGGGAAGCGGCTGTACCTTTGCATCGAGCGCCAGGTCCGCCAGCATGGTGCCGATGGCGCTGGCGAACTTCGCACCATGACCGGAGCAGGGGGAGGCAACGATGACCCTGTGATCCTCGGGCAGCCGATCGATGATGAACTCGTTGCCGTTGTCCGCGCGCACGTCGGCTTTCAGCGTGTTGGTGTACAGGCAGACGTCACGATCGGCGACCGGTCCTGCAGCGCCCGGCACGAATTCGGTGAGCGTCGCTCCGACCGCTTCAAGCTCTTGGTCGGTTGCTGGCGGGTGCCATTCGTCGGCACCGGCGACAGGCCCATGATCGTGCCGCGCGGCCTTGACGCCGCGGCCCTCGAAGTCGGGAAAGCCATAGATCAGGCCGCGTCTGCCCTCGACGATGAACACCGGAAACTCGCCATAACGCACAGTTTCAGGTTTGGCAGGCGTGAACCAGCCGACCGCTTGCCGGGTCACCTTGAGGTGCCACTCAAGGCCCGGGATGAACGGTGCGATCCACGGGCCAGCGGCAACAATGACCTTTTCGGCCATTACCTGTTCATTGGCCGTCGCGATGCAGATGCCGTCCCGCGTCCGCTGCATCTGCGCGTTGGCTCTGAAGATCCGGCCCTCGGCGCCTTCCCGGAAGGCCAGCATCGCCGCGTCCGCCATCAGAATGCCGCCGCTCTCCTGGACCACGACGTCCCAGTCCTCCGGCAGATGGAAAGCGGGAAACGCCGCGTTGGCTTCGGCTCCGTTGGTGGGACCGGTAACGGCGCCCTTCCGCGTCGCGGCGGCGCGGGAATCGGCCACCATCTGCGAACCGGGCGGGCCAGCTTCGAGCACGCGGCTTGGTTTCAGGATGGTTCGCCCGCTTGTGGACTCAAGCGCGCGCCAACCTGCAAAAGCCTTGTCACTAAGGTCGGTATAGGCGTCGCTCTCGAAGTTGAAGCGTCGGTAGACCCGGCATGAGCCGTGCGAGGAGCCACGAGATTCGCCGGCCGCCAAGGGATCGAATCCGAGCACATCGACCCCACGGCGCACCAGCGAATGGAGCGCCGAGCTTCCCATCAGGCCTAGGCCGATGATGGCGACCTCGCACGTGCGCATCACGAATGTTTTCCCTCAAAGTCCGCTCATGTCCCGGCGAATGAGTTCTTGGGGCGGCGCCTGTTAAACGTTGCTGTATGCCACCTCGTAATTCCTGGCGAATTCATCGAATGACAGCAGGGCGGCGCGGCCTTCCGGCTCGACAGTCGCACGCCCTGGATCCGGGCCCGAAAAAGTCTTGATGGTCTCAATCGAGTCCCAGAGGGTTACCGCGAGAAATTCCACGCGTCCGTCAACCTGGTGCTGAAGCAAATACGCGCCCTGGTGACCGGCGATATCCTTCAAGTGCGGCGCCACTTTGGTGATGAAGTGACTCCGATAGGCGTCGGCTTTGGCGAGGGTAGCCGTCCCGTGCCACATGCGAGCGATCATGTTACTCTTCTCCCAGACTGTCAAACTTGTCTTCTGACCTGATTTCGCGACTGATTACCAGGCGTTGAATCTCCGACGTGCCTTCGTAGATTTTGCAGACGCGGACATCGCGATAAATACGTTCCACTGGAAAATCATTGAGATATCCGTAGCCGCCATGGATCTGGATGGCGTCGTTGCACACTTGTTCGGCGGTTTCGGAGGCGAACAGCTTCGCCATCGATGCCTCCTTCAGGCACGGTCGTCCGGCATCGCGCAGGGCCGCTGCTCGCAGTACCATCAATTCAGCCGCATATAGCGTCGTAGCCATGTCCGCGAGTTTGAACGCAACGGCTTGGTGATCGATGATCGGTTTACCGAAGGTCTTTCGTTCTTTCGAGTAAGCCAGAGCAGCTTCGTAGGCCGCACGCCCCATCCCGACGGATTGGGCCGCAACGCCGATCCGTCCGCCCTCGAGGTTTCCGAGCGCGATCCTGAGGCCCTGTCCTTCCTCCCCCAGCATTTGCTCCGGGAGTGCCACGCAGTCGTCGAACACAATCTGGCAATGGTCCGAGGACCTTTGACCCATGGTGTGTTCGACCTTTCCCACGATGTACCCCGGAGTCTTCGTGGGCACGATAAATGCGGAAAGACCGCGCTTTCCCGCATCGGGATCAGTAACCGCAAAGACGATGGCGAGGTCGGCGGATTTGCCTGACGTAATGAACTGCTTCACGCCGTTCAGCAGGAACTTATTCCCCTCGCGGCGCGCCCGCGTTTTTATCGAAGCGGCGTCCGAGCCGGCCTCGGGTTCGGTGAGACAGAACGCGCCCAACTGTTGACCTGAGGCGAGCGGCCGCAGGTACCGCTCCTTCTGCTCAGCGGTTCCGTGCCGCAGGATTGAAAGACAGGTCAGCGAGTTGTGCACCTGGAATGACGTGGAGGTGGCACCGTCGGCGGCAGCGATCTCCATGACCGCCAGGGCGTAGGAAACATAGTCCGCGCCCGCGCCACCAAATTCTTCCGGAACAACCATGCCCAAAAAGCC
>WNFD01007428.1_pt1 | contig 13246 bp, 13 predicted proteins | sample 5400491 | NCBI WGS metagenome assembly WNFD01 (sample SAMN13153343, study PRJNA577476) | soil metagenome | isolation source: 120 cm saprolite under Douglas fir tree site 2 hole 2 replicate 2 | place: USA:California | collected 2015-04-18 | reverse complement strand
AAGGGGATGGCTGGCGGCTAGCTCGAACCAAAGGCAGCCATCGACAGTACCATCATCAGGCGAAGTCGGGAACGGTTACCGGGGGGGACATCCGTCAGTAGACATTCCGCCCGGAACATTGAACAATATCCTCAAGCAGGCGGGGTTAAAGTGAAATATCTTGTCATTTACGACAAGTCCACGACAGGTTGGGGCGCTTACGCACCGGACCTTCCGGGCTTGGGTGTGGCTGGTACGACGCTGGACGAGGTGAAAGAACTCATCCGAGAAGCCATGGAGTTTCACCTCGAAGGCATGCGGCAGCACGGGGACGCAATTCCAGCGGCCAGCGCCACCACAGAATACATCACGGTTTGATTGTGCTCGCAGCTTAAGGGCGAGCCTGAAACGCACCCTAGACGGTGAGCATCCAACTATTGCCGTTTGAAAAACCGCCGATTGAGAAGTTGAGAATTATTATGCGTGAAGTCATCATAGCTTCCTCCGTTCGCACGCCTGTGGGTCGAGCCTACAAAGGTACGCTCCGCGCCACCCGTCCTGATGAACTAGCAGCTATAGCCATCAAAGGCGCACTGGATCGCGTTCCGCAACTCGATCCCAAAGAAATCGAGGACGTGATCCTCGGCTGCGCAATGCCGGAGGCTGAGCAGGGGATGAATGTTGCCCGCATCGCCTCGCTGCGGGCGGGATTGCCGGTCGAAGTCTCAGCGCTCACCATCAACCGCTTCTGCTCTTCGGGATTGCAGGCGATTGCCATGGCGGCGGAACGCATCATGAGCGGCGGTGCGGAGGCGATTGTCGCCGGCGGGACGGAGTCGATGACGATGATTCCGATGGGCGGCCACAAAGTTTCGCCGAACCCGTGGCTCGTCAATAATTATCCGGACGCTTATCTAAATATGGGGCTCACCGCCGAGCGCGTGGGCCAGCGCTTCGGGATTACGCGAGAAGCGGCGGACGAATTCTCTTTGCGCAGCCATCAAAAGGCGCTGGCGGCGATCAAGACCGGCAAATTTGACGATGAAGTTGTGCCTGTACCCGTGAGCTTTACCACGCCGAATGGCTCGAAGCCCAAGCGCCAGGAAATTGTTTTCAAGATGGATGAAGGACCGCGCGCCGACACTTCGCTCGAAGCGCTGCTGTCGCTGAAACCCGCATTCCACGTTAAGGGTACGGTGACTGCGGGAAATTCTTCGCAAATGTCCGACGGCGCTGCCGCGGCGGTGGTCATGTCCGCGGAGCGCGCGAAGGCACTCGGTATCAAGCCACTGGCTCGCTATGTTTCGTTTGCGACGGCTGGCTATAAGCCCGAAGAGATGGGACTCGGGCCGGTGTTCGCGATTCCGAAGGCTTTGAAGATAGCTGGATTAAAGCTGTCTGACATCGACGTGATCGAGCTGAATGAAGCCTTCGCCGCTCAGTCGCTGGCCGTCATTAGGGAAGCGGGGCTCGACCCAGACAGAGTAAATCCTAACGGCGGGGCGATTGCTTTGGGGCATCCTCTCGGATGTACCGGCGCCAAGCTGACGGCAACGATCATCCGCGAACTCAAGCGGCGCAAAGGGCGCTACGGGATGGTGACCATGTGCGTTGGCGGGGGCATGGGTGCGGCGGGGATTTTCGAAAATCTTGGTTAACCACGAAGGACACGAAGTCACACACCGTTCCGATCAGAGTTTTCACTGCCCAGCAAGTTAGCCACGCAATTATTACTGCTGCTATGAAGGTCCACACCGAGCTGGGACCTGGCCTGCTGGAGAGTACGTACACGGCTTGCCTTCAGTTTGAGCTTGCGCGAGCAGGAGTCCACTCTGGTCGAGGATTTGGTGGTGGTCGAGATCAAATCGGTCGAGTCGATCTCGCCGGTCCATCAGGCCCAAATACTTTCGTACCTTAAGCTTAGTGGCAAATCCATCGGATTGCTTATAAACTTCAATGTTGCGCATCTGAAGGACGGCATTCGGCGCTTTGTTAACGGTACGGGGTGGAAATAAGAGCAATAACCATTAAGGACACGAAGTTACACGAAGGTTGGTTGAGCATAGATTTCCTTTGTGAACCTTCGCGTCCTTCGTGGTTGAAAGGTTTTGATGGCTACGACCACAGCAGTGCCCAAGAACAGAATCTCCGGCGGCAGCTTTTTGCTGGAGTCGCGACGAACTGACGAAGTGTTCACGCCCGAGGACTTCACCGAGCAGCAGCAGTTGATCGGGCAGACAGCAGAAGATTTCACGATCAACGAAATTCTGCCCAACGTGGAGAAGATGGAGCACAAGGATTTCTCCATTTCCCGCGACTTGCTAAAAAAAGCGGGCGACCTAGGCTTGAGTGGCGTGGAAATTCCCGAAGCTTATGGCGGGCTCGAGATGGACAAGGTTTATTTCGGCACCGAGGAGCAGAAGAAGAAATATCTGCCGCGCTTGGCTGCCGGCGAAATCGTGGGCGCATACGCGTTGTCGGAAGCTTCTTCCGGATCCGACGCATTGAATTGCCGGGCTCGAGCCCAACTCACGGTCGATGGCATGCACTACATTCTCAACGGCGAAAAGATGTGGATCACTAACGCTGGCTTCGCCGATCTATTCACTGTATTCGCCAAAATCGACGGCGAGAAGTTCACGGCATTTTTAATTGAGAGAACGTTTCCTGGGTTCTCCGTCGGCGGCGAAGAACACAAATTAGGAATTCGCGGATCTTCTACTTGTCCCATCATCTTGAACGATTGCAAGGTTCCGGCGGAAAACTTGCTGGGCGAAATTGGCAAAGGGCACATCATCGCTTTTAACATTCTGAACATCGGCCGGTTCAAGCTGGGCGCCATGTGCGTGGGTGGAGGGCGGGTATCGTTGCAGCAGGCGATTGTTTACGCCAAGCAACGCAAGGCGTTCAATAAGGTCATCGCCGATTTCGGACTGGTGCGCGAAAAAATCGCCAACATGGCAACGCTGATTTATGTCGGCGAATCCCTCGTGTACCGCACCGTGGGCATGATGGACAGCGCGCTCAGCGAGGTCGACAAATCCGGCGCGGAGGCGATGAAGGAGACGCGCAAGGCCATCGAGGAGTACGCAGTCGAGTGTTCGATCATCAAGGTCTGGGCTTCGGAGATGGTCGACTACGTCGTCGATGAGACTCTGCAGATTTATGGCGGCTACGGCTTCGTGGAGGAATATCCGGCCGAGCGCGCTTACCGCGACGCGCGGATCAACCGAATCTTTGAGGGGACGAACGAAATCAATCGTCTCATCATCACAGGATTCTTGTTGAAGCGCGCCATGAGCGGGCAGTTACCGCTGATGCCTGCCATCAAGAAGCTGATGGACGAAGTACTCTCCGGACCTTCGATGAGCGAAGAACTTGAAGGTGTGCTCGCCGAAGAGCGCAAACTGGCCGGCCAAGCCAAGAAGCTTGGCTTGTTCGCTGCTGGTGCAGCCACGCAAAAATATATGCAGGCGATTCAGGATCAACAGGAGATCATGGGCGCCATTGCCGACATGACCATTGAAACCTACGCCATGGAATCGGCAGTCCTGCGAGCCCAAAAAATTGCGGAGACCAAAGGCGAAGCGGCGGCCGCTCTGCCGATCGCGATGACGCGGGTCTATCTCACGCAGGCCATGGAGAGGGTCGAGTCCGCAGCCAGGAAGGTAATCGCAGCAGTGGCCGACGGCGACATGCTGCGCACGCAGCTCGCAATTCTGCGGCGCCTGGCCAAGTACGAACCGTTCAACACCATTGAACTGCGCCAGCAGATCGCCCAGAAAGTCATCGAGCGGGGGAAGTATACGCTTGCCTAGAATCTTTGACCACAGGGGTCACGGGGTACACAGGGTAATTCAACCCCGTAATCCTCTGTGACCTCTGTGGTTAGTTCTTCTTCAGCTCTTCCATCACGCTCTGGATCAGTTCCTTCGCGTCCGTCAGGCTCTTCATGATGATCTGGATGTCCATTACCGGCTTGCCCGGCCAGCGCTGGCTTTGGCAATAGACGCCGTGTTGGCCAACCAGCGCCATCGCATCCGTGATCGTGTCCATGGTCACTGCCAGCCTTCCGCGTGGTACGCCCATCATGGTTTCATAGTGCTCCAGTTCTTCCTGCTTCTCGTCGAATACGGGCATGCAGAGATTGTAACTGTTGGCACAGTTGGGGCATAATTGCAGCTCTGCTGACATATTCCTTTCAAGTGCGTCTAACGTTCTTAACTGCAGAGTATTCAAAAGGAGACTCCATGCAAAAACGAATCGCCCTTTCTTCCTTACTCGCGATACTGTTCACCACCACTGCCTTCGCCCAGATGGGTGGAGGAAGCCGGCCCAGCCCCGCTGCCTCAGCCACCTGCGACCTTGGCGGCGGTAAGACGATTAAGACTGACTATTCCAGTCCACGAATGAAAGGCCGAAAGATCTACGGAGAGCTCGTGCCCTTCGGTCAGGTGTGGCGCACCGGAGCTAACGAAGCCACAACCTTCGTCACCAGCGCAGACGTCGCGGTTGGCGGCAACACCGTGCCCGCCGGCAGCTACACCATCTTCACCGTACCAAATGCCGATAAGTGGACGCTGATTATCAGCAAGAAGACCGGAGAGTGGGGTATTCCCTACAAATACGAAAGCGACGAGCTCGCGCGTGTGGACATGAAGGTTTCCAAGCTGCCGTCGCCGGTCGAGAATTTCACCATTTCCTATGACAAGTCGGCGGGCGGATGCACCTTGCGAATTGATTGGGAGAAGACCCGCGCTTCGGTAGATATTTCGGCGAAGTGATGCTGCGTTGATCGTTGTTTAAGATTGTTGATTGTTGATTGTTGATTGAAAATTTCCGGCGCACTGATCTGGGATCCAATCAGCAATCAACAGTTACAGTGCTGGCTTCCAGCGCAGGACGGGCTTGCGCGCGGCGGCGGTTTCGTCGAGCCGCGAAACCCGCGTCGAGTGCGGGGCATTGAGTACCGTCTGCGGATCTTCTTCTACCTCTTCCGCGATCGACTTCATGGCCTCGATGAATAAATCCATCTCTTCCCTCGACTCGCTCTCGGTGGGCTCGATCATCAGTGCGCCCGGCACAATCAGCGGAAAAGCTGTGGTATAGGGATGGAAACCGTAATCGATCAGGCGTTTCGCGATGTCCATGGTGCGCACCCCTTTTTTTGCCTGCAGTTTGTCGCTGAAGACGACTTCGTGCATCGTCGGCGTGGAGTACGGGAGATCGTAGGAGCCCTCGAGGCCCTTGCGAATGTAGTTGGCGTTCAGTACGGCGTCTTCCGTGGTTTGCCGCAAACCGTCCGGACCGTTCGCCTGGATGTAAGCCAGGGCGCGCACGAACATTCCAAAGTTCCCGTAGAACGCGCGAACGCGCCCCACCGACTCGGGCCGATTGTATTCGAAACCCAGAGTGCCATCGGCCTTGGTCACCACTACTGGAGTCGGCAAGAATGGCTCGAGTCTCTTCTTGATTGCCACGGGGCCAGATCCGGGTCCACCTCCACCATGCGGCGTGGAAAATGTTTTGTGGAGATTCAGATGCATCACGTCGACGCCGAAATCTCCAGGGCGCACCTTTCCTACAAGTGCGTTCATGTTCGCGCCATCCATGTAGAGCAATCCACCCTTGGCGTGCAGGATATCGGCGATCTTGTGAATCTGCTGTTCGAACACACCCAACGTATTGGGATTGGTAAGCATCAGCGCGGCCACGTCTTCATTCATCTGCGCTTCCAGCGCAGCGATATCCACCATGCCGCGCGAGTCCGATTTCAAGTTCTCGACGGCGTAGTCCACCATAGCCGCGGTGGCCGGATTCGTTCCGTGCGCTGAGTCTGGAATCAGAATCTTTTTCCGCGGGCGCCCCTGCGCATGGTGATGGGCGCGCACCATGAGCAGCCCGGTCATTTCGCCGTGCGCACCTGCCGCGGGCTGCAGCGTAATCGCATCCATGCCCGTGATATCAATCAGGCACTCGCTCAGCGTTTTCAGAATCTGTAGAGCGCCCTGCGAAATCTTCTCCGGTTGGTAGGGATGCCCGTTCGCGAGGCCTTCGGCCCTTGCAACCGCTTCGTTCACCCGCGGGTTGTACTTCATCGTGCATGAGCCGAGCGGATACATTCCGAGATCGATGGCGTAATTCCAGGTCGAGAGGCGCGTGAAGTGGCGGATGATTTCGATCTCGCTCACTTCGGGCATGTTGCCGAGATCTTTTCTTTCCGATGCACCGAGAAGCTTCGCGGTATCTACCTCCGGCACATCGAGAGGCGGCAGTTTCCAGGCGGCTTTGCCCGCCGAAGACTTTTCGAAGATCAGTCCTTCGTTCTGGTTGACGTGCAGCGTGGCTTTGCGAGGAGTATGCTTCAACGCGCCACCTCTTCCACTGATTCTTCCTTTGCGGATTGCAGCGAACCTTCGCCTTCGGCGGCCAACTTAACAGCTGAGTCGATTGCGGTTCGGGTTGTCAGCTCGGTGCAGCACCATAACGCTGCGTTCCCCAGTTCGGGATAAAATTTCTTCAGCGGCAACCCGCCTACGATCTTGTGTTCCAGCAGCCTGTTATTGATAGCTTGCGGAACTTCTTTGGTTTGCACAACGAATTCGTTAAACCGCGGCGAACCGGCAAACAGGAGGTTGCCCTGCTTCGCGAATTCTCCGGCAGCGTATGCCGTCTTTGCCAGGTTTTGCTTTGCCAGTTCCTTCAATCCCACCTTGCCGTATACCGTCATGAAGATGTTGACCATTAGGGCGACCAGAGCCTGGTTGGTGCAAATGTTCGAAGTCGCTCTCTCGCGGCGGATGTGTTGCTCGCGCGTGGCGAGAGTCAGGACGAATCCGCGCCGGCCCTGCTTGTCGACCGTCTGTCCCACCAACCGGCCCGGCATTTGCCGCACGAATTTTTCCCGCGTGGCGATCACGCCACAGTATGGCCCGCCGAACCCAAGCGGCACGCCGAATGATTGGGCTTCCATGGCGATGACGTCCGCTTCCCGCGGCGGCTCTACGATTCCCAGCGACACCGCTTCGGCAATCGAAACCACCAGCATCGCGCCGTTCCTGTGCGCGAGCTCGGCAATCGCGGCCACATCTTCTATCGTGCCGAAGAAGTTTGGCGACTGGATCAGGACGCATGCCGTTTCCGGCGTGATCGATTTCTCCAATTCCTTCATGTTCACGCGACCATCGCCTCCAAACGCGGCGACCAAAAGCGGCATTCCCTGATGGGTCGCATAAGTCGCGAGCACCTCGCGATATTCGGGATGCAAACTGCGCGCGACAATCACCGACCGGCGGCCCGTGAGCCGCACCGCCATCATCGCGGCTTCGGCGGCGGCGGTTGAGCCGTCGTACATGGAAGCATTAGCTACTTCCATGCCGGTGAGTTCGCAGATCATGGTTTGAAACTCGAAAATCGATTGCAGAGTGCCCTGCGAAATCTCTGCCTGGTAGGGCGTGTAGGCTGTGAGAAATTCGCCGCGCGAGATCAGGGAATCAATGATGACTGGCCGGTAATGAGCGTAAGCGCCTGCGCCCAGAAAGCTGGTGTAGCCTTCGCCATTTTCTCTGGAACGCTGGCGGAAATAGTCGACGATTTCCGATTCCGCCATCTGGCGTGGAACTTTGAGGTCGCGGTTCAGCCGGTATTCCGCCGGAATCGGCGCGAACAATTCATCGACCGAGCGCAAGCCAATGGCTTTCAGCATGGCTTCGCGGTCGGCAGGAGATTTCGGTAAGTAACGCATAGGAAGTTGTTTAGATGTAGTTCGACGTCAATTGGATTGTGGCGCCAGACCCGTCGCTTGAATCGCGCTTAATATCCATGAGAGAAAAATTACGGATTCGACATTGCGATCAGTGTCCGCCTTCTTCCGCGACATACTTTTCGTAGTCGGCGGCGGACAGCAGCGCATCCAGTTCCTTCGGATTCTTCATCGTGATCTTCATCATCCACGCTGCGTGTGCATCCTTATTCACTGCCTCGGGCGACGTAGCGAGATTTTCGTTCACTTCCGTCACCGTCCCGGATGCGGGCGCGTAGAGGTCCGACACGGCTTTGACGGACTCCACTGTCCCGAAAGGCTTGCCGGCCGCGAGTTCTGCACCCACCTTGGGCAGTTCGACGAATACGATGTCACCCAGCGAGTCCTGAGCGTGATCAGTTATGCCAACCGTACCCGTGGATCCGTTTGCCTGAATCCATTCGTGTTGCTTCGTGTATTTGCGATCTGTCGGATAGGCCATGATTTACTTCCAGCTCCTTGCTTCGGTCTCAGGAGCGCCGCCGTCCCCGGTGGCTGTCGTGAGACCCCACCGCCGAGGGCGAGACGCCCTCGGGACAGCCGGCAAGATGCCGGCGCTACTTTTCCTTCTTCGGTCGCTTGTAAAAAGGTGTGGGCACCACTTGCGCTCCTACACCTTGCCCGCGAATCTCGACCTTTACCGCCGTGCCCGCCGCTGCGAAATCCGGCGGTAAATAGGCCAAGGCAATATTTTTCTTCAGGTACGGCGCAGGCGAGCCGCTCGTTACGTAACCGATCTCGCGTCCCCCATCATCCAATACTTTGTATCCGTCGCGCGCGATGCCGCGCTCGGTCATCTCCAGGCCAACCAGAGTCCGCTTGACGCCTGCGGTCTTGGCATTCCCCAGCGCAGCCCGACCGATGAACTCTGTCTTTTCCATCTTACAGAAGCGGTCGAGCCCGGCTTCCCAAACATTAATCGTATCGGAAATTTCGTGTCCGTAGAGTGGTAGTTTGCCTTCGAGGCGCAAAGTGTTGCGCGCGCCCAAGCCGCAAGGGACAAGGCTGAATTCTTCGCCCGCACGCAGAATCTCATTCCAAACTCGCGCACTGGCCGTTTCATCCGAAGGAACGTAGATTTCGAATCCATCTTCGGCGGTGTAGCCCGTGCGCGCTATCAGAATATTTTTCATCCCGCAGACCGTTCCTCGCGTGACCCAATAAAACTTTACCGCGCTCAAATCCGCGTCGGTTAGTTTTTGCAGGACGTTTACGCCTTTCGGGCCCTGGATCGCGATCTGGGTGAAGTCGTCCGACAGATTCTCGACCGCGCAGTCAAACTCGCGCGTGTTGTCGCGCACCCAGTTGAAATCTTTTTCGCGCGTGCCCGCGTTGATCACCAGCAGATATTCATCCTCGCCCAACCGGTGGATGATCACATCGTCCACAAACGTTCCCTGCGGATAGAGCAGCGCGGAATATTGGGCCTGGCCCACGGCGAGCCGGGAGGCATCATTCATGGAAATGTGCTGCACCGCGTCCAACGCTTGCCGACCGGCCAGGCGAATGTCGCCCATATGGCTGACGTCGAAAATGCCGACGCCCGTGCGCACGGCCATGTGCTCATTGATAATTCCGCCGCCGATCGCCGCAGGATACTCGACCGGCATGTCCCAGCCATTGAAGTCGACCATCTTCGCCCCCATCTGGCGATGGACGGCGTTCAGCGCGGTCTTGCGGACAACTGGAGCGGTCGCGGCGTGCGTCGATTCAACCGAGGGCAAAATCCAAACCTCAATCAGCGAGCGGGGCGGTTCATCTAGATGGCGTGACTGTTTACCGTAACACGCGGTTTTTCGGTGGGTCAAACCGGGGGATTGACAGATGTTTTCTAGCGTCCGAACTGCACCAGCACGTGCGCACCCGCAGCCACATGGGCTCCGGCTGGCGGGGATTGTTGACGTGCCAGGCCGCTGCCCACGGCTTCGAGTTCCAGACCCGCGTCTTGAGCAGATTCGACCGCGCCGCGTACGGTCTTGCCTACGAAGGAAGGCACTTCGATTCCGCCTTGCTCGACGTCCAGCACGACAGTGCCAGATGTCGGAAGTGTCGTTGGCGCAGCATCGCTATTCGCGGCAGAGTTTCCGGAAGGTTGTGGTTGGTTCGCTTCGTTGACAATCGCCGGAGTTACCGGCGGGGGCTCACTCTGGCGGATCGCTGCCTGAACTAGCTTTCCGTCGTGGCTGGCATTCGCGGGCGAGGGCGCCCGCGCCACACTAGAATCACCGTTCACCTCCGCAGTCTCCAGCGGTTCACCGGGGTGATCCGGAGTGCCCTCCTCTAAATCTTTATCCTTCATCTTCGCTTGCGCGAGCAGCAATTGATGTTGGGGGGCAAGCGGCAGGTCGTGCGGCGTGTGCAGATACTCGAGCACTTGCTGTGCGACACGACGAAATACTGGCGCCGAGACTTGACCGCCCTGGTGCAGACCTACAGCGGAATCCAGAATTACCGCGACCACAATCTGCGGGTTGTTCAGAGGCGCGAACCCCGCGAACGAGCCGATATATTTTGTCTTCGAATAAGCTCCCGTCGCCGGATCCACCTTCTGCGCGGTTCCTGTCTTTCCGGCCGAGGTATAGCCCTCCAGAATTGCCTTGCGCCCTGTGCCTTCGAGCACGACTTGCTGCATCATCGCGCGCATCTCGGCAGCGGTGTAACTGGAAATCACCCGGCGCGATGGCCCGGGATGAAAAGCCACTGTTTTTGGCGTGCCCTGCGGCTCGACTTTGCCTGTCAGGATGCGGGGCGCGACCCACACCCCGTCGTTGGCGAACGTGGAGATCAGTCCCGCTAGCTGAATCGGCGAAATTCCAATCTCTTGTCCCATGGAAATCGCCGCAATCGAAACTCTCGACCAGTGGCTGACTGGCTTCGTCAGGCCGCGCGTTTCGCCTGGCAACTCGATTCCAGTCTGCTGCCCGAATCCGAAAGCGCGAATGTATTTGTAGAAGCGATCTTCGCCCAGCCGCAGCGCAATCTTGATTGCACCCACGTCGCTCGATTCCGCGAGCACGCCCCACACCGGTAGCAAGCCGTGGGGCTTGGCGTCGCGAATGCGCATGCCGTTGTAGACGATGGATCCCATCTGGCAATCGAACACTTCGTTCGGATTGGTCAGCTTCTCTTCGAGAGCCGCGGAAATCGTTACGAGCTTAAAGGTCGACCCCGGCTCGTAAACGTAGCTGACGGCGCGGTTGGTCAGCGCGGCGGGGGTGATCTGCTTGCGCAGGTTGGGGTTGAACGTGGGACGGTTGGCCAACGCTAAAATCTCTCCGGTGTGGGGATTCTCGACGATTACCGTGCCTGCAATCGCCTGTGTGTCGTGAATTGCCTGCTCCAGTTCCTTCTCGGCGATGTACTGAATATTCTTGTCGATCGTCAGGACGAGGTTCTCGCCCGCTTCTGGCTGCTTCTCGACATCGGAAAACCATTGGCGCCGCGCATCCACAGAGACAAACATCTTTCCTGCGCGGCCACGTAGTTCGTCGTCAAACGCGTGCTCAATGCCGCTTTGTCCGAAGTCTTCCATCCCGACAGTGCCCACTACCTGCGCCGCCAAATCCCGCGCGGGATAAAAGCGTTTCGGCTCTTTCTGAAAATGGATGCCCTGCAGGTTCAGTGATTTGATACGCTCAATGGTTTCGTCATTCGCCTTGCGCGCCACCCAGCAAAAAGTTTTGTGATTGCGGCAATCGGCCAGTACCACATTGCGGTCGTCGCCGGTGATGCGGGTAATCAGGGACACCGCTGTGGGCAAGTCTTTTACTTCCGACGGCACAGCGAAGGCGGAATCGACCAGGACGGACATCGCCAACTCTCTTCCGGCGCGGTCGTAAATCACTCCCCGCTTGGCGGAAAGCGGAATCTCGCGCTGCTGCTGGTGTTCGGCCTGCTTTACGAATCCGCCGTAGAGGAAGACTTGCAAGTAGACCAGCCGCCCGCAAATCGCCACGCACCAGAATAGAAGCATCGCGCCCAGCAGGTAGAGCCGGGAGTTCTTGCCGAGGTTAGAGTTGATCGTCATGAAGCAGTCGTTGGTCGTTAGTCGCTGGTCGTTGGCCGTCTAGACAAGCATGGCGGACCACCGTTCAGGCGGACCGCCAAATAAGTTCGTATGGGGGCGGGTCGTTGACCCGTCAGCCGAGCGCAACTCGGCACGCTTTTCTGCCGCTGGCCCTATTGGCCCGCCAGCACTATGACCGGCTCCACGCTTGCCATCACCGGCGCGTTCGCATCCACCGATGCGCCATCCATGCGGATTACCTGTCCCGGTTCCGGCGGCACCAGGCCCATGCGCCGAGCCATCACATCAATTCTCTCCGGATCGCGCAACGATGCGTCTTCCAGTCGCAACGCACGGTTCATCTCCGTAAGATTGTTGAGTTCGCGCTTGGACGATTCAATCTGGTAGCCGTACTCGATGGCGCGAAAATGCTGCCAGGCATAGGTAAACACCAGCAGGAACAGGCATGCCAACGCGGTGCCAAACTGTTTCATCTCGCGATTCCTCCCCGGATCCTCAACTTTAACCAAGCGGGAATTGTCGATCGCTTTGGCGAAATAGATTTCCGGCGTTCCGGTGAAGAACGTATTTCGCCGGGCTGCCGGGATTGCGCTGTTCATTGCCGCCGCTGCTGCCGCCATTTATGCCGCTCCTGCGTAGAGTGGTTCACTTTTCATCTGCGGAACCTGCAGATCGAACATCCGCAGCAGTTCCATTTCATCGACGACTTGCTTTTGGAACGCGCCTCGTTCGGCCCGCTCCACCGTCGCCATCAGATCGTTGATCAACGTTCCTGTGTGCATCGCTAACTCTCCAACTCGTATTCCCACCCAGAATCTGGCTTCAGAACCTTGAAGCCTTCTTAATTCGCGGATCTTTGTTTTCTGTCCGCTTTTTTCAGAACCTGAACGCCCGGCACGCCTATTACAGCTATGCCGGGGACTCCGGCAGGTTTTCCGGAATCTAAACTTTTTCCGCCGCCCGCAATTTGGCGCTGCGGGCCCGCGGATTGCGATCTTGCTCTTCTTCCGATGCCGTTACCGGTCTCTTGGTCAGTACCCGGAAGTACTTGTACTTATTCGCGCCATCGCGGAAAGCATCCTTTACGATGCGATCTTCCAACGAGTGAAAACTGATCACCACCACGCGTCCCCCTCGCTTCAGAACCCGGGGCGCCGCTTCCAGCAGCGCCCGCAAGTCGTCCAGTTCGCGGTTTACGAAGATTCGGAGCGCCTGAAAAGTTCGGGTCGCCGGATGAATTCGCCTCTGTTCATATCTGTTTTGAATCTGATTCATTGGCCGGGCCGCGGCTGATATGATCTCCGCTAAATGTGACGTAGATCGTATCGGCCGCGACCGGACAATGGCTCTGGCGATTCTCCGCGACCTCCTTTCCTCTCCGAATTCGTAAATCACATCGGCAAGCTCGCGCTCGTCGAGGTGGTTTACCACTTGTTCGG
>WNFD01010462.1_pt1 | contig 13249 bp, 7 predicted proteins | sample 5400491 | NCBI WGS metagenome assembly WNFD01 (sample SAMN13153343, study PRJNA577476) | soil metagenome | isolation source: 120 cm saprolite under Douglas fir tree site 2 hole 2 replicate 2 | place: USA:California | collected 2015-04-18 | reverse complement strand
TACGTTCCAGCCATAGCCAATAAAACGAGTAGCCACGTCGTCGCTGAAAGCCAGGGCAGTGTTGCCTTCGATGGTGATGTGATTGTTGTCGTAAATCCAGCAAAGATTCGAAAGTCGCAGGTGTCCGGCGAGGGAAGCAGCCTCGTTGGAGATTCCTTCCATCATGCAGCCGTCTCCGCACATAGCGTAAACGTTGAAGTCGAAGAGATTATCGAAGCCGGGTCGGTTGTAGCGCGCTGCCAGCCACTGCCGGGCGCTCGCCATCCCTACACTGGTGGCAACGCCTTGGCCTAGCGGACCTGTGGTGGTCTCCACGCCCGACGTCCAGCGGTACTCGGGATGTCCGGGACAGCGACTGTCCAACTGCCTGAAAGTCTTAATGGAGTCGAGCGGTACGGATACTTCGCCGAGAGTTTCGTAGTCTTTGTTGACAGCGCGGACTTCGGTCAAGTGAAGGAGGGAATAGAGCAGCATGGACGCGTGTCCCATCGACAGGACGAATCGGTCTCGATTCGGCCATACGGGGTCTTGCGGATCAAAGCGAAGGAACTTCTGCCAGAGGCAGTAAGCGACAGGGGCCATCGCCATGGGAGTTCCCGGATGCCCCGAATCGGCGGCCTGCACCCCATCCATGGCGAGGGTACGGATCGTGTTGATGCAGGTCAGATCCATTGTTTCGAGCGGTTGGTAAACAGGGAAGGCAGTCGCTACGCTCATTCAAGGTCCTTTCACGCCGTCGTTGGCCGACAGTGCGCTTTGTACGAAGCAGGTCGCGGTTGAGGCAGTTTCCATTTCGTCACGCGCAGTTGACGGTTTTGCTTTAAAGGCAGTGAAGCGCATAAGAGAGTGCAAGGCTGAGGCCATTGGTAAGAGTTTGAAAATGGAAACTGACTGCCTGTTGCGGAGTGTCAAAGCTATAGCAAACGACAAGGGATTGGCGGAACACTCCTTGGCCTACTGCATCCGAGGCCCCGCTCGAGTTTAAAGTCGCACTCCGAATTCCGTATATTGCGGCGCGAAGTGTGCGGAAACCGCCATGTCTGCGAAACGAGTACCTATTTCCTAGAGCGGGACGCGAGCAATGCCCATACTTTGAATTTCCAGTGCCTGTAGAAAAATGCAGTGCAAAAACTACCACATCTGGGGTTGTGCCAAATCCTAATCGCAGTCATTCTGATGCCTGCTTGGTTAGATGAATGGATCTAACTGGCTTCGTTCACGGTACGAGGCCTGTTCACAAAGCAACAAAACGGAACGGGCACGCCTTTTCAACCAGAACATGACCGGAAGATCACGACATCGAATCCGCATTCACCTAGTCTCGGTCTCCTAGGACGTGTCGGGGATAGAAGCCATGCGAGGACGTAAGTACAGAAACTAACTTTCGAGAGTTTAGATTAGTGCGCGCGGCGTCAACATCCATTGCACCGCTGACCGAAGATCGCCGGCTTTACGTGCGCTCGGCACGTTTGTCCCTCAGAGAGCGAGGAATGCACAATGAGCGTCGTTGACCTTGGACTGAGATCGCAGACAACTTTCATGAGCACGCTACCGCAAATGCAACTGGAACCGCTGGCTAGACGCTACGAAGCGTCAAGGCGCTTCCTCCAATCGGAGGTGGACCTAAAGACTGCCCGGCTGCGGCTGCTGCTCGACCTCACTAACAACATGGTTGCCCACGTGGAGCTCAATGATCTTCTGAAAGAGGTGATGACCGGAGCTCGGAGACTAATGCAATCAGAGTTTGCCATCCTGGGATTGCCAGATTCAGAGACTGGCCGATTGCGGGTCAATGCTGTCGAGTTCGCGAATGACACCTTGCTTGACCCGGAGGCAGTGAACTCTCTCGGGGAGACACTTGCCGCACATGTCTTCTCTACGGGCAAGCCATGGACGGGCATTTCCACCGATCTTGGCGTCGATATCGATTTGAAGGAGGATCTGAAAAGGGTAGTGGTGGGCTTCGAGAACAGCTGCATCCAGCCACTCGCAACCCGGAATCGAATCCTAGGCATTCTGGCAATGGGCAAGCGCGAGGGAACGGCCTATACGCAGGACGAAGTCGATTTCCTGACTCAAGTCACTGGCCAGATCGCAATTGCTGTAGAGAGCGACCTTGTCCTCGGCGAACTGCGAAAGCTGAAGGACAATTTTGGCGAGGAGAGCGTGTGCGTCGAGGATGAAATCCGCAGCGAGCTGAACTTTGAGGAGATCGTGGGCAGAAGCGGGATCCTGCAGCGCGTGCTCCGCCAGGTCGAGGTCGTGGCACCAACCGATTCCGGTGTGTTGGTTCAAGGAGAAACGGGTACTGGAAAAGAACTCATCGCCCGGGCCATTCACAACCTGAGTGCGCGACGCGATGGTCCCTTTGTCAAGGTGAACTGTGCTGCCATCCCCTCCGGGCTGCTTGAGAGCGAGCTTTTTGGGCACGAGAAGGGTGCTTTTACTGGTGCCATCATGAATTTGAGAGATTGGGTAGCACGCGTACCCAGCAGGTAGATGTTCGCGTTGTTGCGGCTACTCACCGCGATTTGAAGCAAATGGTCGAAGATGGCGAGTTCAGAAGCGATTTGTTTTACCGCTTGCATGTGTTTCCTCTACCTGTCCCTCCTTTGCGCGATCGTCCCGAAGACATACCGATGCTCGTGCGCCATTACGTGGACAAGTACGCCAAGCGAATGAACCGGCGCATTGAAACCATTCCTTCCCAAGCAATGGAGGTGTTTGCCAGCTATCCGTGGCCGGGCAACGTGCGCGAATTGCAGAACTTTATTGAGCGGGCGGTAATACTGTCGCCAGGGACGATCCTTCGGCCTCCGCTTGCGGAACTGAAACAGGCAATGATGCAGAGTCCGAGTTCCAAGCTGGGTACTCTCGAGGAGGCCGAACGCGAACACGTGCTTCGCGCGATTCGAGAATCCAATTGGATTATTGGAGGGCCCAACGGCGCGGCGACACGGCTTGGCATGAAGCGGACGACCTTGGCGTATCGGATACGCAAGTTGAAAATCCCGTGCCGCCCGGAGTAATAACGCGTCCCTATTGTCATTCGCCAAGGTGTTGGCACTTACTTTCGTCCGGAGACCCGGGAGTTCGCACTCCGCGTTTCCGTAGGTCTGAGGCTAAGTTGTTTTAGCGGCTTAGCGATGTTGACGCACTGAATTTCTCGCCGGATTGGAACCTTGAATGCTCTTCTGAAGGCACAGACTCTGGAATGATCTTGGCAGCATGTAACAGTTGAGCCCTGCGAAAGCCGCGGCGCTTGTCGCAAATCGAAGGAGACGTACCATGAACAAACACCACCTAACGAACTTCACAGCGCGAATTACGTCGGCTTATCGAGTTGCTGCTTTCCTGTTACTAGGCGCGGCGATTTCCGCTAGTATCGCTCTCGCAGATGATCGGCCAGATGGTCCCAGCGCGTCCAGCCCACCTGCTGCTGCTGTAGCGCCTCTCCGCACAACTTCAAACCCACCTCCCCCAGAATTTTCACCCATGACGCGTAGTGAGCGATTCCGTAACTATCTGGTTAGGATAGCCGGTCCTCAGCCTTTCATTACGGCAGCGGCCACGGCTGGAATCTCACAAGCGGAAGATACGCCGAAGGAATGGCGAGGGGGCGCCGAGGGGTATGGCAAGCGCATCGGAAACGCCTACGCGCAACACTTTATTCGCGGAACCTTGGAGTACGGGATATCGGCTGCGCTGCACGAGGACAATCGCTACTTTAAATCTGGTGAGACTGGTTTCTTCAGGCGCACCAAGTACGCGGTGGTGAGCACGTTCCTTGCGCGTCACGACAATGGCAACCAATATTTCTCGTTTTCGCGCATTGGTAGTGCCGCCGGTACGGCCTTCATTTCGCGCGAATGGCAGCCGCGCAGCACCACCACCGCGGGAGATGGGGCGGTTAGCTTTGGCATTTCCATGGGCTCCGATGTCGGTTTCAACATTGTTCGTGAGTTCTGGCCGGGCCTGAGACGCCACCGTCTGTAGGAGTAACGTGATGACAACCTATCAGCGTTGCGTCGGAACTCTGGCCGTTTGTGTGTTTGCGAGTGTTTGTGCATCGGCGCAGATGCTTTGGAAGGAACCGCCGCCACCCAGTATTTCGGCTTGGATCTGGGGCCCGGGGGGAGAGGAAACGGCTCCCCATCCTCCGTTTCGGTTCGTAAAAGAGAAGCTGTCGGGCACCAATCCGAAAGTCGAGGTTCGAGACGCCGCGGGAAGACTTTGGACCGTAAAGTTCGGCTCTGAAGTCCACTCGGATACATTCGCGCCGAGATTCGTGAGCGTTCTTGGCTACGCCGCGGAGCCTACGTTTTTTGTCCAAAGCGGATCAGTTAGTGGCGTGCATGATCTTAAGCGCGCAAAGTACTTCATTTCGAAGAATGGGTCGTTTCACAGTGCCAGCTTCAAGTTGCACCAGCGCGCCCGGCGGGACACAGATAAGGGGGCATGGTCATGGGTCGATAATCCATTCGTGGGCTCCCGGGAACTGGGCGGATTGAAGATATTGATCATGTTGGTGTCAAACTGGGACACCAAAGATGCACGCGACGGCGAAGAAAGTAATAACAAGATCATTTACTCATCGTACGAAGGTGACCCCTCCGCGTGGTTTGCAGTGACGGATTGGGGCGCCTCGTTTGGTCGATCCGGGGGCTATTTCAAGCGCGACCGGTGGGATTGGGACAGTTATCGTGCGCAAACGTCCAGCTTTGTCCGCCTGGCGCCTAATGGGAGTCTCCGTTGGGCGTTCGAAGGTAAGCACGGCAGCGATATCACGGGCGGCGTCAGCGTCGAGGACATTCGCTGGCTCCTACCCTACATGTCTCGAATTACTGACGATGGCCTGCAGACTGGCCTAGTGGCGAGCGGCGCAAGGGCGCCGGTCGCGCAGGAGTTCACTCGATTAATACGGGCAAGAATTCTTCAGCTGCAGCGGGTCGCGCAACCGCCGGGAGTACAGGCGGTAAAAAAGTGAAACTTCTGATCCAACCGGAAGCCGGAGTCGGCTCGTTGATCAAAGAGATCGATGGCGCTAAGAAAAGCATTGAGATCGCCATCTTCCGATTCGATCACACGGACATCGAGCACGCTTTGGAGAAGGCCGTAGATCGAGGGGTTTCGGTTCACGCTCTCATCGCGAACACGAATCATGGGGAAGAGAGGAATTTACGGAAGCTGGAGATGGATCTGCTGCCTGTGGGCGTAGAGGTCTCGCGTACCGCGGACGATCTTTTGCGCCACCACTACAAGTTCATGATCGTGGATCGCCGAGTCCTCTACGTGCTGACCTTCAATTACACCCATCTGGACATCGAACACAGCCGGAGTTTCGGGCTGGTCATCGACGATCCCGAAACCGTTAAGGAAGCGTCGAGACTGTTCTACGCTGACGTTCGGCGCCAGCCTTACAAGCCCGAACACAAAAGCTTCGTGGTGAGCCCGATCAATGCCAGGCAGCAGTTGTCGCATTTCATCAAAGGCGCGGAGAAACAGTTGTTGATTTACGACCCCGAGATCGGCGACCGAGCTATGATCCGTCTGTTGCGCGATCGGGCCCGCGAAGGCGTTGAGATTCGGATCATTGGGCGCGTTGTCAAACCGTCGGATGAGTTCGATCGGGGGCGGCTGATGCGCATGAGATTCCACACCAGAGCCATCTTCCGGGACCGCCGGGATGCCTTCCTGGGCAGCCAAAGCCTGCGTGAACCGGATCTGGACAAGCGCCGCGAGTTGGGGATGATTGTGCACGACCACATTGTTGTGCACTCGATGGTCAAGATCTTCGAGAGTGATTGGGCTGGCCTGGTACCGGCACGTGAGGGTTCCCGCAAAGAGAGTACGGACAGCGCGAAAGGCCTTAAGAAGGCAGTAAAGGCCATTGTTAAGGAACTTCCCCTGACGCCGATTGTGCAAGCGGCCCTGAAACATGCTGTTGGCGAAGTTCCTAATCTCGAACTTCGCAATGACGATCTGCGCCACAACCTCACGGATGCGGTGAAGGAGGCCGTGGAAGATGCGGTATCCGGCATTGTTCGAAGAGGAACAGCCGCGCGCGCGTGAACCGTCTTATGACTGTTCCGAAAATCTCGTCGAGAAACGGGCTGGATTTGGTTAAGCTGCTAAGGCCTTACGCCGGTTCGCTTAGCATCGCGGTATTTGCCATTGTGGGCGAGGGGGTCACAGGGTTGTTCACGCCTTGGCCGCTCAAAATTGTATTTGATAGCGTGAGCGGATCGAAGCCCATTCCGGTCTGGTTGCGTAGCCGCCTTCCGCTCAATCTAACTTCCAACAGGATGGCCATCCTGGAGCTTGCCGCGCTCGCCGTCGTCGCGATCGCGATCCTAGACGCAATTTTTTCCTATATCGAGAAGTATGCGACCACCAGCGCAGGCCAGTGGATCATGCACGATCTTCGCCGGCTGGTCTATAACCATGTGCAACATCTTTCACTGGGGTTTCATACTCAGAAGCGCACCGGAGATCTGATCAGCCGCATCACCAGCGATGTTGAGGCGATCCAGACGTTCATCATCGCCGATCTGCTGGGCTTGGTGGTTGACGCCTTGACGCTGATCGGCATGGCGACGGTCATGTTCTATCTGAATTGGCGCTTCACGCTAGTTGCGCTGTCGGTAACTCCGCTGCTATTTGCAGTCACCTATTTCTATACGCGACGGAGCAAGAAGGCGTCGCGCGACGTAAGACGAAAGGAAGGCGAGATCGTCTCTTTGCTGCAGGAAGTGCTCTCCGCCATCGGCGTCGTTAAGGCGTTTGCGCGCGAGGATTACGAACAGCAGCGGCTTGAACGAGAGAGTGCGGAAAGCGTCCACCTTGCCTTGCGCGCCCGGAGCCTGAAGGCCAAGCTGTCGCCCCTGGTCGGAATCGTCGTAGCGCTGGGAACTGCTCTCGTCCTTTGGTACGGGGGAGCACTCGTAGTCGGCGGAGCGCTTTCTGCTGGTTCGCTGGTTGTGTTTATCTGGTATCTCGGCAAGATGTACAAGCCGATGCAGGACTTCGCCAAAATGACGGACGCGTTCACGAAGGCCTCGGTGGGCTATGAACGGATCCGCGAAATATTCGAGACGCATCCGACGGTGCGAGATCTACCGGATGCCCGACACGCTCCGCCCCTACGAGGGGAAATCGAGTTCGAGCAGGTCGGCTTCAGTTATATGCCGGACCGACCCGTGCTCACTAACATCACGCTGAAGGCCGAGGCCGGCCGGATGACTGCGCTGGTAGGGCCAACCGGTTCCGGCAAGACGACGGTCGCTGCATTGATTGGGCGGTTCTACGACCCCAACTCGGGCAGCGTGACGATCGACGGCATCGATTTACGTGAATTCGAGCAAAAATCACTCCGCGATCAGATCAGCTTCGTCCTGCAGGAAAACATCCTTTTTCACTCTTCCATCGCTCAGAATATCGCCTATGGAAAACCGGAAGCGACACTTGCCGAAATCCAGAGCGCCGCTGAGTCGGCGAATGCGCACGATTTCATCTCAAAGCTGCCGCAGGGGTACGACACGATGGTCGGGGAGCGCGGCACCACGCTTTCAGGCGGACAGCGCCAGAGAATTGCGATCGCGAGGGCCATCATACGTGACACGCCCATTTTGATTATGGATGAGCCGAGCTCCGGGCTCGATGCCGCGTCGGAAGAATTAGTCTTTGAGGCTATCGACCGGTTGATCGAGGGCAAGACGGCGATTGTGATTGCTCACCGTTTCTCGACAATCCGGCGAGCTAACAGGATCTTCGTCATCGAAGATGGCAGGATCGTTGAAAGCGGCACGCACCAGCAACTGCTCCCCTCCGGTGGTCTCTATGCGAAGCTCTACGAATTGCAGTTTCGACAGGAAGCCAACAGTGGGCCAGTCCACGGCCGCGTCGTTACGGCTCTCTGAGAGATCAGATGGAGTGAATGGCGGCCTTGCCGGAATGCCGTCACTGAAGACCTTTCGTCTCGCTGATTAGGGACCCGCGCTCCCTATTGTCATTAGCCAACGTGTTGGCACTCACTTTCGTCTGAAACCCGGATGCACTCCCTTTGCATGCCGATGGTCTGAGCCTAAGTGCTTTTATCAGAGCTTGGTGGTCTTGCGGCCCTCAATTCCTCGTCGGATTGGAACGTTGAATGCTCTTTGAAGGAATAGATCAAGCATAGGACGTTGCTGCTGAGTAAGGAGAATCGCTGTCCAATGATGGATGTGCGCCTATCAGCGCTGACCTGGGTATTGGTTGCAGCGCTCTGCCAAATGCCTTGTGCAAACGCGCAAACGAGCGGTGCAGTGGTACTCACGCTCGAAGAAGCGCTCCGGCTGGCTCGTTCAAACAATCGAGACCTCAAGGTGTCAGGACTTGACGTAGGCAAGCAACGTGAAGCATTGGACGAAGCAAAGACGGAGCTGTATCCACGATTCGACACCTCGGTGCTTGGGGCGCAGTTGCTCACGCCGCTCGATTTCACAATCAAGAAGGGGCAGCTCGGTACTTTCTCAGGGACGGGGCCGATCCCGGGATCTAATACCAATCTTCACACGCCTGCTCGTCCAATCGCGATTGCCTCGGTAACTGCGACCCAGCCTCTTACTCAACTGATTCGGATCCATCTGTTCGTCGCGGAACAGCGGCTCAAAGTCGATGCTGCACAGTTGTCCTTTAGCGAACGCGAACAGAAACTAACCGACGAAGTTCGCCAATCGTATTACCAAGTTCTCCAGTCGCAGATCGATTATGAAGCACAACAATCGGTGGTGACGTATCTGGAGGAACTGCTGCAACTCACCGACCGGCGCTTCAACCAACAAGCTGCACTTCAAGCTGACAGATTGAGTGTCAAAGCAGAATTAGCCAAGGCGACCTATGAGCTGACCACGATCGACGACAAGCTTGCGGATCGCAAGGAGATCCTCAATCACCTCTTAGGACGCAGCGTGCAGACGGAGTTTTCGGTGGAACCCGTTCCCGCGACACTCCCCGAACAAGAGGACCTCTCCGCAGCCCGGGCGATTGCGCTCGACCATCGTCCTGAGATAAAACTGGCGGCAAATCGCGTGCGTCAGGCTGAACTGGCGACCAAGAGCGAGAAGACGCATTACATCCCGGATGTTTCCATCCAAGCCAGCTACCTCAGTCCGGCAAATATAAATTTTCTGCCGCAAAACATCGGCTCGGTTGGCGCCTTGCTGACTTGGCAGCCATGGGATTGGGGAGAGAAGCGCCACAAGGTTCAACAAGCTGCCCTTACAGAGAAGCAGGCGGGGCTCTCGGCGGAAGACACACGGGAACAGGTTCTTCTTGATGTGGATTCAAACTTTAGGCGTCTTCGAGAAGCTCGTGCGCACCTTGCAGTCACCGAGGCGATTCGTGATGCCGAGACCGAGAAGATGCGGAACCAAAAGGAAGCCTATTCTCAGCAATCGATTTTGCTGAGCGATTTGTTAAAGCAGCAGTCTTACCTCGCAGGTGCGGAGAGCCAATACCATCAGGCGGTCCTTGCGTATTGGAGTGCGCGCGCTGATTTTCAGAAAACGCTAGGTGAGGAGTAGAGCCATGAAGGCTTTCCTGATACCGGGCCAAAGATCGAACACGCCGTTCTTGCTCCTCTTGCTATCGGTCGCGGGGGTGTTGGGCGGATGTCATCACGCCCAAATGCCTTCGCAGCCGCCGAGGGCTGTCCGGCTCGCGACTGTATCAGCGCCGCAGATGAGGGGAGACACTCTGCGTTACTCAGCGTCCATCCTTCCGTTCGCGCAGGTAGATCTCATGTTTCGCTCCTCCGGCTATGTAACGAATGTAAGGCAGGTACGAGGAGCGGATGGGCGAACTCGCGACATCGGAACGGGAGACTACGTGGAACAAGGCCTCACGCTCGCACACATTCGCCGGGAAGACCTGCAGAATCAAGTGGCGCAAGCACAAGCACAGCTTGATCAAGCTGTGGCGCAACACACCAGAGCCGATCAGGATTTTCAGCGAGCGAAGGCCCTCTATTCGACGCAAAGCCTCACTAAGCCAGACTACGACCAGTCTCAAGAAACTTTCAATGCAACGCAAGCTGCGATGGACAATGCGAAGGCGGCGCTGCTTCAAACCAAGTTGCTCCTGGGAGACGCCGACTTGAAGGCTCCTTTCCCCGGCTACATTCTGAGCCGAAATATAGATCTGGGGACCCTTGTGTCTCCGTCCACGAATGCTTTTACGATCGCTGATATCGGTCGCGTAAAGGTAACCTTTGGTGCCCCGGACTATGTTCTCAGTCGGCTACGTTTAGGGCAGGAGCTGAGGATCCAGACAGAGAATGATGCCGCTCCTGTGAAGGGGCGGGTTACAAGCATCTCCCCGGCTGCCGACATACAAAACCGAATCTTTGCCGTTGAAGTGACCGTGAGCAATCGCGACCGTCATTTGAAACCAGGCATGATAGCTACGGTCGGTCTTGGTGAAGTTCCACATTCGTCCATCTCGATCCCACTTAGCGCCATCGTGCCGTTCCCTTCGGAACCCGAACACTTTGCGGTGATGGTAGCGCAAGAGCGCGCGGGCAAGCTCGTAGCCACCTTGCGCAAAGTTCAGTTGGGAGTGACTCATGACAATTCAGTTGCTGTTGATGGAGTCCAACCTGGCGAGCGAATTGTCTCCGTCGGCGCTCAACTTTTGAAAGATGGCGACCCCATCCAAGTGATCCCTTAAGTAGATTCCATGGCATACAAAAGCGACAAGGATCGAATCGAGAAAACCCACAACCTTCCCAGGTTTTTTGTGGAGCACCCACAGGTCTCGTGGGTGCTGCTCGTCGGTGTTCTCGTTTGGGGTTGGTTTGGCTATCAAAGCATGCCCCAGCGGAAAGATCCTGACATTCCTGTCAGAGTCGCGGTGGCCTTCTGTGCGTGGCCGGGTGCCACTGCGCAGCAAGTTGAGCAGTTTCTCACTCGTCCAATCGAGGATGCTGTTGCCGAGAATAAGACCATTCATCCCGGGACAGCTTCAGACTATGGAATTCGTTCGGTCTCGCTTCCCGGTGCCGCTTACGTCTACGTTCAGCTCGCCGAAAATATCTCGGACGTGAAGAGGCAGTTCAGCGACATCAATCTCAAGCTGAACGCACTCAACAACCAACTGCCGCAAGGTGCAGGCCCAATCTCGTTTCAGAGCGATTTTGGTGATACTGCCGCACTGATGCTGACCATTGCTAGCCCGAAGGCAGACCAGGTTGAAATCAGTATTCGCGCGCAAGCGATCCAGTCCGCAATCCAATCTGTGCGGACAAAGAGAAAGTACAGGGCGCACGATGTGCCGGTCGCAATCGTCTATTCATTCCCTCGGTCGATTTCCCCAGCGACTATGCTCGATGCGGTACAGCTCTTCCGCTTCGTGGAAGCTTTCTTCGAGAAGCAATTGCAGAGATCAGATTTGCATCCGGACGGCTGGACGCCAATCATCATTCGTCATCCTGACGACGCTCGGGCTAGGCTGAATACCGTCGCGGGAGGTAAGTATAGCTATGCCGATCTGGACAACTTTTCTGACCTAATCGCGAGAACAGTTCAAGGGGCGCCGGAGACCTCAAAGGTGGAGAGGCGAGGTCTTCTGCCCCAAGTTGTCTACCTGGAATATTCGCAAGATCGTTTGGCCGAGTATGGACTGCAACCAGCAGCTCTCGGCCAACTCCTACGGGCCCGCAACATTATTGCACCGGGCGGCCAATTCGAGACTGGCCAACGACAGATCATTATCAATCCTTCGGGTCAGTTCAAAAGCAGAGACGCGATTGGGAATGTTGCCGTAACTAAGACTTCGACCGGAGCTCCTGTCTATCTGCGCGACTTGGTCAAGATTTTCCCCGGCTACCAGAGCCCTGCCCAGTATCTGAACTATTACACGTCGCAGGACTCCACCGGGCAATGGCAGCGTAGCCGTGCGGTCACCTTGGCAATCTATATGCGCGATCAGGAGCAGATCGCAAAGTTTGGTCAGTCGGTCGATGAGAAACTCGCACAGCTCAAGCAGATTCTTCCGACAGATCTCATCATCGCGCATACCTCCGATCAGCCCCTGCAGGTCAAGGAAAACATTCATCTATTCCTGCGCGCCTTGATGGAAGCGATCATCCTTGTAGTCGGGGTGTCCCTGATTGGATTTTGGGAATGGCGTCTTGCGCTCATCATGGCTTTAGCGATTCCTATTACCCTTGCCATGACATTCGGCGTTGCGTACATGTTGGGTATCGACCTGCAGCAAGTGTCGGTGGCGACGCTCATCATCGCATTAGGTCTGTTGGTCGATGTTCCAGTTGTAGCTGGTGATGGTATCAAGCGCGGTCTAGCGGCAGGACTTCCGCGACGCATAGCGGCTTGGCTGGGTCCGACCAAGTTGGCCACCGCCATCTTTTACGCGACACTGACAAACATCATTGCCTACCTTCCTTTTCTCATGCTCACCGGCAATACCGGCGAGTTCCTCAAGAGCCTCCCAATCGTCATGACAACGGCGTTGCTCTGTGCATTGGTGGTTGCCATGACGTTTGTTCCACTGCTGGGATACTACATTCAGCGTTCGCCGGCCAGGCAAGAACCTACCCTGGAAGTGAAGCGCGAGCGGGGCTTCTATGGTTTCTATAATCGACTGGTGGGCCGGGCTATTCAACACCGATGGTCGGTTCTGCTCGGTTCCTTCGTGTTCTTGCTGATCGGCGGTTTCGCCGCTTCCCATCTCAAGTCCCAATTTTTTCCTGAAGATGTCCAATATTGGTTTTACCTCGACATCTGGTTGCCGAATGACGTGCCATTGAGCGCGACCAACGATACTGCAATGAGGGCGGAGCAGGTGGTACGCAAGGTTATTGAAGGCGCTCCTAAAGAAGTGACAAAAGAGACAGGAACAGATCACCTCCTGACGTCCATGACGAGTTTCATTGGCGGCGGCGGACCACGTTTCTGGTTTTCCATCTCCCCCGAAGCGACCCAGACCAATTATGCGCAGGTCATTGTGCAGGTGCGCGACAAGGAAGCCACTCCAAAGCTGATTGGACCTCTTCAAGATGAACTCAACAAGCAGGTCCCGGGAGCATGGATTACCGTGCGACAGCTGCAAACGAATCCAGTTGAGACTCCGGTTGAAGTCCTCATGTCAGGCCAAGCCGATACCGACCCGCGAACCGAGGCCGAGGATATCCGATCCCTTCGGACCATCGCGTCCCAGGCCATGGATATCGTCCGCCAATCGCCTGGAATCG
>WNFD01006071.1_pt1 | contig 13249 bp, 12 predicted proteins | sample 5400491 | NCBI WGS metagenome assembly WNFD01 (sample SAMN13153343, study PRJNA577476) | soil metagenome | isolation source: 120 cm saprolite under Douglas fir tree site 2 hole 2 replicate 2 | place: USA:California | collected 2015-04-18 | reverse complement strand
TACGACTCTGTGGGCGGCCTGCATGAGCATAACGCCCTCGAGCGCGCCGAGGAGGATCAAGATTCCTGACGGGTGCCTGGCTCCCAGGTAAATGATGAACCCGATCACGGCGAGGGACACCACGACGACAGCGATCAGCATGATTAGTACGAATTGTCAGGCTTGCCGCGATGTGCCGCGCTCACCGTTTCACTGTAACGCGGCCTGCCGTGGACCCTTCTGAGGTTAGCGACAGGGCGATGCTGGTCTCAGGCGCCTCTTCGTACGGGTTCACGGCTTCGTCGCCCTGAATGTCGCTGACGATTTGCCGCCCACCCCCAACCCGCCTCTCCGCACCGGAGTCTCAGGCAAGCCTGCCTGCCGAGTCATCCCTTCGCCGCCGGACAGCGGAGCGCTCCCCAGCCCTGACGACCGCGCCACCGGCGCTGCCGACGTTCAGGCGGATGCTGGCCCACAGCGGCCCCGCATTCGGTTCGAATAGCACCCGCTGGATGCCGCGCCCGAGGCTTCTTCGATATGTGGTGCCAGCCGCCGTACCGGAATGTACTTCTACTGACCGGCAGCATGTCCGCGCCTTGAAGCGTGCGCGCTCCCAAAGCCACCGTTCCGATAGCCGAAAACACTTCAGGCAGTTGAGCCCGAGGTGGGCTTTCACAGGGGTGATGATTCTTTGGCGTCGGCCGAGGCCGCGTTATTGATCTTGATATGTCGCGGGCACGCCAACGGCGCTGCCGCGACCCGCGCGAGGGGGACCGGCCTGACGCAGCTCGGCTGCACGGCCCCTGACCGCACCAGCCGTCGCCGTCAGGGAGTCAGCGGGACAGTGCTCGCCGGGTTGCCACGCTCACTGCCGTCACCTTGGCGTTGCCCGTTCTGCCCGAGGTCAGGATTCCCGCCGATCTGGACCACTAGCCATCGTCAACCCGCCGGACGCCGCAATTCCAGAACGGACAATTCGGTAGCGGCTTGAACATCACCAAGAGCGCCGCCGGCGCGCGCCGAACGAGCTCGGTACGTGTGCGTCAAGCTGTGCCTCCATCATCGAGTGATCGGGGGCTAGATCCGTGGGCTGACGCCTATCGCCGCGTCCGAATCGCGGCCGTTCCGGGCGCTTTGGCAAGAGCTGCGCGGGATCTCATGACCAAGATCGACAAACTAACGAGGCAAAGCCAACCTGACCGCGTGTCAGGGCGCTGACCTGCGGGTTTGCGTGGAGCTGAGGGGATTTGAACCCCTGACCCCCTCGATGCGAACAAAGTACGGCGTGTTGCTTACCTGCTGTTCAGGAACGTTTTCCCAGGTCAACCACCTCGGACTGGTCCCGTAGGCCGCTCCTGAGGGCGGCCGACAGAGTCCGTCCGCTCCCATTCCGCTGCCAAAATCGGACAGCCCTGCCGTGGCTGCCGCCTGCCACTGCTGGTGCTCGGCGTAGTCGGGCACGCCGCACCGGCCACGTCCTCGCGGAGAGGCGGGCAGCATGAGCATCGCGGTAATGAATTGGGTCGCTGTCGGCTGGGGTCCGCTCGCCTAGCTCGATGGCGCTGAGATGGGCGGTAGCGCGGGAGCTGCCGCACCGCCCACGACCGTGCCACGAGAATCCGGCCGGCACCCTGGCGTTCTCTCCGCCGGCGCGCGGCGCCGCGGGGGAAAGGGTCTGGGTCGGCGTGTGCGCCCGCGCGATTTGGTCGTCAGCAACCCGCTTCCCGCTGTGGCTGCTCGACTCGGGGGGCCCGCGTGGCTTCCCGATCCTGCGGCCGGTGGCGATCCATCCGCTCGGGCACCAGCGATTCGGCCGATGCGCGGTACAGGCCGGCGCCGTGCTGACCGACGCGGTCGTTGCCTATTCCGTCGCTTGGGCGGTGTCTTTCCAGGTATTCGTCGCGTTCGTCTTGCCCGATGTGCCCTGGCTCGGGGCCGCCCGCTCCCGCTTGTCGGCCTCCCGCCGGTCGGCGCGCGTCTGCGGCCACGATTCGATCGCGGCCCGGACCGGGTGGCGAGGCATCCACACGTTGGCCAGATAGGAACGATGATCGTTTGCTGACTCCGCGGGGCGACTGTTCTCCCTGGCCGGGCGCGCATGATAGGCCGCCAGCGCATCGGACTCCTCGGCGATCAGCCGCTCCTCGTCAGAACCCGGACGGTGGTAAAGCAGGCCTAGTAGCCTTGCGGGCCGCTCCGTGGGTATTCACATTGTGTCCTCCTGGTAGCCTGCGCGCCTAGCCGACGATCGGCACGTCGGCCCGGAGGCCCGCTGTCCGTGTCAGGGATGCGGGTAGCCCCCGCAGCCCGCAGGGCGGGTCCATAGGTGCGCGGACGGTTTGCCTGGCGTTGAGCTGGCACGCGGCATCGATGATGGCAGGAATAGCTGGAGCCCGCAGACTGCAAGATCATCAATATGCGATGCCTCGTTCCTGAGGGACGCGCGAGCCACCGCGGGCCCGTGCTGGCCGGCACCTTGCGGACGAACCCGCACAGCCACCGGCCGCTGCCAGCGGACTCCGAGCTCGAGCAGTCGATCCATGTGCGGCAGCACCGCTCCTAGGCGGTGCCCACCTTCTGAGGTATCCAAGTGACCCGCTCCGCATTTGGCCCGCCAGCGACTAACTTGAGCCGGCGCGAGTGGCAGTTCTGCCCTCAGGGCGTGGTCTAGGTTCGGTGGGGGGCGTACGCGGCGGGAGCTAGCGCCGCATCGCCGGCGTCCGTGAGTTGGCCGAGGTCGCAGGCGAGCACGACGTCGTGTCCAATGGGTCGCGGCGCGTGGCCGGGCGATACCAGGTCCGCCTCAAGGCGGGCAGTATGAAAATCGATCAAGATCAACTTCTGGTACCGAAACGGGCCATGAAGTGGTGCCGCACGGCGTGGCCGATTCGGATAGTAAAACCCGTGGATTAAGAGTCTGCTGCTCTGATGTCAGATCGGCGCTCTCAGTGCTGTTTAGTACCGTACTGTACGGGACTTGGCCGGTTCCGGTGCCGCCGGATGTCAGTGTCTGCCGGCAGGTATCGCGGCATCCGAGCAAACAGCGAGCAACAACGCCAGCGGACGATCTTCGCTCAGGGCAGCGGCGATTCGTATCGCCGACAGCCAGCCCGCGCGGAAGCGCCCCGCGCGCGGACGCGGGGATGCTAGCCGACGATTCCATCGAGAGCTACTTCGCCTTCGCAATGACGCGCCCGCGGCAATCGGCCACGATGAACCGGTCCCAACCGGGCCCGTCTCCATCTCGTATACCTGAGGGGGACCTGGCATGAACCTCGCGGGCCAGCACGAGTGGCAGCGGGAGGTCAGAAAGAGCCGCCACCTGCACTGTCACGCTCACGCGGCCCAGTGTCTCGGGGTCGGCGGCGCGCACCGCCGACCGGATCAGTTCAGCCGGGCGCTGTACGGGGACGGCTCCGGGATCACCCAGATCTATGAGGGCACCGACCAGATCCAGCGCATCGTGATGGCCAGGCAGCTGACCCCCTGGCCTCCTGGCAGCGGCCCTCGCACCGCGCTCGTCGTCCGCGGCGCGGGCGCGGGCACGCCTCGGCCGGGAGTGAAGGGGTACGGTGATCCGTGAATCACCGCGCGCTGTCCGATCCGGTGATGCCCGGCTGCGGCGTCGATTTCTCCCGCCGTTCGCACTGGCAGAGGTTAGCTGGCCATTGGCGCAAGCGGAACCGATCTTGCGACACCGCTGGCGACGTGGCCGGGATGCTTGAGGTGGTCGATGAGTACCCGGAGTGGGCCCTACCTCGATCCCTCCTTCCCCGATCCCTAGCCCGCCCTCGCCACGGCCGTGATCAGCTTGCCGATGGCCTTGCCCGTCAGGCCCGGCGCGGCCTGAAGTCACAGATCGAGGAACTCGTCGCCGAGGCCGACAAGATCATGGTCGTCATCCGCAAGCCAGGCACGGACGAGTTTCGCGAGCGCAAGACCGGCGACCTGAACTTCGACGTCTTCAACGTTCCCTGGCGACGAGGTGATCGCCCTGGGCGCATGCCGGAGCCGGGCCGGCGCGCTGAACCTGCTGCGCCGGCCCGGCCACGATCACCTTGATCAGCCCAGCGGCTGAGTCGTCCAGTTCGCCGGGTCCGGCCCAAGCACCTGAACGTGATGCAGTAGGCCCATGGCTCCCCCCACCTTGTCAGGCAGGCTGACCGAGACCCAGACCTGCATGCCGTGCAAGTTCGGGAAGCACGCGTCCTGCTGGTGCTCGCCACCGGCCTGACCGCCCGGACCCGCCGGGCCGTTCACGTTCGTCGTGACAAGCACACCGCGAGCGCCGTCGAACGAGACACTGTGTGACTGGCCAGCCGTGAACGAACAGGCGTTCGGGAAGGAAGGCTCGACGAGGACGCTCATGCCGGCCGGGTCCTGGCTGGGCCCCAGGTACAGCGCGTACCCCGTGAGCTCGCCCCGCGTCTCCTGGAGCCCGGCTCCGCTCAGCTTCCAGCTGGCCGGCGTGCCAACCAGCCTGAACGGGAACGGGAGCCGCAGGTTGGACCGGTACCGAACATTCGCGGCCACCCTCCTGAGCTCGGCTGGCCTGGCGCCTGTCGACATGCCGATGGTGGCCCAGCCACCTCTGGCGTACTGCCAGGCTAGACCGTCCGGCTGCCCGTTCCTCCCCAGCATCCGGTACGCCGGTTCACCGCCTGTCAGGTGGCCTGCACGAACAACCGGTTGGGGGAGCCACGGCGTGGGGCCCCAGTTGCAGCGCAGGCCGGCTGGATACCGCTTGGGGGAGAGAGGCGTCTGCTGGGACCGCGAAGTACCCGCTGACACGGGAGCACTCGCTGGCCCAGACTGGGAACCACCTTTCGGCGGCGACCAGAACGGCCCGGTAAGTTCGCACTGGCGCGCCGCAAAGACCATGAGGGAGATGTCCTGGCCTTTCGAGCTGCCCATGGCATCCAGCGATGACTGATTCGTCGTCTCCGGATAGGAGGGGGCGACCGCGGAGAAGCCGCGAGGCAACCAGCCGAAGGTTGCCCAGATCGCGAGGGGGTCGAAACTGGCCGGGGCTACGAGCCCCCGGGCATGTTCCGGGCTATTCGAATGAGTGGTCACCGGCGCCCGGTTGCTGGTCGCGCCGACCGGCAGGACGCCACTGGCGAACAGTGCGCCAACGGCCGTGACGATGCCGACCGATACCGCTGGAACGCCCGCCCGGCGGATCCTCAGGCGGCGGCGGCCTGCCTTGCGGGCACGGGCCACGTCCACCGTGCTGGGCGGGGGCTCCGCTCCTGCGGCGCGCTCGAAGTGAGCGCGCATTGCCTTCTCATCCATGCTCACGCACCTCCCCGGCGACCGCGGCCGAACCGCGCCGCGTCCGCGCCGAAAGCTCCGATCGGTCGGCCGGCGCCAGTGCCAGCCGGAGTGAGCCCAGGCCCTTGGAGGTCTGGCTCTTGACGGTGCCGGCCGAGCAGCCCAGTACCTCGGCGACCTGATCGACGGTCTGGTCGCAGTAGAAGCGGAGGACGAGCGTCGCCCGCTGGCGCGGCGGCAGGCCCGCGAGCGCCGCGTTGACATCGATCGCATCGTCGTGGTCTCGGCCGACTCCCGGCCAGTCCGGCATCTCGCCGGGCAGGCTGACCTTGCGGGCCCAGCCGGACCGGCGCTCGCCGAGGAACTGCCTGACCAGGATCGTCCTGGCGTAGGCCTCAGGATGATCCATGACGCGGACCCGGTGCCAGTGCATGTAAAGCCGGGTGATCGTCACCTGCACCAGGTCATCGGCGTGATGCCAGTCCTGGCAGAGCAGGTAGGCGATCCGGCGCAGCGCGTGCAGCCGGGCAGCTACGAACTCCGTGTACTCGTCGTCGCGGCGCGTGTTCCTCACGGGCCGCCCGATCCATGCGCATGCATCATGCCCCCTTCAATGCATCCGGCACGGCGCCCGGTTGCCCGCACCCGGCTGGGATTGTTGCGTAGCTCTGTCGCAATTCGCGCTACTAGCTACTGCGACCTGAGAACGTCGCCTGTTGATAGGTGGTTGCCGGTGGCGGCCGGCCGGATGGCCTCGAACTCTAGGGCTTATAGAAGGATTCGAGGCCATCGTGCTACGCACCATAGGTGATCCGGTGTCGTTGCGGGAGTCGGTGCTGCCGGAGGAGGTGCTGCGGCTGCCGGAGGAACTGGCGCGGGTTGATGCGCTGCTAGATGATCCCGCCTTTCTCGCCCCGTTCGTGCCGTTCTTCTCCCTGACGGCAGGCCGGCCGTCCACGCCGGTGGAGTGCCACCTGCGGATCATGTTCTTGAAGTTCCGGCACCGGCTGGGCTTTGAGAGCGTGTGCGCTGAGCTTGCCGTTCAACCTTTCTGCTTCGCGCTCCTGGTGTCAGATTTAGCTGTATCACGGTTCTTTCCGACGTCGTGGTGCTGGGCGGGTCGCCTGTTCTTCGAGCCGGGTGGCCTCCCGGGTCCGGGCTTGCCGGGTTTCGGTGCGCTGGCCGGACAGGCGGTCGTCGCGCGGATGTTCCGGAATCCGCGCCGTACCCGGGCCCGGGGTGAGCCGCCCGGGCGGGGCGGGTCGTTCCCAGGGCAGGCGGAGGTCGGCGGCGAGTGGGCGGGCGAGGCGGAGCTGGGCGTGGGCCGCGATGATCAGCCAGGTCTACCGGTCGGCGGCGGACGGGTCGCGGATCGCCGGCGCGGTCCAGCCCAGCACCTGCTTGAACAGCCTGAACGTGTGCTCGAGATCAAAGCGGCGCAAGAACGCCTGCCACAGCAGATCCACGTGCGCGTTCTGGCGCTGGCGGCCGAGGACCACAGCCAGACGGGCCTGGGGTCGCGGTCGCCGGGCAGGTGCTCTACCTGCAGCCGGATTAAGGTGCCCTCGATGACCGGTAGCTCGCCCTGGTGGTCCTGCCAGGCGCCGCGGCTAGTCAGCCGGGAGTGCAGCCGGTCCCAGGAACAGGCCACCGCCGTGCCGTACCGGGCGGTCTGGGTGCTGGTGGCGACAGCGGGCTGCGGCCAGGTTCCCGCATCGGCCAGCGTGAACTCGGGGCCGTGCCGGAATGGCCGGCCGCGGCCGCTGCCGCGCGGCGGCGAGGGGAGGCTCAGCACCCGGTCGGAGAGCTTGTCAAGTCTTCTGTGTAGACAGGGGTAACTCTTTTGCCTGGTTGCTGGTGACTGTGGGTAGTGGGAAGTTAGTTGGGGAGCCGGTCGCCGAAGCGGACGGCCAGGGCGTTGTCGGCTTGTTTCCAGCCCAGGGTGCCGGTGCCGCGCTCGCCGCGCTGGAGGGTGAGGCCCTCGCCGTCGATGTGCAGGCGGCGCTTCGATCCTGGCGAGGATGCCCCAGCATGGATCGAGCTGGGTGGCGTGAGAGTAACCGGCGCAGGGGGCTATTCGCTTGAGGGAAGTGGCCAGCCCGTGCATCTGGGATTCCTGCACGAGCTGCCGGGCGACAGCATCACTGACCTCCATTTGAGCTGGCCGCTTATTCCGGAATCGCTCGCCGCGATCACGCATCTGTCACCTGGACTGCGGAGGCTGTACCTGGCCCAGACCGCCCTCGGAGACGATGCGCTGACACTCGTAGCCCAGTTGCGCGGCCTAACGTATCTCCAACCCTGGGAAACCAATTCACCGATGACGGCGTCCAGCAGCTCGCCGCCCTTACCGACCTTGATCACCTGTACCTCGAAGAGGAGACCCTTTCCCCGCCGCCTTCGGCTTTGCTCGCCACCTGCCGAAGCTTGCCCGCCTCGGCCTCCAAGATGTGCGCTTCACCGAGGCTGAAATGGCTGACCTGAGAAATCCGCTCCCAGGCGTAGACGTAGGTTAATGTTAATGAGGGCTTGAACTCATGCCGAACACGGTGCCGACGTCGATCATCTGGACATACTCACGCCACGACGGCTCGTTCGGCGCGGCCAATTAGTCGGCCGATGGGCCGGCCGCGGCAGCACAGATCTGGTCGATCTGGCCGGACCTACCGTCGCCGGCCCAGCTGTGTGCGGCTAACTCGGTGCTCGAAGGCGGGCGAGCAGTCATGCGGCGCGGCGGTGCAGCAGCCAGATTGTGGCGGCGAGCGCTGCCGCGGTGATCGCCACGATGAGGCCGGCCTCGATGAACTGGAAGTTCCAGAACCGGTCGGCCGGCTGGTAGGTGGTCACGATTTGGTTTCCAGGGTTGGTGGCTCTGAGCACCCAGTCTCCGATGTGGCCGGTAGCCGGTGGCACGGATGTGATGCCCACGTTGAGGGAGCACCCATGGGCGCAGGTGTGCCGGAGTGTGAGCGGTGCCTGGAAGCGGGGGCGGAGCAGGTACTCGACCGCTAGCCTGACGGCCAGCCACGCGACCAGTGCGGCGACCATGGCGGGGATACTGCGTCGTATGAGCAGCCCGGCCAGCACGGCGAGTCCGAACGCCAGCAGGATGTAGGCGGTGAGCGCCAGGCCCTCGAAATCGTAGACGTTGTCGATGAAGTGGCCGGTGAGCCGGTCCATCGGCTGGCGGTACCAGGTGATCATGGCGGTCATCGCCGCGCCGAGGATGACGAGCCCGCCGGTGACGATGGCCAGCTTGGTGACGAGCCATCTGGTGCGCGGAACTGTCTGGGCCCAGGCCAGCTGCCAGGTGCCGTATTCGAGTTCCCTGGCGATCAGCGGCGCGCCGATGACGACCCCGATCAGCCCGGGAAACGCCAGGAGCAGCGCCCAGAACCCGATGTTGACCACGGTGTTGAAGCTGTTCATGAAGGCGCCGACCGCGCCCTGGCAGGCGCCGGTTACCGGGTTACGCGCGAGGCACCCGGCGAGCTGGTCGTGGCTGAACGCCGTGCGCATGGAGCTGCTGACAACGATCGCGAATACCGCGAGGATGCCGAGCAGCCCGAGGCAGGTTATGGCCTGGCTGCGGTGCTGCCGCCAGCTGACCCAGATCATCGCGTTACCGCCTTCGTGGTCGGCCCTGGCCGCGCTGCGGCCTGGGCGGGATCGTCTTGCGCCGCCGCTGCGGGCGGGCGCTGCAGGTAGGCCAGCACGAGCTGCTCGAAGCCCACGGGGTCTGCCTGCCATCCGGGGTGGTCCAGCGCAGCCAGCCCGGCGGGGTCGGCGCGGACGAGCGCGGTGGAGTGCCTGTCGCTGTCGGCGCGATCGATGCAATGTCCGGGCAGCTCCGCGTCCTGCGTCGCCCGGGGGACGGTGAGCAGGCGGTGCGCGGCCAGGAGGTCATCTACCGGGCCGGCTAGCCGCACGTGTCCGGCGGTGAGCACGATCAGCCAGTCGCAGAGCCGCTCCAGCTCAGAGACCACATGCGAGGCGATGAGGACGGTCAGGCCGGTGTCCGCCGTCGCGGCCATCACGTCCCGCATGAACTCCAGCCGGGCGATCGGGTCGAGGCTGGAGACTGGCTCGTCGAGCACCAGCAGCGGCGCGCGCTTGGCCAGCGCCATGGTCAGCGAGACCTGTGCCTGCTGGCCGCCCGACAGGGCCCTGACCTTGCGCCTCGGCGGGATGCCGAGCGCAGTCATCCGCGCCTGCGCGAGCCCCTGATCCCAGCCGGGGTTCATCGCGCGGCCGAGGCGGAGCATGTCCGCGACGCTGAAGTCCCGGTACAGCGGATGGTCCTGGGCGACGAAGCTGACCCGCGCCAGCGTCGCCGCCGCGTGCGCGCGGGACGTCTGGCCGAAGACCGACGCCTGCCCTTCGGTGGGCTTGAGCAGCCCGATGATCATCTGCAGCAGGGTGGTCTTGCCGGCGCCGTTCGGGCCGACCAGGCCGGCGATCGCGCCGGCCGGCACCTCGAGGGTGCAGTCGCGCAGGCCCCATACCTGGCCGTAGCGCCTGCCGAGCCGGGTGGTCTGAACTGCCGCGACAGCGGCCGCATCTCCGGTCATCAGACCTTCTCCTTCTTCATGTCGTGCCTGGCGACGGCGATGAGCGCCGACACCGCCTGGTCGCTGAGCCCGGCCGCTTCGGCGGCGCGGAGCCATCTCTCCAGCGATGCGCGCAGGGCCCGGTGCGCTTCGGGCGGGTCCGGTGACAGGCTGCCGGTGATGAACGTGCCCTGGCCCGGCCGGCCGCCGGCCAGTCCCTCGTGCTCCAGCTGCCGGTAGGCCTTGACGACCGTGTTCGGGTTGATCACCAGGTCGCCGGCGACGTCCTTGACCGTGGGCAGGCGGTCACCCTCCCGCAGATAGCCAAGCAGCAGCGACTGCCGCACCTGGTGCACGAGCTGCAGGTAGGGCGGGACGCCGGACGAGCCGTCGACATGGAACCGGAACATCAGCCTTCTTCCATCATGACATTATGCTATGATGTTGGTATAACCGTAAAGGGCTCGCGCGACGCTGTCAAGCAGGTACTAGTGATCACGCCGGATCCGGGACGTCTGGGCCAGGCAGCTGTCAAGCCGGGGGACCCCCGACAAGCGCAGCGGCGCATATCCCCGACGCCGTCCCCTGCCCGGCTGCCTGCAAGCCGCCCCGGCTCGCGGCACGAAGCAGCATGCACGACCATGCACGCGCTGGAAGACGATCTGGATGGCGGCCCGGCGGATGAGACGGTGCGGTTCGGTTTCGGCGGCACCGACTACGAGATCGACTTGAGCGCCAAGAACAGCGACATGAAGATCGACGTGGGGGCGGAGAGCCCGCCTGAACGGCTGGCGCTGACGCTGGGGCTGGTGCCAACACCGGTGTTCCACACGCTTGTGCCGGTGCTGGCCGCCCGGGCGTTGCTGGTCGGCACGAAGCTCGGGGTGTTCGAGGCGCTGGGCCAGAACCCGCTGACCGCGGCCGACGTGGCAGCCAAGCTCGGGACCGAGGGCGAGGCGACCGGGAAGCTGCTGAACGCCATGACCGGGCTCGGCTACCTGCGAGCCGCAAGGACGCTGAACCAGGCGGAGGCCGCCGGCTGCGCCTCGCCGGGATCAGGTATCGATCACGGAGTTGAGCGGGCGCAGTAACCGCCGTCGCACGTTCCGAATCTGCGCCAAAGCCTGGCGGGCGAGGTTATTCGGCGCGGGCGTGGGCAGATAGCGCGATTCTGGCGGCTTGGCGTCGATGACCTGCAGCTTGCGGTGGCTTCTTGCCTGCAGAAGAGAACGTTCTTGGCGGCTGACACGAGCTGGCCTGGACTGGCGGTTTTCCAGCAGCGACCTCGGCATGCACGTGCGCTGGGCGGCGGCCTGGTACCGCTCCAATACGCTGACCGGGATCCGGCCACGGGCGCTGACCGTGATGCCGTGGTCTTTGGCCCACGCCCGGACCTCGCCGCCGCGCTGCCGCCCGGCCGACGTCCGCGCCGTCCGGCGCGCCGGCCCGCGGCTCGCCTTGCGGGCGTGCTCGATGAACGGCGCGAGCATCGTGCGCAAGGCACGGGCGTTTGTACTACTTTGAAACTCACTACGATGAGAGCTGATTACGCTATGTGATGGAGCTGCGCATCGGTTGGTTCTTGACTCCGGCTGGCAGGGCGGTGGCCGGTCAGCGCGGCACACAGCTGCGTCAGCTGGTCCGGTAGCCCGCGGGCGGGGTCGAGTCCACCTTCAGGCCGAGCATGAACGTCTGGTGCCTTGAGCCCTTTGCCGAGGACATCGAGGCGGTGCGAGTCGGATCCGGCCGGACGAAAGGACGATGGAAAAGGCCATGGAGTGACTCACAGGCTCTTGCTCGGCTGACTGCTGCGCCGCGCTTGCGAGCCTTGTACGGCTGGCCGATGGCCACAGTTCTCCTCGCCCAGCCGCGCCTCGCTGACAATGCCCGAACGCCTCCTCCAGCATCCGCTCGGAGGCGGCCTTGGGCCGCTAAACCAGGTGCGCCTCGTCGGCCTGGCCGACGTCGACGAGGTCGTCGCAGGTCGGGCAGTACCAGCGGGCCTCCACCGGAGTGCCGCACGCCGCGTGCCGCGGAGCCTGGGCCGGGTCGGCGCGCCGGGCGCCCCAGCGGGCCAGCAGGCGCAGCGCCCCGGCCAGCTCCCGGCCCTCGGCGGTCAGCTCGTAGGCCACGCGGGGCGGCCGCTCGGAGTAGGGCCGGGCCACCAGCAGCGCCTCGCGCTCCAGCCGCTTGAGCCGCTCGGACAGGATGTTCGCGGCCAGGCCGGGGATCTGGCTCAGCAGGTCGTTGAACCGCCGCGGGCCGTCCAGCAGCGCCTCCACCACCAGCAGCGTCCACCGGTCGCCCACGCTGGCCAGCGCCTCGGCCAGCGGGGAGTACTCATCGTGCTGCGTGGTCATGAGTCGCACCTCCGGTTATGCCGTCAGCGATGATCGTAGCCGCAGCGCCCAGTGAGTAGTAAGTTGCAAGTTACTACTCACTGGGAGGCGGTCATGACAGTACTGGACGAGATCCAGGCGAGCATCGGGCGGCTGGCCGAGGGCGCCGGGCGCTCGGTGGTCGGCATCGGGCAGCGGTGGGGCGCCGGGTCGGGCATCGTGCTCGGCGACGGCCAGGTGCTCACCAACGCGCACAACGTGCGCGGGGATAGCGTGGAGGTCACCTTCGCCGACGGGCGCACGGCCGAGGGCACGGTGGCCGGGCACGACATCGACGGCGACCTGGCCGTCATCAGCGTCGACACCGCGGGCGCGCAGGCGCTGCCGTGGGCCGACGGCGCCGGGCCCAGCATCGGCCTGCCGGTCTTCGCGCTGGCCAACCCGGGCGGCCGGGGCCCGCGCGTGACGTTCGGGTTCGTGTCGGGCATCGAGCGGACCTTCCGCGGCCCGCGCGGCCGCCGGATCAGCGGCAGCCTGGAGCACACCGCGCCGCTGCTGCCCGGTTCCTCGGGCGGGCCGGTGCTCGACGGGGAGGGCCGGCTGCTCGGCATCAACACCAACCGGCTGGGCGAGGGCTTCTACCTAGCCATCCCGGCCGACGCGGCGCTGCGCGGCCGGGTCGAGGCGCTGGGCCGCGGCGAGTCCGCCGCCCCGCCGCGGCTGGGCATCTCGATCGCCCCCGGCCACGTGGCGCGGCGGCTGCGGCGGGCCGTCGGCCTGCCCGACCGGGACGGGCTGCTGGTCCGCGAGGTGACCGAGGACAGCCCGGCGGCGCGGGCGGGCCTGGCCGGTGGCGACCTGATCGTGACGGCCGGCGGCCAGCCGGCGAACACGGTCGACGACCTGTTCGACGCGCTGCAGGCGGCCCGCGGCGGTTCCATCGAGCTGGTCGTGGTGCGCGGCGCCGAGGAGCGCACGATCCAGGTCGCGCTGGCCGGGGACACACCGGAGTAACCCCGCCGCTGCTGGCTGGCGCTGCCTACCGGGCGGCGCCAGCCAGCGACTGCACGAAGCCGGCGATCTGGCGCAGGCTGCGGCACTCCTCCA
>WNFD01008713.1_pt1 | contig 13253 bp, 11 predicted proteins | sample 5400491 | NCBI WGS metagenome assembly WNFD01 (sample SAMN13153343, study PRJNA577476) | soil metagenome | isolation source: 120 cm saprolite under Douglas fir tree site 2 hole 2 replicate 2 | place: USA:California | collected 2015-04-18 | reverse complement strand
GTTCAACCAGTTGGGCTGAATGCCGAGACAAAAAAGGATCGGCACCGAGCCGACGGACAGAGATGTCTCTTGACATTCCCTTATATAGGACCGAGCCGACGGACAGAGATGTCTCTTGACATTCCCTTATATAGGACTTCTCCGGTAAGCGTTTATCGGGCATGTGGATTACTTCCGAGTGCTCCGTCACTCGGGCACGATCGTCAATCTACAGGTATGTTTTCTTGCGAGGTGCGTCTTTGCAAGCCCGCATTCCGCCAATTTACCGTCGACCACGAGGGCCGGGACGCCACATCTTGATGTGCTCATTTTGATGAGACGTGCAAAGCTATTGTATAAAGTAGGCGAGACTAGTTACTGACTTGACATAAGGCCAAGGTAAAAAGTGGGGCACATGGATGAAGATGCTAGGATTTTGAGAGAAGTGGTTGCTGCTCACCGCACTCCTTCTCCCTGAGCAGTCCAGTTTTACCGGTCGAAATCTGCGTTCTCTGCGGTCCCAAAGCCATTTGGACACGCCAAGAGGAGTAGAACAGTGCCCACACCATTCAGATTCTCTTGGACGACATCTATTCGGTGTAGCATTGTCGCAAGCATAGTGATGTCGTTGCTCTTGCTTTCCAGTCTCGTCAAGAAGAGCCAAGCTGACTCTAGCGAGAAGCGCCAAAATACCGAAGGACGCTTAACGCACGTGAGCTTAGAAGATCTCGGGCAGATTGAGGTCACAACAGCCTCCAAAGAACCCGTGAAGGCCAGCCGAACTCCAGCCGCAATCTACGTTATTACCCAAGACGATATCCGGCGGTCCGGGGCTACAAGCATTCCGGAGGCTCTCCGTCAGGCGCCGGGTGTTGAGGTAGCGCGGGTCGACTCGAATACTTGGTCCCTCGGTGTGCGCGGATTCGGGAGCGCCCTGTCCCGCTCGGTCCTCGTGCTTATCGATGGCCGGAGCGTTTACACGCCGCTCTTTGCCGGCGTTTATTGGCAAGTCCAGGACACACTGCTGGGGGATATCGAACGCATCGAAGTGATCCGGGGACCAGGCGGCACCATTTGGGGAGCAAATGCTGTCAACGGTGTAATCAACATCATCACGAAAAGCGCGAAAGATACCGGCGGAATGCTCGTGTCCACTGGCGGCGGAAATATCGACCAAGGTTTCGTCAATTTCCGTTATGGCGCTGGGAACGGCAAAAACTTTAACTACCGTATCTACGGAAAGACTTTCACCCGGGGTCCGGAATTTCATTCGAACCGCCGACAATTTGATGACTGGCGGATGGGTCAAACCGGATTCCGGGCGGATTGGGATTTGCGGAATCGCGACTCGTTCACGCTTCAAGGTGACCTTTACAACGGCGATGCGGGACAAAGCGTAGGAATCACGACATACTCTCCCCCCTACATGGCCAATGTGGAACAGAATGCCGAACTGGGGGGCGGTAACCTGGTAGGGCGCTGGAAACGTGTTTTAGGTGCGGGCTCTGACATCCAGGTACAAACCTACTATGACCGTACAAGTCGAAAGCAAGCCAACTTTGCCGAGTCTCGCGATACGTTCGACATCGATTTCATCCATCATTTGCCTCTACCGTGGCGCCAAGATTTTCTGTGGGGCCTCGGAACTCGCCTAAGTTCGGGTAACGTTACCGACGTCGTTCCCACCGTCGTATTCACGCCCAATCACTACACGGATAAGCTCTACAACGCATTCATTCAAGATGAATTTCCTATCGTGGGGAATCAGCTCTCGCTTACGATCGGATCTAAGTTTCTACATAACAACTATAGCGGCTTCGAGGTCCAGCCAACCGCGCGGCTCCTCTGGACACCGAGCCCACGGCAAACCATATGGGCCGCTGTCACTCGCGCCGTGCGCACACCCTCCCGCGTGGAGGAAGACCTTCAGCTCACGGCATTGTTGGCGCCTACTCCCTTGACCTTTTTTCGGATCGTCGGCGACAGAAAGTTCTCTTCGGAACAGTTGATTGGCTACGAAGTAGGATACCGAAGCCTGGTAAGCCCCAACTTCTACCTGGATGTGGCTGTGTTTTACAACAACTACGATGACCTCCTCAGTATCGAGCCCGGTGCGCCATTTTCTGAAACATCGCCGCCCCCGGCGCATACTGTCGTTCCACTTCTTTTTCGCAACGCGCTGTTCGGCAATACTACCGGAGTCGAGATTGCGCCCGATTGGACACCCAAACACTGGTGGCGCTTGCGAGGTTCGTATTCGTTTTTGCACATCGACTTGAGCAAACAAGCCGGGAGCCAGGACTTTTCGACGGTGAGTTCAACGCAGGGCGCAAGCCCCCATCACGAGGTGGCGATCCAATCCTCTTTGAACCTGCCCAAGAAACTCGAGTTCGATCAGTCCTTTCGCTACGTTACCGCCCTTCCAGCCCAACTCGTGCGAGCTTACGCAACAGCAGATGTGCGGTTCAATTGGCACGCCACTCGATCCCTCGACTTCTCTGTCGTGGGACAAAACCTGTTTCAACCTCACCACCCGGAGTTCGGGGGCGACCCTGGGGGTCTTGTCGGCATCGAGCGAAGCGTCTACGCAAAACTAACCTGGCAAACAGGGCAAAGATGACAGCGAGGCACATCCGCGCGATCACCGTGGGCGTTGCGTGGATACTCTTTATCGCGTCCTGCCTGCGTGCGCAACAATCAAACCCAACCGAATATCAGGTCAAGGCCGCCTACCTGTACAACTTTGGCAGATTCGTTGAATGGCCCGCCAAGACCGCCTCTGCCGGCGACTTGTTCAGTATTTGCGTGCTCGGTGACGATCCCTTCGGCGTGACTCTCGATAAGACTATTGCCGGCGAAAATATCAACGGAAAGAAGGCAGTGGTTAAGCGCATCGCAAGACCGCAAGACGCCGTGCATTGCCACATTTTGTTCATCAGTTCGACAGAGGAGAGTCGACTCAAAGAGATCCTGGCGGCGCTTGACGGGACAAGCGTCCTGACTGTGAGCGACATCCCCCAGTTCACACGACGCGGCGGCATGATCCAGTTTGTTATGGAGGCGAACAGAGTGCGTTTCGAGGTCAACCTGACTACTGCTGAGCGTGACGGCCTGACTCTGAGTTCCCAGCTGCTCAAAGTGGCCGTCAATGTGCGACGCAGTCCGCAGCCTGGAGGCTGATTGGCGATGCTCGGAGTTCGCAATTATTCCATTGCCACAAAGCTGACCGTAGTGAACATGCTGGTCAGTGGCGCCGCACTAGTGATCGCGTGTTTGGTATTTGTTGCGTACGACCTGATCAGTTTTAGGCAGAGCATGGTCTACAACCTGTCAATCCAGGCTCAAATGGCTGGCTCCAATAGCGTCTCGCCGCTCCTGTTCAATGACTCGCAGGCGGCAGAGAACACTCTGTCCGCGTTGAGGGCGGCACGGAGCGTGGTATCGGCGGGTATTTACACGCTCGACGGACGCCCGTTCGCCACCTATTGGCGCGATGGCCTTGACCAACCTTTGACGCCACCTCAGGTTCCCGCGGGGAAAACCGAGCTCCACTGGTTCAAAGATGGGCAGCTCGCACTGGTCCGCTCGATCGTGTTCCAGGGGAAGCCCACCGGCATCGTCTACATCCGTTCCGATCTACGGGACATGACTCTTCGCCTCCAGAGGTATGCCGGAATCGCGGCCATGGTCCTGCTGGCATCACTGCTGGCGGCGCTTCTGGTTGCCTCCATGTTCCAGCGGGCTGTCGCTCAACCCATCGTGCATCTGGCGCAAACGGCCCGAATCGTTTCGCGTGACAAGAACTATGCAATGCGAGCAACACCGACCGGGAAGAGGGACGAACCGGATGTCTTGATTGGAGCCTTCAATGAGATGTTGGAGCAGATTCAGGAGCGCGATAGCGCTTTACGAAAGGCTCATGATGAGTTGGAGCAGAACGTTCAGGAGCGCACTGCGCAGCTTGCTGCTAGCAATAAAGAGTTGGAAGCGTTCTCCTATTCTGTCTCGCACGACTTGCGGGCACCGCTTCGCGGCATCGATGGGTTCAGCTTGGCCCTGCTCGAGGATTATGCCGATCGGCTCGATGACGAAGGAAAGATTCATCTTCAACGCATCCGCGCCGCGACGCAACGGATGGGGTTGCTGATCGATGACCTGCTGAACCTCTCCCGTATGACGCGCGCCGAAATTCGCAAGGAAGTAGTCAACCTCAGCGCCTTGGCTCATTCCGTCGCCGAAGTCGTTCAGGAGACCCTCCCGGAGCGGCGCATCGAGTTCCGGATCGAAGATCGCCTCGAGGCGAGAGTGGACCCCAATCTGATGCGGGTTGTCCTTGAGAACCTATTGGGAAATGCGTGCAAGTTCACCTCGAAGAGGGCTTCCGCGTGCATCGAGTTCGGCAAAACGCATTGCAACGGCAGTTCAGCGTATTTCGTTCGCGACAACGGCGCTGGATTCGATCCAGCTTACGCCAACCGGCTCTTCGGCGCTTTTCAGCGGCTTCACGGGACGAGCGAGTTTCCGGGTACCGGCATCGGCCTTGCAACGGTGCAACGAATTATTCACAGACACGGCGGAAAGATTTGGGCCGAAGGGGCAGTCGAAAAGGGCGCGGTGTTTTACTTCACTTTGTGACGCCAAAAATTCGTGGGAGGAATCGGAATCATGGAGAGCAAGACGATTTTATTGGTCGAAGACAATTCGGACGACGAAGCACTGACGCTTCGAGCTTTGAAGAAGAACAATATCAAGAACGAAGTCGTTATCGCGCGCGACGGCGCTGAAGCGCTCGAGTACCTTTTCGGCACCGGGAAATACGCCGGGCGCAACACTAGTCTCACGCCGCAGGTAGTGTTGTTGGATTTGAAACTCCCGAAAGTGGAAGGTTTGGAAGTCTTGCGCCGAGTGCGTGCGGATCAGCGCACCAAGCTTCTACCTGTTGTGATCCTAACTTCTTCGAACGAAGAGCAGGACCGAATCGACGGCTACGGGCTGGGAGCAAATAGTTACGTCCGCAAGCCGGTTGACTTTTCCCAATTCATGGACGCTGCTCGCCAGCTTGGCTTGTATTGGCTGATTCTGAACGAGGCTCCTCCCGTCAGGAGAACTTAGATGAGTGCTCCGCTTCGAGTCTTGCTGATTGAAGATTCGGAAGACGACGCCGCCCTGCTTCTGCTGGAGCTGAGACGCGGCGGCTATGATACTACGCACGAGCGTGTAGATACTCCGGCGGCTTTGAGCGCTGCTTTGGATACCCAGAAGTGGGACCTCGTTATCTCCGATCATTCGATGCCCTACTTCTCCGGTGGCGAGGCTCTGCAACTCTTGCGGCAAAAGGACTCCGAGGTACCCTTTATTTTTGTGTCAGGAACCATGGGCGAGGAAGCGGCCGTGGCTGCACTGAAAAACGGCGCCCAAGATTACCTCATGAAGAGCAACTTGAGGCGGCTGGTTCCGGCCGTGCAACGTGAGCTCCGAGAGGTGGAAGAGCGTCGGGAACGCAAGCGCCTGGAACATCAAGTGCAACAACTCCAGAAGTTCGAAGCTATTGGACGGCTGGCGGGTGGCATTGCTCATGACTTTAATAACGCGATCGGAGCAATCATGGGGTGGGCGGATCTGGCCCTGCAAGAGGCGCAACCAGGCACGCGTCTCCAGGAACGTCTCCAAAAGATATGCGCCCAAGCCCAGCGCACTGCGGGGCTGACGTCCCAGCTTCTCGCGTTTGCACGGCAACAAGTCCTGCAGCCGCGGAGGATTGATCTAAACGGCTTGATCGACGAAGGAACCAGTCTCCTGCGAAAGGTGATAGGAGCGGACGTTGAGGTTCGTCTTGTTCCCGCACCGAATCTTCACGTCACAGTTGCGGACCCCGTTCAGATCGATCAGGTGCTGATGAATCTCTGTTTGAATGCCCGAGATGCAATGCCAAAAGGCGGGCGACTTATCATCGAGACTCAAAACGCTGATCTCGACCAGGAGTATTGCCGACTTCACACCTACGTGCAGCCCGGCAGCTACGTTTCGCTCTTGGTGTCCGACACTGGCATTGGGATGGACGCGGCGACGATCGAGCGCATCTTCGAACCGTTTTTCACTACCAAAGACGTTGGCAAGGGCACGGGACTCGGTTTGGCAACCGTGTTTGGGATCGTAAAGCAGCACGGCGGGTTTATCAACGTATACAGCGAACCGGGCAAGGGAACAACGTTTCGAGTTTATCTCCCGAGCGATCACGGCGTACCAGACCCGGCTAAGGTAGAGTCTGATGGACAGCCGTCGGAGGGCACCGAAACCATTCTATTGGCGGAAGATCACGAAGGCCTTCGCGAGTTGGCTCAGGAAACGTTGGAAGCGCTTGGCTATCACGTTGTCCTCGCAACGAACGGCACGGAAGCAGTCGAGCTTTTCAAGACTAATTCCGATCAGATAGATTTGGTTATTCTCGATGTCGTGATGCCTGGACTTAGCGGTCCCGACGCGTACTCAGAAATGTCCGCGATTCGGCCCAATCTTGGAGTTGTCTTTGCCACCGGATACACAGCCGAATCGGCATCTTTGACTTCTATGGTCGGGAAGGGTGCGACGGTTTTACAAAAACCGTACAGTGCCAAGAGCCTCAGTCGTGCAATCCGAGGAGTTCTTGAAAGCAAGGGCTCGAACGTTTTGCGCTGAGGGAAAATGATATCGCACTCGCTATGAGCAGCAACTCATTTCGCGCCTCGATGCCGTCCTAGCAACGATTCTGGACGAATGGTCGGCAATTCGGAAGTAATCCAGTTGGGCATCGTGCGGATAAGTCCCGGTAAGTCGGCATCTCATCAGGAAATCAAGCACTGACGAGACGCGCGTCTTAAGCTACCGGACGACCGTCGTGCGATTGCGTGTTTACAAGGCCGACTCCGCAGAACCCCTTCTGTGGATCCTAAGCCCCTTCGGCCACGTTCATGGGGATCTCCTGTTGATTGGCAATCACCTGTGGATTTCGGGGGAATCCTAAGTCGGCTTCATCGTCTCAGGACGTTACCTGACCATGGAATCCAAATTCTTCCGACACAACAAATGCTGTCTTCACTGGATTGAAAGCCCTCGCACAGCGCGTATAGTTCGAGGCTGGACGAGAAGGGCCACGAATCCAGGACGAACGGCCCGCGCTGTAGCCCCCGCCAACGCCGAACGATTGGCCACCCCTCCATCGCAGGTCTAATCGACCGAGATTCGAGTACCGTCGTGGTGAGACATCTTGAGCATTGCAATCTTCTCTGGCAGCGGAAGCTGCGGCAAGCAGATCGAAACAAGCTGCACAAACAGCCGCAGATCATCGCCCCAGTGACCCGGCAAATCCTTCGCGGGCACCCCTCTTGCCAGCAGCGGCACGATGCTCCGTTCCCGATAGCGGACAGACTCTACAGAGTGCTGCGATGGACGAAGCAAGGCGGTCTGCCTTGGCTGTTGCTTGGCCTGCTGGTTTGTACGCCGATTGTCCGCGCGCGAATTGCCGGTTTCGACAGACAGCCCGTCGAGATTTTCGGGACTGTATTTCTGGAGGGAGCTAACCGCCCTATCGACAGCATCATCGTGAACATCCGGTCGCTTCCCGGAGGACCTTTCGCCAGCGTTCTGACCGACTGGAATGGGCGCTTTCAGGTGCGGGGGCTCGATCCTGGGATGTACGAGATCGTCGTGGAAGAATCAGGCTACGAGCCAACTCGGGAGAGCCTGCGGCTTTATGGACCTTCACCGCCTTTGGAGCTTCATCTCAGGGCGAGCAATCCTTCGCCTGTGCGGCGGACAGCTTACACGGTTTCTGTGCGGGAATTGAGAATACCGGGGAAGGCGCGCAATGCATTCGAGAAGGGATTGGCGCGTCTGGCAAAGAATGATGCGGACGGCAGCCGGTCGCAGTTCGTGCGAGCTACCGCCACATTCCCGGACTATTACGAAGCCTACTACCACATGGGCGTGGCGGACCTCAGGTTGGGCCGCGAAGAGGAAGCCGCACAAGCTTTCCAAAAAGCGATTGATCTAAGCGGCGGGCGCTATGCATGGGCACAGTTCGCCTTGGGTTTGCTGCTTTGCCGGCGAGGAGAATACGCCGAAGCAGAGACTGTCATCCGTGAAGGCTTGGAGGTGGATGGGAGGTCAGCCATAGGCCATCTCTTTTTGAGTGTTGCCCTTTTTCGTCTGAACCGCCTTGAAGAGGCAGAGAGAAGTGCTCGAGAGGCTCTCTTGAGGAAACCCGGTTTTGCCTTGGCTTACCTTGTGCTGGCGGACGTCCACGGGCGCAGAGGCGAATACGGGATGCAACTCCACGACCTGGACGCGTACCTCAAACTTGAGCCTGACGAACCGGCAAGCAAGCAGGTTCGCGAAGTCGTTCGGCGACTTGTGTTCAGAATGAAAGATGAGGAATGATTTTGCCTCTTCAGGAGCGCGTTCCGGATCGGGATTAGATGGAGCATCGAGGGTAAAGGCGTGGTTAAGGTCAAATCGAGTCAGAAGATCTTTACGGACACGGAGATTGCCAGCCTGACGGGCATCTGCTTGGAGCATCTGCACAGCCTAGCGCGTAGTCGGCACCTAGGGTTCATCGCACGCGCGGCTGAAGTGGCGGGCAAGCAGGCCGATCAGTGGCTGTTTACGCTGTCGGACCTGATGGTCCTGGCGATGCTGTATCCGGGCTGCGAACACTAAGCTGCGCAAGCTCGCGCACAGCGTCGGGATTTGGTTACGCAATCCGGCAGAGCGGGTAGCCCGGAAGCGGGTTGTCGCAAAGCATGTCCTGGCTGGCGACCAATCGGGAAGGCGAAAGTAAGGCCAGCAATGAGCTCACCACCGATGGAATATCCTCCGTTCGGCTCGGGGGAGCGACGTGCGGCTCGTCGCTATGGCTTGTCTCTTCCCATCGTAGTACATGTAGTTCCGCACAAGCCATCTGAGCCTTGTCACGGCAGAATCCGGGATATATCTATCCATGGGATCTACTTCATCACCGACGAAGAATTTACCCCGGGCGCGGAGCTCGAGTTTACTGTCGCCCTACCGGTGGGAATTACCCAGGGTACCGAAGTTTCTATACATGCTCACAGCAGGGTGCTGCGCGCAGAAGAGAGAAGAGAAGACGACACCACGCACACAGGTGTGGCTGCCGTTATCGAAGGGATTGAGTCCATCCGCGCCGAACCTGCCCTATCGTGAATCCCCTGGTTCTAAACCCAGGGCAGTATCTGTGTGACAAAACGATTTCCTGCATTGGCCCGATGGCAAGACTACAAACAACGAAAAGGGGCAGGAAGGTGACTACAATGGCTTTGACGCGAGATTTCAAGGAAACAATCCTGGCACGCGTAAAACGTGATCCCGGTTTCCGCAAAGCGCTTCTTCGAGAGGGAATCGAAAACTTTCTCTCGGGTGACGTGGAAACCGGCAAGATCATACTGCGCGATTTCATCAATGCCACAGTTGGCTTTACCAAACTGAGCGACGTTACCCATCGCTCGGCGAAAAGTCTGATGCGGATGCTCGGTCCCCGTGGCAACCCTCAGGCTCGCAACTTGTTTGAGATCGTTGCCTATTTGCAGCACGCGGAAGGCGTGCGCTTCGAAATCCGGTCCACACGCGCCGCATTACGCACGAAGCGGCGGCCATCCTCTCAGGGAACAAAACGGGCTGTTTCTGCCGCCTTAAGTCATTGATCGAGTAGGGCGAGAAGCCGATTGAGGCGTGGAAGCAGCCAAGCGTGTGCAACCAAGGGCCGACTGAAATAGTATCCTTGCCCCTCATCGCAGCCATGGGCCTGAAGAAATGCCAACTGTTCTGGTGTTTCCACACCCTCAGCGATCACCCTGTGCTTGAGACTTTTACCCATGCTGATGATCGTGCTAACGACGATAGCATCGTGTGCACTTACAATGATATCGCGCACGAACGATTGGTCCACCTTCAGGGCGTCCGTGGGAAATCGAGTCAGATAGCTTAAGCTAGAATAGCCGGTGCCAAAGTCATCAACGGCCAGTCGCACATCGATGGCTTTGAGTTGTTCAATTGCGTGGGCAGTGGACTCAGCATGTCGCATGAGAACGGTTTCGGTTAATTCGAGCTCGAGGTATCTGGGGTCCAGGCAGGCATTCTTCAGGGCAACCTGAACGCCTTCGAGAAACTGGTCGCTCCGAAATTCCACCGACGAGATGTTGACTGCCACGGGGACGGCTAGTAGGCCCGCATCAAGCCATTCCCGCGTTTGCCTGCATGCCTCGCGTAGTACCCATTGGCCGATTGCTACGATCATGCCGGTGTCTTCGGCGATGGTCAGGAATTGCCCCGGAAGAAGCAGCCCACGCTCTGGATGTTGCCAGCGTACGAGCGCCTCGACACTCGTGATGGCTCCTGTCTTGAGATTTACCTTCGGCTGGTAATGCAACAACAACTCCTGGCGTTCAAGAGCATATCGCAGCTGGCTTTCCAGGGATTGACGCTCGACGGCCTGGAAACCCATGTCTGGGGTAAAGAATTGGTAATTATCGCGCCCATATTCCTTGGCGCGATACATCGCCGTGTCGGCATTCTTGAGCAGCGTCTCACCATCTTCACCGTCGCCGGGGTACGTGCTTATGCCGATGCTCACGGTAACTCGAAGACAGTGTTTGCCGATGCTGTGCTCCCTCTTAAGCTCGGAGATGATCTTTGCGGCGCTAATCGCAGCATCTGCCACGTGTGTGACTTGTGAAAGCACTATCACAAACTCATCGCCACCGTGGCGGCTTACCGTGTCAGATTTGCGGACACAGGCCGATAAGCATGCTGCTACGGATTGGAGGAGTTTGTCACCAATGGGATGTCCGAGGGAGTCATTAATGTGCTTGAAACCATCCAAATCCAAGAACAGCACTGCGAGCTGGTTGCGATTGCGACGGGCTCGTGAAATTGCCTGGATTAGCCGGTCCTTTAGCAACAACCGGTTGGGCAAATCGGTGAGAACATCATGCTGGGACATCGCGCGCAGGCGCAATTCTTTTTCGCGTAGCACCTCTTGCGCTCGCCGCTCACGATCTTTTAGCTCCACCATCGCCAAATAGACCCCTAGCTGGGAGGCCACGGCGGAAAGCAGTTGGACATGGTGGAGGTCATAGGTGTCGTGGCGCTCTACTTGCAGCACGCCGATGATCCGGTCTGCTCCGATGACCGGCAGCACGAGATGGCCGGAACCGGCGCCCGAGGGTTTGATCTCGCGATTTCCCTCCATCACGTGCAGCATGTTCGAGAGCGACGATTGAAGAGCAGCCCGCGTCGTTGCGGGCGCGTCGGGAATGATGAAAAGATGCGCGTTCTTCGACGGGCCCACCAGCAACGCGCAACATTCATTGGGAACGAGGCGGTCGAGTAACTCGAGCAAGCGATGAACCCTTGCATCCCTGCTTTCTTCCGACTCTAGTAGGTGCGCGATCTCCGCGAAGGTGCTTGCGGTCTGAGAGGAATCCATTTGGTCGCGAACGGATGATTTCATCGCTTTGATCTTGCTTTGGCCGGCGCTCTGCCGGTTAAAACACCGCGTCGGCCGCTCAAGCCGGCATCCGTAAGTGTCACGCCGCCATGCCCGATCCTGAGCAATCGAGCCTGCGTTTGGTGCTTTATCCCTCGCGCTTTCAAGATCGAGATGCCACGCTCAAGCCTCCCGTCGACCTCAGTGTATCGCAGCCGTACCAGGTTATCCGCAATAAACGAGATACCGTGTCCGGACAGTTCCTCGGTACCAAGAAGTTGGGGCGACTCCATCGTCATGAAGAGCGTCACATCGGCAGCGCGCATGTGCTTGCTGAGCGAGTACACCAGTTCCTTGAAGCGGCGCTCGGATGGCACGCCAAGCTCCATCGACGTGAGACTGTCGAAGACGGCGCGCCGTGCTTTACTTGTGACCACCTGTTCCCGAGCGGTCTGGAGGTAGCGATCGGTCGAGAGTTCGACAGGCGAGATATAGCTGATCACCAGCAGACCCTTTCGCTCCATTTCCGACAAGTCCCAACCGAGGCTGGTCGCTATCGTCCGAAGCTGGTCCGGCGTCTCTTCCAAGGTGAAGAGAATGCCCTTCTCTCCTTTACGGGCTCCCGCCAATAGGAACTGAAGGCTTAGTATCGTTTTCCCAGACCCCGACGCACCCTGAAGCACCGTGCTGCCGATACGCTGGATTCCACCGCCGAACAGTTCGTCTAGTCCGTCAACTCCGGTTGACACTATCTCGGGCTTCTCAACGCGGGGAACGTCCGCTTGTTTGGGCGCACGGACTCGCGGGAACACGAAGACACCTTTCTCGCTGATTTCAAGAAAGTGGATGCCCGAAATGTAGTTCATTCCCCGGAGCTTCAGCACTTCAACTTGGCGAACAGACGTCAACTCCTGTTTTTCTGCGCCCAATCGCAAGATCCCATCGGCGATCGCAAATTCGGCATACTTGGAAAATTCATCTGGGAGGTATTCACCGACGAGGAGAGTCGTGACACCCCAGCCGGCCGTCTGCGTGACGAGATTGTAAACGAACGACCGGGAGATGTGGCCGGCATAAATGTAGTCAGCAATCGCACGGAAGCTGTCGATGGCCAAGAATGTCGGTTGATGCTTCTCGATCATTGCCGAAAGTTCGGTCAGGGTGGCGTCGGCGCCCTTCCTCACGGCGGCACTGAGGTCCGCGATCATGATCTGCTGATCGAATAGCGCGGCATCAAAGAAATCGAAGAGCTGCATGTATCGGATGACTTTGATCGCTGGCTCTGCCAGGGTCGTAAAGTACAGGCATTTCTTTCCTTCACGAGCCGCGCGAAACAGGATCTGGAACGTTAGCACCGTCTTGCCGGAGCCCGGCTCACCGGCAATAACAACAACCGACTGCGCGGGAAGTCCTCCGCCGAGAATCGCATCAAACGACTCATCGCCGGTACTCTCGAGTTGCAGCTTGGGTATCTGCCTGGTCTTCATTTGTCCTCCGAAAGACACTTGACATACTTCGCCAGTTGTGGCAACGCTTTCAACCGGTGCAAGACAACCGGTCCGGTCAGCTCCAATAGCAAGTAGCAGAGATCTTGTACGAGGGCTTGAAGCGCGGCGTTCGACCGTTTGTTTGCGTGCTTCCAATCTGCCGGAACGACATAAACATATTCAAATCCTTTTCGCGTGATGGCAAGCTCTCCGAGTTCCGGGAAATCTCCCAGCCGCTTCTTTGCGCTCCGCCGCAACAGGGTCGCTGTCGCGGGCGAACCCAGGATTTCGACGAGAACCCCCCAAAG
>WNFD01001887.1_pt1 | contig 13253 bp, 14 predicted proteins | sample 5400491 | NCBI WGS metagenome assembly WNFD01 (sample SAMN13153343, study PRJNA577476) | soil metagenome | isolation source: 120 cm saprolite under Douglas fir tree site 2 hole 2 replicate 2 | place: USA:California | collected 2015-04-18 | reverse complement strand
TGAAGGTTTCCACCCCCGGCGAATATTTGGCGGCCCACTTGCCCCTCGGCCGCGCTGATCTGCCAACCGCGTCCTACACCGAAATGATGGAGTGGGTGCTCCCCACGGGGGTCCGCCAGCGCTATCACGAGGTACTGAAAGAATTCAGCGCCCGCCCGGAAGTCCTCTCCTTTCTTCGCGGTGGCTCCTGGCGCGGCTTCCTTCGCAAATATCCCGAATCCAACCTGCTCCACAAGAAAATGCTGCGAGTTTCCTCGCGCATCGCCGCTGTTCCTTCTGCTCGAAGTGACGCGAAAACCGCCGGCGATCTGATGGAAGCACGCGATCTGCTCTTGCGCGCCCAGTGCAACGACGCCTACTGGCACGGCATTTTTGGCGGGATTTATGCCCCGCATCTCCGCACTGATCCGTGGCGTAATCTCATTCGCGCCGAAACGATCGCCGACCAGCAGACTCCCGGTGCGCTGGCTCCACGCCTCGAAGCGCTTGACTATGATGCCGACGGCGCCCATGAATTGCTTCTTACCGCTCCCGAATACCAGGCGCTCTTGAAGCCCGGTGATGGTGGCACCCTCGCCGCGCTCGATTTTCGTCCGGCTTCCGCTACCCTGGTCAACTCCATCTTGCGCCGCCCAGAGGCCTATCACACGCGCCTGCGGGAAGCTGCCGGCAATCCCACGCCTTCAGGCGTGGCCTCCATCCACGAACAAACCCGCGTAAAAGAGCCCGGTCTCGAACGCTTCCTCCGTTACGATCGCTGGCCCCGTCATGCTTTTCGCGTCTTGATTTTCGATCCGTCGCGCACCCACGCCGATTACGAAACTCTGGAATTACACGAAGATCCGGGTTTTGCCGGCGGCGCTTTCACCATTCAGAACTCCGATCCGCATGACGTCGAGCTTTTTCGCGAGGACACCCTGGCTCTGCGCGGCAAGACCGAGTCATCCGGGCCGAAACTGCTGCTCATCAAGGAATACTCCTTCGGTCCCGTTCCCAATGGTTGCGAAGTGGTCTGCGAGGTGGTCTTGAAACTGGAGGAGCCTCTTGAAAAGCCCATCGCTCTCGGCATCGAGTCCATCATCAATCTGCTCGCGCCGGCCGAACCCGATCGCTTCTTTGAAACGCCCGCGGGCCGCGTGAATTTGCGGTTCAGTGGCGTCCTCCCTGCGCCGGTCCTCCGCATGGAAGACGGCTGGCAGCGCGTCCGCATCGCCCTCCATGCTTTGTCGGCGAAAGAGTTCTGGGTCGCGCCGATTGAAACAGTCTCGGAATCCGAGGAGGGTTTCGAGCGTGTCTACCAGGGTTCGCAGATTCTGGCCGTCTGGCATCCCGGCCTGACCACCCAAAAATCCTGGTCCGTCCGCCTCACCTGGCGCATCGAAGCGTTTTGAGGTCGCATCGAATGCGTTTCGGGTACGATGGGTCAGCGGTGCTTCTTTGCTGGTGGTTCGACCTGCAATTGCGCGAGGTCATACTTGGTCATATCCGGCGTGTCTTTGACTTCCACCCAAGTTGTATACCCCGAGTCGAGCTCTCCTACGTCATGTTCCATTAGCAATAACTTGGGGGGCCCCTTCTTATTAGCCCGAAAAGAAGGGACAACGATTTGCATGTAGTATTCTTCGCCATCCTCTGCATGCAGCAAGTATTGATCGCCCGTCTGCCACAACCGGAAATGATACTCACCGGGAGGAAGCGTGAAGTTCATCTTTTGTCCTTTTCGAGCTTTCCCAATTGGCACCGACCCGCACCAGAGAGTCAGCGATGGGCCCAACCATATGTGAGGGTAGTAGACTGTCACCGAGGCGTCTCCGTGCTTCCTTACCACCTGCGCCGGCTGTGCGGCCTCCACAGCGGAGCGATCCAGCAAGGTATCCCCGCTCATCACCGCCGTGAATTCTGCTCCTCTCGGGAGCGTCATTTCGCTTAATGAGAGTAATAAGAGCGTCCCGCCCCCGCTCTGAAGGATAGGCTGTGCCCATTGAACCGCGGCGTTTGAAGCCGCTTCCTTTGGCGCGTCTTCCGCCTGCAAGGGTTGTTTTTGTTGGTCAATCAGCATTACCGAATCCAAATGCATTTTTAGCCCACCTAGGGGCCAGATATCGACATCTCTATCTCTTGCGCTACCCGTATGGACCTCTGTAATCGTGGCCGAGGCGGGAGCTTTGTTCGCGATAACCACCAAGTTGTTCATCTTCACGGGGCCGAGGACCTGAAGCTTGATGGAATCGCCCGCCTTGGCGGTCCTTGTCGAAATCTGTTCCATCAAGAACAGCCTTACCGGCGTTCCTTTCGGAAGGAGGATCTTGCTTGCCGGAATCTCCCCCTTTCCGGAGGTATTTGCCTCCGCCTTCATTGTGGGTCGCGGCTGCTCCTGCGCGAGACCGTATGAAGCGGCGAGAAACACCATTCCCAATAGCAACGGGCTTGTTTCACACGTCGTTTTCATGCGCTACTTTATACACCCAAGATGATTCTCTATTCCGGTCGGGCTATTGAAGGCACCCCGCAAGGTTCGTCAGCCACTTAGTGTTTTTTCACTGGCTTGCAAGAATCCGGTCGCGCTGACCGCAATTTTTTCCTGTAAGTTGGCCTTGACTTTCTTCCCTCTCATGGTATATTTAACTCTGTAGAAAATTCCATTTGGAGTGCGGCAGCTCGCTGCCGCTTTTCTTTTTTCAGGGCTGCCTTGTTTGCAGATACTCGCCCTGCTTAACCAAAAACATGTCCTTTGGAATCTGTTATTTATGAAATGCAAATTTCTTAAGTCTTTTCTTTTGATACTCATACATCATTGATGGGGGGTGTAGGGGGCCGCCGACTCTTCGGAACCACTATCCCTTATTTCCTACCCTCTATCCCCTTTGTTTTCATATCCTTGCGCACTCTTTTGCACTCATCAAAATCTCAACCCTTTTGTTTTCAATCGTTTCCGCACTCTTTGCCAAAAACCACCCGGGGTGGGTACCCCTGTAGATTCGTCACTGCCACTCATTTCGTTAGAGGGTGGCGGATACTTGAAGGATTGGGGCCCGACTTCCGTCGAAGGCGCACTCTATCCTGCTATCAGTAGGTTTTGCGCGAAGGGCCATTCGCCGTCGATCCACTGTCCATCGCAGCGGAATCCCGTGCGGGCCGCCATCTCCAGGATTTCGCCGGCCTGGTACTTGTGCGAGCTTTCCGTCCAAATGGTTTCATCTTCGTCCAGCATGAGCCGCAGGCTGGCGGCCGGAATGTGCACCGTCTGCCGGTGCGTGGAGCGCAAATGCATTTCAATTCGCCTCTCCGCGTAATTCCAGCGCGCCTCGTGGCGGAAGCAGCTCAAATCAAAATCCGCGCCTAATTCCCGGTTGATCCGCGCCAGCAAATTCAGATTGAACGCCGCTGTCACGCCCGCCGGATCGTCGTAAGCCAGCATTTGAAGCTCGACGCTCTTCTCCAAGTCCGTGCCGAGGAGCAAAGCGTCCCCCGGCCGGAGAATCTCCCTCGCCTCATGCAGAAACTCTTCGCCGGCGTCGCGATCGAAATTGCCGATGGTGCTCCCCAGAAACAGCACGAGCAGATGATCCTGCTCCGCTCGTCCTTCGGCCACGGTTCGCAATCCTTCCAGATACGGCTTCTCGTACCCAACGATGCTGACCAGATCGATCTGCCCGAGTTCTTTTTCAACCGCCGCCAGCGCAAACGGTGAAATCTCGATGGGGTAGTAATACGTCATTTGCCGCCGCGAGAGCGCTTCCAGGATCCAGCGCGTCTTTTTTCCCGATCCGCTGCCCAGCTCCGCCACCTGAATTGGCGAAGGAAGTCTGCCCACAATCTCTCCCGCATATTTTTCCAGCAGCCGAGCGTCGGCGCGCGTAAGTCCGTACTCCGGCAAGACGCAAATGGTTTCAAACAGCGCCGAGCCCACTTCGTCATACAAATATTTTGACGGAAGTTCTCTCTGCCCGGCTTTGGTGAGGCTCTCGCGCACGTCCGCCGCAAATGCAGACACATGCCGGAGCGATAGTGCAGGCGTCGCCATTGGATCTCCCTGGTTTGAGCTTGATTAATCCTCCACGCAACGGAACGTTGCGTAGACATATGGATAATGCGGCTGGAACCAATTTCGGAACGACCGCCGCAGCATGCACGCCGCAGTTCGCGGCGATCCACCCTTCATCACGTAGTGTTTGCCGTCGAAGAAATTTACGGAGTAGCCCGGATAGAACGGCATGGGCGTGAATCCCGGAAACGGCGCAAACTCCGTTCTCGTCCACTCCCACCCGTTCCCCACAAGAGCTGCGCTCTCGCGTGCCCTCTGGCGTCCCATAGGCGGCCCGGTGAAACTGCGCTTCGGTCGGCAGCTTGCGGCCGAGCCACTTCGCATACGCAGTGGCCTCGGCATGACTCACATAAACCGGCCATTCCTGCGGCAAACGAATCTCTCCAAACATCGTTCGGTAAATCCAGAGGTTACCCTCGCGCCCCCAGAACATTGGATGCTCGATGCCTTCCTTCGCTTTCCAGGCCCAGGCTTCGTCCCTCCAAAGAGACCGGTTCCCATAGCCCCCGGCCTCCATAAACCGTAGAAAATCATGATTCGTTACATTGTAATTGTCGATCGCGAACTCGTTCACCGCGGCTTCGTGCGCCCCAAATTCGTTGTCCCACCCGAATTCATCGCTGTCAATGCGCTCCAGTCCCAGCGTTGCGGTTCCGGCCGGGATTTCCACGAGATGCGACTTCACACGGTGCGCTTTCCACCCCGCACGTTCCTGACCGCAAACCTTCCTGGCGCTCGGCAGCCGGTGCAGCATGTAGGCCAGCGTCTCCGCATGCATCAGCCGATGCTCGATCGCTACTTCAAGCATCGCGATCAGCTGCGGATGCCCTTCCTCCGGCCGCTCCAACGCATGCTCGATCGCGCGGTCCAGCTCTTGGCGCAGACGCCGGTTGTAGCGCTCGACTTCTTCGCGCACCGGCCAGTCCGCCGGCGTGTCTGAAGGTAATCCCCCACCCACGGGATCTATGCCAAACGCAAAAAGGTGGTCGAACGTCCGCTGAAAAGACCGCAGCCCGAACGCGCGTTGCGCCAGCAGATTCCAGTCAAACGCCTCGACATGTCCCACGTAGAAAATAATCCGGTGTCTCTCGGGGATTGGCCGGTCGTAGAGAGCCTCTTCGCGAACCACGCGGAATACTTCATCGGTGCGCGCGCGAGCGTCCAGCATTCTGCTATGAAGGTCGTGCCGGATGCGGACAGCTGTGGCGAGAGCTCCCATGGCGTTTTACCCCTTGCTCTTGGATGCAGCTTCCACGCGAAGGATGCGCCAAAATTCAGCGCCGGGAGGCCAGGTGCATTAATATGGTCCCTCCGGGATTTGTTGCTGTCAATCGAAATGAATACGAAAACACCACTCTCCCCTAAGAATATGATCGAATTTCGTGACGTGTCGTTCCACATAAACGATATTCTTAACCGCCTAATCGTTTCCGGCGTCTCCTTAGAAATCCCTCAGGGTGAGACCCTCGTCCTTCTCGGCCGCAGCGGCAGCGGTAAGACCACTCTCCTCAAGTTGATGAACGGGATGCTTCTGCCCACGAAAGGAGAAATCCTGGTTCAGGAACGGCCGACCGCCACGTGGGACCCCATCCGTCTCCGCCGTGGCATCGGTTACGTCATTCAGGACGCCGGCCTCTTCCCCCATTTCACGGTTGCGGAAAACGTCGGCCTCGTCCCTACCCTCGAAAGCTGGGATACCACTCGCACTGCCAAGCGTGTCGATGAAATGCTCCATCTTGTCGGCCTCGATCCTCGCGAATTCGCGCATCGCCGCCCTCGCGAACTCTCCGGAGGCCAGCGTCAACGCGTCGGCGTGGCGCGCGCTCTCGCAGCTGATCCCCCCATTCTGCTCATGGACGAACCCTTCGGCGCGCTCGATCCCGTCACCCGCGCCGAGCTTCAGCGCGAATTCAGCGCTCTTGTCCGCCGCCTCGGCAAGACTATCGTCTTCGTCACGCACGATTTGCGCGAAGCACTGTTCCTCGCCTCACGCATTGTCCTGCTCGAAACCGGCCGCATCGTCGCCAGCGCCGCGCCGGAGGAATTTCTTCACCTGAACCACCCCGAAGTCCGCGCCTTCACCTCATCCCTCGCCATGACACCGGGAGCCTCCACATGAGCCCCCAATTGACAACTTGGTCTTTCTTCGCCGATCACCGCGCTGAAATCCTCGGCGCCACTCTCGATCACCTCACGCTCGTGGTCATTGCCATGATCATCGCCATTCTCATCGGCGTGCCGCTCGGCATGTTTATTGTGCATCGCCCCGCTCTTCGCGCCTTGGCGCTCGGCGTCGCAAGCATCTTCCAAACCATCCCCAGCCTCGCCCTTTTCGGCTTCTTGATTCCTATTCCGTTCATCGGCGGCATTGGCAAGCGCACCGCCATCGTCGCCCTCGTCCTTTACGCGCTTCTCCCTATCCTGCGAAACACCTACGTCGGCCTTACAGGCATTGACCCCGGCGTCCTCGAAGCCGCTGAAGCCATGGGCATGACCCGCGCGCAAATCCTCTTCCGCGTCCGCTTCCCTCTAGCTCTCGCGATCATTCTCGCTGGAATTCGCACCGCCACTATCATCACCATCGGCGTCGCCACCATCGCCGCCGCCATCGGCGCTGGCGGCCTCGGCACTTTCATCTTCCGCGGCGTCGCCCTCGTCAGCGACTCTCTCATCCTCGCAGGCGCCATTCCTGCCGCCCTCCTCGCCCTCCTTGCCGATTTCCTCCTCGGCCTCCTCGAGCGCCGCCTAAAGGTCTACTGACATGCGCTGCGCTCATTTCCGATTCCTTTACTTCGTTTGTTTCCTTAACCTCATCTGCTTCCTTTCCGCCTGCCACCAACCTCCTCAATCCAAAATCACCATCGGCTCAAAATTCTTCACGGAGCAAGTTGTCCTCGCGGAGCTACTGGCTCAGCACATCGAAGCCCGCACTGGGATTCCCGTCATTCGCAAGACCAACCTCGGCGGCACGCTCCTCGTCCACAAGGCGCTCCTCGCCGGCGAGCTCGATCTCTACGTCGAATACACCGGCACGGCCCTCACCGCCGTCCTCAACGAAACTCCTCAACGCGATTCCGCCGCCGTCTACCACCGCGTCAAGCAGTTCTATTCCGACCGCTTCCATCTTGAAGTCACCGAGCCGCTCGGCTTCGAAAACACCTTCGCCATGGTCATCCGCGGCGACGACGCGAAAAATCTCCATCTGCAAAAAATTTCCGATGTCGCGCCGCTTGCCCCCAAATGGCGCGCCGGTGCCGGCTACGAATTCCTCGAGCGCCCCGACGGTTTCCCCGGCCTCAGCAAAGACTACGGTCTCCATTTTGCCGAGTCCCCCAAAGTCATGGACCTCGGCCTCATCTACCGCGCCCTCGTCGATCATCAAGTGGACATCGTCGCCGGCAATTCCACCGACGGCCTCATCGACTCCCTCGGTCTCGTGGCCCTCGCTGACGACCGCCACTACTTCCCGCCGTACGACGCCGTCCCCATCGTCCGCCAATCCACGCTCGCACGATTTCCTCAACTCCGCGCCGCCCTCGCCGACCTTGCCGGAAAGCTCTCCGCCTCCGACATTCGCGGCCTCAACTATGCCGTCGACGCCCAGCACCAAGACGCCGCCGCCGTCGTCCGCGCTTTCCGCCGATCCAAAGGATTGTAGAGGCGACTTAACGCCGCCATCCTGTTCTCTCACGCGGCGAAAGATCTCTGAGTTATTTTATTGGAATCCAGATTCAGACAAAGGTTGGAGGACGAAAACTCCTCAGCGCAGCGACCACACCTGCAATTCTTTTCCGTTCATCGTTGAATACACCATTCGGCCGTCGCTCAAAAAGCCGCCGCCATTCGCCTTCAGTTCTGGCGAATCATTTTTCTTCAACACCTCCCCCGATTCCGTGCTCCAGACCAGAATGGGTGTGTTGCCGAAAGGCTCGTTGGCGTCCCGGTATACGGCCGCGATGCTCTTCCCGTCCGGCGCGATTGCAAGTGCAATCACCGGCATTTTCTGTGCCGGGAAATTTCTCGTTACTTTTCCCGAACCGGCATCAATTACGTGAAGCGCATAATCGCCGCTTCCCGCGAACAGCCATTTGCCATCGGGCACAAACGCCAATCCAAACGTGGTCAACAACAGATCGCGCACAACATTTTTTACTGCGCCGGTATTTGTGTCCCACACGTAAATATTTGTGTCTTCGCTCGAGCCTGCGAGCATCTTCCCGTCCGGAGAAAACGCCAGATCCATTGCTTCACCGAGTTCCAGCGCCAGCCGATGCGCCAGCTTGCCTGTGGCGAGGTCCCACAGATGGACTTCCCGGTCTCCGCCGGCCGCAGCGAGCCATTTGCCGTCCCTGGAGGCTCGCACAACCCATGGCGGCACGCCGTTGTCCAGCGACCGCAGTACCTTACCCGTTTGGACGTCGTGCAGTTGAATCTTGCCGTTGCGCAACCCCACCAGCAGATGCGTTCCATCGTCGAGAAAGTCAAAAAACACCGGCTGCTCAACGCCAAATTCGATCATCTGAATCTGGTGTGCATCCGCAATGGACCAGATGCCCACTTTGTTGCTTTTCAGCATGCCCGCTATTTTTCCATCTAGAGAAATCGCCGTGGAGCGCACCGCCTCGTTCACAGAAATCTTGGTTTCCAGTTTCGGTTCGGAAGCGATTGCGGCCAGAGGGATACTCAGGAAAATTCCAGCGAGAACCAGTCCAGCAAAGGAAAAGCGGCAGCGATGCATCACAGCCGCTCGAGGCACAGCTCGAAATTCACCGCCGCGTGCATCGTCTTGGGGTCGCCCGTCAGCACCACCGGCCGCACCAGTTCGCGGCTTATCAGCAGCGGATCGCGCGTGAAATTCTTGTCCGGATCGCCCTCAAAAACCGGGTCCGTCGCAAAATAGAGCTGCGTCACCAGCGTCTTGTGTCCCGGCGCGCTTACCAGGAAGTGGACGTGCTGGCAGACTCGGTCCGGATAGTGACCCGGCATCACCGAATCAAAGCTGTACGCGCCCTTACCTTCCAGCGGAATCTGCGCCCGGAACCGGTATCCCTCAATGTCGTATTTCCCAAAGTGATCCGCATGCCAGACCTCGACCCTTGCGTCTTCCAGCACCTCGCCGCGCGTGTCCAGGACGCGTCCCGTCACTGTCAACGGAAGTCCCGGATCACCCGCGGCTCGCAGCTCTCGCGCTTGCGGCGAGTGCTTCTTGTAAAACGGCCCAAAATCGTTCGGCGGCGTGGCATGGCGAACTTCGCGCTCGTCCCAAATCTTGGCAATCGCGGAAATCGGCAGGCTCGTCGCGGTCACCACAACCCCCAGCGCCGCGCACTTCTCGATCAATTCTCTTCGGTTCAGTTGATACTTGGGCATGGACTTCCTCCCGATTGCCGCGGAGTATACGCTCGCCCCTCGTTTCCCACAAGCACTCCAGCTGATCGCTCCTGTTTTCCTGCCGCAGCAGGCATGTTTTTCAGCCCAGTATCTGTCAGCCTAAAGTAGTTGCGTATTACAATGTCAACCTATAATGGTTGCTACTTTAAAGATCAACCTTTTTAGGTTGACATAGCGAGAATTTAGCGTATGATCGGAGACTGGGTACGCGCGATGGCTAATCCTACTGTCCGCAGCAAGCCTTGTATCGCTCTCATCGCAGATATGGTGAGATCACGCGAACTCCCGCGCGCTCAGCGTCCCAGGGTGCAAGAGCGGTTTAAAGATTTGGTCGGCTACCTCAACAAGACGTATTCCCGGAACATTCTGTCCAGATTCGTCATAACATTGGGCGACGAGTTTCAAGGTCTGCTCTCGTCGGCGACACCGATTCCCGACTTGATGTGGGACATCGAGCATCGATTTTCAGATCGCAACCTGAGGGTAGGAATGGGATTTGGCGCTCTGCATACTCCAATTCAAAAAGAAGCATTAAACGTGGATGGCCCCGCCCTTCATCTGGCCCGTGCGGCCATACAGACTGCTCATGAAAAACGCTTGTACGGCGGCGTATTTCTCGGCTTCGGTGAACTAGATCGTATTATGAACGGGCTAGCGCATATCCTATGGTTCCAGCGCTCAAGGCTTACCAAAACTCAGCTGACAATTGCTGAACTCCTGCGCCAGGGCAAGTCTCAGTCCGAGGCTGCAGAAAAATTGAACATAACCAGGCAAGCCGTCTCGAAGCAGGTGATCTCGATGGGCTGGTGGTCCTATGCCGAAGCGGAAGAAGCTTGGCGTATCCTTCTGGAAAGATATATAAACCCGATGATCGAGAAAAGAAATGTCTCACATCAGCGTTAGCAATGAATTCCTGCTGTGGTCGCAACTGTGCGGTCTATGGTCCGTCTCTTCGTATGCTGTGGCTTCTGATCCGCTGCCCGAGGATCGCGAGAATGCCAATTTCTCCTGGCGGACCTGGAGAATGACTCTGGCGGTAAGAATCGCCGGAACCGCGCTTCTCAGTTATGGGATGACCCATTCGATTGTTACGTGCGGCTGGCTGACAACCCTAACGGCGATACACCCTTGGATACGTCTTCGAAGCCCTCTGAAATGGATTGCCGAAATCGAGGTCCTGGTTCTAATTTCGAACCTCTTTTTCATCCTTGCTTTCGTGAGAAAGTTTCACTTGCAACTGCATACCCGCGTCTCAACCTCCCTCACCACAGAGCACCTGGCCGCGATCTCTATCCTGGGATCAATACTGCTGTTCGTTGTGCGCGGCGGAACATATATTGTGAGAGGTTGTCTCCGTAAAACAGGAACTCTGCCGCACATCACTGTCAAGAACGCAGACCAACACGAAACATCGAATCCCCAAGATCAAGCGAAAGGGCCTGGAATACCACGGCAAGTCTTGCCTCCATCCTCGCCCTCGTCTCCTGAGATGGAAGGGGATCGCTTGGATGTTACAGAGATCAATCGCGGCCGCTTGATCGGCAACCTGGAACGATTAATTCTCACGATCGCCGTGGCTGCGGGCAGCTACGCCGCGCTGGCCTTTCTTGTGGCCGCTAAAGGGCTTATTCGTTCAGAGGACCTGCAAAAACGCGACTTTGCGGAATACTTCCTCGTCGGATCGCTGTCGAGTCTGCTCGTCGCCCTCTGCGCAGGTGTCGTTATTAGGTTCACGCTTTCCGCTTTGTGGCCTGAACTCTTGTCATTGCAAATGCAGTAGCCGAAAGAAGGGCGGACACGCCCCTTCCGCCCCTTCTCGCGCCTCTTCGATTTTGTAGCGCCGGGCGAAACTTGTCCCGGCCCGGTCGGGAGCCCGCCATCTTTGCATGGGTAAGGCCGCTTGGAGACTAGGCGCACCAAGCCTGAATCACCTTGCGAGGAAGGACCTAATGCTCAGGGACGGAGGTTGTAGTTCTCTACCGCTTGCTTTCCAACAGCTCGCAATTCTCGACGCACTTCACAAACTGCATCTCGATTTCGGCTTTCTTGTGAGGGACCTTCCCGGTGGCTTCCGGCGCGACGATTAGGGATTGCGGGCCATCGGCCAGATTAAACGTGCACTGGAACTCCAAAGACTGGACGCCGCGCTGCTGGCAGGGATTCTTCTCCAGCGCGGGCTCGAACATTTCCGGCTTGGCATGCAACTGGTTGGCGACATCCGAGGGCAGCATCGCCACCACCATCGGCACAGGAGACTTGATCTTGATGCTGACTTGGGCGCCGTCATGGTCCGGCGTGAACCCGCCGTACACTTTCAGGAACGACGTCAGCTGATACTTCTCTTTGACCTGCCAAGTCCACTGAAACTGTGGCTGGATGCAATTTTCCATACACAGCCAGCGAAAGTATTGGACGTGCACGTCGTTGGGCGCCTTGAACTGCCGCTTGGCAGATTCCCGCTCCGTCAATACCGCCGTGATTCCCGTGATTCCCGCGCCCACTGCGCGCTCGACCCTATTACTCGGATCCAGCACCGCGCCGAGACCGGCAAACACCGTGTGATCGGGACTATATCGCTCGTCGCGAATGATGAGCGTCATCGCCACCGGCGGGACGAAACAAGAATACCTGGTTTCCACCACATGTTCTCTCGCGCACAACTGTTGCAGGTTGTTCAGGCCTTCGGGATGTTGCAACGCCCCGTTCCACTCTTCGGTGCGCGCCAGGAAGATCGTGACCGGCAGCTCCGATTTGATATCCACCTGCATATTGCCGCCGTCTCCGCTGGCGTGATACGTTGTGCCGGCGTGATAATTCGCCGGGTCCAGCCGCACATCCTCTTGATTGCCGGGCAGCCAGTTGAAAACTCGCTCTGGCTGCTGCCCAAAGGACGGTCCAGCGAACGCGCAGATCATCAGGAACGCGAAAAGGAACGGCATTTTGGAATTTCTCATAGTAATCCCATTGGAACGCCAAGGCCCTTTCCCCGCAAGGTTTGTGAGCGAAAGTGTCTCTTGGAAGTATCCTGACCTTTGGGACAGTTATCTCAAGTTTGGTTTTGAAGCCTAGAAGAGCGCCACCGCTTCTCCTCTCCTCATTCCTTAGCCGCCTTGCCGTTCGGGCTCCTGATTTGAGCGATGTTCAATTTTGAACAGACGAGGCCCCGGCCGCCGTCATAACTTTTACTTCGGTAGTGAAAAGGGAGAATAGGCCCGCGATGTCCGTCGTTAGAACGCCTCTGAGGACGCCATCGCGGGCTTCTACTTTACACAGGGGCAAGGAACCGGCATCGCATCCTTTGCGATGAGAGGAAAACCCCCTGGCAGCCCACGCTAGCGGCGCACGCTCACCATCGCGCGATCGGCTTCATAGCCCTCATCCTGCACAGTCTTCTGCGCCGCCGCGGCAACCGCTTGTTCATCCGCATTCTTCGGCAAATTGCAATAGCGGCGAATCACCTCTTCTCCATTCACAATGCGAACCAGCCATTTGGCCTTGCCTCCGTCCCAGGAAACTTCCACTTGATCCGCACGCATACCTACCTCCCACTGCGCTTCAGAGCCGGCCGCCTCGCCGGGAACTGTCGCGAGAAGTCTCGCTCAGACTTGGTCCATCCCGAGCGGCTCTTCGGGACGTGGTGTCCCGCTTGCTCTGCGCACCCTACTTATACCACCACATCCCGGCCTTGTAGCACAGCCACTGCTGCCTTTCCCACGATAGCTCTGCTAGAATCCCTGCCATGAAAAGACGCACCTTGCTTCAATCGCTCCCGGCAGTAGCGTTGCTCCCAGCGGCAGACTGGTTTGCCTCGGCTCAA
>WNFD01016413.1_pt1 | contig 13255 bp, 14 predicted proteins | sample 5400491 | NCBI WGS metagenome assembly WNFD01 (sample SAMN13153343, study PRJNA577476) | soil metagenome | isolation source: 120 cm saprolite under Douglas fir tree site 2 hole 2 replicate 2 | place: USA:California | collected 2015-04-18 | reverse complement strand
CCTGGGTGCAGTACGGCAATAAGGACATCATCGAGAGAAACTGGGATTCCATGCAGCGCTGGATGGAGTTCATCCAGAGCCGCAATCCGGACTTCCTGAGAAAAAAAGGTGTCGGGCCCAATTTCGCGGATTGGCTTGCGCCGGACCAGCACACCGATAAGGACCTCCTGGCCACGGCCTATTGGGCGTTGATTGGAGACATGATGTCCGAGATGGCGCACGCCACCGGAAAGGAAGCGGACGGAAAGCGTTATACCGAATTAGTAGAAAGCATTCGCAGTGCGTTTCAGAAAGCGTACATCAAGGAGGACGGAGAGGTTGGTACGGGAACGCAAACGTCGTATGTCGTGGCGCTTTACACCAAGATGGCGCCGAAGAGTCTCGAGCCCATTCTTGTCGACAAGCTCGTCAAGGATATTGAATCGCGGAATTGGCACCTTTCGACAGGGTTTCTGGGCACACCCTTCCTGCTTTTTACTCTCGCGGACCACGGACGCACCGATGTGGCGTACCTGGTGGGAACGTTGGAACGGCGATTCGGGTGATCCCTCCATGAACTCCTACAACCATTACGCGTTCGGCTCGGTCATTGCATGGGTCTACCGCTATATGGCGGGGATTGATACCACTCTCGGCTCACCAGGATTTAAGAAAATTGTCATCCGCCCGCATCTGGATCCTCGCGTCACCTTTGCGAAAGGCGAATACGACTCGATCTACGGAAAAATTGTTACCGATTGGAAGGGGACCGCGGAGGGACCTTTCAAGATTCGGGTGACAATTCCCGCCAACACCACAGCGGATGTCTTTTTGCCGGCAGCCACGCGCGCGCAAGTCACGGAAGGCGGCAAAAAGGTGGAGACGCGGCGAGAAGGAGAGTCGCTGGTAGTCTCCGTCGGTTCAGGGTCCTATGATTTCGCGGTGGAATGACCCGTTTGGAAGGCGCCTCGAGAATGATGCGGACGATTCTGCAGGGGTATTAGTGAAGGAAGGAACGAAGACGTCGCCTTGATTCAGCAAATAGGTGGCGCGCCTGGAGGGGTTCGAACCCCCGACCCTTAGCTCCGGAGGCTAATGCTCTATCCATCTGAGCTACAGGCGCGCGGTTGGCTTCCTGATGGAGGAAGCAGAGTGCCCTTCCCTGCTGCGATTCTATCGCTGAATGAGTGCTGGCGCCAGGGCGGGAGGATAAGGCTAGCGGGCAGACCTGAATGGCGCCGCGGAGCGCCGATTGTCTTACTTCGAGGCCCATGCTGAACCGGATTTAGCCCCCCGGAGATGGCGGCTCTAATGTTAGCCTCTGGCGTGATCCTTGATTTGCCTGGCCAGCCTTTCGATTTCTTCGGCCTTTTTCAGCATGGCCAGGGAAAGAATCGTGGTGGAATCGGTTTTTTCCACCTCGGTCTTTAGCTGGGCCGCGAGGTCGTAAAGTTTCTCGACATCTTTCTTTATGCTCTTCTGGCGCTCTGCGAGCATGGCCTTGCTGGCGTTCGCCGGGAAATTCGCCGAGTTCGCACCGTTTGAGGCATCATCGGAACCGTCGGGGCGGCGCCTGCTGCCGCGCGAAGTGTCTTGCGGAGGGGAGCCCTGAAAACGCAGCAGGACTCCTGGGACGGCGGCGAAGGACAGGAGAAGCAAATGACGTCTGGAAGATTGCATGGTTCCTCCCCAGCCAAGGAAGCGCACCGGCGCACTTGCCGCGCAACCCTGAGTGATATACTTTCCCTCCCATAGAACATGATGTCCAGCCCCTTCACCCATTTCTTCGATTTCACGATACCCAACGCGCTGCATCTGGCGGGCATTTTAGTCCTGGCCCTGATTTGCATGCGCCTGCTGCGGGCGGCATCGAACAGACTGGTGAAACCAGCCGCCACGCAAACAAAAGGGGCGCAGCAGCGGGAACAACAGACGCGCGCATTGGCAGATCAGGTCTACGGCGCGGGATGCCGAATAATCTGGATTGTGGCGGCGCTGACCGCGGTTCCCGAATTTGGGATCAGCATGTTGCCAGGAGTGGTGATTGGGGGCGCAATGATTTTGGGCTTCAGCATCGCAGCGCAGGACACGATCCGCGACGCTATCGCGGGCCTCCAGATCGTGATGGAAGACCAGTTTGTGACCGGCGACACAATTCAAGCGGGCGAAACCGCGGGCCGCGTAGAGCAACTGACGCTGCGGCGGACCGTGGTGCGAGACGGACGGGGCGCGCTAGTGTCTGTTTCCAACGGCGAAATGCGGTCGGTTAGCAATCTGAGCCGAGACTGGTCGCAGGCGTTTGTGGATATCGGCGTGGCCGCAGGCATGCCGCTGGAAAAGACATTGCAAGCCCTGGAGAGCGCGGCGGCGGGGTTGCGCAGCGACGCGGCGTGGTCGCAGGCGCTGGTGGACGGGCCGCGCGTATTGGGCGTGCAGGGATACGATAACACCGGCGCGACGCTGCGTTTGCAGGTGCGCACCGCACCGACGCGGCAGGACGAGGTCTGCCGCGAGCTGCGCCGGCGCATTCATATGGAGTTTCAGAGGCAAGGCCTTGCGGTAAACGAGCGAAGGCCCGCCGGAGGAGCAGGGGCGGCGCTTACGTGAGGGAGCGACGAACCGGCGAGCTGAGGCGAGGAGGACAACATGGCGCAAGTGAGTTATGAGGAAGTGAACCTGATGTTGCGGCTCTATGACATGAGACGCGAGCCGCGGCTGCGGCAAGCGCGCGCGTGGTTCGTGGAAAATTTCCATCCTACGTCCGCGGAAGACATGATGCAGAAATATCCGCAGGGCAGCGAAGAGAACACCTACATTCGCATGGTGATCAGCTATTGGGACATGGTGGCGAGCATCGTCAATCGCGGGCTGATCAATGACGAGCTGTTCTTCGAGAGCAATGGAGAGATCTGGGTGGTGTGGGACCGCCTGCGCACGATCGTGCCGATCTGGCGCGGGGCGTTCAAGAATCCGCGCTTGTTCGCGAATATCGAGGAAACTTACAAGCGGCTGGAAGCGTGGCGGGAGAAGCACGCACCAGGCTCCAGCGCGGCGATGCGCAACATGATGGCGCAAATCATATCCAAGCCCAAGGGCGACTGACGCGTGACGCCGGGTCAGCGGACTCGCTCTGCTGCCGGCTGGGGTGCGGGCACACGCTGGCGTGGTTCCTCAGGCTTGGCCTGCATGACGCGATTGCGGCCGGCGTTCTTCGCAGCATAAAGCGCCCCGTCTACTTCGCGCAGGAGTTCATCCGCCGGGCGGCGTCCCCAATCAGAGCTCAAAAGCACTCCCAAACTCATGGTGATTCCCAAGAGACCGGCGTCGGTCTGAAGAGGCCGCGTGCAAATGATTTTGCGAATCTCCTCAGCACGGGCCATCGCAGAATCCGGGCGGCAATTGTTGAGCACGATGAGGAACTCCTCGCCGCCATAGCGCCCGACAAAATCGTAGGAACGCACGGAGAGAAGCAGCCGCCGAGCCACTTCCCGCAAGACCTGGTCTCCCACCAGATGACCGTGCGTATCGTTGACGCTTTTGAAATGGTCGAGGTCGCCGAGCAACACGGCGGTGCACCCATGTTCGCGCTGCGAGCGCGTCAGCTCGCGGCCCAACAGGTCCATTATTACGCCGCGATTCCACAGAGAAGTCAGAGGGTCATGGGTGGCCTTGAAGCGCATTTGCTCGCGAGCTTCCACCAGGCGACCCTCGAGGTGCAGGATGCGCTCGCCGGTTCGCAGACGCGCTTTCAGCTCCTCGGCGTCGAAGGGCTTGACCAGGTAATCGTCGGCGCCGGATTCCAATCCCGCGACGATATCCTCCTTGGACTCCCTGGAAGTCAGCAATATCATGTACACATAGCTTTGCTCGCGGAGCTTGCGAATTTCCCGGCAGACCCCGGGGCCGTCGAGCTCTGGCATCATCCAATCCAGCAAGGCCAAACGCGGAGCGTCGGGCTGGCTTAAGCACTCGACCGCGTGACGCCCGTCCGCGACGGTAGTCACCTCGTAGCCGGCGCACGCAAGGGCTTTCTCGAGCAGCCGCTTGGACAGCGCATCGTCATCGGCGATTAGAATCCTCACGGGCGGGCCTCGGCCATGTAGCTCTCCATTTCAGGGAGAAGTCCTTGGACGTCTTTTTCAAAAGCTGCAAGAGCGTCGCCCAATGACGAGTTCTCTCCGGCGCGAGCGAGCCGCTCCAGGCGGCTAGCGGAAGCCGCCGCCTTGGTCACTGCCAGATTGGCAAGCATGCCTTTGAGCGTGTGACTGACGCGTGCCGCCTGGGCGGCGTCGTTGCCAGCTACAGCGGTCTGAAGCGAGGTGAGTTGATCAGGAAATTCGCGCTTGAAAATCGATAATAAGTCACATAGCAGCTCGCGGTCATTGTCGACGCGCGCGAGCAGTTCACCCAGGTTGACGCTGGCGGTTTCGGGAGTACGGTCGGAATTGTTCATGTTGCTGTCCTCATGATTGATTTTGGTGTGCATCAAACGACGCAATGAGCAGCGCGGCCTCGGACGGCCTTTGCACTCCAAGCTACCTGCGGGCAGAAGACCGGGACGGGGGCGCACACAACACAGTTCGCCGTCCTTAAAGGGTGGCAAGCGCGAGGCCACACGGCAACCGGGCGGCCGCGTCTAAGTCATTGAAAATAGGCCAGTTCTCAGAGTCGGCTGGATGACACGGAAACTGTGTCTTTCCAATGCCGAACACCAGCGAGGATTCGGTTCATTGTGAAACGACTGTATCGCTTTCTTACCGCAGCGGCTAGCTCACGGTGGTGGCCTTAGCCTCAAGCTTCCGATCATTTTCCATGTCGGCTTTTTCCTGGACCCCGTAGCACTCGGTTTTGCGAACAATCGGTTCAAGAACGCAGGGTACACATTCATCGCCTTTTGCGATACAGGATCCACTGTATTGTTGAAATCACAGGCCAGACTTATACGTCTATAGCGGTGGAGCCTTCGGCCAGATGTCCTCTGAAGCCGTGCTCGTTACGCTAGATGTGCAATCCACGCGCACAGCGACCCGGGCAACTAATCGAAGCGATTCTTAATCCAAGGGAGCGTTTCCGCATGGAAACCAAAAGCCTTCCCGAACGCACACTGGTTGCCAAAGCGCAAACGGGCAACGAAGAAGCTTTCACTGAACTGGTGCGAAGGCACTCCGGCCAAATCTACGGACTCTCTTTGAACATGCTGCGAAACCGGGAGGATGCGGAAGACAATCTGCAAAACGTTCTGGTCAAAGCATTCCACAACATCAACCGCTTCGAGGGGAATTCTCAGTTTTCTACCTGGCTGGTGCGCATCACCATCAATGAAGCGCTTATGAAGATACTAAAGCGGAGTTCGGAGCATATCTCTGATTACCATCCGGCGAACGCCTCCGAGGATGAGCCGCGGTCCTTCCTGGAGATCGAAGATAGCCGCCAGGATCCCGAGCGAGAATACATAAGTAAAGAACTGACCCGCAAAGTCTTTCGCGGACTGAATCCTTCGCTGCAAGATACGTTTATCCTTCAGAAGGCGGAAGGATGGACGAACCGGGAGCTGGCAGAAGCGCTGGGAATCACCGTATCCACGGTGAAATCGCGAGTATTCCGCGCGCGCGTAAGGTTGCGCCAGCAGCTTATGGCCCTGATACATCCGGAGCAGGTTGCCTTGCAAGGATGACTTGCCGGCGCTCGGCCATGGAACTTTCCTTGCAAGCCAATAACCTCTACCATTAATGTGTCTGCCCGTTTTGGAATTGCCGCGCTGGACGCAGGCGGGCCATACAACGGTCACGCGAGCGATTCCGTTTGGACGCGATCGTTTTCGCGTCCGGCGGAAGCAGTAACGAAAACGTTATAACTTTTCTCCCCGAATATTCGATTTTCCTTCTTCTTGGCAAACTGCGCGCACGCTCGGGAACCATTACACAAGTATTACAAAGGACCACGAAAACCCATGCTACGGTGGAAACAGATTTGAGCAAGATTGTTTTTGAGGACACAGGGACCATGAGTATTTTCCAACGAGACCGCACCTTTCAGCAGCCTTTGAATTGGACTACTACGTTTTTCATGCTGGCTTTCCATGTCGGCGCCGTTGCGGCACTGTTCATGTTCAGCTGGAAAAACCTAGCCATCGCGATTTTTCTGTGGTTGGGCATCGGCATGTGTTATCACCGGCTGCTGACCCACCGCGGATACAAAACGCCGAGATGGCTGGAGTACTGGATGGCGATCTGCGGAACCATGGCCCTCGAAGGCGGCCCCATCGCCTGGGTAGCCACGCACCGCATGCATCACCAGAACACTGACAAAGAGGGCGATCCCCATTCTCCCAATGAAGGCGGTTTGTGGGCGCACATGGGCTGGATTATTACGGGCAAGGCCATGCACCAGAATACCGCTGAGTTGCTGCCTTACGTTCCGGACCTGCGCAAGCAAAAGTTTTATATGTGGATCAGCAAATACCACTGGATGCCGCTGGTGGGACTCGGCGGCATTCTTTACGTTATCGGAGGCTGGTCCTGCGTGCTGTGGGGCGTGTTTTTGCGCACGGTTGTCGGACTGCACGCCACCTGGCTGGTCAATTCCGCCACGCATATGTGGGGTTCGCGCCGGTTCCTTACCGGGGACACTTCGACCAACAGTTTCTGGGTTGCGATCCTGACTTTTGGCGAGGGCTGGCATAATAATCACCACGCAGCGCCGCAGGCCGCTAAGCATGGTCTCACCTGGTACGAAATTGACGTGAACTGGTACGGAATATCGGCGCTCAAAAGGCTCGGCCTTGTATGGGACATCAAGCTGCCGAAGCTGCAACCGGCGTCCGAGCCAGTCAAGCCCCTGGCGCCGGCCTTTGCGCCTGATCCACTTGTCGAAGAAGTTGTCGAAGAAGAAGAAGACTTGGTTCCCACTGCTGTCGGAGATTGAACACCAAGCATCGCCACCTAGTGCGGCGCCCCCGCTTAATGCATTAAACTAGCGGCAATGCGTATCACCAGCCGCACAAAAGCGATCGCCTTCTTCATCACGCTGGGTGCCTGCCTCGTTGCCCTGGCGATTTTCCTGAACATCACCTGGATCGTGTTCCACTGGCGGCAAGTCGTGCCGCTGGTTTTGGGCATTATCTTCTTCGGCGTGATTATCGCCGGCTTGGTCGTGAATACCATTTTCATCGTGCGCGAAATCCGGAGAAATGAACGGCAAGATAGCTTCCTCAACGCTGTCACCCACGAATTGAAAACACCGGTAACGTCCATACGTTTGTATCTCGAGACGCTACAGAGCCGCACGCTCGACGAAGCGAAGCGGCGCGATTTTTATCGCATCATGCTCGAAGACTCGGACCGCCTTCTCGGCATGATCGAGCAGGTGCTGAAAGCGGGCGAGGCGCGACACGCCAGCCGGCGCCGCAATTGGCAAGAGGTGGACTTTGCGCGGGTGGCGCGCGAAACGCTGGAACTCGCCCGCCTGCGTCACAACCTCAAGTCGGAAGCTCTTCGTTTCGGCAGCGAACCGCCGGAGGACCTGGTGGTGATGGGCAATCCCGAAGAGCTGCGCACGGCGGTCTTCAACCTCCTCGACAACGCCATCAAGTATTCCGGAGAGAACAAGAACATCGTCGTTGATGTGCGCACACCCAACATTGATAGCATTTTTTTCAGCGTGCGCGACCAGGGCATCGGCATCCCGCGCGTCGAACTGAAGCGCATTTTCAATCGCTTCTATCGCATCCAGAGCCCCGCCACCGGCAAGGTGACGGGTACCGGCCTGGGACTTTTCATTGTCCGCTCCGTCGTGCGCCGCTACGGCGGCGACGCCTACGCGGAAAGCCAGGGAGAAGGATTGGGCAGCACCTTTACGATTCGCCTGCCGCGGGTGTATCGCGCATGAGCCGCGTTTTGGTGGTCGAAGACGAAGCACACCTCGCGCAAGGGCTCCGCTTCAATCTGGAAGCGGAAGGCCATTCCGTGCATGTCACTGACAAAGGCGAAGAAGCTCTGACACTCCTTCTGAAGAATAACGAAGGATTCGATGCGTTGATACTGGACGTCATGCTTCCTGGAAAAGACGGCTTTACAGTGGCCCGGGAACTCCGCCAAGCCCAAAACTATATACCCTTGCTGATGTTGACCGCGCGCACGCGCCCGGAGGATGTACTCCAGGGATTCGAATCTGGCGCCGATGATTATTTGGCCAAGCCATTCGATTTGGCCATCTTATTGGCGCGGGTGGAAAGTCTTTTGCGCCGCAAAAACTGGCTCCGCAACAGCGGTGCCGCTAAACCCGAGCCTCTCGCCACAGAAGGAGAATCTCCGGACCTGTTCCAATTCGATGACCGTACCGTGGATTTCGCCAACCTGCAATTGCGCGGCGGGGGGCAGGTGTTCCAGCTCACCCTGATGGAAGCGGAGTTGCTGCGCTACTTGATACGCAACAGCGGCCGGCCCGTCTCGCGCAAAGCCATCCTGCAGAACGTCTGGAACCTCCACGAAGACACGGACACCCGCGCCATCGACAACTTCATCGTGCGTCTGCGCCGCTACATCGAGCGCGAACCTTCCAAACCGCGGCATCTGGTAACCGTTCGAGGTCTTGGATACCAGTTCGTGCCCAATCCCAAGACGTCTAGGTAAGTGGACGGGCATCGGGAAACGCAGACTAACTCCGGCCACCGAACAACGCTCGCAAGTCGAATCCCACTGTTAGCGTCGCCGCGTCCTGGTTGAACTTCAGGCTATGAACATAGGCAGGCTCGACGCTTTGCTCTTTAGTTTTGAAGATCGGCAAGATTTAGAACATGCGTGGCTCTCAGCGTGTACGTATTTGTTTTTGAGGCGTTATCATCTTCGCTTACGAAGTCGGACTTAAATATTTCAGCACAGGATTTGTCTGCCAGGAATTTTGGGACTTGCGTGAGCATGACGCTGTTCGTGTGGAAGTCTATTGTGAGAGTGCGGCGTAGCAATCCAGTCGTGAGCCAAAAATCGCTTTAGCTATCAGTTCGGCTCTGTCCGAGACCCTGTAAGCCTTTCTCCCCCGCTTACTTTGGAGGGAAGACCGCATCCCGCAAACGTGAAGGTAGCAAGTTGGGTGCTCCAGGCGAAGCTGGCGTCCGGAGCCGTGTAATATTCATTGGCGTACAAGAAGGTACAGTCATCAACGGGATCGAGCACCAGGCTGCTGTAGTCTCCCGAACGACTGACGGTATCGAGTTGCGAGCCGCCCCCTTCAATGATGGATACCTCGTTCCCCAAGGTTCCAGGGGGGGTCATCTGGTTGCCGACAGGCGGAGCGAATTGCGGGATGGATGGCGCCACTGGACACGCTGTAGCCGACGCAGATGTCACCCATACTATCCATAGCGATGCTGCCCATCCACCGGAACTCCGTCGGGTCGGGAGCGTACGTACCTGACTGAAAGACCCATGGAGAGGCGTTCGGGTCGCGAATTTCGTACCAGCGAATTCCCCCGCCACCCATGTCCGTGTTTATGGAGTGGTTGAGAACCAGGGACTCAATTCCATTGTTCCAGCGATAACCACCGCGATACATGAATATCCCCCGAAAGAGAAGCCAACTTGAAGCTCGTACCCAACTGCGCTACACATGCTCCAAGGTTGCACAAATCCGTAAACGAATCCACGTTGATGATAGTCGGATCGCTGAGGGCGAAGACTCCGTTCGCAAAGTCGGCGTGGAAGGTGTAAAGCGCAAACTCATTCGGTCCACGATCTTCTATGCTGCCAACCAGGACGTTGTCCCGGGTCATGTCCGGGGGCACGGCTGAGTCCATGTCGGCGGGCAGAAGGGTATCGTCGGTGAAGGGCGAGAGGTCAAAACAAGCTTGGGTCGCCGTGGTGCCTAGGGAGTAGGCTCGCGGGCGGGAAAAATGCTCCGGGATCGCAAGGTGCGTGCCCAGCCAGGCACTAGTGAGCGGAAAATGCTGCTCTGCAACGTCGCAGCCGGCGACTGGCAGCTATCGAACTTCAGGGTCGCAATTTGCGTGCTCCATTTAAAGGAAGCAGTTTGCATGTAGTACTCGGCGGTGAAAACGAACGTACATCCGTCGTTGTCGACCGCCATGCTCCAGTAATCTCCCCAGCGGTTGCCCGTATCGAGCTGTGACCCCGTGCCCGCTACGATGAGCGCTTCGGTTTCCATTTCGCCCGGGGGATCACCGGCTACGCGGCCGGTGAAGTAGACCGCCGGAAACATCGCAGAACTTGACTCGGTATAACCGAGCGCGATGTCGCCCTGATTGTCCATCGCGATACTCCCCATCCAGCGGAAGTTCGTGTCCGGGGCGAACGTTCCCTGTTGGCCGAGGGTCGGGTTTCCGGAGCTAGTAAAGTCATCAAACTCATACCAGCGCAGCCCTGTTTGTCCAGAGTCTGAGGTTACGCTGTGGGTGACCACCCAGGCTTCGTGATCTGGGAAAGAACGGTAGGCCAACCGATACATTAACCGATCACCTAGCGAGGCCAGATTGTTAAACGAGCCCATCTGCGGAATGCAGGCTACAAAGCCACCGCAGGCCAGCCCGTAAGTGGCCACGCTGATTGGCATGGTGCCATTCACTCCGGTGAAGGTGGAGTTGCTTGGAGTGGCAAAGTCTACGTGAAAGATGTATTCGTAGATCGTCGTGCCGGGGTTGAAGTTATCGATGCTACCCATATAGACTTCGTCTTCACCGATCGTCGTGGGGGTCGTTGAGTCTTGATCGCCAGGCAAAAGACTGTCATCGAAGAGTGTACCCATGGAATCGTCAAAGAAGCAGATTTGTGAAGCGCTCACGTCGCCTACGAGGATTTTGTCCCGCTCAAAGGCGCAGACGTCAACGCCTTTAAAAAAGCTAGGATTAAAGTTATTGTCCGCGTAAAAATACGCGTTGTTGACGCCGTTTACGAACGTGCCGAGCTTAGGATAGTCAGGAAGACCACTTCTTGGGAACGCATACTCGAAATAAGGTCCCGTTGCGTCGGCAGTTTGTGAAACGGCGATACAGGTCATGTAGGGGAATGAGAAAACATTTTGGAGGACCACCCAGACGTGGGCGGTCTTATCCCACTGGATAATGGGGTCACCGCTGTTTTTGGTGGCGCAGGAGCCACCCAAATCGCTCCAAAAGGTGTTTCCATTGATAAAGCCCGTCTGTGCTGCGCCTGTCGTTTTATCAAACACGGCGTATTGCACGTTGACCCACTGAACAATTTGAGTGTCACCAATGGCGACATTGGCGTCAGGGGGAGCGTCGGGAACGTTGTAACCTGGAAAACCATTTCCCACCCCGAGGAAGTTCAGCCCAATCGTGGCGGCAACCAGTGGACCTGGAGACGTCTGCAGCGCGCCGTCTGCCACCTGTGCGAGCCCGCGAGCGAGCTTCATCAAGTGGTTCAGCTTTGGGTGGGGGTTGGGAATCTCATACGGAGGGCCAGTCGGGGCTTCCTTCTGTGGAATCTCCCGCACGGGGCGGCTAACCGCGAAAGCGATCGACTTCGAGACTTTCGGATTGGTCAAGACTTCTGGTGCCGATGCCTTAGAGCGACCGCCCTGAACTCCGCGGATCGCTTTTGGCTTGCCTCCCGCCACTGCATTCTGAGTAGGAATCTGAACGGCTAGCATCAGCAGGGCCCCCACCACGAACAACGCGGCGATCGAAGAGATGACAACATGTTTCTTCATGCGTCTACACCTCAGATGTGTCTGTTCTTGCTTTACTTGCCTTGAAAAAGCTCTGCACCCGATCCGTCAATGTGAAACTACGCGCTCTAGCCTTGCTCTGCGAACATGTGTGGAATATCCGCCTGGCAATCGTTCTCATCGGATTCTCCGTCAGAACCCGCGGTCCAGATGCTTTGGTCAATTGCTCTGGCGCTCGACTTAGAGATACACCATGTCCCGCAGGGGCGGAGAAAGATCATGTCGAATGTCGGAACTGACTTCTGGTCCAACCTGGGCTGGTGCTGGAACTCCTAAGAGTAGCGTCACACCAGCTACAAACAAAACGCAAGAACATAAACCCGCCAGTCTTCTGGACATTGAAACTCCTTTTCGGAAAGGTGATAGGACAAACCGATAGTGGCCCCAACGTCTTAGCTAGAATTTCCGGTGTGAACTTTATCTGCGCGCGAAACCATAAGCTGCCGCCCGTTACCCGTCAAGCTCAAGCCACGATGGTGTGGTCCCTTTTTCGTCTACATCTCCACATTCATACGTACCCCTACCTCCCAGCACGACATTTGCCTCTCTTCTGCCGAGCTGGCCGTCCGCAAAACGGGTGGCGTCGCGCCCACCTCAGCACGTTGGGGACGGTCTGACTCAGTCGCCTTTTAAGCCAGCAACAGCCAGTCACAAACGCGCATCTTTCAGGAAATCCAGTAGAATCACAGCGGCGTAACTGATTGATTCCGCAAACTTAGACCCGTAGCTTGGTTGGTTAGAGCATCACGTTGACACAGGTGGAGCGTCTGCGGTTCGAGCCCGCTGGACCTACATACGCGCCTCGTGTTTCCTCGATCCCCGACTCGCACTTTTGTTGGTTTACAAGGATTCATATCGGATGCTCAGATAGGATTAAAAGGGAATACACCTTCCTCATATGTGCAGACTATTCTTGGTGGCTCGGAAATTGAGGAGTTCACGCCAGCAGGATCAAAACAACTTCAAGTAAATGTTCGGTATACACATAGAGAACGTAACTGGCTTTTTTTAAAGACTGGCACTTCAACTGCGCCACGCCACTCAACCCCGGGAACGTTGTTGTGTGCTGTTCGGCCCTCTTATACCCCCTTTAATCGGCTCTTACATTTCGCCAGAGTGGATGGTGCTTGACGCACTTAATTGACGCGACTTGCAGCCACCCCGCAATAATAAGGAGAAAAGACAATGTGTAAATTTCCAAGGGTCTTCTTTACCTTCCTAGTGACGGTCCTAATCCTAGTTGCCGTGAGTATGGTGGGTTCTGATCAAGTCAAAGCGGAAACGGAACTCGGCGATTCGTGCTGGGGATTTTCGGCCTTCAGCGACGTGATTCGAGTCACGCTCGTCCAGGCCGATCTTGCGTCAGACACCTTCGTCGCTCTGCACGGCAGGTGGCAGTCCAATGTTCCAGGTCCGGCCTTTTACCAGTTCGAAGTGACCGGTCACATGTCGCAGGACAATGTAACACCAGGTAACGTGGCCTTCGGGATCAGCGGATCCCAGATGACGACTGCTTTTGGGAATGATCAGAACTGCTCGATCAACGCCTCGCTGGATCCTGTGACCTTGAGTGGTCCCT
>WNFD01005025.1_pt1 | contig 13255 bp, 18 predicted proteins | sample 5400491 | NCBI WGS metagenome assembly WNFD01 (sample SAMN13153343, study PRJNA577476) | soil metagenome | isolation source: 120 cm saprolite under Douglas fir tree site 2 hole 2 replicate 2 | place: USA:California | collected 2015-04-18 | reverse complement strand
AAATGAGAACGGCGAGCATGGCCATCTTGACGTCGTATGATTCGATCTTCTTGCCCAGATACTCGGGAGTTCGGCCAACCATGAGGCCGGCAATGAATACGGCGAGGACCACGAAAACGAAGATTCCGTAGAGGCCAGCACCGACTCCTCCAAAGACAACTTCACCCAGCATGATGTTGATCAGCGGAACCATTCCACCCAGTGGTGTGAACGAGTCATGCATGCCGTTTACGGCACCGCAGCTGGCATCGGTTGTGACGGTGGCAAAGAGGGCGGAGTTTGCGATGCCGAACCGCACTTCCTTGCCTTCCATGTTGCCGCCGGAATGCAGCGCGCTGGCATGTTGATCGGTGCCGGCCAAAAGTGGATTGCCTTTGGCTTCTGCCCAATAGGCGGTCGTTACACCGGCGAAAAACAACAGGGCCATGGCCGCCCAGACTGCCCAGCCGTGACGTTGTGAACCGGTCATTCGTCCGAGTGTGTAGGTCAGCCCAGATGGAATCGCAAAGATCAGCACCATCTCGAAGAAATTCGAAAGCGGAGTTGGATTCTCAAAGGGGTGAGCACTGTTGGCGTTGAAAAATCCCCCACCGTTGGTGCCGAATTCCTTGATTACCTCCTGTGAGGCCACCGGCCCTTGCGCGATCACTTGCTGCGTGACTGTCTGCGTGGTGGTCTTTCCGTCCGCACCTGTGACCTGCGCCGTATACGGCTGAATCAGCTCGACGGTCGTATACGGCTTCAAATTCTGCACGACACCTTCGGACACTAGGAATAGCGAACCCACCAGGCACACTGGCAGCAGCACCCACAGCAGGCAACGAGTCGTATCGACCCAGAAGTTTCCTAGCTTGTCAGTTTCCTTGCGCGCGATACCTCGAATGACCACGATCGCAAGAACAATGCCGACTGCAGCGGAAGCAAAGTTGTGGTAAGCGAGTCCTGCCATCTGCGTGAGATAGCTCATCGTGGATTCGCCGGAATAGACCTGCCAGTTGGTATTTGTCGTGAACGACGCCGCTGTTCCGAAGGCTAACCCTGGTTCAACGTTAGGGAATTTCTGCGGGTTGAATGGGAGCCATTTCTGAGTGCGCTCAATCAAGTAAAGAAGGGCCATTGACACGCCGCTGAACAGCAGCATAGCGATCGCGTATTCCGTCCAACGCATCTCTCGCTTTTCGTCGACGCCGGTCAGCCGATACACGAGTCTCTCGATCGGTCTGAGTATGGGATCGAGAAACGTTTTATCGCGGCTGAACACCCGCGTCATGAAAACGCCCAACGGCTTCGTGATCACGAAGACGATCAGGAGAAAAAATCCAATTTGAAACCAGCCATTCGCTGTCATCGACTAGAACTCCTCGGCTTTCAACAAGGCGTATAGCAGATAGCCAAAGAGAAGCGCGCAGATCACCAGCAGTGCCGCATCGCCTGCATGCATAAGTTCACTCCTTACTTCAAACGTTCGCAGCCGCGAACGTAGAAAACCCCGACCGTAAAAAACAACGCCGTTGCTGCGATAAAAACGATGTCCAACATCTTTCTTGGTCTCCTCAAGTGAAATCATGCTATAAGTATCGGCTGCCTTTTCTTGATCGCACGCTGGCCGGCACCCAGTAGCAGTTTCGCGTCAAAATTTTACGAGGATCGAGAGATTGATCCGATTCTCGATTTTCTTCAAATCAGGCGCAAATCCCGGCACGAATGCTCCAGGCGATCCGCAAATATTTTCGACAAGAGGAGCAGTGGGGCAGGACGTCGGTGTGACTCCCCCAGGTCCCGAGAAATACGGTACATTGGCCGCACGGTGATTGAACTCCCAGCGAAAAGTAATGTATTGGCTGGGCATGTAATCGAACGTTCCCGACGCATCCCAAGCTTTGAATTGGTCCCCTGGATTTTCGGTAAAGTAAGGCGTGCCTGAGGCCGCGGTCGCGCCATTGATCGGCGGCAGCAGCACCAAATAGCGTCCGGGATTGTTGATTTTGCCGCCACCCAAGGTCAACCCATAGCGGTCGTTGTCGAACCAGAAGCGGTTATAGAACATAAAGCCAAGGAAGCTCTGCTTCGGGCCCTTAGCGGAGTTTCCCGCGCAGCTTACGCCGCCACCGTGTTCGCAACCGATGTCGCCGGTCAATGAGAAAGCCGCCTTGCTGAGGAAATTCTCTGGCTTGTCGAGGTATTTGATTTCGACGCTGTCGTCGCTGTGGTAACGGACACGGCCCGGGTTACCAAGTGCTTCCTCGCCCAGCGCGTACTGATTACCTAGCACCGAAAGCCATCCAGTTGGCCGCCAAAGAATCTGGAATCCAAGACCGGGCCGGTTATTGAATCGTCCATAAGATTGCCAGCCGTTCGTGAACCACGGCTCAATTTTCAGGTGCTCGGTGGGAAAGATCTGCACACGAACACCGTTAAAAAACCACGGCGTATTCGAAGAAACGTAGGACGGCTGATACGCCCAGTTGTCGAATTGGTAGTAACTGAAAAGCCCGATGTAGGACATGAAAATCCCCGCATCGACATTGATCCCATGCAGTGCGTTGAAGTGGTAGCCGCCGTAAGCCTCCGATATATACCGGTACGCATTGTCGAGCTGCCACTGACCGCGCGCCGGGCTGGCATCGTTGCGCGGCGTTGTCTGCGAGTACATACCGAACTGGGTCATCAGGCGGGCACGCACATGGTCATAGTGAAAGTCGCCGCCTACACCGAGCTGCGTCAGCTGCACTTCGCCGTGCCGGAAGACCTCGCTCGATCCGCCGATCGTGTCATCCTTCGGATGGTTGAAACTGTAGTTGTAATCCACATCGGCGCGAATCTCTGGAGTAAAGAAGCTGGTGGCATATGGCGTGTCCTTGGTGCGTGAGTTGCCATTCAGCCAGGTAAAGTCCGCAAACGCAAAGGGTTCCGCCTTTTCGGGCTTCCCTGCACCCGATTTACTCTTTTCCGTAGCTTGCGAGGGAACGACCGCGGTGGTCTTCGCAACGAGATCCGTGTTAACCGCGGTTGTGCCGGACGTAGCGCTGGTTATTGCGCCGGACGTTGTGCGGCCGGTTGCAGCGCGGCCGCGGCCGCACCAGAAGCTGCACTAGGGTTCCCCTTACCTTCAAGATCGGCAACACGCTTTTCGAGCTGCTCCACTCGATCCAGCAGCAGTCGTTCACGCTCCGTCAATGGAGCAGGCGCTTCGATCTTTGTTGTTGCGGGCTTGGTTGGCGGCTTCTCCTTGTCATCATCGCCCGCAAATGCCAACGCCCGAAGTGCACTGGCGCAACACAGTCCCATCAATATGACCGGTACAAGCCTCTGCCATTTGAAAATACGCATTCTTCTCTCCTAGATTCTCTTGCCCAACCTCAACGACCTGGCGACTTTCTCGTAAGCAGTCCGTTCGCACTGGTTGCATCCAGGCCCGCAACCGCGCGACTGCCCTCTCTTGCTCGGGACGAAGCGTGACATTCGAGAAAGACGATTCTGCTTTTCGGAAGTCCTCCGTGAAGCAACGATCTGTGGACGTTTCTTCTCGCTGGTCTCGCCAGCTGCGTCGTCCACAGCGGTGCGAGCTGTTGTTTTGCGCTTTGTGTCTCTCGTCCACTGAAAGAGAACGAACAGAAGAAACGCACAGGCAAGTAAACAAATCGTTGCTAAGACGATGAGAGTCATGGCTCGACGGGAACGAAAACGTCCCACCAGTGGACCAACATAGCGAAATGGCCATCAGGAAGTCCTGAGCGATTCATAAAGATTTCGTAACCACCCAGACGTAATCTGACGGAAAAATAAGGACATGCGGCAGAATGATGGCAATCGATACTGCTCCGGTGGATTCAAGAAATCGATTTGTACCATCCGCTCTTTGTTGAAGTTGCTCACGACTTTCTTATGCATCGTTCTGTATGTTCCCTTCACCGACTTGCGCATCGCTCGCGCGCAAGACACTAGGGGGACCTCGCAATGTGCGGCAAAATATCAGCATGTTTGATGGCAATTTTGTTGTGGGCTTCATCGATTATCGGACAATCCGCGTTCGGTAGTATTGTTGGCGTAGTAAAGGATCCTGGCGAAGGGTCAATTGCCGGCGCTCAGATCACACTCACGAACCTCGACGACCACGCGCAGCGGACTGCAAGCGCGGATAGCAACGGAGCGTTTGAATTCGTCAATCTCAAGCCGGGGCACTATGAACTGGCGGCCCATGCCGACGGATTTTCCGAATACAAAATCTCTTCCCTGCAGCTCGACGCTCGGCAAAATCTTCGCCTGGATGTTGCACTGAAACTTGCCACGTCCGCACAAACGATCGAAGTAAGCAGCGATCGCGGCCCCGTCATCAACACCGAAAACGGAACCATTGGAGATAGCAAGGATTTTCAGCAGATCACTGCGCTACCCGTGAATTATCGCGGCGCGACCACCAGCCCGTTGGCGATGCTGAGCACCGTGCCGGGCGCACAGCAGGATGCGAATGGCAACGTGTCGGTCGGTGGCGGACTTCCTTCCCAAGTGCAATATACTTAACTTACCAGTAATACATCACCAGTAGGTATCCCTTTGCGGAAATACGATGAGAAGACGGTCATCGCGGAAGTACTCCATTCCGTTGACAGAAGCGCGTTTGTCGATACAATCCGGAACTGGTTGAAATGTGGAACTGCCATCGCGCAACGAGTGCCGGCAAGTCGGCTCTGCTCCGGTCAACTTGGGATTAGCCTGTCACTCGCCCATTTGAAGTCCAGAAGTTCGAAGAGGCAGAGCTAGCCAGCGTCACGCGGGCCAGAGAGCGGACTCTAAAAAGTTTGGGCCAGTTCTCTGCTGATTGGATTGCCCTTCGTCAACTTTGCCTGTGGTCGAGACCCAGTTCCCCAACTATCCGATCTTTCCCGTTTTGGTCCTTACCGAGTAGCCTCTGCCTTAGCCAGCATCACAGCCGACCTTCGGGCCGCCGCTTCGTAATACCGCACCATTCGTTGCGGTTCCTCCGCCTGGTAAGAGGCCAGATTATGCGCCCAGCGAAACCCGATTGGCTGAAACCAAAGCTCCGCTTCCAGCTTGAACGGTCCCGTTGCGTTTCCGGTCGAAACCACATACCGCACCGAGCTTCCGCTGTCTGTGAATTCCGGATCGTCGGCCGCGTCGCCTGTCACCGCGATATCTTTGTTTGCGGTGGCCTTATCGAAGCCGTGCGGCAACAGCCGATTATCCTTCAAGTATCCGACAGCATGGAGCAGACCGGTCGTAACCTTCCCCTCGGAATCCTTCAGGATCGGTTCGTAAATTTCCACTTCCTGTGAACTCGTAATCTCGCGATAATGCGGCTCGAACTTCAGCGGGTCTTCGTCGCTGTCGTTGCCTACAATCGACCCGTCCGGATTGAGCGCACCCGACTCAAACACCACTCGCCCATTGCCGTCCCTCACCGCAAAATGTAGCCACGCCCGCCGCGAAGGATAAGCTGTAGGCAGCTTATGCCCGCCCAGATTCTCGACATGCACACCTACGGCAAGCCCCTTGGGCATCGTATCTACCCGGGTAATCGTCACCTTCGCCGCTTGCGTCTTCAAAAACTCGGTCGTACGCTTCATCGCCGCATCCATCTCCTCGGGCTGCGCCTCCGTCGCCAGTTCATCGCGATGATCTTGCAGCATCCCTTCCATAACGAAATTCGATCCGACAAATACGTGCCGACGCATGCCCTCGCGCGGCGGGCCGTACAACGCCGTCACCGCGACAGCCCCTTTCGCCTCCGGCATATGGCAGTCCTGGCAGGTCTGCTTGGTCGCGTAGCCGCTATGCTGCCACTCCTGGAACGGCATCTGCTCCGGGAACTTCGCCAGCTTCTCACCCTTCGGACCAAGCGCCGCAGTGAACAGCGTATGGCAGCTCCCGCAAAGACCCGCATCACGCATATGGTCGCCCCTGGTCGGGAAGTACGTCGCCGTCGAGGAGTGCATCACGGTCTGGTGCCCTTTGTCGATGTCGAAGGGTCCATACTCGGGCCGCTCGTCGTTCTGGACTGGTTTCGCGAAGATCACATTTCCGACGAAGGTCGCGTCCGTTCCCAGCCCCGTCTTCTCAATCTGGTGACAAACCGAGCAGGTAACGCCATCTGCTGCGGCGCGATCCCCCTTTGGAAACTTTTGCAAAGGAAGACGCGACAAGACCCGAGTGTGCCTTCCCGCGTCGCGGTCCGCCAACCGGACGGCCGGCATATGGCAGATCGAGCATTCATCCTCGATCGCCTGCTTGGACTCCGGATGATCCATTGACTCCCGCCGCACGCTCCCTTGCCAATAAGGATCGCGGGACGCGTTAGCCATGATGCTCGCGCTCCACTCGAGTCCGATCGAAATATCCTCGCCCGAACTGGTCGTCAGCCCGTTATGACAAGCGACACACCGTTCCGATGTCAGAAAAAAAGTTCCCGTGGGCGTCTTGTCGCCCTTCGCGTTCTCCGTCTGCGACTTGCCTTGGGGCATTGCCGGAACCCCTACCACCACAAGCCCTAGAACAATCGCACTACCCCAACGGAGTCTCATCGCCAACCATTCCATAACTTCCCATCCGCCCGGTCCCAGAGGAGATAGAACAGCACCTGCGGCGTTCGCCCCTGCGTATTCGCGAACGGCTCCCTTACGCCAAAGCCTAGCCGGACGTGTTGTCGCCTGCTTACGGTAATCTGCATCTCCGGCAGAACATCCCAGTTGGTACTCGCCCCCGGCTTGAAGTCACGTACGGCCAAAAACTCGACCATGGGCGAAAACAGCCGTCCCAGCATGTGGTCCGGAGCCATCGCCTGCCCTACGGCCACCCGCCAGAACATGCTGCGCGGAGCTATGCTCGTATCCACCGGCAGGTCTGCCCCCAATTGCGTTTGCAAAAACGTGTTCTCCTTGAACAGCTGATCGAACGCTGCAAAGGGCTCGAACTGCGTCGTTCCGGCGCCGAACCCTCGCTTGCTGTCCCCGGTCGGGAGCAAGATACCTCCTTGCAGACTCAGGATCGAACCCGTCCGCAGGCTGGAAAACATCTCCCGCTTCACCGCCAGCGTAATGTCCCCAAAACCCGCCGTCCAGTTGTGCGCCTGGTCCGCATAGTTCACCGGAACATCGGTCTCAAGCTGGGTCCGGGCATCGAAGATTGTCCGTTCATCAATAACATCCGTAGTCCAAGCCGGCGCTCCTGATGCACTAGCCGCCGTGGAAATCACAATCTCGTTCTCGGGAAAGGCCTTCTCCGTTACCAATGCCCGTGGCAGATTTAGCTCGCCCAGCGGATCGTGGTGGACATTCTTGCAGAATCCCCGCATGTACGCGATTACGTCGTTGATCTGCTCGTCCGTCAGCAGATCCCCAAATGCCGGCATAATCTGCGAGAGTCCACGCGATGGCCCGCCATGTACAATCACTGCTTTCCAATTGCCGTTCGGCTCGGGCGTCGTCCCCGCGCAGTCCGTAAAGTCCGGAAACGTATCTGGCCGCCTGAAAACTGTTCTCTCCATGGGAGCACCCTTTCCCTCGCTCCCGTGACACGCAATGCAGCCACCCTTGTAGACCTTCTCACCATTTCTCACATCCGGACTCTTCGCATAGTGCAGCGTCTGTGCGGAAAGAAGCAAAGGGCGACCAAGAAGCGCGACAACCCAAACGATGAGTACACCTGCCGATCCCAGAAACCCTAGGATGAATCTGCGCACCGGTGATTCGCGGACGGCATTTATGTGCCAGACCTCCTTCACTGTCGCTACTCTGTCGCCAACCGCGGTCGCCTCGTATCTCATTCGTCCTCCGCCTTCCTACACTTCGATGATCAGGAAAGGCTATCCAGACCGAAAATTACTCGCCTGCTCCCTTTCAAGAACTGCCAATCAGCGCCCCAGTCCCGAATACCAAGGCGCCTCCCAGCGCCGCCTGCGTTGCAGCCGACATGATCGGCTTCTCCATGTATCGATGTCGAATCCAGGTGATGACAGCGAGTTCAACCAGAACAACGAGAAAAGCTATCGTCATTGCTGCGTGGAACCGCGGGATCAGGAAAGGCAGGGTATGGCCGACCCCACCGAGAGCGGTCATGGCGCCGCAGACCAATCCGCGGGCCCAAGGGTGGCCACGCCCCGTCAGGCTGCCGTCGTCAGACAACGCCTCCGCGAAACCCATGCTTATCCCTGCACCGAGCGATGCGGCCAATCCGACAAGAAACGCATCCCAAGAGTTTCGAGTTGCAAGAGCAGCCGCGAACACTGGGGCTAGCGTCGATACCGAGCCATCCATGAGTCCCGCAAGACCGGGTTGCACGATCTGCAAAACAAAAAGTCGCCGCCGAGCTTTGTCTTCATCTTCCTTGATCTTTGGGCGCGGCCTTTCTTCGGTCAACTCCTGCGCGCGGTCCTGGTGCGTTCGTTCCCCTTGAGTCAGGTCGTCGAGCAGTTGGCGGACTCTGGCATCTTGAGTCCGCATTGCGGCCTTTTCATAAAATCGCCGGGTTTCGACTTCGATTGCGCTGGCCTCCCTTAGGACCGCCTCGAGCCCGAGTGGCCGCACCAGCCATACCGGCTTCCGCGCCACAAAACCCTTCACGTCCTGCCTGCGAATTAACGGGATGTGCTCACCAAACTTCTGTCGATACAGCTCGATTAGCCTTCGACGGTGGCCCGATTCGTCGCCGCGCATGGCGCCAAACACCGAAGCCGAGGCGGGCAAATCCTGCTTGAGGCCTTCGGCAAAATCGGCATAAACACGCTCGTCCTCTTCTTCAAGAGAAATGGCCAGCACCAGAATCTCGCGCTCCGAAAGAGTGTTAAAATTTTTCATGATTACGAATGCTCGTAATAAATCTGTGGTGTCAGCTCACCCCAGCAACACCTTTCCCCGCACTCGGCATTTTCATGGTTTTCCCTCCTACTCGTTTTCTGGAAGAATTTCCCAGTTCGCCGCGCTCACTCAGGGCTCCTAGCTCGAACGGCTGAGGATTCGCTCCAACAATAAACGTTGCCATGACCCATATCCTTCGCCGTTTTGTGGGACTCTTGCGCTGGGACTTTCGTCAAGGTGTTGAGGAAGTCCTTGGAACCAAACGGCGCGATCACCAGAGGTAAAGCAAAAACAAGCAAAACTAAGCAAAACTAAGCTCCGCTTCATACTTCCTCCTTTCATCTTCTTTTGTACGCATCTCTTCCCCGCCTTCCTTGTGCCGACCTTGAAGCAAGAGCCGCACTGCCAGACGCATGTCGGCGCTATCATCGGCAATCAGGACCGTTTTGGTCAGGTAAGTTGATGCTTATTCTGTATCTATTAATTCAAGAAATTACTACAGCTATGCGTAACCAAGCGCGTCACTTATACGATTTTCGCGCATTGCGGATTGACCCGGCCGAGCGTCTACTACTCCGCGACGGTCAGCCCAATCTTGTAACCGCGAAAGCCTTCGACACCACCCTTCACTCCTCCCGCGCGGAACGCTGAACTAGCTCTTGGTTCGGATTACGCCGAGCCCGATTGTCTTGCGCTCATGTTCGCGATACTTTGAACGGACCTTTTCGGCCTGCTCTTTCGTCTTGAAAGGCTTCGATACAGGCCTGAACTCGCCCCCCGACATACTTGAAAAGCATCCACTGATCGATTGTCTTGGGCATTTCGACTTTATACTATGTCGGTAGTTTTTCAGGCGCGAATAGGGAAAACGAGATCGTAACAATACTCCGTCTAGGCAAGTTGGTGGAGCAAATTGGCCGAAGTCCCTTGAGCAGCTAGTTGCTGTGACAACCAACCGGTGCTTACACCTATCGCGTGTACGGCGAACCGCTTTTATTCGAGCAGAAAACTTATTTCATCCGAACTTTGGATTTGCGAAGCCTTCTTGCGCTGGCTCTGAAGCACAAGGAAGAAGTCAGCAGGAGATTTGTGAGCGGCCGTCCCGAACCATTCAAGAATTCCGCACTACTGTTAGCTGTCACGAAATTGCGAGGCGGAGAGTGGCAAATGGTGGTAATTCGCAAACAAAAAGAGAAGAGTGAAGGAGAAAATGAGTTGCTAGGAATCGTCCCAACTTACTGATTTCACTTCGCTAGCGTCCGCTCTGGCAAGTTTTGATAAAGTTGATCGCGAGGCTTAAAGGCAGTGGCTAGTGGCTGGGGCGGTGGTGCAAGCGATGTGAGTTTCGCCAAGCAAAGCAACGGGTTTCGCCAGCGGTCAGCGACGAGTTTTGCCACGAGCAAGCGATGAGGATCGCCGGCGTGGTCTGTCGCTCATGCCCTCTTGCTCTACCTTGACAAGCCCGCACTTCTTGACTAAGATATGTTGGCAGGATGAGAGATGATTAAAGCCACTATCTACGAGGCCAAGACCAACCTTTCCGAGCTGGTAAAGAAAGCTCAGAAGGGCGAAACCGTCATCATCACTTCGGGTCGGGAGAAGACGCCGGTCGCGAAACTACAGGCCCTTCGTCCAAGCGCCAAGAAGCGCCTCGGGTTTCTGGAGACGCCGGGATTCCAGTTGACCGATGCCTTCTTTGAGCCGCTCCCGGAAGAGGAATTGCGCCGATGGAGCGGCGAGGAACAGTGAACGTTCTCCTCGACACCCATGTGCTTCTGTGGGCGATTCTGTCTCCGGCGTCCCTGACCCGAAAAGCTTCCAAGATCATCGCGAATCCGGCGAACGCGATTCTGGTCTCCGCGGTATCGGCTTGGGAAATTGCCACGAAGGTACGGCTGGGCAGGCTGCCCGGGGCAGAGCGGCTCGAGGCCGAGTTCTTGGAAGCCATGGAAGGCTCAGGATACGAGCTCGTCCCCATCCGTGCGGAAGTGGCCTTGCGCGCCGGCCGCTTTCGAAGCGAACATCGTGACCCTTTTGACCGAGTGATCGCCGCCCTGGCGTTGCAAGACGATATTCCCGTCCTCAGCTCCGATGAAAAGCTGGACACCTTTCTCGTGCAGAGGATCTGGTAGTTTCCATGGAGCAGGGAACGGAGCGCGTCCCTTAAGATCGCCCGGACCAGCATCTCGATAAGATCAGAAGCACTCTTCCTCTTGTGAATGTGGAGCTTAAAGAAGGGCCTGAAGCTCTACGGATCCCAGGACTTCAGTCGGGAGCCTTTGATATCAGTATTGGACATCTAGGTGAAAGCTACGACCAAATCGAGAGTATGTTACTGATTCGGAAGCCCATTGCTGTGGCCCTTCCGAAAGGTCATAAAGCGACGCGCAAGAAGACCGTGGCATTTAAAAGACCTTGAGGCCGAACTGTTTATGATTCCCTCGAAGGATCTATTCCCGAGTCTGCATCAACTGATTGCGCCTGCCTTCGTACAAAATCACGTGCCCTTAAAGAGATATCAAATGGTGGAGCATTGCCAAACTGCGGTGGCTCTCACCATGGCCCGTGCTGGATTTGCGTTCCTTTCCAGCTTCGGCAAAATCCTTTGTTCCAGAGGGTGTCGTTTTGCGTGCTGCGAGTTTTCGGATTCGACGGCTGGAGACTTTTGCTCTATGGTCGAACGGGAATGTTGACCCACTTATTCAGCGCGTGCTCAATTTTCTCAAGGAAGTCCGCAGGGACTTGTACCAGCAGCCTCGTAGTTCAGATCACGCAAGTGTTAGTCGATCACACGGATAATGATCTTGCCTCGGGCTCTGCCCGACGCAGAATACTCGATGGCTGATTGACACTCGGAAATGGGAACAATCCTATCGACGACTGGCTTGATCACGCCCTTTGCGACCAAGGTGGCGATTTGTGCCAACTCTTCGCTCAGCGGCTTCATAAAAATGAAGCGATAATTCACTCCCGCACTTCTGGCTTTTGAATTGACTCGCAATCCTACGACTCTCAAGAGCAACGACCTCATGATATCCAAATCCATTTCTTTAGCAGTGCGGAAATCCGGAGATCCGGCGATGGAGACTACCCACCCGTTCGGCCGAGTGATAGAAAACGATTTGCCGAGGGAGGTTCCTCCCAAAGTGTCGAAACAACGTCTACGTCGTTCACCCGCTTTTCGAAATCTTCATTCTGATAATTGATAGCGTGATCGGCACCTAAGCTTTTAACGAACTCCAAGTTCTTGCCGCTTGTTGTAGTCCAGACTTCCGCACCTATATGCTTTGCCAATTGAATGGCAAACGTCCCAATCCCTCCGGACCCAGCGTGAATCAAAATTCTTTGACGAGGTTTTAGCTTCGCTGTATCCACTAGTGCTTGCCAACTGGTTAAGCCTACGAGCGGCAGGCTGGCTGCTTCGTGATAATTCAAGTTCGGCGGCATAAATGCCGCCTCGCTTTGGTCAATTGCGATGAACTCAGCAAAAGTGCCTATTCTCCCATTTCTTGGACGAGAGAAGATTCGATCTCCAACCTTGAATCGAGTGACCTTTTCCCCGATTTGGACGACTTCACCTGCACAATCATGCCCCAAAATAAGCGGGAATCGATAACGTCTCAAAAGGCGAAACTTACCATCGCGCAATTTGAAATCGACTGGATTCACACTTGCAGCATGAACTCTCACTAATATGTCGGAGGGTCCGAGCATAGGTGCCGGAAAATCTCCAACCCTGAGAACTCGATCCTGTCCGTATCCATCAATAAATGCGGCGATCACGTATGCAGTTTATTTTATGCCGAGTTCGTTTGTCGAATTGTCTAACATTCGACCTCATTCGCAGCAAGTTTCCCCGGCCGGAATGTTGAGAGCCCCGAAAACCCGTAATCATCATATGAGCCGACATTCGGCTTTCTATGTAGCTTATCCATCGTAGGAATGATTTTCTTCTGCGGATCAATCGAAAACTCCAGAGCCTCAATCGTTCCAGTTGGGCATCGTGCGGATAAGTACCGGGAAGAGAGTCGGCTTGTGCAAACGCATTCGTCCCTTCCAAAAACTCCTTCCTTTGCTCTAGGTTTTCAAGGTTTTCAATAATTTCGGGAAATCTGCTTCTCGCTCGAAGTAAACCCCGAAGGTGGAATTACATAGGGTTTTGGTACAGTTTTGCTACCGACTCTGGATACGACCAGCCAATACAAGTTTCTCGTTACCTATCTGGTCAAATTCCCCGCAACGGGACCTGCGGCCCGGCTTTCCGATTCACGTCCGTTTGCCATCGGAGGAGAAGAGGATGTGATTTTATTCTTCGCGGAGGACTTGCATGGGTTCTACGCGGGAGGCGCGAAGAGAGGGGAGGAGGGAGGCGGCTGCGGCGACGATGAGGACGAGCAGGATGACGGCCATGAGCGTGGGAAAGTCGGTGGGGGAGACACCGTAGA
>WNFD01007767.1_pt1 | contig 13256 bp, 19 predicted proteins | sample 5400491 | NCBI WGS metagenome assembly WNFD01 (sample SAMN13153343, study PRJNA577476) | soil metagenome | isolation source: 120 cm saprolite under Douglas fir tree site 2 hole 2 replicate 2 | place: USA:California | collected 2015-04-18 | reverse complement strand
ACCAACTCGTTGAGCTCGTCGAGTGCGGACTTTGCCTGTCGCTTGCTGATGCCGATCTTGTCGGCTAGGTAGGCCGTCATCTGCGTCTGCGTCATCCTCCACCTCCCAAACGCCTATCAATACTGAACAACATGCATGACCGCAGCGCGAAGTTCAATATAGGCTTGGTTTTCACGGCCCCAAGACTCTACGAGCTTGAATTGAATCGCCTCGATTACTTGCCGCCCGGCCGACACAATGTTGATCAGGCGGAACCGGGCATTCCGGGCGGGTCACGGGCCGCATGCCGGACGGCATGAATATCGCGGTTCGCTACGGATGCTGCCGCTATGCCTTTTGTACGTTGGAAATCTCACGGGCGGGAGCCTGGTTAGGTGAGGTACGCGCGACGGCGCGTGAGCGCGATCGCGGTGCCGACCGCCAGGACGATCGCGCCGATCGAATAAATAATTCCGAAGATCATCTCGCCTCGCGTTGGCGCCGGCGGATTTCGGATCGTGAACAGCGTGAGATTGAGAATCACATATGCGGCGTAGATCCAGGCAACCGCCACTGCGTAGCGCTTCATGCGCCAGATTCCGATCGCATAGAGAACCAGAACGGCTCCCACCAGCGGTCCTAGGATCGCCGCGCCCGACCCGGTGTGACGCACGCCAAGAACCACGATGCCGGGGTGGATTCGCGGAAGGAAAGACGCTGGCGTGGTCGGCTCTTGCCGCCCGAAAGGCTTGAGCATGTCCTCGATCGCGACCAACGCCAGCAGGATCGCCATCGCCATCAGGAATCCGCCACGCTTGCTCTGCATCCCCCAGTCCTCAAATTTCCGGGGCAACATTTCAAGAGTTCGAGACAGAGTAATTGAATAAGCACCTCTGGCCGAACTGCCAAACAATAGCGAGCTGGCTCCTGTAGTGGAGACTGTCGGCGTGACCGAACCAATCTTGGACCTTGGCAATATCAGCCTCGTGGGAGGTAACATTCGTCACGGCTGTGGGGCGCAGGGAGTGCACATAAAGCTTATCCTGATCGACCTTGATTCGAGGCAAAGGGCGGTGCCGCTACGCCAGCATCGCGATGAGTCAATGTGGCCTCTTCAGACGATAAAATAGATTCTCGTCTACTAAATGGGAACTCGCACGTAGGTAGGCATTCTATCTATAGCCGACCTCGTCCGACAAGCGCGCTACGAAGCAGCCGCATGTTTCAGGAGCGCTTGAGGACCTTCAGGTTGGCGACGAAGATGCGGCATTACCTCGATGAGCTCCCTTTCGATGCAGTATAAGCGCGCGGCTAGTGAACCGCCCCACATAAGCATAGTGCTAAAGTGCTGTACCTAAGATTGATCGCCGCGCTGCATTGCGGGGTAAGCATGAAATTGGAGAGCCTTAATGGACGCGCCGCGTCAAACTTATCGGGTCGGCACGTGTCTGGCCGCTGCCTTTGCGGTGCCGTGGAGCTAGAGATCGACTTTCCCGCTTTTTGGGCCTGGCACGATCACTCCGCGGCGAGCCGTCGCGCGCACGGCGCCGCGTATGCGACCTATATCGGCTGTTGGCGCAAGCACGCCAGCGTGGTGAAGGGCCAAAGAAGCATCGCTCGCTTCGAGGATGCGAAGACAGAGTCGACCCGAAGCTTCTGCTCCCGGTGCGGGGCTCCGCTGCTTTACGAGCGCAAGCGCTCGCCGCACATGGTCAATATCCCGCGAGCACTCTTCAGCGGCCGTACCGGCCGCGAGCCCCGCTATCACGTGGCCATCGAGGAGCTTCAGGATTGGACCTACACAGGCAACCGGCTTGTCCCCCTTAAGGGCTACCCCGGTATCGTCTGGGAACGCCCGAAATCGCGCCGGCGCCCGCGCGACGTTAATGACGTTGAGTTCCTCGACCGGCGCGTCCCGTCCGCGCGTGCGCATATCGTCCGGTGAAGGCATCTGCGTGCCCAAGATTTGACCCTAACACTGTGGTCTCATCGTCACCCGGCCACGCCGACAGAGTACGCTAAATAGCACGGACAAATGACAGTGACAGCGCCCTTTTCTTTCGGCCGATCTCATGAATGATAACGTCCTTTCTCACACGCACACAGTGGAAATCGATAGGCACCTCGAGAGAGAGGCCCCCACACCCTGGCCTGCTGGCAATCAATGAAGTTGTCATAACTGCGACTTATGCGAACTTTGACACAGCCGCCCGGACCTGCTTTTCACGGCTTTCGTCTTAATAGCGTCTGTGATTTCGATAGCTTCAAGGGCTACGCCTGTCAGGTCACCGGATTTCCAATCCCTGTGCGGCCCTTCGATAGCGCTCAAGGACTGCCAAGCTAGATGCGTGTAGTCTTCACCTCGCTCGCGATATTCACTATTTTTTCTCACATGCCATGCGAACAAATCCGCCGCCTGTAACGGCAGGACGTCCTTGTCACTACGGAAATCAGGTGGGTCACCAACCATCTGTCGAATAATCCGATATTCGGGAAATGTTGGTATGGAGAGGTCCAGTGCGTCTTTATAGCCGTGCCAAGCGTCGAGTATCAGTTTCTGTTCTTGCGCTGTTTCGTTATCAAAGGTGAAATTTACCTTGTCAACTATTCCGTTCTGCGCCAGCGCACGTAAGGTCACCATAATGGTTGAGTAAACCGGCAAATAAAATGGATTATCCAGCCGCTTGCCTCTTTTGGTAGGGAATGTTCCCTTAAAGGCAGTGCCGTAGTGCTTATGAGGAATGGATATTCTTACAGACAAAAAGCCGAAAGAATGTATCACGCCGATTAACTGATAAATCTTGGCGTCACATTCTTCTCTTGTCCACCCTTTGAACGGTCCAGACGGGACCGGATGCATCCCTTTTCTAGTATGCAAGTAGTCGAGTGTTCTTGGAGCGTCCAAAACAGTCTGCCAAGCGTGGTTAAAGTCCAACCAGTTTTCCACGGGCGCAACAAATCCGGCCATTACGAAATCACCAGAAGACTGCCCTCGCCCGCTATCATCGATGTACGCTTGTAACATCATGAGAACTCCCCACCGTGTTTCTCGGCCACAGCAGTCCAAATACGACGCCGCTGTGCATCGTCCCGCGCAGTAGCCAGTATCGCCCCGCGCTGCGGAAAGCGGCGCGAAGCAGCTAAGTGCTATCGCTCTCGGCTCCTATCCGCCCGCTCACGCATGATAACGAATCGATTATTTCATCCGTTGTGGCTGTGGCGATGATGCGAGTCCGACACGTGCGGATGCTCGTGCAGTAGCGCGACATGTTTGTGTGAATGCGAGTGCGGTTCAGAAACAGTGACTTCGTGCCGATGCTGATGATGCTCATCGTGGAGATGAAGATGCTCATGCACAATGGGTTCGTGAGTGTGCGCGTGGCTGTGTCGTTCGCGAATGATGACAGCGACACCGGCGAGCATCGCAGTTGTGCTAATGATATCTGGCCACGTCGGAAGCTCGCGGAACAGTCCCATCGATGCAATTGACCCGATGAACGGCGCGGTGGCGAAGTAGGCTGATTCACGCGCGGCGCCCAGCTCACGAAGCGCTTTGACGGCCAACACAATGCTAATCCCATAGCAGAGCGCGCCGACTGCGCCTGCAGAAATGAGCGCAGTCGTCCGGGGAAGGTGACCACCGCCCGTCCAGAGGCTCAAGACCAAGAGACAAGCGCCTGCGGCCAGGGTCTTGATCCGCGCGACAGCGACCGGATCGCGCAAGGAAATACGTTGAGTCAGGTTGTTATCAATTCCCCAACACAGACAAGCCGCTGCGAGTTCGAGCGCGCCGAGCGAATCGCCGTGGACCTGTTCCGGCTGAAAGCCGATAAGCGCCGCTCCCAGTATGATAGCCGCAGCTGCCAGCAACTCGCGCCTGCTGAGATGCTCGCATAGAAGACCGATCGCGATCAGCATTGTAAACGGGGCCTCCAGGTTGAGCAACAGCGAACCGGCGACGGCAGACAGGTGCTTGAGGCCAAACAACATCAGGACCGGACCGAGAATTCCGCCGAAGAAGATGATGCCGGCGATCAGTGGAAAATCGCCACTGGTTAGCTGCGCCTCGCGTGAGTCGAGTCGATATGCGTGGAGTGCTGCCGCCGCTCCAAGGTACAGAAGAGCGGATAGCATCAGCGGCGACAAATCGTGCAGCAATAACTTTGCGGTCGGCGTGCTAAGCCCGAATAACGCTGCGGCAGCGATAGCGTGCAACGCTCCCCGAGATTCCACCGTGTGTTCTCCTTCACTCCACGCGCTTCGCTGTCCAGGAGGCAGCGAGTCCTTGAATACGATGATTTCGCCGTCTGCGGGATCGCAGACATATACCTGGTCGCGATCATCGGCGGTTACACAATGAGCGCCTTCGGACCCGGGAGCGAAGCGCATATCGTCGAAGCTAGTCGGCAGGAATAATTCTCATGGCACCGGCTCGAATGCCAGTATCGCGGCCTCCTGACCACCGATTGCCTGAGAGGCGACATAAAAGCGATTGAATTGGGGTACCAGTGCCCGAACCGGGTCTGGTCTTGATCTTGGAGATCAGATCGCAGTGGTCGGGGTCCTTCTGCTGATAGTCGTAGATCCAGCCTGGCGATGCGTTCGGCGTCCCGTACCAACGCCCACCTGTCATGTAAACGTGCGCGAGGTTGGCGTCGTAATACACTCCATCCATCGTTTCCGGCGCCGGCAGGCTTTGAATTTCCTTGCCCGACAGGCTGTCGTACACGGTCATCTCTGGCGGAATCCTGGTGCCGACAAATAAGCGGTGCCGGATCGGTCGAGCGCCAGGTCTGCGGCACCGTCGCCCCTAGCGGGCCAACTCTTGATGAGTTCCCGCTTCCGGGTGTCGAATTGATAGATCAGGTCCGCGCGGGAGTCACAAATAAGAAGGATACCGTTATCGTCCATCGCGATCTCGGCGAGATGACCGGGACGGGGCGTCGGGGCGATCATGTCGACAAGCTGGTCGTGTCCCGCGCCACGCTTCGGCTGCACAATACCCACGCGTTCATACGCACCGAATCCTGCATTCTGGCCGCCGTAGCCGAAGTAAACGAGGTCGGTCGTGGGGTCATAGAATAGGCGGTTCGGACCAGGCTCGACCTTGAAATCTTGAACCAGCCAGAAGGTTTCGCCCTGGAAAACCTTCAAATGACCATCGAGGCTGGACACATACAGTTTGTTGAAGTCACCGCCCAGGAACAGCGCATCCTGACTGTCGTTGAATCCGGTGATACTGTTAGTAACCTTCCCGCCAGCCAGATCTACAATTTCCAGCGAGTTGTTTGTAACGGCGGCTACAAACAGGCGCTTCTTTTCCAGATCCGCGGCCATGTGATCGAGGCGGCCTTTGACTCCTGGCAGGGGAATCGATTGCACCAGCCTGAGCGTCTGTTTTTCCTGGGCGGATGTCGGGATGGCGAAACCGGCCAACATGGCGATGAAGCACACTGCAAGAAGCTTGGTCATGGCTTCCCCCATCCTCGATGAAAGCCCGCGCAGCGCAAGCGATTCTCTGTCTCGATGCAAAGATTGATCGTCCGACTGACGGAGTCGCGACTTGGCCTCATTTTGCAGGTGCGATGGTGAAGGCGCGAAGTTCCGCCTTCTGCTGGCCTCGGTGAGGCACCGCTACGTAAAGCGTCTTTGTTTCGGGCACGAAGAAGGACGTACGAGCGCCGGGGGCAGTAGTGACTTGGCCGACGACGTTGTACATGTCGGCGTTCGTCTGGCTAATCACCGTGACGCGACCTTCGCCACCGGAGACATAGATCCGCTTATTAGCCGCGTCGTAGAAGAGATCGTCGGTATCCCCGACGATGTCGAGGGACGCGACCGTATTGCCGGTCTCCGTGTCCAATACCAGGAGCTTCGCTGGACTACGGCAGCCGATGAGCAAGCGGTGATCGGCCTCGTCTAATGCCATCGGGAAGTTCCCAACAGCCTCTTTCAAAGGAAACTTCTCGATGACTGTCCCTGTCTCCCGGTCAACGACGGCGACGTAACCGGCGTTTGGCACGTTCACGAAGATCCGCTTGCCTTTGGTCTCCAGTTGGAAGGACTCGGGGTGGGCATCCAGCTTCACGTCTGCGACCTGCTTGCCGCTCTGCAGGTCAATCGCGGCCAACCCACCGTCGCCATAGCCTACCCAGAAGCGGCGGGAGACGGCGTCGTATCGGACATTGTCGGCATCATCCTTCAGCTCTATGGTCGCGGTCTGCTGAAGCGATGTTCCGTCATACAATCGACACGAGCCGTCCTGATCGTTGGCCACGGCCAGCCGGTTGGATTCAGGGGCGAAGCCGACTCCCTGCGGCGTGCTGAGATTCCTGATGTGTTTCGTGACTTTGCCCGCCGCCAGGTCGACCACCTCCACAGTGTCGTTTCCGAGAGCGGCGACGAAGAGCCGCTTGCCCTTCGCGTCGATCCCAAAGTGATCGATCCGGCCCTCGACGCCGTCCAGTGGAATCGTCTCGACTTGAGTCAACAGATTGGAGCTCTGGCCAGAGCTCTCCGCGTAGGTGTTGCAACATAACGCGAGCATTGTGGCGACGACGAACAGAAACAACTGTCGCAGGGCGGACGCCGCAATTTTTCCCATCGCTCGATCCTCGGTAAGTGTTGAGTAGATTGTCAGACATTTTTCCGAGCTACTTAACGAAGACCCAATCTGGTCTAAGAATCGGAAACGCGATAACTCCGACGATCGCCGTCGCGGCAACGAGCATTGGATTACTCACTTTCCAGCGGAACAACACGAGCAAACTTGCGACGGCGATTAGAGCCGTCAGCCAATCGCCGATGGCTATCTTGCCCAGCAACACCGACGCTCCCAGGATTGTTCCGATTGCCGCCGAGTACGCGCCTTTGACGAAGCCCCTTACATCGGGCTGTGCACGGTGGCGAATCAGGATCGGCGCTACGAGCAGAACGAAGAGAAATGATGGAAGGAATATTCCGACCGTGGAAACTGTCGCGCCCCGAAATCCGGCGACGAGATAGCCGACGAACGTCGCGGTAATGACCACAGGGCCGGGACTGATCATGCCGATAGCGACCGCGACTAGAAACTGGCGTTCGTTAAGCCAGCCAGTATTCTGGACCAATCCTTTCTCTAGAAATGGCACGATCACCAAGCCACTTCCAAAGGTCAGCGACCCGGCTTTCAGGAAGAAGAGAAGAAGCTTCCCGAGCATCGGGAAGCCGGCGACCTTTCCGATCCCGGCTACTCCGCTGACAACGACCGTTGCGGAAGGAGGGCGCCGACGAAAGAGTGAGCCATAATACAAGACTCCCACGAGGCCGGAAGCGACGAACAGCACCGCAACCTCGGCCTGAAGAGCAATCGTTACAAAAAAGCAGGCTCCTGCGACCGCCCATTGCAACCAGTCCTCCATGCCGAGCTTCGCGAGGCGATAGCAGGAGTGGAGGATAAGGGCGATCACAGCGGGACTCACACCGTAGAAAATCGAGGTCAGGATTGACAGTCCGCTGAAGTGGACGTAAAGCGCGCCAAGCGCGCACACGATAATGAAATTCGGTAGGATGAACGCCCATCCGCCCGTCCAGGCTCCCCAAAAGCCGCCGCGCAGGTAGGAAACGAAAATTCCGACCTGGATCGCGAGAGGTCCCGGAAGCGATTGGCATACCGCTATTACGTCGCGCATTTCGTCGCGACTGAGCCATTTGCGCTCCTGCACGAGCTCGCGCTCCATCTGCCCACACAGTGCTACCGGCCCCCCAAAGCCGACCGCGCCGAGGCGCAGATAATAGAAAATAAGGTCGCGAAGCCTAACGGTGGGACGAGAATCGGTCTCCATCAACGGCTCCTTCTCGCAAACGATCCATGCAGGTCCTCAAAAATCGCCATGGCGCGAGCCAGCCTCGCCTCGTCGTCTTTGTGCACCGTGCAAATTCCGGTGATCAGCCGCTCGATTCCAGGAGTTTCGGGTCGACCGAATTTGCCGTCCTTGAGGTCGATGTCGTGGACGATCTCGGCGATCAGTCGAAGAGCCAGGTGGTTCAGCTTCAGACGCTGCAGCAGCACCTCGAAGGTGCAGCGATCGCCTTCGTGGGTGAAATCGGCCTCGAACATGTCGAAGCGGATTTCCCGCTTCTCCGGTTGATACCCGCGCGCGGGAACGAATTTGAACTTTGCTTCCGGATCGATAAAGCGCCTGATCAGCCAGGCGCTCACCATCCGGTCGACGTGAATTCCCTTGCGCGTGACCCAAACGCGTCCGCGATACTCGCCGCTCGACGGTGCGGCTTGATCGTCTCCCGAAGCATCCGGATTCAAACGTGCCTCGAGACTGGCGACCAATCCCTCAGCACTCTGACGACCCAGGCAGTCAAAAAAATCTATGCCGACGACTTCACCGAGACGACGCCTTAGACGGGCGACGCCAGCTTCCAGCTCACCGGCGCGTTCTTCGTTGAGCCCTTTTCCCATCGGAAACTTTCGGGCGAGTTCCTTGGCCTCTTCACTGATCGCGGCGTAGTCGGCATCGCGCGCCGCCCGAAATAAAGCTTCGACCTGATCGTTAGAAATGCCTTCGACGAAGCCGGCCTCGCAGATCCACGCGTCGCCGCCACCTTCGGTTATTTCACGCACGGTCCACTGCAAGTCTTCCAGCGACTGATCGCTGCGCGGCATCACGTAAACGGAGTTTTTGATCGCGACAGCGCCGACCCGCTGCAGGCGGCGCCAAATCTTGACGCGTAAATAATCCGGCTTTGGCGGAATCTGATGGATCAGCAGTAGCCAGCGGTGTTCAGGTTCGGGCATTGATGTCAGTCTTGACAGCTTAGATACAATTGCAATATGTTATATAACAGTTGAATCATCCAATCAATCTTCTAGGGCGACCGTCATGAGATGGGTGACGCGCGAGAAAGCGAAGGTCGACCGGATTGCCTGTCCATGGCTGATCAGGAAATTCATCGACTCCGATGCGGAATTCGTCTTCCTGCCCCACGACACTGATTGGTCTGCCATCACTGACGGCATGGTTTTCGACGTCCCCGGCGCGGAGCTGGGACACCACGGCGAACACTGTTCTTTCGACGCGATAATCGCCCGCTACGGCCTCGACCACGATGCCGCTCTCATCGAGCTGGCCCGGATCGTCCGCGCAGCAGACACGCCGCGAAAAGACTGGGCGCCGGAAGGTGTCGGTCTCGAAGCGATAGCTGACGGCTTCCGGCGAATCAGCTCGGATGACTTCGAGAATATGCGGCGCCAGTTCGCCGTGTACGACGCGCTGTACGCTTACTGCAAGGCACAGCTAGCTGGCGCTTAGTACCCCCATCAGGAGAAACAACAATGAAAATCTTGAACATTGGCGGGAGGGGCCAGCTCGTCGTTTCAATCCTGGTCGCCGCGTTGCTGTCCGGTTCCCTCGCTCAGGGCGAGACGACAGGAACGCCAATGGACACCAACGCCATCGAACGTCTAACCGGTGCCAAAGGTGCCCTCGACGAAAAAGAAGGCGTGTTCAAGGTGTCGGTCCCGCGCAAAGATTTGTCGGTGATCGTCGCGGGAGTGAAGATGTCACCGCCGATGGGCCTCACCTCATGGGCGGCGTTCAAGCGCGCCGGCAACGACGACATGGTAATGGGCGATATCGTGTTGCTCGAAGACCAGGTCAGTCCCGTGATGAGCGTCGCGCTCGACAACGGGCTCGAGGTTACGGCGCTTCACAATCACTTCATTTGGGACTCGCCGAGGGTGATGTTCATGCATATCGGCGGTATGGGCACCGAGCAGAACCTGGCCACGGCGGTCGGAAAAGTGTTCGCGAAGATCAGGGAGACAAGTGGTGGCAAAGGTGCGAAGCCCGAGGCCCCAATTGACCCGGCCCAGTCGTCGCTCGATCCGGGGAAGCTGGACTCAGCGCTCGGCGTAAAGGGTCAATACAAAGATAGCGTCTACAAATTCGTGGTCGGCCGTACATCACGAATGCATGATGTCACGATCGGCAACCAGATGGGCGTGAACACGTGGGGCGCATTTGCCGGAAGTGACGACAAGGCGGTAGTTGATGGCGATTTCGCGATGCACGAGTCCGAGCTTCAGAACGTTCTGAAAGCTTTGCGCAAGGCCCGAATCAACGTCGTTGCGATCCATCAGCATATGGTCGGGGAAGAGCCGCGGATAATGTTTCTGCACTATTGGGGCATCGCACCCGCAACTGATCTCGCGAAAGGACTTCGAGCCGCGCTCGACCTGACGCACGATTGAGTTCCGAGATTACTCTAGCCGTGACCTCAACATGGCAATCAATCGCCATGTACGACGGCGCCAACGTTCATTGCCGAGCAAATTGCGAGCGGTTACTGCGCCTCAAGACCTCACCCGAAACCTCGGACTATCTTCCGGCCGCATCTTGCGCTGATCGTAGAGGCGCGTGGTGAGCGTGGCCGAGCCCTGGAGAGACGCCAGAACGCCGAGGCGTTTCACAAAAGGTAAGTTGTGCACCATTGATGCAAAACGGTATTCACGGTATTCAACGACGACGGCCTATCAAGCGCAAGCACCAAGCGCCCTGCCCTGTGCCGCCTTGGCCAAAACGACAACATCGCGAGCGTCGGCCGCAATGTCACCAGGATCGCGCGCCGGTACCGCGCGCCCAAGGGGGGATAAAGTATCTCTCGCTGCAGATTCGGGCGGTGGTTTCGTCTTCATGATTTATCCACCCAGGCGCAGCGGTAACCTGGCTGCTTGGCCTCCTCGCCGATGCTTGCTTATGACTGATAAGAGATTCATCAGTCACAGATCCCGGCTTTTGGTCCTTGATCTTGAGTTGCGCTCGGTTGGCTTCGATGAACTGCCGAAGTTCGTCGGTATGCGATAGGAGCCTTTCCCATTGCTCCAAGTAGAGAGTAACCGGACACCTACCCAGTCCATAGACCGAAACGGCTCCCTTTTCTGAGACCTTGAACCTTAGCACACCGCCTTTAGCGATGCGCGTTTCAAGTTCGGCGATTCGCGCGGCCATCTGCTCCGGCGTTAGGTCACTTTGTGTTCCATCCGCCATCTGTCGTTCCTTAGTCGAGAGTGTTCGCTCCCGCGCGGTTGCCAAAGTGCGGTCGCTTCCCCCCTGCACCACCGCTGCGTCACTTCAAAAACCCGAATGCGAGCGCAACGATCGCAGCGGCGAGCGTTAAACGAACATCATGCCTGCCAGCGGCTTCATGGTCGAATGGTTTTGCATGCACTAATGCGATAAAGCCCATGTTACTCTTGCATGTACATTTAGGTTGGTCATTAACATCATAATCAAGGCCACACACATTGCCCATAAACGTGGCTCCTCACTGACCAATCAGACGAACAGTGCCAGCACTCCTAGAACTAAGACGAGCCAGAACAGCTTAACCGCCAGCTTCGCCAGAGCAGCGCGCGGACCTGCGACGTACACGCGGAAATGATTCGGATGCAGCAATCGCGGGACCATCACCAATTCGGCGCCGCGGCGCCGGCAGACTTTGCGGAAGCCCGAAGCGCATCGGTTCTCCACACTCCGGGCAGCTCAGGGCGATCTGATTCATCACCCCGCGCCGACCGCTGCCACTTCGGCAACCCAGCCCCGCTGGTGGAGAGACTCGTGCCGCAACGGCCGCAGTAGCGCGCGTCTGCGAGATGCGCCGTCGCGCCGCACTGCGGGCAGGTCGGCAAGCTCGCGACGTGCTTGCGCGGCGGAACCGTTGACCACTATTGTCATAGGGTCGGACTGCTGGAAGCTGACGCAGAGACTCTTCGATAGACTCTAGAACCGCGACCATTCTGTTAACGCGGAAGAGGCGGCGCATCACCACGACCAGGATTAGGAACACGATTGGCTGAATCACGACCACACTTAGGAAGACTTCCCAAAGCTATCCATCTCACTTGTTCTCCCGTCAGTGTGTCAACTGACCTATCACTACGGCGCCTCATATGGGCGATGCGCGCCGTTAACATTAGCTCTTCAACTTCGGGGCTTCTTGTCTATTTGAGAAGACTCCCGCCGCCAGGTTTATCTCCTGTTGTGACGGACTGAACTCCTAATGCTTGCGTTACACCTCCTGGAGGTTCCCAGATTTGCCTGCCGAGCAATCGCAACCCGCGTGCGTCCTCCATAAGGCGGGCGAACGATCCAACGGGAGTAGGGGGGTAATCCGTTTTGTCTGAGGACTGCCGGCCCAAGGACCGGACCCTCTCCAAAATCTCTTCCAGAAGCTCTCGCTCGCTGCGCTGTTCGTGGTGACCCACCGCCGTAGGAAGAGTCTTTAATGTATTGTTGAACTCTGGCCAGAAGAGCTTGAATGTCTCGGTCAGCTGGCCGTCGTCTAGCGCTTCGTCACTTAGGCGCCGGTTAATATCTCTAAGCAGCGCGAGCGTCTCGTCCTCGGTGGCCTTCTTCATTTGGAAGTCTTCCAACGGTCCTGTTACTTCCGTCGGTTCAGAAATGTCCACTAGATAAGGGATGACAGCGCTTTCGTCTAGTTTCTTGGAAAGTGCGCCGGCCTCGAAGTTGATCCATGGCTCGCGCTGATTCTCCTGAGTGAGGACGATGATTCCGAAGTCAGTGTCCTCAAGCTCCTTACTAAGTGCGGCCCTCCAACGTGCTCCGGAATAGATGTCTTCATCCGAGATCCAGGGCTTTACCTTCTGGAGAACTTTCGGCAACCAATGCCGGAGCTTAAGCGCAACGTGTTTGCTCCGGTCGCCCTTCCACCCTATGAACACCTTCATCTTGTCTGCTCCTATGGCTTATGGGGCGGACCCTGCTTGCCGCTCCGACGAACCTTACGCATGATCTCGCTCCGCTTGCGCTTGCCTCTCACTTTCGCCCACCGCGTGAGCCCACCTTTTCGGCCCGCGTCTTTAGTATCCATGCGCATGACCGCTATCAGCTACGTAGGGCTACGTCAATTCGGATTGAAAGTGACTAATTCCGGCTACCGATGCGACCAAACGCCGGATGTCACAAAACCGCTCGTTTGTCATTTGTCAAAGATTGTTTCACTCACACGCGCCGAGTCCACCGAAGCGACGGTCCAGTCAATTTCTAAGAACTTGAGGTCACAAATTGTGACCTCAAGTGTAATCGGCGGGCGCGCGGTCAGCGTGCCGAGCGTAAATACTGATAGAGCGTCTCGCGACTGATGCCGAACTCGCGCGCCAGAGGCGCTTTCTTCTCGCCTTCCTGCGCTCGGCGATGCAGTTCGATGATCTGCTCCGCGGATAGTGACTTCTTGCGTCCGCGATACGCTCCCCGCCGTTTGGC
>WNFD01005022.1_pt1 | contig 13259 bp, 9 predicted proteins | sample 5400491 | NCBI WGS metagenome assembly WNFD01 (sample SAMN13153343, study PRJNA577476) | soil metagenome | isolation source: 120 cm saprolite under Douglas fir tree site 2 hole 2 replicate 2 | place: USA:California | collected 2015-04-18 | reverse complement strand
GGGATGAAGATGAGGCAATGAAAAATGGAAAATGACGACACTAGATTTGAAGAGTATTTGGGCGAGTTTGAGCCGCGCAAGCCGCGTGCTTTGCCGTTGGACGCCGGTTCCAAGCGGGTTTGGCTGCGCCGGTTCGCGGCTGCGGCAACAATAGCGATCGCGCTGGGAACTTCGTTGTGGCACGTGCGGAAGAAAAACGCGTTGAACAAAGGGGAATTTGCCGCAAAGACAGCGATCGTCGCGCCGGACACCAAATCTGCGCCGCAACCATTGGCATTGCTGCCGCTCACGCAACTGGCGCTGCGGGATCCCGAACAGTTTGATGCGCAATTGACGGCGGCTTCGCTGAGAGTGCTTCCCGATTTTCGAGGAAGCAACAGCACGCTGCGCGTGCTTGCGAAAGAATAGTCCCTCAGGAGGATTGGGAATGCTTGCACAACTAAGGGGAGCCGTCGTTGGTGTGGCACTGCTTCTTGCGGCGGGAACGGCACAGGCCCAATCGACGCTTCCACCCGAGACGCGGAACGCCGCGTTGCGGTACTGGCTGGCGTTTGCGGACCTGCAGGACCCGCCAACGGACAAGGCGACTGCTGAATTGCTCGAAAAGACAGCGGCGGGGGAAGCCGCGTGGGACGAAGCGAAACTCGGCCCGATTCTCGACAAGAATGAAACGGCCATCTGGAGGATGCAGCGCGCAACCAAGCTGCCGGAGTGCGATTGGGGGTTGGAATACGATCTGGGGCCGCGCGCCTCGATTGCTTATGTTCCAAAGGCGCGAGTGCTCGCGCGGCTGAATACCCTGGATGGAATGCGGCTGGCGGCGAAGGGCGATTCGCAGAAAGCAGTCGAGACATGGCTTGCGGGAATTCGCTTTTCGCAACATCTGACAAGAGGCGGCAGCCTGATTTTTTCGCTAGTCGGGAAGATGGGACTGATTTCCAATTTTCACGCGCTAACGCAGGCTGCACAGAGCGGCACTCTGAACGGTGAGCAGAAAAAGCAGGTTGAAGCCGTTGTCCGCACTCTGTCGGAAACGGGATTCGACTGGGGCGAGGCGCTGCGGTATGAGGAAGATCCCCTTAGTGTGGCCATCAAGCAATTGTCCGAGGCAACGAATCCCGCTGCTTACTATCAATCGATGATGGATAAACCCGCGCCAAAGGATTTCACGTTACCGACAGTTTCGGAGATCACTGCGTTTCACAAGCTGATGAACTCGGCGGAGGAAGCGCTGCGGCTGCCGCCGGACGCGGCAAGCGAACGGCTGAAGACCCTGCAAGCTTCCGTCAAGACGCTTCACCCCTTCTTCCAGGAAACAACGCCGTCTTTGACGAGGATCAATGACGCCCGAATCGAGGTGCAAGCGGCGCGGCAGAAGCTCTTGCAAGCGATCTCGGCGAAGTAGCGTGGCACACAACCGCTACGCGACAGGGACTCTGGTTTCAAGGCTTTCGTCGGGCACCGGGATGGGGCTACTGGGGCGGCCGTGCCAGGCAACGAAACCCTCCTTCACGAGGGTGGAGATAGTACGGCGATTCTGATAAATCAACTTCAGCCACGCCAGAGGGCCCATTTGGGGGAAATAGATTCCGCGGAAACACATCCGAGCGATGAAAATATTGATGCGATAGCCTAGCGGCTTGTCCTTGAGTGAATCGACAGCTTGAGCCATGGCTTCCGGGCTGTACGCTGCAGCCCAGCCAGCTTTCACCTCGGCATGAGCTTCCTCAATGGTCATCTTCAGCGGCGTGTGAGCCATCGCGAACGGGATGAACTCCTGCCAGTGCTTCGGGCGCGTCAAACGCCCGGCGGCCTCCAGTCTTTTGTAAAGCGGTGTTGCGGGCAAAGGGGTGAGCAAGCCAAAAATGGGCAGTCCTGCCGGCCACGTGCGAATTTCTTTAAGGGTGCGCTCCGCGACCCCTACGGTGTCGTTGTCCATGCCGAAAATAAAGGAAGTAATGGCATAAACGTTGCGTCGGGCGAGCCGCTCGAGCACGGCGGCATACTCACCCGGCTTGTTGAAGCCCTTGTTTACGTCGGCGAGGTTCGTAGGGTCGATGGACTCCATGCCGATGAAGACCCACTTGCCGCCAGAAGCTGCAATGAGGTCCACGAGTTCCTCGTCGCGCAAGAGATTAGCGCTGATCTGTGCGACCCAGTGCACCTGGGCACCGGCAGCGATAATGTCTCGCAGCAGGGATTTCGTGCGTTTGATGTTGATGGCGAAATTATCGTCGATGAAGAAGACAGCGATCTGGCCGCCCTCGCTTTTCGCCCGGGCCTTCAACAGGAGCAGCTCGTTCACCACGCTTTCGTTGGTGCGGAAGCGGATGGAGTCGCCGAAAAAGCCGGTTACCGTGCAGAACTCACAGCCGTAAGGACAGCCGCGCCCTGACTCCATGGGAATAATGCGAAAAGTGCCCCAGCCCTCACCGATACGTTGGAGCGCGCGCGCCGCCATCTTTGGGACCAAATTAAACTGCTTGAGATCTATTTTGTCCCAGGGAATCGCCGGATATTGCTTGAGACTGGGTTTGCTTTCCTGGCCAAATGCATCCACCGGAGCGTAGACATCCTTGAGCGTGCCGCGTGCGGCATCCGCGACGATTCTTGGCCAGGTTTCATCGGCTTCGCCGAGCGCCACGGCGTCGGCATGACGCGGCCCGCCGTTTCGGCCGAGTGCTTCGTCGGCCTCTTCCGTAACATGAGGTCCGCCCATCACCACTGGTACGCCGACGGCGCGGATAGCATCGGCCATGCGATAGGCCTTGGCAATCATGCGCGTCATTGCGCCGATACCGACCAGTCCGATGTTCTGTTCACGCACAAAACGAGCAATGCCGGCTTCATCCATGGGTTGCGCGTTGCCGTCGATGAGCACCACTTCGTGGCCTGCAGGGGTCAAGGCCTGGAGCAGGAACATCCAAAGATGGGGCATGAAATTACGAGTGACCCCGTTATCGGGGTTATACAGCAAAATGCGCATGCGCTTTTCTCCGATAGCAAGCGATTGCCAGAAACTGGGCCAGATAAGCCGCGATCTAAACGTTTGTTGTCTGGGGGCCGGTAAGGGAACCAACAAACCGGCTCTGACCATACCACGCTCTTGTGCGGTAGTCAGTAAATTCAAGAAGTCATTCGCCGCATCAGTCATCAGGATGAGCGCGGAATCAAATGGATAAAAATAAAAGTCCCCGAGACCCTGGAAGGCCTCGGGGATGGGATTACGAAATGAAGTGGTCTGCCGAGAAGTGAATCAAGGAAACGGCAGATAGGTCCAAAGGTCGTTCAGGTAGCCTGGGGGGGCCCCGGGAGTGGAATCATAGCCTTCGCCACCGAACACCCAGACGTAATTATTGACGTCTGGTTGCCAGATCGCTGTTCCGCGGCGCCCACCAACAACGTTGTTCACATACGGTATGCCGTTGGTGAGATAGGCGCTGCTTTGGTTGACGTTACTGGTGCCCTTCCACCAGATCCACTGCTGGCTGCTGCTCTGGAACTCCCAGATGTCGTTAAGGAATCCCGTCGATTGCGTCAACGAGGAACCGTATCCCCAGCCGCCGAAAAACCAAAGGTTGTTGGTTGCATCACTCCAACCCACGGCTCCCCAACGGGAACCAGGAAGATTTCCTGCCGCTGCGGCTGTCTGGGTGCCATAGGTACCGGTCTGATTGGCGGTGTTGCCGCCGGAGATCCAAATCCACTGGCCACCCGTAAATTCCCACAGGTCATTGAGAACCGCCCCTTGGGGAGTCCCGGTGCCCGCCGAATCAAGACCGAATCCGCCAAAGAGCCAGATATTCCCGGCAGTGTCGCTCCAAAGAACAGCGGCCTGGCGGGCACCGGGCGCGTTAGCTGCCGCACCCGTGCCCTTCGTACCGTACACGCCGTTCTGGTTGACGGCGTTCGAGCCAGCAACCCAGGTCCACTGGCCAGTTGCGATGCTGTATCTCCAAAGATCGCTCAGCAGCCCTTCTTTGGCTGCGGAATCAAAGCCTTGGCCGCCAAAGAGCCATACGTTTCCGGACGCATCCGTTACATTGGCCGCAGCCCATCGTCCTCCAGGAATGTTCCCCAGCGCGGCGGTGCCCTGCGTGCCATAGACGCCGCTCTGGTTGAAACTGCTGGACCCTCCGCGCCATATCCAGTTGCCGCTGAAGCTGCCATCGCCATTAAAGCTGCCGGGAACGAATTCCCATACGTCGTTAAGCAGTTCCGGATCCAACCCGGTGGCGGCGAATCCCTGGCCGCCAAACATCCAGAGATTGTTGGAGCCGTCGGTCCAGGTTACTCCGCCCCATCGCGAACCAGGAGTATTGACCAAGGGGTTGGCGACACCCAGCGTGCCGTAAGTGCCGCTCATGTCTTCGGCTTCCAGCAAAGGCCAAGTACCATTCGAGGAAGGGCCGGCATTGACCGGAGTCCAAACGCCATTCCAAAACCACAGGTCGTTCAAAAATCCGGGAACTTGGGCGCCATACGGCGATAGCAATGGAAACCCGAAGCCGCCGAAGAGCCACTTGCTTCCGGAGCTGTCGCTCCAAGTCATAGCGAAGTCCCTGCCGCCTGGAGTGTTGAGATCCTTAACCTGAATGGGGGTGACGGCCGTGGCATAGTTGTTGGCCGCATTTGTACTGGCGATATACCACGATATCCAATTCCAGTCGTTGTGCTGGCAATCGACCAGCACGTCCGAGACATTGGCCTTGGCTATCCCGGTGTAATGGAACTCGTTGCACGGTTGGGGCTGGCTGGTCGGTTGCAGAAATACGGAGACGTTGTAAATGCCACCGTTAGTGACCTGCGTGGGAAACGTAAAACTGGTGTTACCTGTGACGAAAAGATCGTCACCTGCATTGTCCTGCAATTCGACGGTATTACCCGCACCAGGAACCAGCCCGACAACCGAACCACCAATGGTGAAAGCTGGCTGAGAACAAATGACTTGCACATTGGTAATGCTAGTGTTGGCGGTTCCAGTGCCGTTAAGCACCGTGCAGGTTTGCCCCGGGTTGGCAGGTTGAGTCAGAATCGTCACGGCGTAGGCGGCGCCGCCTGAGAGGGGCGTTGCGAAAGTAAAATTAACGTTGCCCGTGCCGCTAATCGTGAGGTTGTCAGCCGCGTTGTCCTGTAAGACCAATCCAGATCCGAGCAACCCGGAAATCGATCCACCAATGGTGAAGATGTTGCCGCAGGTGACTTGAACGTTGGCGACGTTGGCCAGAGCGGTGCCGTTGGCGCTGGTTACACTGCAATTTTGCGAGGGAGTGGAAGGCTGCGTCTTCACTGTAACCTTATAGGCCCCGCCGCCGGCGATTGACGTTTTAAAGGTGAAAGCACCGCTATTCGTAATGGTAAGGTCGTCGCCCCCGTTGTCTTGGAGCACAAGTCCGCTTCCCGTGAGACCAATAACGGTCCCTCCGATGGTGAAAGGACCGCCGGAGCCCGAACCTCCACCCGAACCCCCACCTGAACCTCCACCCGAGCCTCCTCCCGAACCCGAGCCGGAGCCCGAGCCAGTTCCGCCCTTTACGCCGCTGCAGGCGGCGAAAAAAACTGAAATGGTCAAGAGAGAAGCAAGAAAGGTCAGTTTCATTGGAGATTTCATACGGTTCATTACTCCTAGTACCGCCCTGCGACAGGCAGGCTGCGGCGGCTTTCTACAAACTTGGTTTCACCCAGTGGTGTTCGAGGCGATCGCCTGGGAACGATCGTGAACGAGCGATGAGAACGAGGACAAAATTGCCTCTGAAGAGGCAATTCCACCGGAAGCTCGAACCTTTTTCAAGGGTATTGGAAGGTATGCAACTGAATCAATAAGCACGTACGAAGGTGTGCCTACTTGAGCATTAACTTTTCGTTTTTGCGTTCGTAAGAGGAAACAGCAGCCCAGTCGGGTAAATCCGGGATATCAGGCTTCTTCTTCAACCAGTTGTTCCCCGTGGGCGGCCTTATGAGTGGCGATGACCTTTTCCGCGAGTTCATTGGGCACGTAGTCGTAGTGCGAGAACTCCATGGAATAGGTGGCGCGGCCTTGCGTTTTTGAGATGAGGTCGTTGGCGTAACTGAGCATTTCCGCGAGCGGAACCTGGGCTTTGATGATGACATTGTGACCGCGGCTTTCGCTTCCGGAGATGCGGCCGCGACGGCCGCTGAGGTCCCCCATCAGGTCGCCGGAGTATTGGTCGGGTGCATAAACCTCGACGTGCATGACCGGCTCGAGAAGCGCGGGGCGCGCCTGCTTCATAGCCTCCTTGAAGGCCAGCGAGCCGGCAATTTTGAAAGCCATGTCCGAGGAATCGACATCGTGATACTTGCCATCGTAGAGGATGGCGCGAAAGTCCACTACGGGAAATCCCGCCAGGTAGCCGCGGGCGGCGGCGTCGCGTATGCCCTTCTCCACCGAAGGAATCCAGTTCTTGGGGATAGCGCCGCCAAAGACATCGTCCACGAATTCGACGCCTTTGCCGCGCTCGACGGGCTCCATCTTGATGCGGCAAACGCCAAACTGGCCGTGACCGCCGGACTGTTTCTTGTGCTTGCCTTCAACGTCGGCTTTGCCGCGAATCGTCTCGCGGTAAGGGACTTTGGGGGGCTTCAAGGTGAGGTCAACGTGATAACGCTTGTGGAGCTTGGCGACAACGACTTCGATGTGCTGCTGGCCGGAGCCGGCGAGCAGGAATTCCTTGGTTTGTGGATCGCGCGAAAAGCGCAGCGCCGGATCTTCCTCCAGGATTCTATGAATCGATACGCCGATTTTGTCTTCATCGGCGCGGGTTTTCGGTTCAATGGCAAAAGTAATGGAGGGCTCGGGAAGCTGCGCCGGTGAGTAAAAAATGGGTGAAGCTTTATCGCCAAGAGTTTCGCCCGTGGTGGTTTCCTTCAGTTTGGCGATAGCCCCCAGGTCCCCGGCGTGGAGGTCGCCGACTTCGCTAAGCTGCTTGCCCTGAACCACCTGGATGTGCTGGAAGCGTTCCGGGATTCCGCGATTGTAATTCGTAAGCGCGGCGTCATTCTTCACCACCCCGCTCTTTACCTTGAAATAGTTGATGCGGCCCGCGAAAGGATCGGAAAGGGTCTTGAAGACGAAGAGGGAAAGCGGCTGTCCGTCGTCGTACTTGCGCTCGACGCGATCGCCCTTGCCCCCGGGCTCTTTGAAGCCGACCTGCGCGTGCTCATCGGGATGCGGAAACGCGTCAGCGAGAAAAGTGAGCAGGCTGGCCGTGCCGATATTGTGGAGCGCGGAAGTCATCAGGACGGGAAAGATTTTCTCGGCAACGATGGCTTTGCGGACGGCGGGGATGAGGTCGTGAATGGGAATGGTGCCTTCGCGGAAAAACTCTTCCATCATTTCATCATCGCCCTCGGCGATCATTTCGACGAGTTTTTCGTGGGCCTCCTTGGCTTCGTCGGCGAGCGCGGCGGGGATTTCCTCGATGGAGGGCTTGCCGTCGCCATCGGGTTTGTAGATGTGCGCTTTCATGGCCACGAGATCGATGACGCCGCGGAATCCTTTTTCGCTGCCGATCGGCAACTGAAGGGCCACGACGTTTCGCCCGAACACCTGTTCGAGAGATTCCATGGAGCGCTCGAAGCTGGCCAGTTCGCGGTCCATCCAGGTAAGAACAAAGGCGCGGGGAATGTCGTACTCCGTGCAGTAATCCCAGACCTTTTCCGTGGTGACCTGCGAGCCGACGTGCGCATCGACGGCGATGAGCGCGGCATCGGAGGCGATGAGCGAGGCTTTCGCTTCGGTGATGAACGTGGAATAGCCGGGAAGATCGATGAAATTGATTTTGACTTTATCCGAGGACCCGGAAGGACCCGTCGGCGTCGGAGACCATTCGGCAAACGCGAGTCCCGTCTGAATGGAAATTTTTCGCGCGACTTCTTCCTCGTCCCAGTCGGTGGTGGTGCTGCCCTCCGCAATTTTTCCCCAGCGCGGAGTCATGCCCGCGGTGAAGAGCAACGACGACACCAGTTGCGTTTTGCCGGTGCCGCCGTGGCCTACAATGCCAACGTTGCGAATGTCCTTGGTGAGATAGCTCTTCATCTAAGCCTCCGTCGAAGCGAGGTCCATCCCGAAGAATTCGGGCGCGGGCCTGCGCCTGGCATGTTGGAACTGAGGGAGGAGAACGTGGCCGCCGCGCCTGGGCCCCCGTGGGGCGGGGGCGAAGGTCGAATGAAATGTCCCTGGTCCGATCTCCTGACGAGGCGGATGCTAGCACAGGCAAGGAATTGGAGCAACGCAGAGCGGAAATAATCATAGGATTCCCGGCGGATGTTCAGGTGGTAGGGAAAGTCGCCTCCGTAGTGGAAAAAATACCGGGACTAGTACCGGGGAGTGCGCTGAGGTTGTCATTTTAGTGCCCGTTGATCGTTGAGAGACTTCGACTTAACGGAGGACCCGATTCCTGGCACTCGGACCCAGACTTGCAATTCCCTTGCTGATAAGTTGCGCCAGCATTTGGGCTGATGCGGAATCAAAGGATTTCTGCCGTTGTCCGGAGCGGCGTTGGGCACTCCACGAAGAATTGAACAAAAAGAGCAACACATGAAGGAGAAGGATAATGAATCAAAATTTGGAATCGAATGAGCATGAGCACGACGTAGAACAGCCCGGTTTCGGTTTCGGCGTGAATCGCTTGCTTATAATAGCCGCCGTGGCGATGCTAGTCGTGGCCGGGCTGGCTCTCGGCTACGGCTATCGGCAACAAACGATGGTCGGTCATTTGACGGCTCAGGAGTCCATGGCGAACGCAACGATCAGCGAGATGCAAGGGCAACTGAGCACCGTGACGGCGAAGCTTAACGAGGTGACGGCGGCGCAGCAAGCTGCTGCCGAAGCACAAGCCAAGGCAGTCGCCGCCCGTGCCAGTGGGAAGACTGCGGGTGGGAAGGGAACTCCTACGGCTAGCAAACGGCTGAAAGAGATCCAGGCAAAAATCGACGATCAACAGAAGCAGTTGAAAGAAACCCAGGACCAAGTGGCCAAGAACCGGGCCGACCTGGAAGGAAGTCTGAGCTCCACAAAGGATGAACTGAACGGTTCCATCGCCAGGACTCATGAGGAGCTGGTGACGCTGGCGAAGCGCGGAGAGCGCAGCTATTTTGAGTTCGACCTGACAAAATCAAAGCAGTTCCAGCGCGTGGGACCGCTGACGTTGTCGCTGCGGAAGGCCGATACCAAGCGCAAGAGCTACGACCTGCAAATGATCGTGGACGACAACAGGCTGACCAAGAAGAACGTGAATTTGTACGAGCCGATCTGGATCCATACCGAGAATGAATCGCAGCCGGTGCAAGTGGTGGTGAACCGCGTGGACAAGAACCTCGTGCACGGATACGTCAGCGCGCCGAAGTACAAGCCTTCGGAATTGGCCGCGATCAGCGCAACCGGAGCAACCGTCACGCCAGTAGCGGAGCACCCCCAGGTGCCGGAGCAGAATCCAGAAATTCCCAAGCAGCCCGAATAAAAGCAGACCGCAGCGTACACGTTCAAGGCAGGGCGTTCATCGGGCGCCCCGCCTTTTTTTTTGCGGGCTACACTTCGCTCTGCGCGGCCAGGGGAGTTTCCTTGCCTGCGTTACGTGAAAGGAAGCACGTGGAACGGGCTCAGGGGGCCGGTTCGAGCGTGGCCTTGAGGGATGTCTTACTGGACTTGAGGACTTCGAGAGTGCGGCGCCAGTCGGTGTGGCCGGGAAATTTCAAAACGATCGCGTGGCTGCCGGCAGGAAGTTTCAGCGTGGCCGGAGCGTTGCCCAGGAATTTGTCGTCGACGAAGATTTCAGCGCTGTCCGGCTCCGAAGTGATCGTAACCGTGCCCACGCCTTCGGGAGCGCCAGGCGAAGACGCGTTGGAGGTTTCGGCGGACGGACTATTCTCGCGGACCATTGGCTGCATCGCGGTTTGAGCTGCTGCCTGGCTGGCTACAGCGAGATGAGGATAGAAACGATGGAGAACTTCGAGAAGGTCGGTGGCACTCAGCGCGAATCCAATGCCGGTGACATTTTTCTTGATGAGTTTTTGCGTGTTGATGCCGATGACTTCGCCGCGCGAGTTGAGCAGCGGGCCGCCGCTGTTGCCGGGATTGATGGGTGTGTCGGTCTGAATCCACGTGCCGGGACCGGCATTGGGAAATTTTCCGACCGCGCTGACGATTCCTTTCGTGACGCTAAAGAGCATGGCGTCGCCGGGATTGCCTATGGCGAGAACATTTTCTCCCTGGCGGACGCTCGAGGCGTCAGCGAGCGTGAGATGGGGGAGTTCACTTTCTCCGGGAGTGAGCGCCACCTTGGCGAGCGCGATGTCGAGGTCCGCGTCAATGTAGACGACTTTGGCCTCTAGCTCCCGGCCCGTCGAGAGAATCGTGTGCAGCGTTTCTTCGCCGCGCGCGAGATGGGCGTTGGTGACGATGACGCCAGTGCCCGTCACGAAGAATCCCGACCCGGTACCTTCCAGTCCCTTTAAATAAACGATGGCAGGTTTCGTCTTTCGAACAAGCTCTTCGAGTGCGAGTTCTGGCTGCAGGTCGCCGCCCATGCCGGAGCCAGTTGCGGTGACGTTGCCGGTGAAGGTTTCCGAGATCGGCTGGAGATCGACATGAAAATGATCGGTCTTCAGGAGCCAGTATTCGCCGCGGTTGCGGCCGTTGAGAGAAATCCAGTTCATCGGGCCTTCGGTGAGCTTGAGTTCCCTGGTGGCGTAGCCCGCCAGGCTGATGCGCGCGACCATGGGATGCTCGAGGCGAGATCCCATCGAGGTTCTTGTTTTGTGGAAGTAACCGCCCGGATAGTCTTTTTCGAACGGGGTAGTGCCGGCGGCGACTCCGTCGATCTCCACGGCAGCGCCGGAAGGATTGCTGGTGATTTGCAAATGGTCGGCAACGGCGCACAACGGGCAGGCCAGTAGCAACAAAGTCGCGCAGATCGAGAGCTGCGAGCGGGAAGCCATGCGAAGACCTCGCCGGAGGAATGAGCCCGTTTCTAACTTACCACGAAGTGAAGTAACCGCATCAGGAAAATGAGAAACAGCGGTCCGCGGATTGGCTTTAGGACACTTTCTTGTAGCCGTCACAGGAGAGGATCGGGAGCCGGGGATACTTGGGAAAGCGTGGATCGCTAAGAGAGAGATTGCAGAGGATGAAGAGGGAGCCGCGGGCGGATTCGATGCGGTGGGAATGAAGACAATCGGCACAGAGGCCAGCTGTTGAGGAGTCCAGCGTTTGTTGCTGCGCATCAGGCACGAGAATAAGGATAGCGCAGTGCGTGGACGCGGCGATTGCTAGAATGAATTGTTGCCGCGCCGTGCCTTGGAAGGATTAACGGATGCGAATTGCGGTGTGTATTACACTGGCGAGTTTGTGCCTGCTCGCCACAGGATGGAAGGTGCGCGGCCAAACACCGGATGCGCAACGGACTTCTCCCCAGAACCAGCAAAAAGATCAAAATGCAGATGAGATCACGGCCGTGCCCAATCGGCCGACGTTTGCATCAACGGCAGAGATGGTGCAGCTCGGCGTATTTGAGATTGAATACGGATTCGAGGCCGCTGACGGGCATCAGAACGTTAATGTGCTCTTGAAATGGAGCGCGGTCAAGAACCTGGAGCTGTGGTTTCTGAACAATCCCATCGAACGCGATGCGGGCACTGGCGGGCTGGGCGACTCTGGAGCGGGCTTCAAGTACAAATTATTTCCGCAACAGAAGGCGCGGCCGACGGTCGCGATTCTCTATGTGGCGACACTTCCGACGGCCCGGCCAGAGCTTGGTGCAGGCGCCATGGCGCACCTTGTACAGATCCTCGTAAGCAAGGATTTCGGCAAACATCACTTTGACGTGAACGAAGGAGTGCAGTTTGTCGGGCGCCCCCAGTTGGGCGGATTTGACCGCAGATATTTCACCGCGCTTTCTTACTCGCGGCCTCTCAAAGGAAAGTGGGGATACACGGGAGAGATTGCTGGTTACAGTTGGCAAAACACAGCTACGCCGGGCACGATGGTGCTCCTAAACGCTACGACGTACAACCTCACGCCGCGGCTGGTGCTGGATGGCGGAGCTTATTTTGCGGCCTACGGGAATCTGCCTCGGGTCACTTTTTTTGCGGGCCTGACTTATTCGGTCGCGGATCTTTATCATTTGCATGCGACGCACCGCTCACCGAGTAATTAGCGCGCGGGCGCAGAAAAGCGGAGAGCTTCCCTCCTCGCGTCTTGAACTAGTATGAGGCCGCAGAACCGGCGGACTGCGGCGTGGCAGGTGAGGCCGGATTGGCGACAGCGTCCGGTGGGGCGGGCTTGGCGAACAGCGAATCGTCAAGCGGGGGGTCGATCTCAATCTTCTCGGCGATGAGGGTTTGCTTGATGTCCGTGCCCGGACTGCCCTGGTCGATTCGAAAGGAGAATTTCAGCCCTCTGACCTCGCGGTATTCCGAAAAGAAAGACTCCCAGGGCATCTCCTTGTCACTGGTTTTGTGCGTGCCTTCCCACTTCCGCAGGAAGAACGTGGAAGCATCAAAGAGATAGAACCGCACATCCCCGCTTTGGTTTGTCAGCTTCAAGCGGTAGACCGGCTTGTCGTCAAGCGTTTCCTTGGCGATCAGTTCGATCTGGTTGCCTTTGGCTTGGTAGTCCACCAGCGGCCCGTCAAAGTCGGATTCATCGGTGATGTTTTTCAGATCGTCCGCGGGCATCGGTTGGACGCCCTTGTTTTCGTCAAATGGATTTATCATCCAGCCGCCAGACTTGCCATCGTACACGCGGATAATTTTCTGGCCTTCGACGGTGATTTCCGCGTGCATCTTATAAGGGCGCTTGAGTTCCACAACGAAAGCGCCTTCCTGGCCTGGCCCGAAAATGATGCGGCCGGCGACGCGCTCCGATCGCACGGCCTTGATTTTGCCGGCTCCGCCGCGCGCGTCGAGTGCTTTCTTAACAACTTCTTCGGCGGTCTGAGCGTTCGCGGCCAGCGGCGCGAACAGGAGTAGAGTGATCGCGAGAATTCTGGTTTTCATTTGTGACTCTATAATGGTTGAGGGCGGCGCCATATTCATCGTAGAAGTAGAAGCGCTTTACGTCAAATGCGTTGCCAGACGGGCGGCTCAACAGGTAAGTGTGATTTGTAAAGTTTGCGAAACAATTTTTCCTTAAGCTTGTTTCCATGTAAATTAGAACGGCGTCGAACCACGTGGAAAGGAATAATCTTGGGCAACGGGGTAGCGGGCATATGAAATCGCAAGTAGCGGCAAGTAGTTTTTTC
>WNFD01007365.1_pt1 | contig 13261 bp, 7 predicted proteins | sample 5400491 | NCBI WGS metagenome assembly WNFD01 (sample SAMN13153343, study PRJNA577476) | soil metagenome | isolation source: 120 cm saprolite under Douglas fir tree site 2 hole 2 replicate 2 | place: USA:California | collected 2015-04-18 | reverse complement strand
TCTCTCAATCCGAATGGGTCTTGCTTTCGCGCGATTCCGCCTCGCTATCCCGCAATGAAATCGCTCAACACTCGGAACCGTTTCCCGGGGCGACGCTGCCCATTTTCTGGACCGATGATTATTGCGATGTATTGCACGTGATCCGCTGACAAGATTGAGGCACGAAGGGTGGAAGGCGTAGTGTAAGAACATCGGCGGGTGGCAGCCCCTACTCTCACGGCAACACGTGGGTGACGCATCCCTTTGCGCACTCGGCAAAGGGTGCCGGTTTTGACTTTTCATTCATCTCCTTGGCGGGTGGCAGAGGCATTTGAACTGGGTGGCGCACCCTTTGGAATTTGGTTCTTCAAAGGGTGCGGTCCCTAACTTTTCTTACATCTCCTTTCCGCAACCTCCTTTTCAAGATTTCTCACTTTCCCGCCCCGCACCCCCATGCGCCGATCAACACTCGACGATCTTCTCCGTTTCTAACTTCCAACCTCGAACTCCGGTTTCTGGAGTCCGGCGGACTCCGCCGGAGTCCCGACACCGGACCTCTAACCTCTTTATTTGTCACACCTTCTCAGTCCGTTCGCATGATAGCCAACAAATAATTTGAAAACGGACCACTTTCTGCTATTCTGTCTTGTGTTTGCCACTCACCAGCCCCGACCTTCTCTTCCTACCTCATTTCCAGTTCTGCCCTCTGCACATACAAGTCTTTTCTTTTCAAAGGATTGCGCACTCTTCTCCGCGACGGCCGTCTCTCAACCCTTTGCCTATCAATCACTTCCGCACTCTTTTCATCGCGACGGGGGTGTACCCCTCTCGCTGCATCCCCGACCTCGCCATTCGTCATTCGCCACTCGCCACAGCATTCAAGCCCTTTCTTTTCACATTCTTGCGCACTCTTTTGCACGTTTTTGCACTCACGCAAAACTCAACTCTTTTATTTTCAGGCGCTTCCGCACTCTTTGCGCAAAACACCGGGGGGGGGTGGGGGAGGGTCATCATGTTGACTAGCCATCCTTCCTCTCCGCGCACTCTGTGCCTCAGCGTTAAGCTCTCCGACCCTTTCCGCCTAACCGCTTTCGTTTCAGCCCCCTACGCACTCTTTTCCCTTCTACTGCACACAACGGCACCTGCATCTCTTTTCTTATCTTCCTCTTACAAACTCTTTGCCGTCACAACAGGGGTGGGTGGGCACGGCTTCTCTGTCCCTACGCGCTTCGCGCAGAGGAGCGCGTCTTGTTAATTAGCTATCCCTACTATCTGCTCAACCGGCGTCTTTGTGGTGAGCTTTGTTCCGTCTCTGTGAACGGCGCTTGCCCCGACCCGGTCGGGGCGCTCTCGTCGGCCTCTGCGTTAATTCCGATCCCTCGCTTCAGTGACCACTGTCCACTGATCACTGCCCACTTTCTTCTCACTGATCATGCGACATCCCTGCCATGTCGTGTGGCAGCTTCGCGTTTCGCCGCAGCGCCGCCAACTTTGCATCATCGGCGGCGACGAAATAGCCAACCGCGATGCCCATCGCTCCTTCGCGCAAGAGTTTCCTGGTGGGATTGTCATACGTTGCGGAAATTTTCAGGACATCGCCTTTCGCAAATTTGTAGCCTCCGTCCTGGACAAACAACTTCACGGGCACGGATTCCAGAAGTCCTTGCGCGTCCACTTTCGCATCGATTGTCGCTACGGTCTCTTTGCGCGACAAATCCTGCAGCACAATCTCTTTTCCGTAGTCGTGCAAATGCCCGCCCACGCCGAGCAACACGCCGTCGTACTTCACCGTCACTGTTCCGGTTTTTTCGCTTTTCCCGCGCGGCAGGTCATAACCGGATTCCCCGCACGACGCCACATCCATCCACGCGGGATAAACATTTTTTCGCGGCGCGGCGGCGCTCGCGTCCCCCGCTGTTTCCTGGAAAGGAATCACGACTTCGAGATAGGCCTTGTCGTAGGACGTGGCCGTCGGGTTGTACATCATTGTCTCGATGCGGATCTTGTCGCTCTTTTGCACGCGATATCCATAGCCGGGCACTTCGGCCCAGTCCGTCATCTCGCTGCCCGCGCCGAAAATATGTTCTTCCTTGTTGGGGCAGAGAAAATCCGCGCGATTCTCGTTCCAAAACGCTACATGATGCAGCACCGTTCCCGGCACTGCGGTGCCGCTGGCATCCACGAGCTTCGGATGATACGCGAGCAGCCAGCCGTCCATCGGCACTTCCCAAATCAGATCCGGCGGCTGCGGCATTTTCATGTGCGAAGTGTGCGACGGCAAATTCATCGGGCCAACGCGGAGCGTGACGGTGTGCGCCGCCGCATCCACTTTCGCATCCAGTGTGACGCCCTTGGCGATCGCATGGTGCATGCCTCCCTGCATGAAGCGCGCCCTCTGCGCTCCGGACGAATGTTCGGAGCCGGCATGGTGCATGTTCTCCATGTCGGGCGGCGGCGCGGCGGGTTTTTCTTGGGCGAGGGCCGCGCTCGCGGACAGCAAGAACGTTCCGCAAATGGCGATTGCTTTGATCATCGGACTTCTCCGTGTCTCCCATCGCTCGGACGGGAACTTCCATCATCATACTCCCGGCTGGAAAACGGCGGAATGGACGGCAGCGCAATTCCGGGGGAGCAAAGAGGCCACTCGGTGACGGAAACACATGCGGTGCGATTGGGGCCGCCCGTTTCCTGGCGGAGCAAGATTGTGTGTAGCGGGCTGAATTTCTGCGATGACGCGGAAGTGGCACACGCGAGAACTCTGACACAGCTCTGGCACGGATCAATAAGGTAGCAGGTGAAGGAAGATGCAAAATGTTTTAGAATGAAATTGTTGAGGAATGGGCGTGTAGCTCAGCTGGGAGAGCACCTGCTTTGCAAGCAGGGGGTCGCCGGTTCGATCCCGGTCACGTCCACCAAACTCACTTATAAAATGCAGCTTTGAGAGAGAGCCGACCGATTGGCATTTTATCTTACCTTGGTCTTACGATCGAAAAGCAAGAGGCCCCAAGCTCCGGCTAGTCGGCGTCGATCCCGAAATTCGAGCTTTGCTTACTGAACCTCTATCTCCCGGATACTTTTCGTTTAAGAGTGCCTACTCGGATAGTAATGACAGCAAGCTGGGGACTTGGAAGCCCAGAAATCGACGACCTCGACCATTCCAAGTAAGCCCGACCGCCAGATTCATTGGTAATCTGCGATGTGGTACGCTGTCGGCCCGTAACCGTGGGGGGCAAGACATGGAGCTGCCTCTCGAAAATCAGGCGTAAAGTGCGACCGCCCCGCGCACTGAGAAGTTTGCCGCGCCCAGGATGCTAGAACGTATAACGGTATTCCAAGCGCACAAGATGCTTGTACCAGAGATCGTGGGTGACGGCCTGTCCGAAACCAATGTAGAACGAATTGTGCCGCCCGATGTTGGTGCGGAAGCCGGCCTTGATGTTGACGATATTGGTCCCGCTGACGTCGGCAAATCCAGGCTGGAGGCTTTGAAAACCGCTCAGTACTCTCCAGCCCACCATCTCGACGACCGGAGATATCCTGACCTGCTCGCCCCGGTAGAGTTGATAGCTCGGACCGATTCCGTACGTAATGATATCGCCAGCGAACCCCTGGGAATTGGAAACCGGTACTCCTGCCGATCCTCCGATGGGATGCCAGTCGCCCAATTGAGCTTCAAGGGCCATGCGGTCCGAAAGCCGCTGGTACAGCAGAATGGAGGGCTCGATGCTGTAATGGGCAGTACCCAATCCTTTGAAAGAATTCCCCGACGGGAAATAGACACGGAACTGAAACGTTAAATAGGTGTTTCGGGAGGCGAACGCGGCGGCCTTAAAACCGGCTTCGACGTCTGAAAGTCCCGCTTGATTGGAAAAATTCACCGGCGTGTAGGGAAGACTGGAAGCCGGCACGAAGCCCTGCGGCTGCAGCCACCGAAAGGGAACTTCCACAAAAAAGGAAAGACGCCTGAGGGGTGCATACTCCGCATTCAACCGGAGTTGTTGATAGTTGAGGGCCGTGGGGATGCCCGTACCGGGTCCTGGAGCGTTGGGGTCGAAAGCGGCCGCAAATGCAGTCCCCTTCAGTGCCCGGTAGCAGCCGCATTTTGCGTAAAAGAATTCGGCGCGATCCGGGGAGTTGTCATCAAAGGCGGCATCGAAGCGAATCCGTATTTGAGATCCGGTGATGGCATTGTCGATGTAACCGACCATGCTGCCCTCGATCGGAGGGTACTTGATTTCGGAGTGTTTGTTTTTGTCGCGTTTCGGTTTCTGCGGCGCCGGCTTAGCCTGCTGGTCAAAAACCGAGCTCGCACCCGCATAATGCCCGGACACAAACCCCGCACTACGATCGGCAACCGCGGTCACATTCTCCGCAGCCTCAACTGCGGCTGCTTCCGCTTGGTTTTGTTTGGGGGCGGGATTGTTCTGCTGGGCAAAACCCGCGACCGGCAGCAAGATCAGGGCGATCAGGACTGGGAGTGAATGCATCCGTTTCATGTGTCCTCCTGGGAGAGTGGGGCTATTCTATTTCTTTCCCGGCCTCTTGTCTTGTAATTCCTTTTGCAAATGCTGGTACTCCTCGCTGACTTTCTGGCGGTCCGATTCCACCAATTCCGGCAACAGCTGTACGACGAGGGCTAGCGCCCACCGGGCATCCCCAGCGGATCCAGACTCCATGCTTCGTTGAGCAAAGACCAAACAGTCGTAAGCCAAGTGCAGAGACAGGACGTGGAATTCGGGGTGTTCCTTGGAACCCCGATGCCTTTCCAGAATCCCCCAAGCTCGCTCGATTTCCTTTCGCGCGTCCTGCGGACTCTTGGACTCAACGATTCTGCCGCGGATCAGGTGTGCTCCGATTCGTTCCATCTCCAACGAAAGCGGTGGGCTGGCCAGGTCTTCGATCAGGTCCAACGCTCGATGATTGTGCGGCTCAGCCAAATCGCGCCGGTTCTCGTCAAGGAAGAGCTTCGCCAAATTGTTGGAGAACTTCGCCAACTCGAACTTATACACCCGCTTGTCTGGGTCGTTCTTTACCAACCGCTCGTGGATTTCAACGGCGCGTTCAAAAAGCTTCTGTGCTTCTGTCAGCTGCTTCTTTTCCCTAAGGATCACACCCAGATTGCTGGACGCGCGTGACAATTCCTGCGCAGGGTCCGGATTTGAACTCTGGTCCGCAGGGGAAAGGGAAGCCGTTCTGCCTTTCAGGGGTTCCAGCAAGGCGATAGCTTGGCGAAAATCCGACTCCGCATCGTCTAGACGGTGGCCGTCGTATTGCAGGATTCCCCGGCAATAATAGGTGCGTGCCAACTCCTGCTGATAGTCTCCGTTGCCGGGAACCCCTTGGTGAAGTCGCTGTTGGACATTCAGCGCCGCATCGTATTCGCTCATCGCCTCGGCCCAATCCGGTTTCGGCGCCTGCGCGCGACTCTCGGACCAGAGTCTCAGCGTTTCCGCAAGCTCGTTATGCGCATATCCGAGGTTCCGCTGATATTCCAGGTTCCCGGTATGCTTCGTTGAAAGTTTTTCCAACTGGGAGACGGCCGTCCGGTATTCCGGAGCGGAATCGGCAAAGTTCTGGAGTACACGATGAATGTCGCCCAGTCGGATATGTGCCGTGGCGGCTTCGTTCTGGAAATCCTCGCTTGCGGGCATTTTCTGCGTGAACTTGAAGTAGAAGCTCTCTGCTTTGCCCAATAGTTCCTTCCGAAATTCCTCCAATTGAGGCGGGTCCTCTGGTTCTCCCACGAAGTCGGCCTGGTTCCCCGAAGCGAGGCTCTGATCCACCGTATGCTTAGCCAATCTCAAGTTGTCTTCGGCACGGCGCACCTGCAGCCGAATTGCGAAAAGTAGCCCACCCACGATCGCCAGCAATGACAACAAAACGTAGATTGCGGCTTGGCGGGTTTGCTTTCTCCTTCGCTCTTTTTTCCTCCCTTCCTCGCGCTCTCGCTCGCTGCGGTCCAGGAAGTCCATCGCTTCCGTGAAATTCGAGTCATAACGCTGCGCCCATGCAGCCGTCGGCCGGTTTTCGCGCCTCCATTGCAGGCCGGTTTCCAGCTGCGGATCGATCCAAAGTCCTCCGGTGCAATCATCGCACCACGACGCTGCCTGAGAAATGCGGATGTACGCGCGAGCCGATTCTGCCTCTTCTTCGGCCCAAGTGATCAATCGCGTCCAACAGCGCATGAGACTCTCGTGCGAAAGATCGACGATGGATTGCGAGTGGAACGCCACAGCCGGAGGTGGAGTCAGAAAACTTCTCCCGGATTTCCGAAAGATATCGATCACTTGAATTACTTCGGCTTCGGGAGCTTCGCAGATCGCTGCAAGTTCTTCGACTGAAGTGGGCCGCCGGACACCGCGAGAATCGGAGAACGTGTCTGTGAGTGCTTTGAACATTTTCTCAGCGATAACACGGTGGCCATCGGAACCGGCTTCTTGATAGGCCTCTTCGGCATGCAGCGACATCGCGTCGTGCAATCCGCCGACCGCCTCGTAATCCTGGATGTCGATGCCTTCTCCGTTCTGGCGGCGGGATTTCCAGTGATCCCAGGTGCGCATGAGGGCGTGCTGTAGAACGGGAAGCTGGTCTTGATCGTCGCCGAGGTCGTTCAGCAATCGCAAAACGAGGCGCTGGGTGATGTCGCCGCCTGCCACGGCAACGGGGCCGGTGATGGCCGACCGTAACTCGTCACGGGTCAGGCGCGGAACAAGGTAGAGTCCGTTGTTCACCGACTGCGGCAGCCCCGGAAATTCCATGCAATCGCCGATGAAATCGGCGCGCATTGTCAAGGTAATGTAAATTGGGATATCGGTCTGCTGCGCCGCTTCCAACAGCAATTTGAAGAAGGCAACGGCTTCGTCGCGTGAGTTTTCGACGTGCCGGCTTCGTCGAAACCGAAACAACTCCTCGAATTGATCGACGACAACGAGAATATTGTCATCCTGCGGGATGCGCGCCTGGCGCACCGCTTCCACCAGACCTAGCGTGCTGCGGCGAAGGGTGGCCTCTAGGAGAATCTTGTTGGTGCTGGCAAGCTCTCCCTGGGTCCCGAGCACATCAGGGGCGTTGAGCGAGGCGGCAAGGTTTCCGACAGGGTCGGCGCCCGGGCGAAAAATCAGCACGCGCCAGTCCGTACCTGCCCGCGCCATGAATCCGCTGTGCAACGCGGGAATAAGGCCAGAGCGAACCAAGGAGGACTTTCCACACCCGGACGCTCCGACTACTTGCAAAAAGCGGGTCGAGCGCAAGCGGCGAAGGAGTTCGTCGATCTCCTTTTCCCGGCCAAAGAACAGGTGATCCTCGTCGGGCTCGAACGGGCGAAGACCGGGGAAAGGGTTAAAGGAGGCCATGGGCGGCACTAACTCGATGATTGCCTGTCCTATGCCTGCAGCCGAGAAACGAATTGACGCAAGGGTTCAGGCGAAAAACCTTCGAATTGAGGAATCACGATAGCCTCATGAGTTCGGAAGCGTTCCTTCTCCGCCGTTCTGGGGGCGATCAACGTAATGCCAACGACCGGAGTCGGCTTAGTGCGTCCATAGCCGGCGCTCTTCTGCAATTCGCGAAGCTTGCGGCGCAGCCAGCATTCGTTGGCGGAGCCGTAGAAGATGAGCGCGCCATCGCAAGTGCGGAGATTCTCTTCGTGGTAGTCTCGGATTTCTGCTTCATCGCCCTCGAACACGGGCCGAATCACCTCGGCGCGCTGCTCGAAGAGAAAATCAGCCCACGCGGAAGTAAGCTCAACGTCGCGCTGATCGCAAATCAAATAGACGCGGCAGAGATTCTCGCCCGCCGCCATGGAGATCGGCGTGTGCTGTTGCGGTTTCTCCGTTTGTCTGAGCCGGTCATGAATGACGGTCTTGAGATCCTCGAGAAAAGTCTCTAGAAGATCTGCTCCATTCAAGGTTTGGGGATCCATTCGGAAGTGTTCGATAACTTTGCGCTGCCGATCGTCGTCGACCTGGAGTCCCGGCGGTATCCACAGCAGGCGCGCGAATTCGCCCTGAGCGTGCCGCTCGATCGCCAGTTCATTTTGGATTTCCAGCACAGACTCCACCGAGCCTTCGGGCACCAGGCCATAATTCTTGCCAATCAGATGAATCGACATCTGGCAGTGTGCGAGGTCCTCGCGCAAATGCTTTTTCAGCTCGGAAGCGACAGGAGCCATCGACCGCGCGGGAAGAACAGTGTAACCATGCTGCTGCAGGTCGCGGCGGATGGTCTCACGCTGCTCGACAAGATCAGAAGTCGTTTCCGCGAGAAAAATGGGCGCAGGTTGCGACCCAGACGCTGGCGCACCGGTGCCTTCATGCTTCTGCACGATTTCCAGGAGACAGCAAATGTCATGCGCCAGGTCATCCAGCTTCAGCCAGAAATCCCGCTGCGCTTCTGGACCGAATATCGCGTCTAGCTCGTGAACCCTCCCGGTTTGCGGGTCCACTTTGAAGAATTCGTAGCCCAGCAGCGGCTGCAATTCAGGTGGATGCATCTCCAGCGGCACAGGGGTCTTTAAAACCTTGAAGACACGAACCTTGTCCCCGAAGCGAACCCCGCCCTGCTCCCGGGCCGCTTTCCAAAACTCATCTAACTCCTTGCGTGTCCATTCGGATTTTACGTAGCGGGGCGAAATGACGGGTACCAGCGCGGCCACGTGTTGCAGCCGCTCCATCAGCGTATGTTCGAAGAAATCATTGCCTTGTAGCTTGGGGTCGCGCCAAATGTGGGGTGGCTTGCCGAGCAGCTGGCCGACGCGAACTTCCAGAGCGCGATGTAAGTTCGAGACCCAGCCGCGATGTCCTTCGATTAACTCGATATTGTCCATGTGAGCGTAACTTATGAACGCATCACCTTCGAAGTGGACGGCTGGGATCTGTGTGCTCACTGAGATGCCTGGGTTGTCGCCTAGTTGACGGACGGAACCTCGGTGCGACAGTTATAACTTAAGGAATGGGGGTTAGCAAGTTTCTTCGTTTCAGCGAGTAGGGGTCGGAGTGGCCAGTCCCGTGGCTGCGGACGACGACATACGTCGGGAAGGTGCCGAATTTCTTTGCCATCGAAGTCTGACCCACGTAGGTGCAGCTGAATTCTTCAACTCCTTGCGCCGCCGCAAGCGCCGCAAATGGTTGACTGGCATACACTTCACCGACCGGCGTAATCGGCTCGATGCGCGCGGCACGGCTCACATGGGCGCCAATATAGTTCCGGCGCTGCGTCACCGGGTCAAGGCACAAATACACCGGGCCGGTGTGCAGCCCGATACGAAGGTTTAGATTCGGCAGACCCCTGGCTGCCCAATCGGTCCGTTGCACGCGATCGCGCAGCTCGAGCGCGAACAGCCCGGCTTCGCGCACCTGCGCAAACACGAAATACAGCCCATCTCCCCAGGTATTCTTTACTAATGGTTGGTGCGCCGATTCCTCCGCCAAGCTTCCCGCCAGTCCCAGAAAATGCTCGACAAAACGCGGCACCTCCTCATCGTGCAGTTTGCTGAATCCCTCCGCGTCGGCAAACAGCAACGCCCGGATCTCCGCTCTGAATTCAGTCGGAGAAGCGCTGGCGCGTGGACCATCGGGGACCATCGGCATCGCCCTGCTGGGCGAAAGCTCCAGTGGACCTTCGGCCAGGATCTTGGCCAGATCGATGATTTCCACTTCAAGGCCGGCTCCGCGCCAGCGCTCGATCATTCCGGCCGTGCCGCCAGGCCCGTCTCCGGCCTTGCCGTCCCAGACACCCAAGGGAATGAGCTTGGTGTCTAGTTGTTGAGCGTGGATGCTGGCGAGACCGTGCAGCAACAGATTTGCAAACTCGTAGGAAACCTGGCCGCACATCTGGCTTCTATTCGAAGCTTCCTGGATCTCCACGGCTCTGCCCATGATCCGTTCGAAGCGGTTCTTCCAATCGCCGCTATCGACCAGCGCGACGCTGTCCTTGGCAAAGAACTCCTTTTCGTAGGGCAGCACTATGTGGCTTTCGCCGTTCCTCTCGAGCATGGCTTCGTGGAAAAGAATGTCCGAGCCGCACGCAGCCGAGGCGTAACCGAATTGCGGATCGAGCCGCCGGAGCCTGCTGCGGATCGCTTCCTTCACGGCACCTTCGAGGCGCGGCGGAAATCGTGGGACCTGGCGGTCCGGGTGATCCACCATGTGCCCGACAAACATAACCACACTGGGAAACCGGAACAGCCTGTCGACCAGCTCAATTCCCCCGCCTAGATGCAGCGCCAGCAGCCGGGCGTTGTGACGCGTCGAATGGAGGCTGCCCCAATTCCCGCGCCCCGCTTCCAAAGCCTGCGAATACCACTCCTCGGCCTCGCTCCAGCGCCGAAGCAGCAGAGCCGTCTGCCCCAAGGTTGACAGAATCCAGTAGCGATCTTCGAATGCAAGCTCGCTCCGATTCAGCTCTTCGCGGCAGCGCTTCGCGACTTCTTCCGCCAGTGCCGTCGCTCGCTCGTGCTCTCCCAAGAACAGTGCGAGCGTGGCGGCATTGAGCCCGCTCCAGTAGCCTCCGGTGCTGCCATAAGCTTGGGCGTAGAACTCAAATGCCTTTCGCAGATGGTTCTGTGCTTCGGATGATCCCTCGGCCTCGCGCGCCAGTTCTTTGTGACTGCGGGCGAGCAATCCAACAGTTTCTTCGTCTCGGTGTCCTTCCGCGTACAGCTCGCTCAGAAGCGCGTTGGCCGATCCAGCCGCGCCGCTGCGAGTCAAGGCGAGCGCCAGAAGCTGACGTAATTCCACATTCTGCGGAAATCTCTGCACGCCTTCGGCGGCAACGTCGTAAGCTAACAGAGGCTCGTCGATGTCGCGCTCGCGCCAAAGACGCTGCAGCGTAACGTGGCTCTGCGCGGCTGAGGCTTCCAAATCTTGCAATTCGCCCCGTAACCGGGTGGAAGGTGCGTTCGACGGGCGATCGATTCGCGTGGGCGGCTGAATCGCGTAACCCATGGCCAGTAAGGTTTTGATTGCTTCCAGGACCGTTTGGCGGTCGTACTCTTTCTCGGCCTCGCTCAGTTGGTCATAAGGAACCAGACCGGGGTGCTCTTTCCGCTGATCGCTGCGCTCGGGTCCCCGCCGCCATCCCTCCGCGAACCGCAGCTTTGCCCACCTGTCATGCGCGTTCCGCGCCAGCAACTCGGTCAATTCGAGAATGTCTTGCCTGAGATTGACGCCCGATACGTCGAACGGTGCTGGCTTGTACTCCACCGCAATACCCTCCGCGTGTCGCCGGACGGGCACACAACTGCGAAATCGCACGCTCGGCAAAACTCGGGCTTAGCCGTGCCGTAGGCCGCGTGGGACCAATGGCACAAGCTCACCAATCGGCGGACGCCCGATCGAGAAAACGTAGGGATCTGACGCCACAGCAAATTTGCCCATGTTCCTCACTGGGCTATCTCTCTCGAGCCTAGCATTGCGACTATACTTCAGTGAAAATAGCTTAGGCAAACGCTCTTCTCCCATCGCTTGCCCTGCTGCTCGCCATCGCCTTCTATCTCCTGGGCGAACTTAAATTCCTGGTCCCTCCCCACAGCCTTGGGGTTCTGGATCCAGATTCTGCGAACCCGCGCGCGATGGTTAGCACGGAAGCCTCCGTTCTTCTTGCAAGAGATGCAACCTGCAGCCGCGTGGAACAGGGCACCAGCTCTGTCGCACTGAGCGAGGCGGCCAAGCTCCTCGATCTTCCGGCGGTCTCTTTCGATGAGCGTGAGTATCGAGGGGAGAACAAAAGTGTTTAGAAAGGTCGTTGTCGCAGGGCTATTGGCGGCGGGTTTGTGCGTACTCGCACCGAGGGCCTCCGCGCAGGGGAAACCCGTCGACGCGGAAGGGCACCCATGGTGGCAGCACGCGGTGTTTTACGAGATTTATCCGCGCAGTTTTGCGGACAGCAACAACGATGGGATCGGCGACCTGAACGGCATCGCCTCGAAATTGGATTACCTGAAGGATCTCGGCGTGGACGCCATCTGGATCACGCCGTGTTTCCCGTCGCCGCAAGTGGATTTCGGATACGACGTGTCGGACTATGAGGCGATTGATCCGATGTACGGAACGATGAAGGATTTCGATCACCTGGTGAGCGAAGGTAAGAAGCGCAACATTCGAGTGATTTTGGATTTTGTGGTGAATCACACCTCGGATCAGCACAAGTGGTTCCAGGATTCCAAATCTTCGAAGACTGCCGAGCATCGCGACTGGTTTATCTGGCGCGACGGCAAGGGGCCGGGGCAACCGCCCAACAACTGGCTTTCGACGTTTGGGCTGTCTGCGTGGAAGCTCGATCCGAAGACCAATCAGTATTACTACCACTACTTTTATCCCGAGCAGCCGGACTTGAACTGGCGCAATCCCGCGGTGGAAAAGGCCATGCTGGACGCGACGCGCTTCTGGTACAAGCGAGGCGTTTCCGGATTCCGTCTGGACGCAGTGGATACGCTGTTCGAGGATCCGAAGCTGACGGACAATCCGCTCCTGCCGGGCACAGACAAATTCGGCCGGCCGAACATGAACGAGAAGTACAACAAGAAACTGCCGGAAGTGCACGACGTGATGCGCAAGCTGCGCGGCGTCGCCGACGAATTTGGCTCCGTGTTGATCGGCGAGACGTGGACCGCCAATGTGTCGGAACTCAAGGATTACTACGGCGCGAAGAACGACGAACTGCAGCTCCCGATGGATCTGATGATGACGGAGTTCAAGGGACTCAAAGCGGATCAATACCGCAAGCATATCGGCGCCGTGAACGCCGCAGGACACTGGCCCGTCTACGTCATCAGCAATCACGACATCGTGCGTTCCTACACGCGGTACGCCGACGGGACGCACAACGACGACATCGCCAAGATGATGGCGGCGCTTTACCTGACGCTGCGCGGCACGGCCATCATGTATTACGGCGAAGAGATCGGCATGGAGAACAACGATCCCAAGAGCAAAGACGAAGTGCAAGACCCGATCGGCAAACTGGGATGGCCGCTGGAGAAGGGCCGCGACGGCGAACGCACGCCGATGCAGTGGAGCGACGGCGCGAACGCGGGGTTCAGCAAGGCGAAACCGTGGCTGCCGGTTCTGCCGAGTTACAAAACCCACAACGTCGCGAGCGAAATGAAAGATGCCAATTCCGTGCTTGGCTTTTACCGCGAGCTGCTCTCGCTGCGGCACAAGGAGGCAGCGCTGCTCGAAGGAGATTACCTGGCGCTCAATGAGGATGACCCGAATGTGCTGACCTACGTTCGCCGCTACAAGGACGAAGCCATTCTCGTGATGTTGAACATGTCAGGTACGGA
>WNFD01006544.1_pt1 | contig 13262 bp, 15 predicted proteins | sample 5400491 | NCBI WGS metagenome assembly WNFD01 (sample SAMN13153343, study PRJNA577476) | soil metagenome | isolation source: 120 cm saprolite under Douglas fir tree site 2 hole 2 replicate 2 | place: USA:California | collected 2015-04-18 | reverse complement strand
AATCAAAGCATAGATTTTAAATCTGAAATTTTAAATTTGAAATTTAAAATCTTTTTTCTCTCCGCTTCCTCCGCTTCCTCTGCGTTTTCAGGTTTTGCTTTTGATTTTTATCAGGGCAGCGGGATTTCCGATTTAGGGTCGATGGCGGCGGTCGTGAGTTCCTCGACCACGTGATTGATCAGGTCTTTGAGTTCCTTGCTGGGTTTGAAGTATGGGATCTTTTTCGCCGGGACTTCCACGCGAGCGCCGGTCTTGGGATTGCGGCCCACACGGGGCTTGCGCTGGCGGGTGCGGAAGCTGCCAAAACCGCGAATTTCGATCTTGTCGCCGGCGCGCAGCGAACGCACGACGCTGTCGAAAATAGTTTCCACGATGATTTCGCTGTCTTTGCGAGTGAGTTCCGCGAGTCGCGATACTTCTTCAATCAGATCAGCTTTGGTCATGTCAGCCCTTATTCCACCTGAAAAAGCCCTTCCACGTCAAGGAAAATTCCCCGTTATCCATAGTAAAACAAACAGTTTAGCACCAATTCAGGCGGGAACGATGACCTTCAGTGCCCGGGGAACCAGACCTATATCGAGGGGGGTGAAGCCGGCGGGTTCGCCATCGGCGTAGAGTTCCACGCCCGGCGTGGAGTCCAGGCGCACCGTGCGGGCCTGAAAATACTCGACTCCGCGAAGCCGTATATGGCTGCCAAAGAAGATGGTCGGCAGGCAGAAAAGCACCTTAATTCTGCTCATTTCGCCCACGATACAGACATCGAGCCATCCGTCGTCAAGGCCGGCGCGGGGGACAACCTTCATGCCGCCTCCGTAGCGATGGGCGTTGCCGACGGCCACCAGCAGGGCCTTACGGCTGTAGCCGGCGGACTCGGTGGTCACCTCAAACCGGATCGGGTTTGCGCCGGCCAGCTCCCGCAGCCCGGCGATCAGATAACCCGCGCGCTTTCGGAGCCAGGCCGGCATGCGGTTGGCTCGGGCGTTGGCGCGGGCATCGAGGCCGGCTCCGGCTACGCAGCAGAAGAGAGTCCGCGTTCCGTCCTTATGAATGGAACCGAGATCGATCTCGCGGACGTTGTTTCTTTCGGCGCAGTACTGTCGCCATGCCTGGAGGGCGGCTTTTTCATTGCGGAACCCGAGCGAGCGGGCAAAATCGTTGCCGCTGCCGGCGGGCACCACCAGGACGGGAATTCGGTGGGCGTGAAGTTCAGGGAGATAACGATGGATGGTCCCGTCGCCTCCGAAGATCAGAACTGCGTCGCTTTTGGGGATGTCGCTTGCGGTGCCTGGAGACAGATCGACATCTTTTGTATGAAACGGATCGGCGGCGCGGGGAGACGCAGTTGGACCGAAAAGCATCAGAGTTTTCATTTTTGCCAACGTCGTCTCAGTGAAGATTTCAAATTTGAAATTCAAAATTTGAAATTTAAAATCTTTTTCTTACCTTCCGCTCGACCCAAATCCCCCGCCCTTGCGGCTGGAATCCCCGAGGTCTTCCACGACCCGCACCTCGTCCGTAAGGACGGGATACGGAATGAGATTTGCGATTTTGTCTCCAGCTTTGATCTCGACCGGGCTGTCGCTCAGGTTTTCCATGAGCACGCGGGCAGCGCGCCCATCGGGCGGCCTTCGGCGGAGAGGCATTCCACGGCGATGGCCGTGGAGACGATGGCGTGTCCGCGGGCGGGAAGGGTCACGGTGACGGCGGAGAAAACGTCATACCCGAGATCTTCGCCGGGATGGGCGACCGTGGGCGCTTTCGCTCCGGGTTCGAGCAGCTTTACTTTGAGCATCTTGGTTTGCCTTTGATTTATTTCTTTCGGCGAGCTTTTCTTCCTTCGATCTCGATCTCATTCCTGAGAACCATGCCGATGGCTTCCGTGTAAGCGAGATGCTCCTGTTCGAGGATGCGCGCCGCGAGCGTGTGATCGTCATCGCCTTCGAGAACCGGCACGGTCTTTTGCAGGATGATGGGGCCGTGGTCGAGGTGCTCATCCACAAAATGGACGGTGCAGCCGGAAACCTTGACGCCGTATTCCAACGCCTGCTTTTGCGATTCCAGACCGGGGAACGAGGGCAGGAGCGAGGGATGAATGTTGAGAATCCTGTTGGGAAAGCTGCGCACGAAGACCGGCGAGAGCAGGCGCATGTATCCGGCGAGGCAGACCAGATCGACACGGGCCGCCCTGAGTTCCTTCACCACGGCGGCATCGTGCTCTTCGCGGGGGCGTCCTTTGGAAAGAATCAGCCGCGCGGGCAGACCGCGCCGCCTGGCGGATTCCAGGCCGGCGGCATCGGCGCGGTTGGCAATGACGATTCCGATTTCCGCATCGAGGCGGCCCGCCTGAATGGAGTCGGCAATGGCCTCGAAGTTCGAGCCTCGTCCGGAAAGCAGGATGCCGAGTTTTTTCGGTGGAGTCATGGATTTAGTAATTGAGTAATTTGGTAATTTCACCCCATCGTCGGTACTCCAATCAGGAGTAGCTTACGTGGCGGTCGCCTTTGACGATGCGCCCGATGAGGTAGCTTTTCTCGCCGGCGGCCTCGATCATGCTCTCGACCTTCTGAAATTTTTCCGCGGCGACGACCAGCACCATGCCGATACCCATGTTGAAAGTGCGCATCATGTCGTCCTGAGGCACGTTGCCGATGGCCTGCATGTGGCTGAAGACCGGCAGAATGGGCCAGGTGCCCATCTCGACCACGGCAGCCCGGCCTTTGGGCAGAACGCGGGGAAGATTGTCGGTGATGCCTCCGCCGGTGATGTGGGCCATGGCGCGAATCAGGCCGGCATGGATCAGCTTGCGCAGCACAGGCCAGTAGCTCTTGTGGGTCTTCAGCAGTTCGGCGCCCGCCTTGCCTTTGATTTCATTCACGAAGGTGTCGGGCGTATATCCGGCCACGTCGAAAAACAGTTTGCGGGCGAGCGAGTATCCATTGGTATGAAGGCCGTTGGAAGGCAGGCCCAGGAGCACGTCGCCCACTTTCACCTCTTTGCCGGTAATGATTTTGCTCTTGTCGACAATGCCGACGATGAAACCGGCCAGATCGTATTCGCCTTCAGGATAAAACCCGGGCATTTCGGCGGTCTCGCCGCCGATCAGAGCGCAGCCGTTGTGGCGGCAGGCTTCGGCGATGCCTTCCACGACCTTTTCGGTAACATCGGGATCGAGCACGCCGGTGGCGAGGTAGTCCATGAAGAACAGAGGCGTCGCGCCCTGCACGGCAATGTCGTTGACGCAGTGGTTGACCAGATCGGCGCCCACAGTGTGGTGGGTCTTCGTCATGAAGGCCACCTTGAGCTTGGTGCCCACGCCATCGACGCTCGAGACCAGCACCGGCTGGCGGAAAAGCTTTTTGTCGATGGCGAACAGGCCGCCGAATCCGCCGATGTCCCCCACGACGCCTTTGGTAAACGTGCGGTTGGCAAGATACTTGATGCGCTGCTTGGCGCGGTCGGCGCGGTCGATGTCAACGCCGCTGTCAGCGTAGGTGATGGAGGTGTTTTTCAAGGGCTGAGAGGTCCGTTTCTGTGAAAGTAGATTTTAGCATCGAGTGAATTGGGACGACCAAAAACCTTGCCACTGATTAATACTGATAGAAGCTCTGATTGACACTGATCAAGATCAAAAACTTACCGCGGATTTTGCGCGGATGAGCGCGGATCAACTCGATTGCGATTTGCAGCTTACGGCTTGCTTTTCGCCGTACCCATATCTTTACCCACCGAATCAAGAACACCGTTAATGAACTGCACCGATTCCGGCGAGGAGAGTTTGCGGGCGATTTCCAGAGCTTCGTTGATGATCACGGCCCGGGGCGTACCGGGATAGGCGATGAATTCCGCCACGCTGGCGCGCAGCAGGTTGCGGTCAACGGTGGCCATGCGCTCCATGCGCCAGTGCTGGGCATGGCTTTTGATGATTTCATCGATTTCTTCGTTGCGCTCGACGGCCACCTGAAAGATATCGTTGGCGAATCCGCGCGTGGCGTCATCGACTTCGGCGCGCTCGGCCCAGAAGGTCTTGCGAACATGGTCGGGCGTTTGCTTGCCCATGTCCCACTGAAAGAGCATCTGGAGACAGAGTTCGCGTGATTTGCGGCGTGTTCCCATGTTTATCCGGCCCTGCTTCCGGTCTTCGCTTTTTTCTTAACGGGCTTTGCCGCCGGCCTGGCCGTTGCGGCGGAATCCGACGTCTTGCGCTTCAGGCTGACCATCTCGACCGCTGAAACGGCGGCTTCATGGCCTTTGTTGCCGGCTTTCAATCCGGCGCGGTCGAGGGCCTGCTCCAGGGTCTCGCAGGTCAGAACGCCGTAGGTATGCGGCACACCCGTTTCCTGCGCGGACTGCCCGATGCCCCGCGTAACTTCCGTGGCGATATGCTCGTAATGATCGGTCTCGCCGCGAATCAAACAGCCGAGAGTCACGATCGCGTCGTACTTGCGGGTGAGCGCCAGGGTACGCGCCTGCGACGGAATTTCAAACGCGCCCGGCACGCGGACGATCGTAAGATCCTGCTGCCGGCAGCCGGAGCGTCGCAGAGCATCGACCGCGCCCTGCAGCAGCCGTTCGGTGATGAAGGAGTTCCAGCGGCTTACCACAATCGCAAAGCGCATGCCGGAAGCGCCAAGGTCGCCTTCGACCCCGCTGGTGCGAGGCACATTCTGCTGCCAGAAGACAAAGCGCATCGCGCGGGCCGGCTCAGCCACAAGGATGCGCGAGTCCCAGCCGGTCTCGGAAATGTCGGCGACGATCTTCGCCTTGTGTTTTTTCAGCAGCTCGCGGACGGTATCGAGATCGGTGACTTCCACCCACATGTCGGCGGGAATTGAATGCCGTCCCTGAATGAATTCAAGCTGACCGGTGATTTCAAACGGCAGGCCGCGTCCGTCCGGGGTGGTCCATTCTTTTCCCGATGCCATTCCCAGCGCCGCGAAGAGCGACACCAGCGCCTGATATTCCTTTGCTCCGCGGACCTGTCGGGTTATGGTGACTTGTCTGATCACTCCGTGTCTTCCTTCTGCTTCCAGCGATGTCCGCAGGCTTCGCATTTCAAATCGTCAAACCCGGGCGTGGGAGTGACGTCCTCGACGGTCGAAACATCCAGCGATTCACAGTTCGGGCACTGCGGCTGGGTATACTCCAGGCCCGACTCTTCATCGACGAGCCTGGGCGGGATCGCTTCTTCGAGAAGGTTGCGGGCGGCGACTTCATCTTCGGGAGCGACCTGGAGTTTCACGCCGCCGGGCACCACGGAACTGAACACGCGGGAGACGTTGTCGTCCGCCAGAACGCAGGCGATTCCGGCGGAGTCGAACTGCGCCCTGACCAGCAGGGCCTCAGGCAGGCTCCCATACGTTCGCAATGTTATGAGCTCTTTCGTCACACTCTGGATTATACGCGGCATTACACGCGGCGTTGAAAACCATGGTGCGGTGAAACTAGAATTTAGTCGGGACCGGGTTGCTCGCATCCGCGTAGTCGTAGAAGCCTTTACCGCTTTTGCGTCCGTACCAGCCGGCCATCACCATGCGTTTCAGAAGAGCGGGCGAGGCGAAGCGCCGCTCCTTGAATTCCTCGAACATGACCTGACTGATGTAGTAGGTGGTGTCGAGGCCGACGAAATCGAGCAGGGTGAAGGGACCCATGGGATATCCGCAGCCCAGCTTCATGGAGTTGTCGATATCGGGAATCGAGCCCACGCCTTCTTCATAGGCGCGGATGGCATCCAGCAGATACGGCACCAGCAGGCGGTTCACGATGAAGCCGGTCTTGTCGCTGGTGCGCACCGGCGTCTTGCCCAAGCTTTTGCCAAATTCGAAAGTGGCCTCGAAGGCCGCTTCGCTGGTGGCGATGGTGCGCACCACCTCGACCAGCTTCATCAGCGGCACCGGATTGAAAAAATGCAGGCCGACGAACTTATCGGGACGCTGGGTGGCGGCGGCCACTTCGGTGATGGAGATGGAGGAGGTGTTGCTGGAAAAAATGGCGTCTTTCCTGACGATGCCGTCGAGGGCCGAGAACATTTTCTTTTTCTCTTCCACGTTCTCGATGATGGCTTCGATGATGATGTCGCAATCGGCCAGAGCGGCGCGGTCGGTTGCGCCCTTCAGGCGCGCGCGCACGGTTTCCGCCGGCTCCTTCAGATTGCCTTTCTCGGCGAACTTAGCCAGCGACTTGTCGATGCCGGCAAAACCCTTATCGAGAAACTTCTGTTCCTGTTCCAGCACCACGACTTCATAACCCGCGGTGGCAGACACCTGTGCGATACCCGAGCCCATCAGGCCGCAGCCGAGGACCCCTACTTTTTTAATGGCCATTGTTTCTCCTGAATAATGTCGAATCAATTTTTCTTTCCGGGCCACCATCCGCCGGGCTTCGTCTTCGAAACATCCGCTCTGGCGGTCTTCCACAGGGCCAGTCCCGCAATGGGCGAGAAAATCGCGCCCAACACCATAAACCACCTGGCCGCACCGACAAAGACGTCTTCAAGACTTCCGGCGCCGACGACGGGCTCATGGCCGAGGAGGATCTGAGGCGCGTACATCCAAAGCGCAATCGTCACCAGCGCGCTGAGACAGAATCCGGCGGCGATACTCAGCAGAATCAGGCCCAGCGTCAAATCTGCCCCGATCTTCACCGCTGCAGGTTCTCCACGATCATGGCGATTCCCTGTCCGCCGCCGATGCAGGCGGTAGCCAGTCCGTATTGCGCTTTGCGGCGGCGAAGCTCGTGCAGCAGCGTGATGACCAGGCGCGTTCCGGTTGCGCCCAGGGGATGGCCCAGGGCGATGGCCCCGCCATTTACGTTGACCCTGCCGCGATCGAGGCCCAGTTCCTTTTCCACCGCCAGATACTGCCCGGCAAAGGCTTCGTTCACCTCGATCAGGTCGATCTCTTCCAGCTTCAGCCCGGCCTTTTTGAGGGCCAGACGCGTCGAAGGCACTGGACCGCTGCCCATGATCTTCGGATCGACGCCGGCGATGCCCCAGCTTACGATGCGGCCCATGGGCTTTCTGCCCTGCTTTTCAGCCTGGGCGAGGGTCATCATGACCACCGCCGCGCCGCCATCGACGATGCCGCTGGCGTTTCCGGCGGTGACGGTTCCGTTTTTACCAAAAGCAGGCTTCAGTTTGGCAAGCGTTTCCATCGTGGTATCGGGACGCAGGTGATCGTCTTTGTCGAACATCTCGCCGGTGGGCTCGCCTTTTTTGTTGCGAAGGGCGACCGGGGCGATCTCTTCCTGAAGGCGACAAGCCTGCTGCGCCGCGCCCGCCTTCTGCTGCGATTGCATGGCAAATTCGTCCATGTGTTCGCGGGTGATGCCCTGCTGCTCGGCGTACAGCTCGGCGGTATTCGCCATGTACAGGCCGCAATACGTATCGAGCAGGGCGACCATGAGCGAGTCTTCCATTTTGCCTTCGCCCAGGCCTAAGCCCCAGCGCGCGCCGCGAATGACGTGCGGCGCCTGCGACATGGACTCCATGCCTCCGGCAAGCACGGTGTTGGCTTCGCCCAACTGGATCATCTGGGCCGCGTTCACCAGGGACTGCATTCCCGAACCGCACAGCCGATTCACCGTCAGGGCCGGGGCCTCAATGGGAAGTCCGGCCTTGAGCGCGACGTGACGCGCGCCGTAAAGGGCGTCGCCGGAGGTCTGCTGGGCGTTGCCGAAAACGGCGTGGTCGAATTCCTTCGGATCGATTCCCGAGCGGCGGATGGCTTCCTGGGCGGCAAAGGCCGCGAGGTCCATGGCGGTAAAGTCGCGCAGTTTGCCGCAATAGCGGCCCATGGGCGTGCGCGCGCCACTTACGATTGCGATCTCTGTAGCCTGACTCATGTGATCAACCTGTATGAAGAGATTAGGAACTGAAGGGCAAACATATGAGTTTATCACTTCTGTTCAATTGAGGGACCGGACCTGCAAGGGGACGGGTATTTGGTAGTTGGTATTTGGAACTTGAGGTGATTCATTCTCGCCATCCCGCAAAAAAAAGCCGCCCCGGAAGGGCGGCTTCTAATCGAGGGTTCGTAATAGTCTGAATGGGCCAGTCGTCCGCCGCAACAGCCTAGAAGTGGAAGTTAAAGCCGAACGTAATGAGGTTCTCGGTCAGGCCGGCTGTGTGCGTGAAGATGTTTGTGGGAAACGCAATCGGCGGAGTGAACGCCGTGAGATTGGTGCTGGTAAAGATCGTATCGCCAAAATCCGCATGAAGGAGCTCGCCCTTCAGGGACCAGTGTTTGCTGGTCTTGGCTTCGACACCGCCGCCGGCCACCCAGCCCATGACGTTATGGGTGGAGCTTCCCGACTCGTGCGCTGTCGCAAAGGTGTCGGTGAAGACCGCTTCGTAGTCACGATCGGTGGTCGCGAGACCGCCGGTGCCGTAGATCAGCCAGGGACCGTGAGTGACTCCAAAGCGACCGCGTATGGTCGACATCCAGGTAGTACTGATCGACTGCCTGATGGTGAATGCCGTGGGCGCGCAGCACGGATAAGTATTGGTTCCGGAAGCAGAATCGTTCAGATGCACGGAACTGATACTCGTCTCAACCCCGTAGAGCCATATGCCGGATTCAAAGTTGTAGCCGGCCTGTACTCCGCCGATAAAACGCGTCGGCTTCAGAGTATGCTCCGCAGCCAGGGAGATTGCTCCCACGCTGCTGCCCGCGAAATATCCGGTGGGGCTGAATATCGGCACAGTATGCACCTGGGAACTGCCCCAGGAAGCGCCCACGTTCGCGCCAACATAGAAGCCCTTAAAGTCTGCAGCGTTTGCGGATGTGCCTGCAACCAGCGCCAGGGCGATGACAAGGCTCCACATAGAAAATCTGTTCATTTTCACCTCGAAAAGTTTTTATTTCGTTTAATGGGGGTTATACATCTTATAACGCAAATTATGTCCAGGAATCTGATTACCTTCGTAATTTTTGTACCAAGATGTTCAACTTTCGTTAAATCTCATGAAAGCAAAGAGAATAACGGGGTCTGTCGGCCCGCCGAGTGGGCATGATTCTACAAAAAGCGAATCAATGTGACGGAGACATTAGTCGTTTCTCATTAAGAATTTTGGGCCGGACCTGATTGCGCTACCAAAAAACACAAAGCCGCCCAATTGGGCGGCTTTGCGTTCCCGCAGGTTTAGCCAAGTGCTTTTATTTGAAGAATTGATCGGCTTTTGCCAGGCGCTTGTTGACCTCGTCCCAGTTGACCACGTTCCACCAGGCCTTCAGGTAATCGGGACGGCGGTTCTGGTATTTGAGGTAGTAGGCGTGCTCCCAGACGTCATTGCCCAGGACCGGAAAATCGCCGGCGGTCATGGGATTGTCCTGGTTGGGGGTGGAGACGATTTTGAATTCGCCCGATTTCGTGCGCACCAGCCAGGCCCAACCGCTGCCAAACTGATTGACGCCGGCGGCCTCGAACTTTTCTTTGAAAGCGTCGAAGTTGCCGAATGTCTTGTTAATGGCGTCGGCGACAGCGCCGGACGGATTGCCGCCCTTGCCGCCCATGATCTCCCAGAACATGGTGTGGTTGACGTGTCCGCCGCCGTTGTTGCGGACCACGCCACGAACGTCTTCGGGCACCGTGCTCAGATTGCGCACCAGATCTTCCGCGCTCTTTTTCCCCAGGTCGGGATATTTTTCGACCGCTCCATTCAGCTTGGTCACATAAGCGGCATGGTGCTTGTCGTGATGCAGATGCATGGTTTGCTCGTCGATGTGCGGCTCCAGAGCGTTGTACGCATAAGGAAGGGGGGGGACTTCGTAGGCCATTTCGGTTACCTTTCTTCATCCGTTTTTGGAATATTGTGTGTAACTGGAAATTTTACCGCTGAACGGCGAAGATCGGGAAATCGGGACATTGGGATCGGGATATCGGGATATCGGGACATCGGGTCATCGGGTCATCGGAAATTAAAAACATTCGCGGGATACCATGATGACCGGATCACCAGATCACCAGATCACCCGATTTCCCGATTTTCCGATGTCCAGATGTCCAGATGTCCAGATTTCCCGATTCCCCCTAAAACTCCGCGAAGGCCAGCTCCAGCAGGGTCTTCTGCTCCATGTCGTGGGCCGTGTGGGAACCGGTCGAGGGGCTGGATGACGCCGACCTCTTGACCGAGCGGTAACGCCGGCCCTGCGTCAGCCTCGCGATAAACGGATCGAGGAAGCTGAGAGCGCCCATATTGGCGGGCTCTTCCTGCACCCAGAGAAACTCGCGGGCCTTGCCATGAAGCGCAATCACCGCTTCCAACTCGGCCTCGGGGACGGGATAGAGCTGATCGAGAAAGACGATGGCTGTGGTGGTGTCATTGCGACGTTTACGTTCGCGCCGAAGCTCGTGGCCGATCTTGCCGCTGCAGAGAATCACGCGCTCTCCGCTCGGAACTTCCCTGTCCTGCACCACGGTTTGGAAACTGCCCGCGCTCAGATCGCCAACCGGGCCGGCGGCGTCGGGATGACGCAGCATGCCCTTGGGCGTAAAGACGATCAGTGGCTTGCGCCAGCGGCGCAACGCCTGACGCCGCAGCAGATGAAAATACTGGGCGGCGGTGGAAGGCTGACAGACCTGGATATTCTCTTTGGCCGCGGCCTGGAGGTAGCGCTCGATGCGTCCGCTGGAGTGTTCCGGGCCCTGGCCCTCGTATCCGTGGGGCAGCAGCATGACCAGCCCGGAGAGCAGACCCCACTTGTCTTCCCCGGAGACGAGGAACTGGTCGATGATGACCTGCGCGCCATTGGCGAAATCGCCGAACTGCGCCTCCCACAGCACCAGGGCGTCGGGATAATCGCGGCTGAAGCCGTATTCGAAGCCGAGTACAGCGGCTTCGGAAAGAATGGAGTTCCAGGCTTCAAACCATGCCTGGCCGGGCGCGAGGTTCGACAGAGGAATGTATTCGCTCTCGTTCTCGATATCGATCAGCACGGAGTGGCGATGGTTGAAGGTGCCGCGCCGGCTGTCCTGCCCGGCGATACGGACCGGAATTCCTTCGACCAGCAACGATCCAAAGGCCAGAGCTTCGGCCATGCCATAGTCGAGCGGCAATATTCCCGCGCCCATTTTCTCCCGCTGCTCCAGCAGTTTTTTGGTCTTGGGATGAATGGTGAAGTCAGACGGATAAGAAACCAGCCGTCCCGCAATCTGCCGCAGCTTGTCATCGGGCACCGCGGTGGGCACTTCGAACTCGGGTTTATAACGCCCGCCGACATACTGGTCCCAATAGTGCGGCAGCTTGCGCAGCACCGGAGACTTTTGCATCTTTCCGGCCTTGTCGTAGCCTTCATCGATGGCCGCGCGAAATTTCGCCGCTGTTGCCCTGGTGTCGATGTTGTTCTTCCCCGCGTAGATTTCATAGAGCGGCGGGTGAGCATTGATTTTCTTATAGAGCAGCGGCTGAGTAATGGTCGGGTCATCGACCTCGCTGTGGCCGTGCCGGCGGTAGCCGACCAGGTCGATCACCACGTCACTGCCGAACTGATAACGGTATTCCACCGCCATGCGCGCCACGCGCAGCACGGCTTCCGGATCTTCTGAATTCACATGAAAGACCGGAATGGGAGAACGTTTGGCCAGATCGGAGGCGAAGCGCGAGGTGTGCGCCTCGGACGGGTTGGTGGTGAATCCGATCAGGTTGTTCACAACAATGTGAATGCATCCGCCGACGTTGAAGCCCCGGACCCCGGCGAAATCGAGCACCTCGGCGAGGATGCCCTGCCCGGCGAAGGCGGCGTCGCCGTGCATGATGACGGGGAGCACGGCCTTCTCGCCGCCGGCTCCGATGTGAATCTGCTTGGCGCGGGTGCGGCCGAGAACAACGGGGTCCACGGCCTCAAGATGACTGGGGTTAGAGACCAGATGCATGCGCACCGCTTTGCCCGAGCGCGTGCGGTATTCGCCGGTTGCGCCCTGGTGGTACTTCACATCGCCGCCGCCGAGAAAGCTGCGCGAGTCTACATCTTCGAAGCCCGCAAAAATATCTTCCGGGGGAATGCCGACCACCAGTGACATGACGGCGAGGCGTCCGCGATGACTCATGCCCATCACGCCCATGTTCGCGCCGAGGTCCGCGCCGGTTTCGAGAACGGTATCCAGCAGCGGAACCAGCGAGGTGGTGCCTTCGCCGGAATAACGCTTGGTACCCAGATAACGCGTCTGCAAAATCTGTTCGAAGAGATCGGCCTGGAGCAGGCGTTCCGCGAGCCAGCCGCGGTCCACCGTCTGCGGAGCGGGGGTTTCCATGCGCTCCTGTACCCACTCGCGGCGATCGCGCTGATCGATGTGCACGAACTCGGCGCCGATGGTGCCGCAGTAGAGCCGGCGGGCTTCGTCCGCAAAGTCGCCCGACATGCGCAGCTCGGGATATCCGCCGGCAATGGCGCCTCCAAAAGGATTGAGCTGTGCTTCAAAATAGCCCCAGCGCCTGAAAAGCTCGAAAACACGCTCGCGCTCCAGAGTCTGCTGAGTGGCTGACAATTCCATGCTTTGAGTGCTCATTGATGATGATTCCCGTGAAAAATCCTTCAACTTGAGGATAACACCTGCGGCGAGATGAATTGAATTTTGGTCCTCAATCTTAAGTTTAGTCCAGGACCTTTGCACCACGGAGACACTGAGCCACGGAAAAAAACAAAATGGATTTTAATTCGGACCGCTGGATGCTTTCTCCGCGCCTCAGTGCCTCCGTGGTGCAAAGGCCTTGTCTTTAAATACGGCTTTTTGTAAGGAAATCACTGACCACCGCGGCTGCATCTTTTTTTTCTCCGTCCACGGCGTAGTTCATGCGGCGCATGTCTTCGGCTGTGATTTTTCCGCTGAGCTGCCTCAGCGCAACGGCAACGGCAGGATGTTTCGCGAGTGTCTCGCGGCGAACGATGGGCAGGGCGTCGTAGGGCGGGAAGTAGTGAAGGTCATCTTCCAGCACTACCAGGTCGAGGGCGGCGATGAGCCCGTCGGTATTGGAACCGGCGACGAGATCGACCTGGTTGTTTTGCAGCGCGCGATAGAGCAGGCCCAGGTCCATGACGCGGGGCGTCTCGGCGAACCGGAGATTGTATTTGGCGACCAGGCCTTTGTAGCCGTCGGGACGTTCAAGAAATTCGTAGCCCACGCCCAGCCGCAGTTGAGGGGAGATCGCCGCCGCGTCGGACAGGGTTTTCAGGCGGAGCCGGCGCGCGTCCCCGCCGCGCATGACCATGGCAAAGGTGTTGTCGAAGCCGAGTGAAGGCAGCACTTCCAGACCGAATTGGCGCGAGTAA
>WNFD01005019.1_pt1 | contig 13262 bp, 9 predicted proteins | sample 5400491 | NCBI WGS metagenome assembly WNFD01 (sample SAMN13153343, study PRJNA577476) | soil metagenome | isolation source: 120 cm saprolite under Douglas fir tree site 2 hole 2 replicate 2 | place: USA:California | collected 2015-04-18 | reverse complement strand
GGGGCGAATTCATCCGTCAGGCCAACCTCAAGGGCAAGGACTACCGAGTGGACTGGGTCTATCTCAAGCTCAACGATCCGGAGCGCGAGACCATTCTCTGCAAGGACCCATTCCAGAGCCACGACGAGCGCGTCGAGCGACTGATCCGCTCGTTCTAGACGACACCGCTCGCGCGGTTCCAGGCGAGTGGCGCAGGACCGACCAATCGATGCCCCTCACGCCGCTTCCTCCCGACGTCATGGACGCCATCGTCGCCGGCCAGCACGGCGACGCCTTCGCGGTGCTGGGTCCCCACCCCGGACGCGACGGCACGGTCCGCGTGCGGGCCTTCCTGCCCGCGGCCCGCGCGGCCGCGGTGCTCCTACCGGACGGCTCGATCACCCCGCTGCGCTCGGTCCATCCGGGCGGCCTCTGGGAGGGCGAGCTGCCGGGCCGGCCGCGGGCCCCGGCCTACCGCCTCCGTCTCGTGGACGATCAGGGCCGCGTGAGCGAGATCGAGGATCCCTACCGGTTCCCGCCCACCTTGAGCGGCTACGACCTGCACCTGCTCGGCGAGGGCACGCACTTCCGCCTCTTCGAGCGCCTCGGGGCCCACCCGATCCGCCACGAAGACGTAGAAGGCGTGCGCTTCGCGGTGTGGGCGCCCAACGCGCGGCGGGTCAGCGTGGTCGGCGACTGGAACGGCTGGGACGGGCGCACGCAGCCCATGCGCCTGCACCCCGGCAACGGCCTCTGGGAGATCTTCGTGCCGGGCGTACCGCTGGGCGCCCGCTACAAGTACGAGATCCTCGGGCGGGACGGCGGGCTGCTCGCGCTGAAGACGGACCCGGTGGCCTTCGCCTTCGAGGCGGACGAGCCGCGCACCGCCGCCGCGGTCGCCGATCTCAACGGCTTCGCCTGGGGCGACGCGGAGTGGATGGACGAGCGCAAGCGGCGCAACGCGCTCCACCGCCCCATGTCGGTGTACGAGGTACACCTGGGCTCGTGGCGGCGATCCGAGCCCGGCACGCTCCCGAGCTACCGGGAGCTCGCCGAGCAGCTCGCCGACTACGTGAGCGAGATGGGCTTCACCCACGTGGAGCTCCTGCCGATCACCGAGCACCCCTACTACGCCTCCTGGGGCTACCAGACGCTCGGCTACTACGCGCCGACCCGGCGCTACGGTACCCCCGCCGATTTCATGGCGTTCGTGGACACGCTCCACCGCCGCGGCATCGGGGTGATCATGGACTGGGTGCCCGCACACTTCCCCAAGGACGCCCACGGGCTCGCCTTCTTCGACGGCACCCACCTCTACGAGCACGACGACCCGAACCTGCGTGACCACCCCGACTGGGGCACCCGCGTGTTCAACTTCGGGCGCCGGGAGGTCGCCAACTTCCTGATCGCCAACGCGGTGTTCTGGCTCGAGCGCTACCACATCGACGGCCTGCGCGTGGACGCGGTCGCCTCGATGATCTATCGGGACTACTCTCGGAAGGCCGGCGAGTGGGTGCCCAACGAGTACGGCGGCCGCGAGAACCTGGAGGCGCTCGCCTTCCTCAAGAAGCTGAACGAGGTGGTCTACGGCGGCCAGCCCGGGGCCTCCACCATCGCCGAGGAATCGACCGCCTGGCCCCAGGTCTCGCGGCCGGTCCACCTGGGCGGCCTCGGCTTCGGCTTCAAGTGGAACATGGGCTGGATGCACGACATCCTCGAGTTCATGCAGCACGAGCCGGTGCACCGGAAGTACCACCACAACCAGCTCACCTTCGGCCTCCTCTACGCGTGGACGGAGAATTTCGTCCTGCCGCTCTCCCACGACGAGGTGGTCTACGGCAAGCGCTCGCTGGCCCGCAAGATGCCCGGCGACGACTGGCAACGCTTCGCGAACCTGCGCCTGCTCTACGCCTTCATGTGGGCCTATCCGGGGAAGAAGCTCCTCTTCATGGGGGGCGAGTTCGGCCAGTCCGACGAGTGGAGCCACGACCGGGCGCTCGACTGGTCGCTGCTCGACATGGGCCCGTACCACCGCGGCGTCCAGCGGCTGGTGAAGGACCTGAACCACGTCTACCGGGACGAGCCCTCGCTCCACGAAGTGGATTTCGAGCCGGCGGGTTTCCAGTGGATGGACTGCAGCGACTGGGAGCACAGCATCGTGACGTTCTGCCGCTTCTCCCGGAACCAGGAGCGGCTGCTCCTCTGCGCGTGCAACTTCACCCCGCTGGCGCGGCGGGGCTACCGGGTCGGCGTCCCCCGCCCCGGCTTCTATCGCGAGGTCATCAACTCCGACGCCTCCGTCTACGGCGGCGGCGACGTGGGCAACGGCGGCGGCGTGGCGAGCGAGCCGGTCCCGTGGCACGGGCAGCCGCACTCCGTGGTGCTCACCCTGCCGCCGCTCGGCGCCGTCTGGCTGACCCCAGCCTGAGGCGGCTGCGCCCACTCATGGCCGACGCTCCCCGCACCCGCCCGGGCCGGCCGTACCCGCTCGGCGCCACCTGGGACGGCGCCGGCGTCAACTTCGCCCTCTTCAGCGAGCACGCCACCGCGGTGGCGCTCTGTTTGTTCGACGAGCGGGATCCCGGCAAGGAGATCCGGCAGATCCGGCTCGAGCAGCGCACCGACCAGGTCTGGCACGCCTACGTGCCGGGGATCCGCCCCGGCGCGCTCTACGCGTACCGGGTCAACGGCCCCTACGACCCCGTCCAGGGCCACCGCTTCAACCCCGCCAAGGCCCTGCTCGACCCCTACGCGAAGGCGATCGCGGGCACGCTCGAGTGGCACGACGCCTTCTTCGGCTACCGCGTCGGCGATCCCGCGGGAGACGCCACGCCCCACGACCGTGACAGCGGGCCGTACCTGCCCAAGAGCGTGGTGGTGGATGGGACGTTCGACTGGGAAGACGACCGGCCGCCGCTCACCCGCTGGTCGCGCACCGTCATCTACGAGGTCCACGTCAAGGGCTTCACCAAGCTCCATTCCGAGGTGGCGCCCGAGCTGCGCGGCACCTACGCGGGCCTCGCCTGCGACGGGGCGGTGCGGCACCTGACCGAGCTGGGCGTCACCGCGGTCGAGCTGCTGCCCATCCATCACTCGGTCACCGAGAAGTACCAGGCGGACCGGGGCTTCACCAACTACTGGGGCTACAACTCGATCGGCTTCTTCTGCCCCGACTCGCGCTTCTCCTCCTCGGGGCACCGGGGCCAGCAGGTGGATGAGTTCAAGCGCATGGTGAAGCGGCTGCACCGGGCGGGCATCGAGGTGATCCTCGACGTGGTGTACAACCACACCGCGGAGGGTAACCACCTGGGACCGACGCTCTGCTTCCGCGGCATCGACAACGCGGCCTACTATCGCCTGTCCCCGGAAGACCTTCGTTTCTACGTGGACTACACCGGGACCGGCAACACGCTCAACATGCGGCACCCGCGCACGATCCAGCTCATGATGGACAGCCTGCGCTACTGGGTGCTCGACATGCACGTGGACGGCTTCCGCTTCGACCTCGCGGCCGCGCTGGCCCGCGAGCTGCACGACGTGGACCGGCTCTCCGCTTTCTTCGACGTCATCCACCAGGATCCGGTGATCTCGCAGGTCAAGCTCATCGCCGAGCCCTGGGACCTGGGCCAGGGCGGCTACCAGGTGGGCAATTTCCCGGTGGGGTGGACGGAGTGGAACGGGAAGTACCGCGACACCATCCGCCGCTACTGGAAGGGCGACGAGGGCCAGGTGGCGGAGCTCGGCTACCGCCTCACCGGCTCCAGCGATCTCTACGAGATGGGCGGGCGACGGCCCTACGCGAGCGTCAACTTCGTCACCGCCCACGACGGCTTCACCCTCGCCGACCTCGTGTCCTACAACGCCAAGCACAACCTGGCCAACGGCGAGAACAACCGGGACGGCACCGACGACAACAGCTCCTGGAACTGCGGGATCGAGGGCCCCACCGGCGATCCCAAGGTCACCGCGGTCCGCGAGCGACAGATGCGGAACTTCCTCGCCACCCTGTTCCTGTCCCAGGGCATCCCCATGCTGCTGGGCGGCGACGAGATGGGCCGCACCCAGCGGGGCAACAACAACGCCTATTGCCAGGACACCGAGCTGTCGTGGTTCCACTGGCCGCCCAGCGAGACCGGGCGGCGCCTGATCGAGTTCACGCGGCGCCTCATCCGGCTCAAGCACGCCAACCCGGTCTTCCACCGGCGCATGTTCTTCCAGGGCCGCCGCATCCACGGCTCCGCGGTGAAGGACCTCGCCTGGTTCCGCCCCGACGGCCACGAGATGACCGACGAGGAGTGGCAGAACAGCTTCAGCCGCTGCCTGGGGCTGCGGCTGGCCGGCGACGCCATCGAGGAGGTGGACGACCTGGGCGAGCCCATCGTCGGCGATACCTTCTTGATCCTGCTCAACGCCCACCACGAGCCGGTGCCCTTCGTGCTCCCTGCCCACGAGACACGCGTGAGCTGGGATCCGGTGCTCGACACGCGCGACTGGGACGGCGACGCCGAGCGCCCGTCCGTGCGCACCGGCGAGCCGTACATGCTCGAAGGCCGCTCCCTCGCCGTCCTGCGCCTCGGCCGGACCGCCCGCCCCGCGCAAGGAGCCTGACCGATGACCGACTCGCCCGAATTCGATTCCGAGCTGCACCGCACCGTGCTGGCCCAGCTCGATCGCGTCGCGACCCGGCTCGCGCTCGACTCCGACATCCACGAGCGGCTGCGCTTCCCGCGCCGGGCCCTCGTGGTCTCGGTCCCCATCCGGATGGACCGCGGCGACACCGAGGTGTTCATCGGCTACCGGGTGCACCACAACACCGCCCTCGGTCCCACCAAGGGCGGCCTGCGCTACGACCTGGGGGTCAACCTGGGCGAGGTGACCGCGCTCGCGATGCTGATGAGCTGGAAGTGCGCTTTGATGGGTTTACCCTACGGCGGCGCCAAGGGCGGCGTGCGCTGCAACCCGCGCGCGCTCTCCCCACGCGAGCTGGAGCACCTCACCCGCCGCTACACCACCGAGATCATCCACATGATCGGCCCCGATCTCGACATTCCCGCCCCCGACCTCGGCACCGACGAGCAGACCATGGCGTGGATGATGGACACCTACTCGATGACCCAGGGCAAGAGCGTGCCCGGGGTGGTCACCGGCAAGCCGATCATCGTGGGCGGCTCCGCGGGCCGGCGCGAGGCCACCGGCCGCGGCATCGTGTTCGTGCTCTACCAGGCGGCCAAGAGCCTGGGCCAGGAGCTGCGGGGCAAGAAGATCGTCGTGCAGGGCTTCGGCAACGTGGGCAGCGTGGCCGCGCGGCTGCTGTGGAACGACGGGTGCACGATCGCGGGCATCAGCGACGTCAAGGGCGGGGTCTGGAATCCCAACGGCATCGACATCCGCCAGCTCCAGGACTACGTGGCCCAGACCGGCAGCGTGGCGGGCTTCGCGGGCGGCGAGCCGGTCAGCAACGAGGCCATCCTGGAGCAGCCCTGCGACGTCCTGATCCCGGCCGCGGTCGACTCGGTCATCCACGCGCGCAACGCCGACCGCATCAAGGCCCTCATCATTGCGGAGGGCGCCAACGGGCCCACCACCCCCGAGGCCGACGTGATCCTGCGCGACCGCGGGGTGACCGTCATCCCGGACATCCTGTGCAACGCGGGCGGGGTCGTCGTGTCGTACTTCGAATGGGTGCAGGGCCTGCAGTACTACTTCTGGAAGGAGAGCGAGATCATCGCGCGCCTGCAGGAGATCATGGCGCGATCGTTCACGAGCGTCTGGCGGACCGCCCAGAAGAGCGGCGTGGACCTCCGAACCGGCGCGCTGATGGAAGGCATCAGCCGGGTGGCCGACGCCCACGTTTCCCGCGGCCTGTACCCGTAGCCGGAGCCGCCGGGACCGGCGTCGCGTCGAGCGAGGGCCGCCGCAGGGCCCACCAGAGCCCCGCCCCGGCCACCAGCACGCCCGCCACGCTCGCGAGCTGCCCGACCCGGAAGGACCCGATCCAGAAGCTGTCGAGTCGCAGCGCCTCGATGAAGAACCGGCCCACCGAGTAGAGCCCGACGTAGGCGAAGGAGACCGCGCCGGGATGCCGCCCGACCCGCGGACGGATCCAGCGCACGAGCACTACGAAGACCAGCAGGTTCCACAGCGACTCGTAGAGGAACGTGGGGTGGAAGAAGTCGAACTGCCGGAGCTCGGGCGGCCGATGCGGCGGCGAGATGTAGAGCTTCCACGGCAGGTCGGTGGGAGCCCCAAAGGCCTCCTCGTTGAAGAAGTTCCCCCAGCGGCCGATGGCCTGCCCGAGGATCAGGCTGGGCGCGATGACGTCGAGCGCGCGGAGCACCGGCACGCCCCACTTCGACGCGAGCAGCGCGCCGACGAGCGGCCCCACGATGAGGCCTCCGTGCATCGCGAGCCCGCCCTCCCAGACCGCGATGATCTTCCACGGGAACCGGCCGTAGTAGTCCCAGTTGAAGACGACCTCGTACAGGCGCGCGCCGACCAGGCCCGCCACCGTGCCCCACTGGGCGACGCGGATGATGTCGTCGGCGGGCAGCCCCTCCTGGACCGCGCGCCGGTGGGCGAGCCAGAAGCCCACCAGGATCGCGGTGGCCATGAGGATGCCGTACCAGCGGATCTGGAGCGGCCCGAGCTCGAACACGATGGCGCCGGGCGAGGCAAACACGCCCAGCACGATATCACGGGACCGCCCGGCCGGGCGTCAGGGCTGTCGGTAGTCGAGCCCGGCGGCGGCGAACTTGGCCTTGAACGCGGGCCGGGTCAGGAACGCGATGAACGCCCGCGCGGTCTCCGGCGCGGCGCTGCGCGCGGCCAGTCCCGCCGAATAGACGGTGACCTTCTGGAGATCCGGCGGCAGCGGGCCCACCAGCACCACGCCCTTGACCGGCACGATCTCGCTGATCTGGTGCACCACCACCTCGGCCTCGCCGGTCGCGACCTTCTCGGCGGGATAGCCGCCCGGCACGAGCTGGGTCTTGCCCTTCACCGCGGCCGCGATGCCGAGCCGGTCGAGGACGCTCGCGAAGTGGATGCCGCTGGTGGCGCCCTGCGCCGGATCCACGTAGACCAGCGACTTCGCGGAGAGCAGCGTTTGCTTGAACGCCTCCGACGTGGCGATGTCGGGCGTGGGCGCGCCCTCGCGCACGCCGACCCCCATGCCCGTCCGCGCGAGGTCGGCGCGGCTGCCCGGCACCACCGCGCCCTGCTTCGCCACGTCGTCGATGGCCACATCGGTCATGATGACCACGTCCACCGGCTCGCCGCTCGCCAGCTTGCCGCGCGTGACGCCGACCGTACCGAACGAGAGCGTCACGGTGTGACCCGTCTCCTGCCGGAAGGCCTCGGCCAGCTCGGTGACGATGGCCCGCACCGCCCCCGCGCTGAACACCTTCAGCTCGTCGGCACGGGCGGTCCCGGCGCCGAGGCCGATCGCGCTTCCCCACATCGCCAGCATGATCACGCAGAGTCTCATCCCGTGCTCCTTTCAGGAGGTCCCGCCGGGGCCCGGAGGGCGGCGGGCAGGATCGGTAGCGCGGTGACCCTCACGCCGAGCGCCTTCACCGCGTCGGCCACCGCGTTGGCGATGGCGGCGGGCGCGCCGATCGTGCCGCCCTCGCCCATGCCCTTGTAGCCGCCCGGAGTGAGCGGCGACGGCGTCTCCAGATGGCCGATGGTGAAGAACGGCAGCGCGCCGGCCACCGGCAGGGCGTAGTCCATCAGGGTGCCCGTCGCGAGCTGCCCGCTCTCGTCGTAAACGAGGCGCTCGCCCAACGCCTCGCCGATACCTTGGGCCACCGCCCCGTGGATCTGGCCCTCGACGATCATCGGGTTGATCACGGGCCCGCAGTCCTCGACCACCGTGTACTCGCGGACGGTGACGCGGCCGGTCTCGGGATCCACCTCGACACCGGCCACGTGCACCGCGCCCGAGAAGGTCGGCCCCGGCGGATCGAAGGACTGGGTCGCCTCGAGACCCGGCTCCATGCCCGGAGGCAGGCCGCCGGGCGGGGGGGCGCAGGCCAGGCGAGCGATCTCGGCCACCGACACGCCGCGATCGGGCATGCCCCGCACGCTCACCCGCCCGTCGTGCAGCAGCAGGTCCGCGGGGCTCGCCTCGAGCAGCCGGCCCGCGATCGCCAGGAGCTTGCGCCGCACGGTGGCCGCCGCCGCGTCGGCCGCGCCGCTCTGGGCGATGGCGCCGCGGCTCGCGAAGGTGCCGGTGCCGCCCGGGGCGGTGTCCGTGTCGGGCTGGCGGACCGTCACCGTCTCGAGCGGGACGCCGAGCTGATCGGCGACGAGCTGGCCGGTGGTGGTGGCGTGCCCCTGGCCTTGCGAGGGAAACGACACGTAGCAGGTAACCGAGCCGTCGGCGGCCATTTCCACCCGAGCCGCTTCGTGTCCAGGCATGTCCGACATTCCTCGTTGACGGTATGTTTCGGAGCCGATGCCGGTGTATTCCGTGTAACACGCCAGACCAACACCGAAAAGCCGGCCCCGCGCCCGCCCGTCCTCGCGCTCTCGCGTGAGCCGATCGTAGCCGGCCAGGGTGAGCGCCTGCTCGAGCGCCTTCGGGTAGTCGCCGCTATCGTAGACGAAGCCGGTGGCCGAGGTGAAGGGGTAGGCGTCGCGGGGAATGAGGTTGCGGCGGCGGATCTCGGCCGGGTCGAGGCCGAGCCGGTCGGCGAGCAGGTCGAGCGTGCGCTCCATCACGAAGGCGCCCATGGTCATCCCCACCCCGCGGTAGGCGCCGAGCGGCGGCTTGGTGGTGGCGAGCGCGGTGAGGTGGAAAGCGTAGGCCGGCGTGCGATAGGGCCCGGGCAGGATGGAGGCGGTGCCGAGCGGCTCGAGCGCGGCGGTGAGCGGGTAGATGTGATACGCCCCCGCGTCCGACCACAGACGCGCGCGCAGGGCCAGCAGCACGCCGGCCTTGTCGGCGGCCGCCTCGATCTCCACGCGCGCCTCCCGGGCGTGGGCCGCGGCGGCCAGGTTCTCGCGTCGGGTCTCGATCCACTTCACCGGACGCCCGGTGCGGCGGGCCAGCGCGGCCACCGCCAGGTCCTCGGGCATCACGTGCATCTTCTGCCCGAAGCCGCCGCCGGTATCGGACACGATCACCCGCACGCGCGCCTCCGGCAGGCCGAAGGCGCGGGCGACCCCGGTCCGGAAGACGTGCGGCACCTGGCTGCCCGTCCAGAGCGTGAGCGCGTCGCCCTCCCAGCGCGCGATCACGCCGCGGCCCTCGAGCGGCGCGGCCGAGCAGCGCGCGTGGGTGAACGTCTCGCGGATCACGACGGCGGCGGCCGCGAAGGCCCCGTCCACGTCGCCCTGGCTGCCCCGGCGCTCGAAGAGGACGTTGGAGCCGTGCTCGGGGTGGAGCCGGGGCGCGCGGGGATCGAGCGCGGTGTCCACGTCGGGCACCGCGGGGAGCGGATCGTACTCCACTTCGACCAAGGCACAGCCGTCCGCGGCCACGTAGGGCGTGGAGCCGGCCACCACCGCCACCGCCTCGCCGACGAAGCGCACGCGGGCGGGGGGCAGCGCGGGCCAGGCGGTCGAGGCGAAGCCGGGCGCGTCGAGGCGCGGGGCGAGCGGGGCGACCACGCCGTCGAGGTCACGGCCCGTCAGCACCAGCTCCACACCGGCCGAGGAGCGCGCGGCCGTCGTGTCCACGGAGCGCAGCTCGGCGTGGGCGTGTGGGCTCCGCACGAAGGCGGCGTGGAGCAGCCCGGGCAGCGTGATGTCGTCGAGGAAGCGGCCTCGCCCCGCCAGCAGGCGGGGATCTTCCACCCGCTTGACGTGCGCGCCCAGATAGCGCGGCGGAGGCGAGGACAGGAGCTAGCCCCTCACCCTCCCCTCTCCCCAGAGGGGAGAGGGTGATCCGATAGGTTCACGGCCTCGCCACGCGGGGCAGCACCTCGTTCGCCAGCAGCTCGAGCTGCTCGATCCCCCAGCTGAGCGGGTTGAGCACGATGTACTCGCAGCCGCCGAGGTTGGCGACCTTGGCCCGGATCTTCTCGGCCAGCTCCTCGGCTTCTCCCAGAAGATAAAACTCCCGCCAATAGGGAAGATCCATGCCCGAGTAGGTCTTGAAGTGCGGGATGGCGGTCTCCGGCTTCTCCCCCTTCTTCAGCACCCACACGAAGTTCGAGTAGACCTTGTTCATGTCGCCGGGCTTGCGGCCGAACTCGCCCATGAAGCGCTGGATCTTCTCCCAGTCGCCCTTGACCATGTCGGCGGTCGCGGAGGAGTGCGGGACCCAGGTCTTCGCGTACTTGGCGATGCGGCGCAGCACCGGGTCGATATTGGTGACGGTCTGGCCGTAGACCTTCTCGAAGGGCTGGCTGCCGCCGCCGATCCAGATGGGTGGATGTGGCTTCTGCGCGGGCTTGGGGTCGATGGTGAGGTCGCGGAACTTGTAGTACTTGCCCTCGTAGGTGACGTGGTCCCCGGCCCAGAGCGCGGTCACCGCCTCCAGCATCTCGTCCATCCGCCGCCCGCGCTCCTTGTGCGGCACACCCATGAGTGCGAACTCCTCCTCGTGCCAGCCGACACCGACGCCCAGGATGCTGCGCCCGCCCGAGAGCAGGTCGAGCGTGGCCCACTCCTTGGCGAAGTAGGCCGGGTTGCGGAGCGGCAGGACCAGCACCATGGTGCCGAGCTTGATGGTGCGGGTGACGCCGGCCAGCGCCGAGAGCAGAGCCACCGGCTCGAGCCAGGCGCAGGCGTAAGCGGGCGGGGTCAGCAGGAGATGGTCGATGGACACCGCGCAGTCGAAGCCCAGATCCTCCGCCCGCCGCAGGTAGGCGCCCATTTCGGCGAGCGACGCGGTCTTGGGGCCGAGCGCGAAGCTCGGGATGCGCAGGCCGAACTTCATGCCGCCGGCGCCGATGCTACCGGCTGCGCGCGACCCACCGGAGCGACTCTTCTCTGAGCGAGTCGCCGCGACCTTCTTCGGTTTGCGGTTTGGCCTCTTCGCCCCTCTGGGGCTCATCGGAGTCCGTCCTCCTTCTTGGCTTCGGCGATGGTGAGACCGCCGACGCGGGGGTGCGGCCGCCCGCCGTCCGTGACCACCAGGGCCACCAGGATCTCGTTGGCGCGGGGCGCGTCGTTGACCCGCACCTCCATCGCGTCGAAGTGGGTGCGCACGAAGGCTGCGTCCTTGTAATGGAGCGGGACGTCGATGGTGGTCCCGGGCGCGCCCAGCTTCTTGGCGGACGGGATGATCGCCTTCCCGCCGTGCACGAGGGCGCGGAACGGGGTGCCGAGCGTGGGATGCAGGATGGCCGCCGCGTGCTCGTACTCGCCGTCCGTTCCCACGATGGCCGCCTTGCCGTAGGAGTGCACCGGCCCGCCCAGCGCCATCACCGCGCGGCGGCCGAGCAGGTCGCCCAGCTCCTCGCCGGTCTTGATCAGCTCCTGCAGATCCTCGACGAAACGGCCCGCGAAGGGGTTGGCGATCACCGCGACCGCCGCGACCTTCTTCACCGGCTTCTCCACGCGCCGGCCGCCGTCCTCCTGGATCTCCTCCACCACCGTGAGCAGCTTGCGGATCTTCATCAGTGGCCTCCCGCGGCGGGGCCCTGGCCCTTCACCACCTCCGCCGCGCGCGTGGCGGGCGGGGTGTTGCGGCTCCGCCCGATCTTGATCTGCCCGTCGATGAGAATCATGGAGACCCCGAAGAGATCGCCGACCCGGAGCGCCTCGAGGGCGGTCCGGCCCTGCGAGCCGATCGGCGCGTCCACGATGCAGAAGTCGGCCTCCCGCCCCGGGGCGATCACCCCCACCGGCAGCTTGTAGACCCGGGCGGTGTTGCCGGTGGCCATGCACACCGCCTCCTCGGGGGCGAGTCCGCCGAGCGAGACCAGGTGGGCGAGCACCCGCAGGATGCCGAGCGGCACCACCCCGGTGCCGGAGGGGGCGTCGAGGCCGATGATGATCCGATGGGTCGCCTTCGCCTCCTGGGCGCGGCGCAGGGCGTGGAGCGCCGTCTTGCCGTTGCCGCAGTGGACGATCTCGAGCGCCATCTGGGTGGCCACCAGTGCGTCGATCTCGCGCTCGCTCATCGACGTCGTCCCTCCGTTGATGTGGCCGACCACGTCGGGGTCGGCCTCCAGCACAACCTCGCCCGAGATGGTATTGGAGCCCGCGATCGACGGGCCGCCGGTGTGGATGGTCACGGTCATGCCGTGCTTCTTGGCCCACCGGACCATCGGCGCCGCGTCCTTGCCGGTCTTGACCGAGCCGAGCCCGATCTCGCCCACCAGCTTGACACCGGCCTTCGCCATCTCCACGAAGTCGTCCTCCACCATGCCGAGCTCCAGGATCGGAGCGCCCGCGTGCATCTTCACCCCGGCCGGCCGCGCGTTAGCATAGGCCTTGGCGGCCACGATGGCGAGCGCCTTGAGCCCCACGATGTCCTTGGGCCGCCCGGGCAGGTGCACCTCGCCGGCCGAGATCATGGTGGTGATGCCGCCGTTGAGACCGGAGTCGATGAAGTCGATGGTCCGCTGCCGCGGGGTGAAGTCGCCGAAGACCGGATGGCAGTGCGAATCGATGAGGCCCGGGACCACCGTGCTGCCCCGGGCGTCGATGACGGTGTCGGCATCGTCGTCGAGGCCCCGGCCGACCGCCACGATCTTGCCGTCCGCGGTCACGATCGAGTCGCCGTCGAGCAGGGGCTTCGCGATATCCCCCGACACGATCTGCCCGATATTCCTGATCAGCGTCTTCAAAGGTGCCTCCGGCCTCCTCTTACCCCTCTCCCCTCAGGGGAGAGGGCAGGGTGAGGGGTGGGTTCTCACGCTCACGGCCAGTCATACGGTCAGATACTTTCGCCGCAGCGCCTCGTCGGCCATCAGCTGGCTCATGGGCCCGTCGAAGCGGATCTCCCCCTTCTCGATGATGTAGGCGCGGTCGGCGAGCCGCGCCGCGAACTTGAGATTCTGCTCGGAGAGCAGGATCGTCAAGCCCTCCCGCTTGAGCGCGGCGATCTGGTCGCCCAGGGCCCGCACGATCACGGGAGCCAGGCCTTCCGACGGCTCGTCCAGCAGGAGCACGCGCGGGTTGCCCATCAGGGTGCGCGCCACCGTCAGCATCTGCTGCTCGCCGCCCGAGAGACTCCCGGCGCGCCGGCCCGCCAGCTCCAGGAGCTTCGGAAAGAACTGGTAGACTCGCGCTTCGCTCCAGACCCCGTCGCCCTTGGCGCCCACGGTCAGGTTCTCCTCGACGGTGAGATCGGCGAAGATGCGCCGGTCCTCCGGCACGTACCC
>WNFD01005225.1_pt1 | contig 13265 bp, 9 predicted proteins | sample 5400491 | NCBI WGS metagenome assembly WNFD01 (sample SAMN13153343, study PRJNA577476) | soil metagenome | isolation source: 120 cm saprolite under Douglas fir tree site 2 hole 2 replicate 2 | place: USA:California | collected 2015-04-18 | reverse complement strand
TCGAGAAAGTGCGGGCCGAGTGGGCCATGATCTGCACCGCCCACAACCTCCTCAAGCTGCTCACCCTCGCAAAGGCTGCCTGAGCCGGCTACTCTACAACAATGCCCGGTCGCGATCCCCTATCTGGACGGGCTCCTAGCTAGGGCGTGAACTCATTAATCCGTAGTCGTTGTTGGACATCCGCTTTGGTGCGCATTACGGACTCAAATCAGATATCGCGCGAGGTCCGAAAAGTGCCAGGACCGGGAGCAACTGCAGCTCACAAGCAAACCCCATCGCGCGGATAGCGTGCCTTTCAGTTGTCTACTTTCTGACGGTTTGCGCTTCGCCCGGTGTCACCCGCTTGGTCAGCCAATCGGCGATGACGGTGGCGATCTGAAGGCTGTACGACGATCTCGTTCCACCCGCGGTATGGATTTTTCATCCTGCGGCATAGCTGCCGTGATGTTCTGTGGCTGGGCGTGACCGCGCATCCAAGTGCCGAATGGATTACCCGTCAACTGATCATAGCGTACGGCTGGCAACCGGCGCCACAATACCTCGTCTGCGATTCGCGATTGTGTCTACGGCGAAAATCGGTTCGATCCGGCAGGATTGCCTCGACCACGTCGTTGTGTTCGGCGAGCGGCACCTTCGCCACCTGCTCAAACCGTATCAGACATATTACAATGGGGCTCGCACGCACTTATCGCTGCACAAGGACGCACCGATCCCGCGCGCTGTCCAGGCCATCGGTCACCATGCCAATTTTGGGTGGACTGCACCGCCAAATATGTCCGAGTGTGAGTTTCCGACAGGGACAGCATCATCATCCTGACTACCTTCGTAGTGCAGCGGAGGGTCCCGGATGATTGTCCGCAGAATGCCCGCGCCACCCCGTCACTTTTGCGCCGTTTCAGCCTTCGGAGAAAAGGGCGCACGTCGTCCCGAGCCGCGCCCACCACTCGGCCAGCTTAGATGAGTGAGCTCCAAAGATCTTGCTCGCTGTCACCTAGATGCACCATCAACAATTGCGATCCATCCGGCGTCGGCGAAAGCGCCGGTGCCGCTTGGCTCAATTGGCTCGGAATGCGCATGTCGGGAGTCCATTCGCTGCCATCGTAGATCGACCACCACAGGGTGTTCTCGCTGTCTCCCATATGCACCATGTGTAGCAGTCCGCCCTGCGCCGCCAATGCCGGTGTCTGCTGGCTCAGTTGGCAGCGGATCCGCCGGTTCGACCACCAAACATCTCCATCGTATGCAGACCACCAGAGATTGTTCGAATCGTCTCCGATGTGCAGCATATGCAACTTGCCCCCGAATACCGCCAGCGAAGGAGGCGACTGGCTCAGTTGGCTCTTGATCTTCTGGTCTCCCACATTCCCGTGGCTGTCCTTCCACGAGGTGCCGTCGTACATCGACCACCAGATCTCATGTGACGAGTTGTCCATGTGCACCATGTGCAGGATCCCGTTATACACAGCCAGCGCCGGCGTGCCCTCGCTATGCTGCGTCCCCAGCTTTTCATCCCCCTCGTTGCCGCTGCTGTCTATCCACGTCGCGCCATCGAACCTCGACCACCACAACTGGTTGTCCGAGTCCCCTAGGTGGATCATGTGAAGCGCTCCGTTGTATTCAGCTAGCCCCACCGCCGTATGTGTCTTCTGGTTCGGTATCGCCTGGTCGTCGCTCCAGTTCACTCCGTCGCTGCTCGTACACCACAACATGCCATGCGAAGAATCCGCCATCCTCACCATGAAAAGCATGTTCTGAAACACCGTCACTGCAGGGCGTGAGCCACTCTTCTTTCCTGCGATCTTTTCATTCGTCGTCCATGTGTCCGGATCAGGCGCCTGCAGCGACCCCCAGGGTAGCGGGCTCACCTTCACCACACCGCGAGGCGACAATCCGACATACAGCGCGCGCCGACACGGGTCCGAAACGAAGTCGTAATAACAACAACCTGGCCGCCCGGGGAACGCTGTCGCATCCAGCAGCCGGTTCCAGTTCACGCCGTCCATCGTAAAAAACGCTCCCGCTGCCCCGACAGCGTAGCGTCTTGCCGCGTCTTCCGGATCGAACTTCATATCGTTCAGCACTGTGTCATAGAAATAAGTTCCGCCGGTGTTGAGATCCACCGGCAGATCGCCGTTGTTCGTCAGTTGCTGCTGGAGGTTCATATCCGCCGTCCAACTGATACCGCCGTCGTCCGAACGGCTGATGTTGCTCTTGTCGATGATGAACACGATATTCGGACGGTAAGGATCGACGAAGAACCGTAGAGCGAGCGAAGTTCCGGCCGACCCTGGCAACAGCAGCTGCCATTGCGCCATGCCTCTGGTCCACTTCCACAAACGCATCAGACTGTCGCCTCCGGCATAGAAGACCGTCGCCTCGTGTCCCCCCGAGGCCTGTACGACGTCGATCTCATTCGACGGCAAAGGTGGGCCCACCTGATACACGTTCCCTCCGCCCTGCTCCGAGATGGCGTCGGTATCGAACTCGTTTCCATCCTCGATCTGGTCCGACGCTTTCGTACGCAGTAGCACCGCGGTTGAATCCGTCTTGTAACGGACGAAGATATAGTCACCTGCATCCGGGTAGCTTTCCCCTAATAGGCTATGCACCACCGGGCGAAAGCCGCGCATCACGTGATTGCTGACAGCGTTCCAGTTGGTCGTGCCGGTGCCGGAAAACTCATCGCGCGGCGTCGGCTTGGGCGGCCCGCCCACACTGTAAGAGGCTGCGGCGTCAACCGAACCGTCCGGTGGCAGACCCACATACACTCGCACCGAACCGTTGTCGCCGCTCCGGGGTGTGAACACCAGCATACGGTCCCACTGCAGCGGATCGGCGAACGACGTGTCGTTGTCTCCGCCATCATAGGTAATCGTCTTCCACGATTGTCCGCCGTTGGATGAGTAAAAGCCGCCGTTGTCTCCGCAGTTCAAGCACAGCGCCGTCTTTCCCGGGATCGCCAGTCCGCCGATATTCACCGTGGCCAACGTCGATAGCCCTGACGACGCTGCAAAACTCTTCCCCCCGTCCATGCTTCGATGAATCCCGCCGTCGCTCAACAGCCACACCTTACCCGCGGTGGTGTTGTAACCGTTGGAGCCGATTGTCGCTTCGAAATCGGGCGAAAGGAACACGCCATGCAGATCGAGATGCACCCGCTGCTCTTCATCCAACACTCGCCAGTCGTTTACAGATTGAGGCGGCGCCAACGCGACATACAAGCGCCTCTGGTTGCAATAGAACAGCAGCGGAATGTCCAGCGAACCACCGATCGCCAGGAAGCGATTGCCGCTGTCAGGGTCATCACCGAGTTCAGGGATGGGCAGTGAAACCCAATCCGGAGCAGCCATTCCCATATCTTGGAACCATAGCGAACCGTCATCCGCAATCACGTACGTTCGCCCCGCTTGCTGTGGCGCAATCACCATCACGTTGGGTGCGTTCCCCCTCGCTTCGCCCGTCGGACCTCCGGCTGCAACCGGCACTGGCTTAGGAAATGGAAGCCAATCCACTCCGTCATTTCGCGAAGACCACAATTGGCTGTTGCCCAGCGCATATACCACCCGCGCGCCGCTTACCGAGGGACTCATCGCCACATGAAACGCTTGGCCATTTCCGCTGCCCCAGGGAAATACGTCGCTGAAATTGACGCCTGCATTGTGGCTGAATGCAACCGAGGTGCCCCAGGCGGCGATCACCAGATTGCCGTCATCCGCTGCCCAGACGATCTGTCCGGCACTCGTTGGCAGACCTGGAAACTGATGTACCAACGTCCAACTCTCGCCCCCATCGCTGGATCGGTAGATGCCATGAAGCGGGGTTTTCCGCAGATCGTAGCGCGTCACCGCAACCAGCACATCCTGATCGGCAGGCGATACCGCAAGGTCATACACCTCCCATCCGCCGAGCGCGCCGGGAACGTCGAATTGCCCCGGCGCAGGTTGGGGCCGGATCATCTGGCGGAAAGTCTGCCCTCCGTCGTCCGACCTCCACACTCCCGAATAGGTCCCCGAGTACACGCGCTGCCCGTCCGACGAGCAGGCTAGTGACAGCATCCGCCCCTGCACCGATTGGTGTTGCGAATCCAGTGTGATGACAGTGTTCCCCCACTTCGGGCTGACGTCCTCGATCATAGCCATGGTTTTCTCCTGGAACCCGATGTCCGAATCGGGTCAGACTCGGAAGTGTCGGCGCTTTAGCGTGAAGTCGGCCTTGCCCCAATGAACGGACTTCGTCGGCTAGGCCGGTTGAGCCGGCAGCCAATAGCGGACATTCCCGCACCTATTCGATCACCTCGTCGGCGCGGGGTGAGTAGCGTCGGCGGCAAAGTAAGGCCGAGTGCGATGGCGGTCGTCAGATTGATGACGAGGTCGAATTTGGTCGGCTGCTCGACCGGGATGTGCTCGGGCTTCGCGGCAGTCCCCCCATTCGCGAGAGTCACGGACACTCATTGCCCAGCGCAATACACTTTAAGCATCCATTCTGGCCATCGCCGGGTTCGCAGCATATCGGTCGCTGCTGAGTGCACCCACCGGCATGATCATAGTTTGTGATCGTGCAGCTTTTGGTATCACCGACGGCAAGGTTGACTGTGCCATCGGCTGCGCAAGAACCTCCAATCACTCTTTCAAAAGCAGATAGAGGGGTTCCGGTGCCCCCTGTCTCACCTACCTTGTGACTGCCGGGAGTTACGGTCAGAATTCCAGTACTCCCCCCATTTGTATTTGACCGGACTGTAACTCCATCGATTTGCAGGTTGAACAGACGTAGGTGATGAATATCGGGGTGCACCAAAATTTTGGTCAGAACCAACTGAGTCGGCGGCACAGAAACGCATTGGTGAGCTTGGTTGCTATACTCTTTCTGGATGGCATATGAAGCGCCGTTGAGCAAAATTGGATTCGTCAAATTCCATGCGCAAATGTCACCAATTTCAAAACCATCCGATGTGCGAAACCACGCATTTAAATCCGGATCTGTGATCGTCTCAAAAATTTCGTGGGATAAGACGTTGTCCGTCGAGTCTATAAGGCTCCCATTCGGGCCATTGGTCACCTGACACCCTGGGACGTCGAGGTAGGGTTGCGCCTGATAGATCACATGAATGGGGGCACCCACTGCATCAGTCGTATCGAATGACCCATGATAGGCACAGAAAATGAAGGATCCGCCATTACAATTATTATCGGGGCAATAACATAACGTGCTGTTGTCGAAACAGAGATTCTGACCTTGGGGGAGAAATAAACTGTACATTCGATTGTGGCCGCCTCCTCCGCCCTGTGAAAATGCGAAGTTCACGCCTTTCATAATAAGGGCGCGCAGCTGCGAGTCAGTGAGAGTATGTGGCTGAGTGCCGTTGAGTTCGATCGCGACGTCACCGGTCGTGTAGCGCCCCGAGGCAATCGTATTTACGTACTGGTCAACTACATGGATAAAGGGGATGTTTAGACCTATAAATAAATCGCTCAGGAACTCAAATGGATTGCCCCAGCACGACAACGAGCAATTGAGGAATATAAAAGAGTGTTGTGCGGTTACGATAACCGGCCCACCGTGAAAGCTTAAATCTGTGGGTGCGAAGTCTTTAACAGCTTGCTCATGTCGGTAGTCGCAATCGGGCCGAATTGGCGGTTCGCCCCGCACCCGCGCGCCATGCCCTTCTTGGACGGGAAAAACATGACACCGGTGGTTCGTCATATCCGGTGGGGCAGCCCGATCGGCCCGTGGAACGGGAACCCTGACGATGTTCGGAGCGCCCGGCGCCTGCGGCGCCTGAGCCTGCGGCGCTTGAGCCTCCGGCGCCTGCGCCTGCGCGGCGCCGCCCAAGAGCGGTCGATCCCCCGGTGCTAAGAGTGAGAGAAAACTAACTAACAAGGCGAGCGTCGTTATCCTGTTCATGGCTTCCTCCTGCGCGAGTGAAAAAGCAATGCGCCCGACGGGTTAGAAACTAAGCCCCAAGGCGGCTTGCGCCCTGTGACGTGCTTCACTCAAAGTAGATATTTTTTGAAATTACACCCGCGTGGGGAAACGCGTTAAGCCAGCACTGCTGACTTACGGTATCCTATGCCGCGCTGGAGGTTCTGGACGATAACCGCGCGTATCCCCCAAAGCACACATGAGCGCGGCTACGCCGCGAGCAGGCGATGGCGGACTTCAAAAAATCGTGTGGGAGTCTACGGTTTTCGGCCAGACGTTCCACTGAAAGGCGTTCACAAAAGTCAATAGGAGATCGAACTAATGTCGGATGCAACTATGAGCTGAAGGAATGTAACTTCTGCATATTGTGAAATTATTGGTGTTAATGACGTTGGCGAACGGCACACCGATCGTTGCGAAGAAGGTTTTTGGCCCGCGTTTTTCCTTTCCACTGGATGCCGGCGCCATATTTTTTGATGGGCGGCCGTTGTTTGGGCCATCGAAAACCATCCGCGGTATTTTGATTTCAGTCCTCCTCACGACAGCAAGCGCGCCGCTTATCGGTCTGGATCTAACGATCGGTGCAATCGTAGCGGGCGCGGCTATGGCGGGCGATTTGTTCTCCAGTTTCGTGAAGCGCCGCCTAAACTTTCCGCCGAGCAGCCCGGCGCTCGGGCTCGATCAGGTTCCCGAATCCCTATTTCCGATGCTGGCATGCCGCGGTGCACTTTCATTGACGATCGCAGGCATCGCGCTTGGCGTGGGGGGGTCTTTTTTATCGGCGAGCTAATTCTGTCCCGCCTTTCTGTACCAGGTCCACGTGCGCGATGAACCATATTAGCTTGCGGTCAGCTGCGCCGAAGGCAATGCAGGGTGATTTCGGGTGAACAGTTGAGGCGCACAGGAACGACGCTCGAACCAGCACCCACGGAGGTGTAGCCAGACATGTTGTGATACTGCCAAGCTCCCACCCCCATCCGTCGAGGCAACACTGAGTCAAGTAATCGGAATAGATCCTGGCAGACAGATCTGCCCACCGTGCGTATGTCCGCTCAGCAACAGATTAAAATCGGCATGAGCCGCCTGGCGATAGATTTCCGGTGTGTGCGACAACAGGATGGAGAACTCGCCATACGGTATCTGCAACGCAGCCTTTTCGATACTGTCGACCCTAAAGTGGTGCGCGTCATCGATTCCGGCTAGATAGATCTGCTGAGCACCGCGCACGATCACCGCGCACTCGTTGAGTAGCATCCGTATTCCCATCGCTTCCAGCCCCGGAACCATTTGGATGGTATCGTGGTCGCCAAGCACCCCATAAACGGGCTCCTTTAGATGAGCTCGCACTCGTGCGACGCCCTCCAAGGTTGCCGCGAACGGTCCAAAAGTCTTCCCTCGATAGTCGCCGGTTAGAACACACAGATCGTAACGCATGCCGCCGATGAGTTCGATCAGGCGCCGCATTGCACCCTCATTCATGTCCACATGCATGTCGCTGAGGTGGAGTATAGTGAAGCCGTCAAAAAGCGGTGGCAACTCCTTGAGCATAATGTCGTTGCGCTTGACGAGAATGCGTTCTGTATTCCGGCGCGCGCGCCAATAAAGACCCGTCAACTTCAGGGCGTTTCGAATGACAGAATGGACCGGATACCAATTCCCTATGTGAAAGAAGAGGAGGCCTTGGCCGAAGATTCGCGCCTCTTGGTCCGCCTCGATGCCCAATCGCTGTATCGCGTGGAGCGGTCCGAGACGTTCCTCCAGTTTGCGAAAGATATCTTCGTCCATGGAATAACTTCTCCGAAATCGGCTCGACCTTCCATGGGAGCATCAGGCCCTGCCAGACACCTCAGAGTATTCCTTTCGGCCGACTGCCTGGGAACACGAAGTCCTAGAAGATTTTCCGGCCTTTACCCCGATGCCTATTGGGTCGGCAACGATTTTTGCTCGGGCCTTGGCGGTGCGCTGACGGCTTGCTTCCATTGCCGGAAGCGGGCCGTCTATCATGGGCCGATCATTTTGGAGACGGTATAGCCCTGACGTGACGCGCCACGCAGCCATTCATTTAATTTTGACCATCGCCTGCGCCCAGAGATATTCCGAACAGCGATGGCGACAGCCTTCTTCTGACCGACAAGCACAACCAACTTCTTGCCGCGGGTGACACCAGTATAGAGTAGATTTCGTTGCAGCATGGCGTAATGCTGCGTCATGACCGGAATCACAACCGCGGGGTATTCTGAGCCTTGGCTTTTGTGGATGGTCGCGGCGTAAGCAGGCACCAGCGTGTCGAGTTCGCCGAATGCATAACTGACAGCGCGGCCGTCGAAACTGGCTACAAGCTCCCCGTCGTCGAGGTCGACCTCATCAACGTATCCGATGTCGCCGTTGTAGACCTCCTTGTCGTAGTCGTTTTGAATTTGCATCACCTTGTCGCCTGGCGCGAAAATCCACCCGAAGCGCTCTACTTTCTGCTCGCCGGCTGGGTTCAATTCGGCTTGCAGCTCAATATTGAGGGAGCGAGCACCCACCCCGCCTCTATTCATTGGGCAGAGAACCTGAATGTCGCGGATTGGATCGAAGCCGAAGCGCTTGGGGATCCGAATTTTTACCAACTCGACGATGCGCTGCACGGCGATTTCGGGATCTTCCGCTCGGACGAAGTAGAAGTCGGTATCGATCCCGGGCGGGCTGAGATCAGGAATAAGACCCTGATTGATGCGGTGGGCGATGGTGATAATGCGGCTTTGCGCGGCCTGCCGGAACACCTCGGTCAATCGCACCACTGGTATGGCACCAGAAGAGATTACATCCGCGAGCACCTGCCCCGGTCCCACGGAGGGAAGTTGGTCGATATCGCCAACGATCAACAGAGCAGCAGTGCTGGGCACCGCCTTTATGAGCGCCTGCATCAGCATGACGTCGACCATGGAGGCTTCGTCGATAACAAGCAGGTCGCACTCGAGTGGATTGTCGTCGCCGCGCTGGAATCCTCCCGTCTTGGGGTCGACTTCAAGCAGCCGGTGAATGGTTTTGGCTTCAAAGCCGGTCGCCTCGGTCATGCGCTTGGCGGCGCGGCCGGTTGGCGCGCATAGCAGGAGCCGCACGCTTTTTGCTGCGAGAATGCGCAAGATACCTTTTACAATGGTGGTTTTGCCGACCCCCGGCCCGCCGGTCATCACCAGGGTTTTGGACATGAGCGCGAACCGAATCGCGGCCACCTGGCTCTCGGCAAGAACAAGCCCGATCCGATCCTCGACCCATGTCAGGGCCTTGTCTGGATCGATCCACGCCCAAGGGAGCTTACCGTTGGCAAGTTGAACCAGGCGCTCAGCGATGATGCGCTCGGCCCGATGCAGTCCTGCCAGAAACACACAGCGTGTTTCGCCGACACTATCGGCAATGACGGTGCCCTCCGATGTTTCGAGGTCGAGCGCCGCCCGAACGAGGTCTATCGGAACCTCGAGCAGCTTCTCGGCCAGCGGCATCAATTCGTCGGTCGGCAGTCCACAGTGCCCCTCGTCCATTGCCTCGGTGAGTGCAAACGAGATGCCAGCCCGGACCCGGATCATGGCAGTGTTCTCGATCCCGAGCTTCATCGCGATTGCGTCGGCGGTCTTGAAGCCGATGCCGCGGATGTCCCGAGCCAGTCGATATGGGTTCTCGGACATGACCTGCACGGCATCGGCGCCATAGGTCTTGAAGATCCGCACCGCTCGCGCTGTGCCGACGCCGTTACCGTGCAGGAAGACCATAATCTCGCGAATGATCTTCTGGTCCGCCCAGGCGGTCGTGATGCGGCTGGCTCGGACAGCGCCGATGCCAGTGACCTCACGCAGGCGCTCGGGCTCTGCCTCGATCGTATCGAACACCTTTTCACCGAAGGCACGCACCAGCTTTTTGGCGTAGACTGGTCCAATGCCGCGTATCATGCCCGAGCCGAGGTATTTCTCGATGCCGTCGAGCGACGTCGGCTCCGAGGTCTTCAGAAACTTCGCCTTAAATTGCTGGCCGTGGGTGCGATCGTTGATCCACTCGCCAGACGCAGTAATCCACTCACCGGCGGAGATAACTGCAGCGTGCCCGATCACCGTAATCAATTCCCGGTGCCCACGCGCCTTGATCCGCAGGACGCAAAAGCCGGAGTCATCGTTGTGAAAAGTCACGCGCTCGACCGGGCCCGCCAAAACTTCTTGGGTCGTTGGTTGAGGCTGAGATTTCATCTGAATAGTCACGTCGTCCCGCGTGCCGCTGACTGCTAACCAGCCGAGGCTGATATTTCGGCTAGACACGCAGCCCCAACACAATAATCCAAGGGCAAATGCGGCCCACCGACCCTTACCCCGATGCCTATTGGGTCGGCAACGATTTTTGCTTTCGGGGGCCTTTACGAGCGGATGATGGGAGCCTGGAGCAGGCTCGCGGGCGAAATCTTCCTTGATTGGATAGCGCCTCGCCCTGGATTACGATGGATCGATGGCGGTTGCGGCAACGGCGCCTTCACCGAGCTGGTCGTTGAAAGGTACGCACCACCGCGTGGTTCTTGCAGCGCCCCGCTCCGATGAAAAAGCCGCTTTACTTGCTGAGCCCGGACCCGTCGGAGTTAAAGGTCGCCTCAGCCGCCGAATGATCAAGCGCGGCCCGCCTCTGGCCGTGCGGCGCGCTCATCGCCCTACGGCCTCGCCAGTTGCTCGCCCATCAGCCGATGCAGCAGGTTGATCGCCCCGAGCGGGCGGACGATCACCTTGAAATGCGTGATCAGGCTTCCGTCCGCGTTGAAGGTGATGATGTCGACGCCGTTGATCCTGATCCCTTCGATCTCGTTCTCGAACTCCAGCACCGCGCCGTTGTCGCTGCGCCATTCGCCGACATACCTGAAGTTGGGGCCGCCCAGCACCTTTCCCGCGCTCGCCAGGTACTTGAACGTGATCTCACGCCCGCGCTGCGGCGTGTGCACGACGGGGCTCTCGAACACGGCGTCGGGATGCAGCAGGTCCCACAGCGCTCTATGGTCGTGAGACTTGATGTAGTCGCGCCAGTGGTCGAGGGCGGTCATCCGCATATCTCCGGGGTTTGCAGGCGCTGCCTGGCATCGACCGCAAGTGGGTGACAGTTTCGCCTCAGCCGCCGGCTCTGCCGACGCCGTAGACGATGAGAACGAGCGCGACGGCGTAGAGCATCCAGCCCGGATGACGACCGCGCGTCGCCCAAAGGTTGCCGAGGGCGCCAAACAGGTAGGAGCTGCCGACGAGCAGGCCCGTCGCCAGCCTTGCCTCCTGCTCGAACGAGTTTGCAGCGACGATCAAGGCGAGTCCGCCGACGAACCAGTTGAACGTGCTGAATTGCAGGAGCAGCGGCACCATCCTTCGGATCGGAGCGGCGATCCGCCTGTCCGCGAGCTGCTCGAACGGTCCGACCATCAGCCGCTGTACCAGGACGCCGTGAACCACTGCGACGCCGCTTCCGATGACCCCAGCCATTTCCAGCGCAGCGTCGTGCCAATTCATAACCATACACCTCTGCATGGAACATATGGCGAAGGGATTGCCCTGTCAATGCACATGTGTATGGTGGAACCATGAATGATCGCCTGACCAAGTCCGACTGGATAAGGCATGGTTTGCGGACGCTGGCGAAGGACGGACCCAACGCCCTGAAGGTTGGTCCGATGTCGACGAAGCTGAAGGTGTCTCGCGGCAGCTTTTACTGGCACTTCCGAGACATTGCCGATTTCCGGTCGCAGTTATTGCGAAGCTGGCAAGAGAGTTCGACGGATCAGGTCATTCAGGACCTCGATGCTCGGGAAGGCGAACCCGACCGTCTGAAGCATCTTACGCGGCGGGCATTTGGCGGGGCGCGCAACTTGGACCGAGCCATAAGGTCTTGGGCCGCAGAGGACGAAGACGTCGCCAGGATCGTTGCGTCCGTCGATGGCCGGAGGGTCGCCCGCATCGCAAAATTGCTGGCCGAGGCGGGCGTGGAAAGCGAGCGGGCGCTCCATCGGGCCGCCTTCCTGTATTGGGCCTATCTCGGCCAGGCCGTTGTCATGGATCCTCGCCATTCATCCATATCGGCCGTCGCATTGGACGATATCTGCGACCTGTTTGAAACGTGAACGTCCCAAAACCGCCCCTGTCGACCTACGGTCCTACCCCGGAGCGGACGTTCCGACCGTCCGTGGTCGTCAATCGCGTCGTTCTGACCGCGCGCGCCCGTCACTTCCGGTCTACCCCCCGATTAGCAGACATTTTCAGCGTCTGTCGGCATGTCTCAAAGGTGCCGGACATCTCAGGGGATCCCCAACTGAGCGATTGTGTTGAAAAGCTCTGGCCGCGCACGCGGCAAGGAGCAAACCGGTGGAAGCTTTGCAATTAACATGAACAAGCGAGGCCGTGCTTTTGGAGCTCCCTCATGCGGCGATCACGCCGAGACCAATGCGCCTTACTCCAGGCCCTGGACCGGCGGAGCGGTAGAAGCAGTCTTAGGGGGAGGCGGCGGCGCTTGTGCAGCCGGTGGCGGAGCGGCCTGATTTTTCGGCGCAGGCTGACTGTCACCAGGAGATACGCCTACCTCGCGCCTCGCGGATTTTCGTCCGTCGCGGGTGGTGCTTGATCGTCTAAAGCCCCACGAATGAGCAATCGATGGTCCGGCGGTATACCCCACGACCGCACCCGCCACGGCACCGACAGGTCCAAACACCACCGCACCGGATAGCGCCCCGAGTGCGGCGTCGCCTCCACGCCGTTCGTCCGCCATCGCTACCGAAGAAATCAGCGACAGGGCCAGCGCCCCAAACGCGATTGTCTTTTTCATTCGAGTTCCCCTCCGTCTTGAGGGGTAGCAATACCGAAAAATGCGGCGAGAAGAGTACAATTCTGGGCAGATCGCGAGGCCGCCGGCTTCGTCATCGTCATCGGCGATGACCTGCCGCACCGCGTTGGATTCTCTGGTCGCGCTTTCCGATCTGGTTGAGCCGGAAACAAGCGGCAGTTCATATCCGCTCCTGGTGTAGAGTCGAGGTGTGACGCGGTAGCTTTAGGCTCGAGCATATCTGTTGCCGCCCCTTTCGTTCGGCGGTGCCTTACTGGTTCGACCATGGCCCCGTTTTCACACCCCGCTCATCGGTAGGGTCGAGGACTGGCGCGCCGGTTTAGGCCGAAGTTTGGGTTCCCTGTTGTCTCGCCCTTTCGTTTGCGAGTGTCCCACTATCTCCGACCGAGCAGGTTCGGGGCGATCGGGAGGTCGTGCCGACTGTCGGTGGTACGCACCCGCCGCGGCCGCGCCATGATGGCGCGAATGCCATGACGGCGCATCAAGCGCTCGATCCGACCACGGCTTGCCCCGCGGCC
>WNFD01014402.1_pt1 | contig 13267 bp, 10 predicted proteins | sample 5400491 | NCBI WGS metagenome assembly WNFD01 (sample SAMN13153343, study PRJNA577476) | soil metagenome | isolation source: 120 cm saprolite under Douglas fir tree site 2 hole 2 replicate 2 | place: USA:California | collected 2015-04-18 | reverse complement strand
CGGGTAAAATAGCCGAGGTCGCCGCCGTCCTGCTTGCCGGATGGATCTTCGGTGAGCGCCTTGGCAAGCGTTCCGAAGTCCTCGCCCTTTTTGATGCGCTCGATGGTGTTTTTCACCTTATCCTCGGCGGCCTTGCTGGCGGCCTGGTCGTTTGGATCATTGACGCGGAACAGGATGTGGCGGGCATGGACTTCCTGCTGGCCGGACATTGTCTTCGTGGCGTCGTCATAGATTTTGCGCAACGCCGCTTCGGTCACGGCGGTCTTGGACTCCTGGGCGAGCACGGTTTCCATCAGCGCTTTGTTGCGAACGAAGGCGAGGCGTTGCTTGAATTCCGCGCTGTCGGGAATCTTCTTTGCTTCCGCCGCCTTGGCGATCAGTAAGAGGTCGGTGAGATAGTTGACGAGATAATCGCGCTTCCCCGCTTCGTCGTTCGCCGGCATGTCGCGGCCGATATCCTCCTCCGCGATGTTAAGATCGCTTTGGTGGATTTCGACGCCGTTAACCTTGGCAATCACCGGATCGGAGGCCGGCGCCTGCGCGATGGCGGTCGTGGCCATAAAGGCCGCGAAGCCGACCGCCACTACGGTCGGAAGGCGGCGCGGTGCCCCGGTAGGAACAGTCGAGGCCGCGTAGCGGGTGGAAGAGGCCATATATGAATCCTTGATCGTTGACAGCGCGAGAAACGCTTAGGAGTACGGACGACACTCGCTCAATCGGTGCCAATTAGCAACCGATGGCTGCTGTCGGGACGGCAGGATCGTAAGCGTGGGTTGAGCGGAAGCGAAACCCACCGCTGGCCTTGATCGGTTTCGCTGAGTTTACCATCGGGCCGGCCGGAGGCCGGACCCGGTGGTTCAACCCATCCTACGAACCTCATTCTTTTCTTTGGGCTAATCGTACCCGTGCCGTCGCCCGGCTGAGCGCTTCATAGAATCCTTGACCGGGATCCAGTATCCACTGCCGATGTTTTGCTGGATCGCCCTATCAATCCCCGGATCAAATCCCGGAGAGCGACGGCAGCATGGTGAACGTAATCGCGAAAAACGCCCTCATGGAGGCGCGATCGCGACCATCGGACAGCCTCGCCCGATTGACAAGAGTCCTACCCCCTCCTATCTCTCCACAGCCTGCCGGTCCGCTCGTCGGGGCATTCGCGATCGCGGCCTGACAAATGCGCGAAAAGCACCGTCATTCAAATGCCTTGATGACGACTGCCGGTCGAGCGTTTATCGGTTAGGCGTACGCACCCGCGGACGAGAAAGGAACTCCGGCATGTTCGGCGCCGTAGCCCGCAAAATATTCGGTACTTCCAATGACAGGCGCATTCGCGTCTATCGTCCGCGCGTCGATGCCATCAACGGCCTGGAAAAGGAACTCGAGCGGCTCTCCGACGACGAACTGCGCGCGCGCACGGAGGCGTTTCGCAAGGAACTGGCGGACGGGAAGGATCTCGACGATATCCTGGTGCCAGCGTTCGCGACAGTGCGGGAGGCAGCCAAGCGTACGCTCGGCCAGCGCCACTTCGACGTGCAGTTGATCGGCGGCATGGTGCTGCACGAGGGACGCATTTCTGAGATGAAGACCGGCGAAGGCAAGACCCTGGTGGCCACTCTTCCGGTCTACCTCAATGCACTCGCCCGCCGCGGCGTTCATGTCGTCACCGTTAACGATTACCTCGCCCGCCGCGACGCCGAATGGATGGGCGAGATCTACAAGTTCCTCGGACTTACGGTCGGGGTCATCGTGCACGGGCTCGACGATAAAGAGCGCAAGGCCGCCTATGACTGCGACGTGACCTACGGCACCAACAACGAGCTCGGCTTCGACTATCTGCGCGACAATATGAAATACCGGCTGGAAGACATGGTCCAGCGCGGCCACGTCTACGCGATCGTCGACGAAGTCGACTCGATCCTGATCGACGAAGCGCGGACGCCGCTGATCATTTCCGGTCCGCTTGAGGACCGCTCGGACTTCTACAACACCATCGACACCTTCATCCCGAAGCTCGACAAAGCCGACTACGAGATGGACGAGAAGCAGCGAACCGTCAATCTCACCGAAGTCGGGATGGAAAGAATGGAGCGTATGCTCAAGGAAGCAGACCTCCTCAAGTCGGACTCGCTTTATGACGTGGAGAACGTTTCCACCGTCCACCACGTCAACCAAGGGCTGCGTGCCCATAAGCTGTTCCAGCGCGACAAGGACTATATCGTGCGCAACGGTGAGGTCGTCATCATCGACGAATTCACCGGCCGCATGATGCCGGGGCGGCGCTATTCGGAAGGCCTGCACCAAGCGCTCGAAGCGAAGGAACATCAGACCGTCCAGCCGGAAAACCAGACCCTCGCCTCGATCACGTTCCAGAACTATTTCCGCATGTACGGGAAGCTCGCCGGGATGACAGGCACGGCGCTGACCGAGGCGGACGAGTTCCTCGACATCTACAATCTCGAAGTGCTGGACATCCCGACCAACATGCCGCTCATCCGCCTCGACGACGATGACGAGGTGTACCGCACTGCCGCGGAAAAATACCGCGCCATCATTTCATTGATCGAGGATTGCAAGACGCGCGGCCAGCCGGTCCTGGTCGGCACCACATCGATCGAGAAATCCGAGCAGCTTGCCGAGATGCTGCGCAAGCAGGGCTGGGAGCAGCACGACTTTACTGATCCCAACGCATTTGCGGCGCTTTATTCGGGCGACGAGGGAGCATCGAAGGCGAAGGTGTTCGCGATCCTCAACGCGCGCTATCACGAGCAGGAGGCCTACATCGTGGCCCAGGCCGGCGTGCCGGGGGCGATCACGATCGCCACCAACATGGCAGGCCGCGGTACCGACATCCAGCTCGGCGGCAATGCCGACATGCGCGTCCGCCAGGAGCTCAGCGGCGTAACCGACGAGGTGGAACGCGCAGGGGGCATCGAGGCGATCCGGGCGCAGGTCGCCCGCCTCAAGGAGAAGGCGCTCGTGGCCGGCGGCCTCTACGTGCTCGGCACCGAGCGCCATGAGTCGCGGCGCATCGACAATCAGCTGCGCGGCCGCTCCGGCCGCCAGGGCGACCCCGGCGATTCCAAGTTTTTCCTGTCGCTGCAAGACGACCTGATGCGCATCTTCGGGTCCGACAAGCTCGACGGCATGCTGCAGAAGCTTGGCCTCCAGGAGAACGAGGCGATCGTCCATCCCTGGATCAACAAGGCGCTGGAGAAGGCGCAGCAGAAAGTCGAGGCCCGCAACTTCGATATCCGCAAGAACGTGCTCAAGTTCGACAACGTGATGAACGACCAGCGCAAGGTCATCTTCGACCAGCGCATCGAGCTGATGAAGGACGAGAACGTCGCCGAAACCGTGGCCGACATGCGCAAGGAAGTGGTGGACACGCTTGTGGCAAAATACGTCCCGGAAAACGCCTATCCGGAGCAATGGGACACCAAGGGCCTTAAGGAAGAACTCAACCGCGTCCTCGGCCTCGACCTGCCGGCCGATGAATGGGCAAAGGAGGAGGGAATCGCGGACGAGGAACTGATTGCCCGCGTCGAGCGCCGCGCCGACGAGCACATGGCCGCCAAGGTGGCGCAATGGGGTCCCGACGTGATGCGCTACGTCGAGAAATCGATCCTGTTGCAATCCCTCGACCATTTGTGGCGCGAGCATTTGCTGATGCTTGAGCACTTGCGCCAGGTGATCGGCCTGCGGGGTTTCGGGCAGCGCGATCCCTTGAACGAGTACAAGTCGGAGGCCTTCCAGCTGTTCGAGTCGCTGCTTTTGCACCTGCGCGAGGCGGTGACCGCGCAGCTCATGCGGGTCGAGATCATGCAACAGCCGCCACCCGAGCCGCAGCAGAACCTGCCGTTCATGGAGGCGCACCACATCAATCCGGCGACCGGCGAGGATGAACTCGCGATGTCGGAAGCGGTCGCTACCCTCGCCCGCAACGCCGGGGCGGCCGTGAGTTCCGTCGTGGCTCGAGACCCCAAAGATCCCAGCACTTGGGGAAAAGTCGGACGCAACGAGACCTGCCCCTGCGGCTCCGGAAAGAAGTTCAAGCATTGCCACGGGCGGTTTGGGTGAAATTCGGACACTTGTGGAAGCCCATGAAGACGGCCGTCGAGCGACTTTGGCGGCGCTTAACGCCGGAACATGATCCCGAATAGCGGGAACCAGTTTTCGGAAAGATTATTGACCCGTCAACAAGCTCGAGCGGAATGACGATTCGAAGAAAAGTCATCCGGCTCTGGAGCGCGTTCTGCTGCTCGTCGCCTGGAGTCACTGCGTCTCCCGTGCAGCACGTTTGGGCAGGGCAGATCGAGCCCCGGAGAGCGTCGCGATGCTGGATGGCGTGCTGCTGCTGTGGTTTCTACTGACTGCGGCAGCGCTCCTGTTCGTGACGATCGATATCCGCGCCACCCCGGAATCTCGAGTACTCAAATGGGGGTTCGTGTTGGTGACGGCGTACACCGGGGTGATCGGTGCATTCCTTTACGTCCTCGGCTGCCGCGAGCCGCTGCCTGGGCTGCATGAACGCTACGTCGCGGCGCGCTGGCGGCAGGCGCTGGGATCGGCGATGCATTGCGTTGCTGGCGACGGGGTAGGCATTCTCGCCGGCGCGGTGCTTGCGAATATCCTCGGTCTCGGCGGTTTGGCGGAGGTGATCCTCGAATACATCCTGGGTTTCGCCTTCGGCTGGGCAATCTTCCAGGCGCTGTTCATGCGGGACATGGCCGGAGGCTCTTACCGCCGCTCACTGGCCCGCACATTCGTGCCGGAACTGCTGTCGATGAATCTTCTGATGGCCGGAATGATACCGACAGTGATGATTCTGCGGACGCGTATCGCATCTGCGGCTGACCCCACGACGGCGCGCTTCTGGTTTGTGATGTCGATGGGGCTTCTCGTCGGGTTTATCACCGCATATCCGATGAACTGGTGGTTGGTGACCTACCATCTCAAGCACGGCATGATGACAGTACGGCCGGCGGGTCCGGCGGCCGGCGCCCGCGGTCAAGCCAGCATGGACGGCGCGGCCCGTGCGGCGCCGGGCACGTCCACCTCGGGTGGCGGCGAGGCGCCGCGGCCACCAGTGCCGGTGATGGCGCTACTCTCGTTCCTGGCCTTGGCGGCGGGCACGGCGGTGGCTCTCTTATCGCGGTCGCTGTGAGCGCGGCGATAGCGCAGCACGGCGTGGCTCTCCGCTTTGATCGGAAATCGCCGCGTTCGAATTTCGATGCTCCGGCCTTAATCAAAGGACTGACCTTCCGGGCGAAGTAAAAAAGCCCGTGCAATCTCATCGGAACGTACCGCTACCGAATCGCGCTCCAACGCCCTTCGAAACTGTTTGATGGCATTACCGGAGGACTTGCGCCCGCGATCAGGTCGGGTATGGACCTGGCGGCCGGGGGTGGCGCCGCTTGCGGCGAGGCCGCCTGGGACTGCGCTTGCCCGGATGGCGCTTGGACAACGTCGGTCTGCGGCTTCGGCTTGCTCGCCAGCGCCGGCGCGGGCTTTGGCGTAGCCCCGGAGGGGACGGCCGCGGTCTGCGTCGGAGCGGGTTTAGTCTTCGCCGTGGTCGGCGCAACGGCGGGAGCGGCCGTTGCAGCGGGTTGGCTGCCGCCAATGCCAAACCGATGTCGATTCGGTCGGCTGCACGACCCGGGGCGACGCCGGCGCAAAGGCTGCTGTGGTTATTTCCGGTTCCGACGTGTGCGGCGGATTGATGTTTGCCGGCAAGGGTCCGGAAGGCGCTTTGACGTCCCGGCTCGCGTTCTGAAAATCGAACACCGACTTGGACTGCAGCTTGGCCAGGAAAAGCGGATGCATACCGCCGTCTGCGCCCGTCTTGACCGCGACCGTAGTGGCGCCTTTGTTGACGTATTCCGCGAAGGCGCGCTCGTCGCTCGCTTGTTTTGCCTTCACGGCCGACGCGATTGCTTCCGGAATCTCATAGGCTGGACATTTGTCGCGCGGATGGAAGGTGACCGGCGTCGAGGCATTGCCGGGCGCGCGGGCGTCGAAGACATAGCGCTTCTCGCATACATCGACGTGCGGCTCGGATCTGCTCACCTCGAAATGATCGCTGCCCTCCTTGATCATCCGCCAAAACGCCATGTGCGGACTGTTGCGGTGCTTCGCCATGTTGAGCGGCGTCATGCGGAACGGATAGGCCTGCACCTGGAATGACTTCTGTCCGCCCAGAAACGAGTCGCGACCGAGCGCATAGATTTCCTGGATCTGCTCGTCCGTCATGGCGTAGCAGCCGGCCGAGGAACAGTCGCCGTGCACCATCAGGAAGGCGCCGGTTCGATCGTTCACCTTATCATAGGCGTTGGGAAAGCCGAGATTGAAGGACAAGTAGTAGTTGGAATTGGGATTCATCTGGCCGGGCGTGATCGTGTAGAAGCCCTCGGGAGCCTGGCGATCGCCTTCCTTGATCTTGGGACCAAGTTCGCCGGACCAGCGACAGATCGGATAGGTCTTCAGCAACGCAAACCGCCCGTCGGCGTCCTGCTTCCACACCTCCAGTTCCGCCTCTTCCTTGAAGAGGCGAACCAGGATCGGGGACTCCCGAGGCATGTTTCGCTTGTCGATCTCGGCCGCCAATGCGGCGGGCAGCGGCTTCAAGGCGCGCGCCCCAACCTGCGCCAAGTCGTCGGTCTCGCAGCCCCCAAGTGCCGTTGCTAACGCCAGCGCAATCGAGGCTGCCGACAGCCGGGCGAGTCGATAGAAACGTTGCAACGCGCCAGTCCCCTACTTGCCGGACGCATGCCGGTTAGGCAGTTCCGAAGCCGTGAGTTCCCCACCGCGATTTGCCAAGCCTAGCTATAACATGTGGTCGAAGCAAGGCCGCCACCGTTACCGGACCGCGCAAAAGAACATGTTTAACAATTTGCTAATCCACGGGATTGGAACATCCGGACCATGCCCGGTTGCGAAATATGGAAAAAGCAACCCGTTGCCACCCCCGCATGCCTGAAGGGTGGGAGTGCGCGCGAAGCGCCGTTCACTCCAACTGATTCGCTCGCGCCTATGCGGAAGTGCTCCCAATCGCTAGAAATTTGTTCTGACGGTGGGTTCGGATAGCGTCCCGATCCATGTGGTGCAGCGATTGGAAGGCTGCCGCCACGGCTTCTCCCACCACCTGGATGGCTGCGCTAGGGTTGCGGTGAGCGCCGCCTTTAGGCTCGCGGATGATTTCGTCAATCACAGCGAAACGCATCAGATCGTCTGCCGTGATCTTCATGCTGGTGGCGGCGTCCTGGGCCTTCGCGGTATCGCGCCACAGAATCGACGCAGCCCCTTCCGGTGAAATCACGCTATAGACCGCATGCTCCAGCATCAGGACCCGGTTGGCGGCGGCGATCGCGATGGCGCCGCCTGAGCCGCCCTCGCCAAGAATCACCGCCACATTGGGCACCCCGAGCGCAAGGCAGGCGTCCGTGGACCGTGCGATGGCCTCGGCTTGGCCGCGCTCCTCGGCCTCGATGCCCGGATAGGCGCCGGCGGTATCGACCAATGCCAACACCGGGATATCGAAGCGGTCCGCCATCTCCATGAGCCGGACTGCCTTGCGGTAGCCTTCCGGCCGCGCCATGCCGAAGTTGTGCTTAATTCGGTCTTCGGTGGTCGAACCCTTCTCGTGGCCGATGACGCAGATGCTCTCGCCGTTGAAACGCCCGAAGCCGCCCACAATGGCGCTATCTTCGCCGAATTTGCGATCCCCGGCCAGAGGCGCGAAATCTGTGATCAGCGCGCCCACGTAATCCAGGCAGTGGGGCCGTTGCGGATGACGGGCGACCTGTGTCTTCTGCCACGGCGTCAACCCCGCATAGAGTTCATCAAGCGCCGCGGCGGCCTTGGTTTCGAGCCGCGCGATCTCCTCTCCGATCGCGAGCGCGTTGCCGGTCTCCTGGAGCGTGCGCAACTCCTCAACCTTGGCCTCAAGTTCCGCGACCGATTTTTCGAAGTCGAGATAGCTGCGCATCATTCTTCACCCAGGGGATGGAGGTCCCGAACCAGGCTCTTGAGCCGTTCGTCCAGCACGTGCGCATAAATCTGTGTGGTCGAGATATCGGCATGGCCGAGCAAAGTCTGCACGACGCGCAGGTCGGCGCCGTTATGCAGCAAATGGCTCGCGAATGCATGGCGCAGCACGTGGGGGCTCAGCTGTTCCGGGCGCAGGCCTGCGGCGACTGCAAGCTCCTTCAACTCGCGCGCCGCATGCTGCCTGGTCAAATGGCCGTCCTCGCCAAACGATGCAAATAGCCACTTCGATTGGGACGCTCGTTCCCGGTTCCATTGGACGAGCGCGGCCCTGTAGTCGCGCATCGCCGACTTGGCGGCGCCGTTGAGCGGAACCAGTCGCTCCTTGCCGCCCTTGCCCCGCACGATGAGCATGTCGTCGTCGCGCCGCGCCGCCGACGCCGGCAATGCGATCAGCTCGGAAATGCGTAAGCCCGAGGCATAAAGAAGTTCCAAAAGACACATCAGCCGAAGCGCCCGCAATCGCGCGAGGCCAGTCGTCCGCTGCGCGTCGACGGCCTGCCGCGCCGCTGCAATCAGGCGGTCGACCTCGGCGACCGAGAGCACTTTCGGCAGCGGTCGTCCCCGCTTGGGTCCTTCGATAATGGCGGCCGGATCGTCGCTGCGGTGTCCCTCTGCGAAGAGAAAGCGGTAGAGCTGGCGGATCGCCGAAAGCCGTCGCGCCACTGAGGATGCCGCGAAACCGCGATCGGCCAGCGCCGCGAGATAGCCCCTCAGATCCGCCGTGGTGGCGGACGAAATGGTGCGCTTGCGGGTCGCCAGGTAGCCGGTCAGGTCGCCGAGATCGCGCGAATAAGCGCTAAGCGTATTCGCGGCACCGCCGCGCTCGGCCGCCACCATATCGAGGAACAGCGAGATCAATTGCCGCTCTGGGGGCGTGACGGGTTCCATCCGGGTCAGTGCTGCTGCTTGACAAAGCGATCCGGCGGTACGGTGACCACCATTTCGCGCGGCCTGGGATCGACCAAGGTTGCAAGCGCAAACATCGCCACGTAGCCGATCCCGGCTATCACGCCAACGACCGCCAGCAACTTAATTAAGGTCGGCATGGCTGCATACCCGTGCGGCCCCTCGCGCGCCCCTGCTGCGAGTGAGTACGATCATTTTCGCCTCGCCGTGGCAAGAGCGAATTTTGGCTGAGCCGGCCGCCCACCCCCCCGGCCCGCCGGCAGGGCAATGGCATCTTATGCGATCCGTAGCTGGACCACGATGCAGCTCGGTGCATCAGGGCGCGGCGTTACCATCGCGTCGCCGCCGTGCAGCCGGGCAATCTGACGCACCAGCGCAAGGCCGAGGCCGGCGCCCTTGCGGTCGCCGCGGAGCCGATGGAATGGCAAGAATACTTGCTCACGCGCCGACAGCGGAATCCCCTCGCCAGCGTCGATGACGGACAATGATGCCCGGGAGCCGTTGCGCCGCAGTTCGACCCGAATTGGAGGCCGGCCATGGCGCTGCGCATTGTCGAGAAGATTACGTACGAGGCGGCGCAACAGCCGGCCATCGCCACGGAGTACGACGAGTTCGCCATCAAGGGTGACGCCCTTATAATGAGCGCATTCCTCCGCCACCAGGGCCAGCAGGTCGACATCCTCCGCGGCCGGCGGCGCAGCGGCAACGTCGAGCCGGCTTGCGAGTAGGATTTCCTCGATCAGGTCGTCGAGTTCCGCGATGTCGCGGGCCAGTTCGGTCTTGATCTTGGGGTCGGGCTTCGTCTCGAACAGCTCAACGCCGAGCCTTATCCGCGACAGTGGCGTGCGCAATTCGTGCGATGCGTTGGCGAGTAGCAACCGGTGGGCGCCGATCAATTCCTCGATCCGGGAGGCGGCGCGATTGAAGCTTGCGGCGAGCTGAGCAACCTCGTCGCGGCCTTCGACGGCGACCCGGGTTGCGAGGTTCCCGGCGCCGAGCGTTTCGACGCCCGCCTGCAGCCGTTCGATGCGCTTGGTCAGCCCGCGTACTACCGGATAGGAGAACACCGCGATGGCGATTGCCATGGCGGTCAGGAAGAAAACCAGGCCGAGCAGCGGTCCCGCCGGCCGCAGCGGCGAGCGCGCAACGAGCCAGCGCTCGTCCGGCAATCGAAAGGCCCACGCTGGTCCGCCGCGGCCGTGCAACCAGCCGCCGTTTTCGCCGACCGAGGTCGGTTGCGGCAATGGCCGGCCCGCCGCCGCGACCGCGGCGCGTTTCTGATCAAACAGGGCGATGTCGATACGCAACTGCCGGCCGAGCCGCTCAACCGCGCGCTGCTGCGCCTGCGGCGGCGCGTCCGCCGGCGGCAGCGCCGCCAGCACGAGTTCGCCGGCAAGATCGAGCACCTCGCTGTGGGGGAGGTTTGCCTGCCCGATGCGCCAGGACAACCCGCTGATCGCCACCACGGCGATGAGGCTCGCCAGGAACACAAGGTAGATCTTTTGATAGAGGCGTCGCATTGCCTATTCTTGCGACTTCGCGAATACGTAACCGGCGCCCCTCACGGTGATGATGCGACGCGGATTCTTCGGGTCGTCCTCGATCGCCGCGCGGATGCGCGAGATATGGACATCGATCGACCGATCGAAGGCTTCAAAACGCTCGTTCTTGACGATATCCATCAGGGCCTCGCGCGACATCACCCGCCCGGCATGTCGGGCGAGCCCCAACAGCAGCGCGAACTGGTAGCTCGTCAAGGCGCAGGGTTCACCGTTGAGCCGCACTTCGCGGGCTGCCGCGTCGATTTCCAGGCGCCCGAACTGCAGCACCTCGGATCTGTGGTCATCCTTCGCGCGCCGCAGGATCGAGCGCAATCGCGCCAGCAGCTCGCGGGGCTCGAACGGCTTGGCGAGATAGTCGTCCGCGCCCATCTCCAAGCCGACGACGCGGTCCATGGCGTCGCCGCGCGCCGTCAGCATGAGGATTCGCGCCCGCGCGTCAGCGCGGATCTGGCGGCAGACGTCAAGGCCGTCCATGTCCGGCAGCATCAGGTCGAGAATCAGCGCATCGAAGCGCTCGCGGCGATAGAGCGCGATGCCGGCGCCGCCGCTGTGGGCGGCGGTCACGCAAAAGCCGAACTCGCCGAGATAGCTCTTGACCATCTCGGCGAGGCGCTTGTCGTCTTCGATGAGCAGGATGCGATCGGTCACGGAGTTATTTTATCGCCAGATCGCTTTATGGTCAGGTCGCTTTATGGTCATGTCGGTTCCCGCCGTCAGTTCCGCCCAAAGCCGCCCCAGTGCCCCCACGGGCCGCGGCCCCAGCCTCCGCCCCAGGGGCCTCCGCGCGGCGGCATCATGGTGCTGAGCTTGCGCCGTTGCTCGGGCGTCAGTATCTCGGCAGCGTCGGCCACGGCCTGGACGAGCCGCTTGCTGGTCGCATCATGAACGGCGATCTGGTCGGCGCGGAATTTTTCGACAGCCGCACGGTCTATTGTCTGCTGCGTCAAAAGATCCCGCGCGGTGGCGCGGGCGGTCAGCAGTTTTTCCCGCATCGGCAGCAAATCGTGCACGGCGCCGCCGACGACCGCACGGAGCTTGTCTTGTTGCTCGGTGGTCGCATCGATCTCGATCGCCAAATGCCTGATCATGCGGTCGGCGTGGGCCTGGACGACCGCCTCAATCGCGCCGTCGAGGAGACCGCTTCGCCAGTCTGCCGCAAGACCAGGTGGGAAGCCGCCATCAAATGGGGCAGCGGCGGCAGCCATGCCGGGCACGCTCGCCAGGATACGATGTCCCAATCCGGGGCCAACCGGCGAAATGGCGAATGCCCCGATGAGGGCGACGCCCGCGACGGCCGCCATCACATAGGCTCGTTTTTTCCGGGGGCGCACGCCTTGGGGCGGTGACGCCGCGATTTCATCGATCGGATCACGGCGCTCGGAGGCGTACCAGACGCCTCGCTTTGGTGCGGTCGCCGGCATTTCACGGATCGGATCATGGGTGCTCATTTGGCTCTCCTTCATACTCTGTCGCCCACGTGCGAAATGTGAAGGGGCTGAATTTCCGGGGTTTGTCCGCCATGTAAAGTTTTGTAAAGACACACGCGCGGCCCCTCCCGGGGGACCACGGAGTTGATGCCATGATTAACAAAGGGCATGGTCCCGGCGTGATATTGCCCCCCTCGGGTCGACTGTGGGAGGTTGCGCGCGATTGCGAGAAGGTTCGATGAACGACTCTGGCCTGTCCCATCGTTTGGGTGTCGCGCCGCACGATGCGCCGCTGGCGGCAGCGTTAGGACGGCGTTCCATCGTGCTGGTCGGCATGATGGGGGCAGGCAAATCCTCGATCGGTCGACGGCTCGCGGCCCGGCTCGGCATTCCGTTTTCCGATGCTGACGCCGAGATCGAGGAGGCCGCCGGCATGTCTGTTACGGATATCTTCGAGGCCCACGGCGAGCCTTCATTCCGCTCCGGCGAGGCGCGCGTCATCGCTCGGCTGCTCGAGCACGGTCCCCAGGTGCTGGCGACTGGCGGAGGCGCCTTCATGAGTCCTCAAACCCGCGCCAAGATTCATGAGAAGGGGATTTCCGTGTGGCTGCGCGCCGAGATCGACGTGCTGTCGCGACGGCTGCGGCGGCGCAGCGACCGCCCCTTGCTCAAGACCGCCGATCCGACCACAACGCTGGCAAATCTCCTCGCCGCGCGCAATCCCATCTATGGCGAGGCCAACCTGGTGGTGATGTCACGGGATGTTCCGCACGAGGTCATCGTCGAAGAGATTGTGACGGCGCTGCGCAGCAAGCTCGGGATTGCCGACGCCTGCGGCCGGGAGGACCAACCGTGACTGCGCCGCTCCGACCCGGCGATCCCAAGATCGTCACCGTTGCGCTCGGCGAGCGTACTTATGACATCGTGATAGGGCGCAACCAGATTGCGACCCTTGGGGCGCGTGCGGCAGCGCTCAAGCCGGGCGCGAAAGCCGCAATCGTGACCGACGATGCCGTCGCCGGCCTGCACCTTGGGGCCGCCGAGGCTGCGCTCGCGGCTCACGGAATGGCGACGAACCACATCGTTGTCGAAGCGGGAGAGGCCACGAAGAGTTTTGCCGGCTTCGAATGTGTGTGCGAGGCCCTGATCGCCGCCAGGGTCGAGCGAGGCGATCTTGTGGTGGCGCTGGGAGGCGGCGTGGTTGGGGACCTTGCGGGCTTCGCGGCCGCGACAGTGCGGCGCGGGCTCGACTATGTCCAGGTGCCGACCACGTTGCTGGCGCAGGTGGATTCCGCGGTCGGCGGCAAGACGGCGATCAATTCGCGC
>WNFD01005011.1_pt1 | contig 13269 bp, 9 predicted proteins | sample 5400491 | NCBI WGS metagenome assembly WNFD01 (sample SAMN13153343, study PRJNA577476) | soil metagenome | isolation source: 120 cm saprolite under Douglas fir tree site 2 hole 2 replicate 2 | place: USA:California | collected 2015-04-18 | reverse complement strand
GAGGATTCCAAAACGGTCCGTGCAAGGGTGCAAGCCGCCCGTGAACGCCAGTTAGAACGCTTTAAAGGAACAAAGCTGACCTGCAATGCCGAAATGGGGCCAACAGAGGTACGCGAGTTCTGCCAGACCGATGCCTCAGGGGAGAAGTTGCTGAAGGCGGCGGTACAGCAGTTGCATTTGTCAACGAGGGCCTATCATCGGGTATTGAAGCTGGCTAGGACGATTGCGGATTTGGCAGGGTGTGAGATGATCATGGCCAATCACGTGGCCGAGGCGGTGCAGTACCGGCCGAGGGTGGGGATGTAGAGAGTCGAAAGCAGTATTTTGGCATTGAATTTGTTGGTTCATTTATAAATGAACCATTTCTACTATCAAATTCATTCTCGTTTGCCTTGAGCTTTAGCTTGTTCGGTGCTACTATAGAGAGTGCGGTTTGAGGGGCTTGAAGCACATGAAGCTCGGAAGCTATATCCAAGGAATAACATTCTTACTTGTGTGGATGGAGAGAAATATGGCACGGCGGAGTAGATTGTCGCATGCGCTTGTGCAAGCACAGCGCGAGGATAAAAGAAGCTATATGACTCAAACGCAAGCAGCAAGAGCAGCGGAAAAAGCGCGGAAAGATTATGAACGTGCACTGCTGGCTGATCAAAAAGAACGTGCCAGGCTTTATAGTGAGTCGCGGATTGCTCAAGTCAATTTGCAAAATGAACAGCTTGATCAAATTATCGCACGTCTCTCTAACATTCTCATAGAAGCGCTTTCAGTTGATAGTTTTATCGATTTGCAGACACTGAAGCAAGTACCTGAGTATCCAGTTTTCAATCCAGGTCAATTAGGTGTAGCAGAGCCTCCGCCTGTACCACAAATGTATCTCCCACCCGAACTCACCAGGATCCAGAAATTTATGCCTGGAGCAAAGGAAAAGCATGCCCAGGAGGTAGCCAGAGCTTATGATGTGTATAGATCACATGTAGCTGCTCATGCAGCGCGAGAAGAAACACGACAGCGAAATCTTGCTGAAGCCAGAGCTGTGTTTGATCGTCAAGCTGCTGAAGTGCATCAGAAGATAGCTGCCCAGCATGCTGAGATTGATGCTTTTCAGCGGGAACTTTCTGCCGGTTCTCCGTCTGCTGTTGTTGACTATTTCACCCTGGTATTGGCATCAAGTAACTATCCGGATAATTTTCCCCAGCATGCAAAAATCGCCTACGTGCCTGAATCGAAGCAACTCGTGATTGAGTATGATCTTCCTTCTTTTGATGTTATTCCAGTGGTTGGTGCTTACAAATATGTAAAGTCAAAGGACGAAGTAACTGAGACGGTGCGTCCACTTGCTCAAGGGAAAGCCTTGTATTCCTTAGTGGTTGCTCAAGTACCGCTTCGTACGTTGTATGAGTTGTTTAAAGCTGACCGCATGGGGCACCTGGATATCATTGTGTTTAATGGCTATGTTGACAGTATTGATAAGGGAACAGGTCGTCCTGTACGTACATGTCTGATTACAGTGCGTACAACTCGGGATACCTTTATGCAGCTTGATTTGAGTAAAGTTGACCCTCTTGCATGTCTCAACGTGCTGAATGCTTCTGTCTCGAAAAGTCCAACAGAGCTTGCTCCTGTAAGACCTGTGCTAGAGTTTAATATGGTTGATTCTCGCTTTGTTGAAGAGGTAGATGTGCTCTCAGGAATTGATCAGCGCCCCAATCTCATGGATCTTACTCCCTCTGAATTTGAATCTCTTATCACCAATTTATTTCAAAAGATGGGCCTGGAAACACGACTCACGCAGGCATCACGCGATGGCGGGGTTGACTGTGTTGCGTTCGATCCGCGCCCTATCTTTGGCGGGAAAGTGGTGATCCAGGCCAAGCGTTACAAAAATACAGTAGGGGTAAGTGCTGTTCGTGACCTTTATGGGACTATGCAAAATGAGGGAGCATCAAAGGGGATTTTGGTCACGACCAGTGGTTACGGGAAAGCCTCTTTCGAGTTTGCTGACGGTAAACCCATCGAGTTATTGAGCGGGAGCAATCTGTTATACCTTCTGGCTGAACATGCAGGTATACAGGCGAGGATTGAGATGCCGGATAACTGGAAAGACCCACAGCCTGATTCATAGGAACCGGACTCCATGCAGTACTATTCAAGCCATTTAAGTACGAGATTTCTGCAGACCGATGCTTCTTCAGTGGGGAAGTTGTATAAAGCGGCAGTATAGTAATTGTATTTCTCTACCAGAGTATTTCATCAGGTGTTAAAGTCGGCGAGGACAATTGCGGATCTGTTGGGGAGTGAGACGATACAGGCGAATCATCTGGTGGAGGCGATACGGTATCAGCCGTGGGTAGGGGTGTGATGCTAAAGAAGATTTTATATACTCTATTAGGTCATGCTTAGTGTACTTATTTCGATTATGCTCTAGCGAAGCTAGATGCTCTCTTTCCATGAGCAGGATGATGGAGCGCAAAATTTTACTAGAACTTTAGTTCTAATCGTGATTTCTACATTAAAAAAGGCAATTGATAGAGTAATTTTCCCGAATAACCTCTTGACTTTGTACACAATTTGTGATACTTTTGTCTTGTACACAAATTGTGAATAAGGAGGCGGCCAAGTTCTGTGGTTAATGATGATTTACTGTTGGGTTTGCGGGCACTGGCTTCTGTGCGACAAAGTGGAGGTGATAACAAACTTGTTCTGAATCCAGATCCTCTCTCTTTTGAACAAAGAGAATCCCCAAACGAATTCGATGGCAATGCTGTGCAGGGTCTGGTTCTTGAACCTCAAGAGAACGCGCTTTTTGAAATCCGCTCCCTGGCAAGACGAAGGCATAGAGCTCACATTGAAGCATTTTGTGATGGTACGCGCTCAACCTACTTTGTTGGGTACGAGAGTGAATTGCCACTTATCTATACCCGGAATGCTTCTGCTATACGTACGCGCGATAAAACAACTGGGTATCATACCGCCTTGTATAATATCCAGCGGCATCAGACTATGCTTCTTGCTCCTTTTGATTTGTTTAAGCCGTCTATTCGCCAAACATATCAGCGTTTGAATTTATACCATAATAGGCTCGCTGATCTCTGTTGGACAGGGTTGGAGGAGGGCTACGCTCCAACCCCGTCAGATATGGAAACAATGGGAAATCTGGCCTGGCAACGTAGAGCGCGACGCAGAGCCAGGCACCTGTTGGACCTTTCTGAGCAAATTACCTCCATCACAGGTGCGCAGTTGCTTCGTGAACAAGACTCAACTGGGGGAAGTTGGTTACTCAAAGATGGCTCTCTCTTTCAGTTTAAGCGTGAGTATTTGCGCTTAGCTGAACCATTGCACAACATCGTTTCCTGCGTTAAAACCCACCCAGTCTCCTTCTTCGGAGCTGAAGGAGAAAGGCAACTCCGAAGATTAGAAATTGGTGAGCGTAGCGTGGCCTTCCTGCCGCGTCCTGCCAATGAATCGCAGAAACGATATTCCTTGAGAGAAACTGATAGGCAGATGGTTTCCTGGTATATGCGTGTGCGCCAAGCCAATCAGCATGATGCCAATCACATGAGTGGCGTCGTGCGGCTTGATATTGCAGCCGTTGATGACTGGCGAGATTGGATCGATGAGGTAAGTTGGGCGGTCCTCGATGAATTTTATGGTCTCTCTGCCATGCCAGATCCTCGTTATGATGTGATGCCTTACGGAATTTACGACTGTGAGCAGTTCTTGAAAGCCTGCGAAATTCCTGGTGATCTCCTGCTAGCACAATTGCGATGACGGTGAAAGGATGATTGTTCGTTATGGCCGAAGAAAACCTGCAAGAGTTAGAGACCTTTCGGGCCGCATATGAAACACCTTCAAGGGATATAGATAGAGAGCCTCGCGAAGAGGAGATCATTGTCATACGAGAGTACCCAGAGGATCGAGGCGATGACGAGGTTTCTGAAGAAGATGAAGAAGTTGCCACTATGGTTCTGGCTGCGCAGGCAGTACGTGACGAGTTTGCGAATCGGCAGCTCACTTCACAACAGACATTGCCCATTGGATATGTTACCAATGCCCGCAATGCAGCATCTCGTAGCGATATGTTCCAGTTTTGGGCAACTGCTGAAGAAACATCACTTGGCATTGGGAGTATTGTGCGACACACAGCAACAGTACCGTACCGTGTAGATACGTATGGCATCATCGTTGACACAACTGGCAGCACGCTAGGACTGGATGATTATGCAATCCATGTGTACGAGCAAGATGCTCAACCCCCGCTTGGCAGTATTATCCCCGCACCAAGTGCTCGCCGTCCCGTCGTTCATTATCAAGCAAAAGTTCTGGCCTCCACTCATCAAATACACCGCCCTGTTCTGAGTGGTCCTGTCTACGTGGTCACTGCCAGTGAAATGGCAGATTTGCATAAGAAGATGCAGGATAGGTGGCTTGATCCTCAGTATCTGCTTCTAGGCTTCTACGAAGATGCTAGCGGGACATTTGGTGTCTTCGGTGAGGAGCGTGCTCGTGTATTAGGTCCGAAACAAGGCCATGTCATTTTCAGTGGATTACCAGGTGCCGGTAAAACGTCTCTATTCCAGACACTAGTCATCTCCCTGTATGCACAATTACGAAATATGGGGGAGGGAGAACCCGATAGGGGAGTTAGGGTACCAGGCGTTGCAACGTTAGCTATCAATGTGAAAGGAGCTGATCTGCTGTTTCTGGATCATTTGGCATCTGGAGAGTTAGGGAAAATTGACTGTAACATGTGGCATGCGGCAGGTGTCGATATTGAGAAACGTCCCTTTGGACACGTTATTGTGTATACCCCTCTGAAAGAGGATGGCTTCAATCGCTATTCTTTACGCTCTAATCCTGAGGCGGATATCCCAGGCTATAGCGAAACACGCGAATTTGTTCTTGGCATACAGGATGTCTGGCCGTACCTGGGTATGTTCTTTGATAAGACCTCAACAGGGGCGGCCGCTTTGATCGCCGAGGTGGAACTGCAGCTGAAAGAGACCCATAAAGATGGCTTCACGCTCGTCGATGTGCTCAATCTTTTCGAAAGTGATATCAACAAGCCGAAGAATGAACGTAAGAACACTCCCTGGGAAGATTTCCATTTGTCCACAATCCAGGCTGTTGCACAGCGCTTTCGTTCGTTACCTGCGACCTTAAAGGGCCTCATTGACGTCACCGGGAAAGGTGTTGGGCTCAGCAAGCTGTCTGAACTCAAGCCCTACGATATGGTCGTGATTGACATCGAACGAATTATGGCGAATCCTAGTGATCCGCAGATTACGGAGAGCGCTATCAAAATTATAACAGCCTATGTCTTACAACAATTGACCGAGGCGATGACCCAGCGTACCTGTAATGTAGATCATGTCATCGTTTTCGCCGATGAATTGAACCGTCTGGCACCGCGCGATGGGAATGGCGGTATTGGCGAATACCTGGCGCAGCTTGCACGCACGACACGTGATCGTGGTATTGTCCTGTTTGGTGCTGGTCAATTTCGTAGTGGAATCAACGAAGATATTCTCAAAGCTGCCTCGGTACATTATTCAATGCGCACACCGGAGCATGAGTTGAGTGACCGCATCTATGCTCCGCTCTCCACTGAATTTAAGGCACAGTTGACACAGCTTGAACCTGGACAGACCTTATTGCAATACCCTGCTTTGCGCACTGCTGTATTCGCACGTTTTCCCCGGCCTTTCGTCATGAGTGGTGCGCGTGCTTGGCAGGAACTCTTCCCTCCAATCGAAGACCGCCCTCTTGCGGATTGTATCTTTGAGCGCCTGAGCTGGCTAGATTCACAGCATCCGCCTTTGCAGAACGAGGTTCATCGATTGGTCGATGAGTTTTTTCTGGAAGGAGGTGCGGAGAACAAAAAAAACCGTCAGGGCAAAGGTGCCGACTGAAAGGAAGTGATATACTCAAAAGAAAGACGAAAGGCCCAAGCAGGAGGAAGGCGCATGAAACCAGCCAGGAAGTTTGCTCAGGTGAGCAGACGGTTTTATCGTCCAGAACAGTCCCACTGTCCAGTCTGCCAGAGACGGCTACAGCGGGCAGTGACCTTGACGGAGCGCACGGTGATCACGCTGGAAGAGGTGGTCAAACTGGTCCACGCCGGCTACCGCTGCCCCGACCCCCAATGCGCGGGACACCAGCGGACCTATCGCAGTGTGAGGGCAGATGCGCTGGCATTACCGTGGTTCACGTATGGGGTGGATATCGTGCTGCTGGTCGGACGGTTGCGCTTGAGAGAGCACCAGACGGTGGATGAGATCCATCAGCAATTACTGAAACGGCTCAAGCCACTGGGGGTGAAGATCGCGCGGCGGGAAGTGCTCTACCTGTTTGAGGCGTACTGCACGCTTTTGCGAGCCAGCAGTGAGGCCAAAGACGACGTGGAGTGGCTGGCGCAGGTGGAGAAGAATGGGGGCATCATCGTGTCGGTGGACGGCATCCAGCCAGAGAAGGGCAACGAGACGGTCTACGTGGTGCGCGATGCGCTCACCGGACGGGTGCTAGCCGCCGAGAACGTGACGTCGTCGGAGACGGCAGTGATGAAGGCCCTGCTTGCGCCCGTGGTGGCGTTAGGGGTGAAGGTGCTGGGAACGATCACCGACGCCCAAGAAAGTGAACTGCTGGCAGTCGAGGAGTTGTGGCCGGACGTGCCGCACCAGGTGTGCCAGTTCCACGTGCTGCGCGACGCGTCGAAAGCGGCCTTCGAGGCCGACAAGCAGGTCAAAACGGCCATGCGCAAACGCCTGCAACCCAAGGTGAGGGAGGTGCGCAAACAGATCAAGAAGCAGCTGGCCACGGCCTCGCCCACTGAAGCCAAACAGCTCGCGGTGCTCGACGACTACGCCACCGGGATCGTGACGGCCCTGAACACCGATGGGCTGCAGCCTTTCAAGTACGCGACGGTGGAAGCCAGCCAGATGTTGGAGGAGATCGAAGCCAGCCTGCAGCAGCTCTCCAAAAAGGGGGGCCCGTGAGGCCGCTGTGTGCACAGAAGCTGGCACGCCTTCAGGCCATTGTGGCTGAGCGGGCCGCCTGGACAGACCAACTGGCGCAAGTCAAACGCCTGCACGGCTGGCTGCTAGAAGTCGAGCACCTCCTGGATGAGAGCCTGGTGCCAGAGGGAGAAGTGGTGAGCAATGTGACAGTGGGAAGCCGTCTGGATAGCTGGCGTGAGCGCATGGCCGCTCAGTTGACTGATGGCCCTCTTTCCGAGTTGGAGCGGGAGTGCCTCACCGAGTTCTTACACGTGCTCTCCAACTTGCGACCGCACCTGGTGCAGTGCTACGACCGGGAGGACTTTCCCCGCACCAACAACGACATGGAGCGCAGCATTCGCGGGCTCAAGACGCAGTATCGCCGCGTGAGTGGTCGCAAGAACTGGAATGCCTATCTGTTGCGCTACGGGCGCTGTGTGGCCTACGCGGCCTGGTGGGAGCAAGATACGGCCCATCGCCAGCACCTGGAACAGCGCGCCGCCCGGCTTGACCGTGCCCGCTGGCGCGAACTGCGACGGGAGACCACCGTCGCTCAGAGCGAGCAACTCACGCGCTTTCGTTTTCGTCACAAGCGCCAGTCCTTGCTCGCTTCCCTCGAAGAGCGCTGGGCCGCTGCTGCTCAGTCGGCACCTTTGCCCTGACGGAAAAAAATATTCAGACGGACCTGGTCAATCGACTGCGTGATATCGAGATCTCATATGCTGGTTCTGTGAGTAAACATACCAGGTCTCCATGGGATGAGTTTTCTGAAATAGCACTCGCAGCTTATAGAAGACGACAAGCCCCTCCATCCATGAAGACACCTGCAAATTTTATTGAAAAGGAGACGGATTGGTAATGAATGAAATTCGTTTAATACACCTTGCAGATATCCATCTCGGCTTCCCAGGGCCTACAAGTCTTATCTTTAATGCTTCTGAACAGGAAGAAGCTCCGGGACGCTATGTAAGGGAGGTGGATATAGAACGCGCCGTCGGAAGATTGGTCAAAGCGATCGTGCATGAGCAACCATCTGTGGATGTCGTCGCCATTGCTGGTGATCTATTCCACAGGCCAGCTCCTTATCCTCGTGCTATTAGTCGGGCTGCGAAGCTTGTTCGCAGGCTGGTTGAAAATGGTATAGGTGTGGTAATAATTGATGGTAATCATGAAGTCACAAGTGTCTTACATACTGGTAGCCCAACAACATTTCTCAAGGAGTTAGGAGCGTATGTTGCCAATGGCAATACGTACGAGATATTCCGTGATTGTTGGGACCATCTTCCTGATGAGAAAAGGGAGAGACTTAAACGTCTGGCTATTCACACTCTCTCATATAGAGCGGTTGCGGAGAATACCGAGTTTTCAGGAGTACGTCCACTTCCCGGATACACCAACATACTGGTGACGCATGGTCGTGTCTCGGGCATGGATGATCTTAATTCTTTGCATCGTACTGCAGCTCCTGTTCCTACTGAGCTATTACGGCGTGGCTGGGATTATGTGGCCTTAGGTGACTGGCACATCCATCGATATCAGCCCCTTCATGATGTTCCAGCTTTTTATTCAGGAAGCCTGGAAGCACTCACTTTTGGGGAAGCAATGTCCTATCCATTCCGTGCTGATGACTCATATGCAGTACATGGAGCTCTAGATATTCGATTACAAGCAGGTATACCTGTTGTCGTGCAGACATTTGCGAATCACGATGCCCGCCCAGTATTACGGTTAGAGCCTATTGATGCCACAGATATGGATGCCCTAGCATTGATGAAGATATTGCGCCAGCGACTGCAAGGAGACTTTTCTACCGAGGCACTTATTCAGTTGAAAGTCAATAATTGCCCGCCTCAGGCCTGGGAACAGCTTGATTTCTCAGAGTTGGCTGAGTTGCGTAAAAAAGTCCTTCGTTGTGAGATTCTTCCTGACATCAGTTGGCCCATGTTAGTACAGAGCGATGAAACAGTATCAGAAACGAAACTTGATACTCAATGGCAGCGTTTTATCGAGCTGCGTGAGCAAAATGCTGAGGAATGTGCCTGGTATCGTGACCAGGGAATGAAACGTATTGAGGATGCCCAGACTGCGCTATTGGCAGAGCAGGCAGAAATAGGAGGGTAGGTAAGCAAGATGAGTACTTTGAAGTTGAAAGTCCAGAAATACCGCCGCTTTGCCGACACACAAGAGATTGTTTTTCAACGAGGCTTGACGATTATTAGTGGGTCGAATGGTGCGGGAAAAAGTACATTAGTTGAGGCAATCCTATTCGCATTGTTTGGGTCTGGTCGTGACTCGAGTATAAGTGAGATACGCACAGATAAGAGCAAAGGTGATCCACTTGTAGAGTGTGAACTCTTTATTGATGATCAGCTTATCCACATCGTTCGTGTTGGCAACAGTGTAGAGGTATCCATCAATGGCGTGGTACAGGTGATGAGAAGTTCCTCAAGCGCGAAAGCTGCCAATAAACGCGTATCAGCATTATTAGGGGGTTTGACACGAGATCAATTTGAAAGCTCGTATGTAGCAATACAGGGCGATACTGCTGGATTAGTGCAATATAAGGCGAAAGAACGGCGTATTCTCATAGAGAGAATTTTACAGCTTGAAGTGCTGGCAAGGGCTGTAGACTTGCAGGGCAAACGTCGTGAGAACGCTAAAAGTGATCTAATGGCTCTGGGGAATGTGATCTGTGATGAGTTGTCTTTCAGTCAAGATATACGTAGATCCCTGGACAATTTCCAGAGTGCACGTGTTGTCCATACGCGCATGCAGTATGCGCAAAACTTTATGGCATCTATAGAACAAGCCATCTCTGACCAAAAAGGAAAGTTGAAAGAAGTAGAAGGGTACGTTTCAACTGCGCAAACCCATGAGTCTGATCTAAAGAAGCAGCTCAATGATCATCTCTCCACTATTGAGCAAACCGTTCAGGCACACCAACAGCACGAAGAGCGACAAAAAAGCTATAACATGCTGCAAGAGGACATCGCCAGTACGGAGGGGAAAATAACACAGGTCAAGCTGGATATACAGAAATTTCTTGATGACATTCAAAATGCAAAGCAGTATGCCGAAGCGTCGGCTGAATATGAGCAATTGCAAAAGGAAAAGGAACGCGATAAGGAGCGTTTGGTGCGTATCCCGTTGGTGATGGGTTGTTACGATGGATTTGTAAGGGCTCGTACAAAATTAGATGCACTTGATGAGCATTTGGTCGATCTCGCTACGATTGATGAAGACCTACGCTTGGCCCAAGATCAGGAAGAGCGGGCGAAACAACAATTGGACACATTGCGCAATAATGATCCAACATTTGCCGATTACCAAGTGTGGAGTAAGCGCAAAGATATACTTGACCACGAAGAGGAGCAAAATAGGGATGCATTAAAGCAACTCGAGGCTGGTACGAGTGATGCTCGTTGTCCTACCTGTAATCAGCCCTTCAACGAACATACTCGAGAACAGCGTATTCAACATTTGTTAACCTGGCTGAATGAAACATCGCCTCTCAAACGAGAACAACTTCATCAACAAAAACAGCTTATTGATGAGGGAAAGCAACTGTGGGAGAAGGCAAAAAAGCTAGCCGAGCAGGAGTATGGCCGGCTTCAAAAAAATACTGTTACAGCCGAGAAGAAGGTTTCGACCAGAGACACGTTGAGCCAACAACGTGCCGATCTTTATACCGATTTTCTAGCAAAACAAAGGGCATGGCTGGAATTAAAAGAAGAACCTGACTCGGAGGAAGAAACAAAGCTGCTCAGTAAGCTGGAAGAAACAAGGCTGCCCAGTAAGCTGGATGAGATTACTCTTTGTTTACAGACGTTAAAGACAGAGGAAGAAACAAGGCTGCTTAATAAGCTGGATGAGATTACTCTTTGTTTACAGACATTAAAGACACGGGCAGACGAGTATGCTCAAATACCATTCATTGAGAAGAATCTTGCCAATAAAGAGCAGTCTCAAGAAGATCTTGACCGGGAAAAACAAGCTTTGTTGGAACGGCAGAGCGCGCTTGGGTATGATGCCGAAGCCTTCCAAACCTCTAAAGACCGTGTTGAGGAACTTCGCAATGAAGAAACCAAAATACGTAATTTGCTCCATCAAGCTGAATTGGACTTACAAAGTCTGCAAACGGACTTCCAACAAGTGGAAAAGAGTGTCGCAAAAATACAAGAGTATCACGACCGTTTTGGGACGCATGTTCAAGAATACTACAGAGAAGAACGTTTGTACGAGCATCTGAACGACTTCAAAAAGCACTTTTTCGAAGCCAATACTGGGGAGGTGATGAGGCGCACGACACAACTGCTCACGCACGCGATTACTGACCAATCCATTCTGGGCGTCAGGTTTGATAAAGACGAATTTCAGTACCTGGATGCTAGCAATATTCCTTATTCGGTTAGTCGCTTGTCTGGAGGTGAAAAAGCGCTTGTTGGTCTGTGTTTAAGAATTGCTTTAGCTGAGCAGGCGCAGGCAATTGCAAGATCGGGTAGAGTGAAATTTTTAATCCTGGACGAAGTCCTTTCATCTCTTGATGACGAACGTTGCGATGCTGTACAACGTATCTTTGCAGATGTGCAAAAACGTGGCATCTTTGAGCACATCATCATGATTACGCATCTCGATTCTGTAAAACAGGGCTGGCACGCAAATGGTTTGGTCGTACAGAAAGTGGATGGTAAAATGAGTACAGTTATCTCGGTCTCTCCCGGTGAAGTTCCTATGGATTTGGCCGAGGGAATAGAGGTCTAACCAATGGCAATCTCGCAATCTTCAAATACTCAAGGGGGGAAGCTGTTAGCTTCTCTCCGCCAGAAAGTTAATATAACACAGGCTGAACTAGCTAAACGAGCAGATGTTTCTCGCAGCATGGTTGCTCAACTAGAAAGTGGAGAACGTCGACCATCGCAAAAACTTGTACGTGCGCTTTGTCAAGCAATGAATATCGCTGCTGAAGATGAGAGACAATTATTATTGGCCTATGAGATTACCCCATCAGGTCATACTCCTGAGCAAATCGCCGCTTTTTTGCGAGCGGATAAGAATCTCACTGATGACCAGGCTGAACATATCGCGGCGCTGGTACGAGAGGCGTATGAAAGAGCATTGCAAGAACAGTAGTCAGTGAGTGGAGCTGTGGAAGACTAGTATGAAGAAATATATTAGATTACGGTATTCCAATGATCTGCCAGGAATACCGCTCCAGCGTGATATTGAAAAGCTGGCACTCGCCGATAGACGCACACTTGGCTGCCGCTTTGGAGAACCGTGTGATCCGCGTCGATTAATCAAATTTCATGATGTGAAGAAAATTTTGGAAACATATGATGAATATGCCACGCATTATGGGCGCTCTCTTCAAGGTGAGTTTGAGGATCGCTGGTCAGGGACAACGCTCTCTATTAAGAATGGGGATCATCTGATCATGATCAATCCAGAGCATAGCCTGTCGCGTCGTACTTTTACCATTGCTCATGAGTTTGGGCATCTCGTATGCGATCATTGGACAATCGTTATAACTACTGAAGGAATACCTCAATCTCGCTATAGTGATGAGCAAGAATTGGAAGCACATAGTTATGGATTGGCCGTCCTTTTGCCTTATGCACCTCTCCTACAAATATTACGGCAAGGTGCGACTGCTCAAGGCATTGCACTCCACTATGGAGTGAGTACTGCTGCAGTGGAGATGAGACTAAAAATCACTGGGCTTTGGGAAATGTTGACCAAAGAATAATCACAGGCAATTCGAGTATGGTTAAAATGAGAGAGGAGAGCAAAGATACAAGTTTGTCCTTTCTAAAGGATATCACTACCTGCAGCCCTCCCCCGCCCCTTCTACAACGCCCCCGTCAAAGAGTGCAGTTGTACCTCCATACCCATCGCCCGCTACCAGAAGAAAATCAGCGGCCCCCTCCTGGACCGCATCGACATCCACGTCGAAGTCCCCCGCGTTGACTCCGAAAACCTGGCTGACAAACGTAACGTCGAGGATTCCAAAACGATCCGCGCCTATCACCGTGTCTTGAAGCTGGCCCGCACAATCGCAGACCTGGCGGTGCCGCAAGATGATTGCGGCCAATCACGTGGCCGAGGCGGTGCAGTATTGGCTAAGGGTGGGGGATGTAGGGTTCGCATGCATGCCTAACAACCACATTCCTTTCCCGATACCAACTATATCAACTGTAGCTAAACTGTTACCACTCCAGGCTTGCTTTAATAATTTTTTATGTTATACTGATATAAGGGGAATTATCCACTACTAATC
>WNFD01024897.1_pt1 | contig 13273 bp, 17 predicted proteins | sample 5400491 | NCBI WGS metagenome assembly WNFD01 (sample SAMN13153343, study PRJNA577476) | soil metagenome | isolation source: 120 cm saprolite under Douglas fir tree site 2 hole 2 replicate 2 | place: USA:California | collected 2015-04-18 | reverse complement strand
GTGGTCGGCGACCCCGCGACGTCCGGGCATCACGGACGGATCGAGGTGCGCACCGGGTCGTTCTGGGTCAGCGACCTCGGCAGCACCAACGGCACGCTGGTCAACGGCGAGCCGGTGATCGAAAAGCAGCTGACCGACGGCGACATGATCGCCGTGGGCCAGAACACGATCCGCTTTACCCTCGAGGCTTAGCGGCCGCTACAACGGCGAGGCGGCAAGGGCGACGCAGTCGGCCGCGGCCTCGCGCAGGTCGCGCGTGAACTCTTCGACGTCGGCGACGATCGACGGATCCGCCGTGAGCCCGAAGTACGCGTCGCCGTTGTAGGAGACGATCGCGACTCCAAGTCCCATCGCCGGGTAGAGCGGAGCGAACGGCCACACCTCGAGCAACTGCGCTCCGCCCGTGTACAGCGGGAACTGAGGGCCCGGGATGTTGGTGACGTTGATGTTCGCGCCTGCCTGCGGCGTCGACATGATCCGGCCCGCGAGCACGAGCAGCGTCGGAGGCGCCCATTCGGCGAGGCCGGCGAGCTGGTCGGCCGCGACGGCCTGGCGCGTGCGCTTCAGGTCGCCGGTGGTGACCTTGATGCGCTTCAGGCGCTCCTCGATCGGCAGATCGCTGGTCGGCAGCTCGAACACCATGCCGCTGATCTGGTTGCCGAGACGGCCGCGGCCATCGTCGGGACGGACGCTCACCGGGCAGAAGACGCGGACCTTGTCGGGCACGCGCTCACCACGCGCCACAAACCAGCGATGCAGGGCTTCAGATACCACCGCGAGCACGGCGTCGTTGACGGTGCAGCCGTAGCGGTCCTTCAGCGCTTTGAACGACGCGAGTGGGACCTTGAGGCCCCGGCCGGTGCGCTGCGGGCCGATCTTGCGGTTGAAGAACAGGTCGGAGCGCGGCCGCACCATCGTTCCGCCGAGCTTCAGCATCCCGCGCAGCGGCACACGGCGTGTCTCCCACAGCGCGGGCATGCGCGAGCGCTCGGGCTGCGAGCGGGACTTGATGTTCCAGAGCAGGGGCCGGATCAGCTGCCAGTTGGTGGGCGCAGGCCGCGGCTTCCACGGATTGGCCGGCCGATCGGGCGTGAAACCCTCGGGCGTCGTGTCGAGCAGCAAGGTCAGGATGTCGACCGACGAGACGCCGTCGACCATCGCGTGGTGGGCTCGGTTCACGATCACTACACCTCCGCCCCGCAGCCCGGTGATGAGCGTCATCTCCCATAGGGGCCGCCGCTTGTCGAGCGGTCGCGCGAGGATGCGGGCCACGTGCCGGCGGACCTGGGCGCCGTCACCCGGCGGCTGGAGCACCTCGCGCCGGATGTGCGCGCCGAGGTCGAAGTTCGCGTCGTCGATCCACACCGGGTGGGCGAGGTTGAACGGCGCCCGGTGGATGCGCTGGCGGTAGCGGGGCACCAGGTGGATGCGCTCCGCCACCGTCTCTTCGACGCCCATCGCACCGCGTCCGCCTGGGACCCGCGACCCGCCTTCGAAGACGTAGACCGTGGCCAGGTCGAGCGGCGTCTCGGGCCGCTCGGCGTACAGAAACCAGGCGTCCCTCGCCGACAGCGGCTCGTAAAAAGTCACCTCCGCCATCCCGGGTTGATCGTAAGCGCTAAAAGGGCCCCCACGAAATCGCGGCGCAACCTCGGATTTCGTGGGGAATTGGGCCGCTACGCTTGCGGACGGATGGCGGTGGTGAGGGAGGTGTGGCGCTACCCGGTCAAGTCGATGGCCGGCGAACGCCTCGAGTCGTGCACGGTGACCGAGGTCGGCCTCGAGGGAGACCGCCGTTGGGCGTTCATCGACCACTCGCCGCAACGCGACGGCAAGTGGTTCAACATCAAGCAGCACGCCCCGCTGATGACCTATCGCGCACGCCTCGTCGACGGCAGCCTGGACCTGGTTGCGCCTGACGGGTCGAACGTGGCCCTCGATGGAGACCTCGTCCGCAAGTTCGAGGCCGAAGGCCGGCGACCGCTCGAGCTGCGCGAGCTGCCCGGATCCAACTTCGACGATTCCCACGTACTGATCGTCAACCTGGCCTCGGTCCAGGCCTTTGCGCTCGAGGCCGCGATGCCGATCGACCATCGCCGTTTTCGCGCCAACCTGTACGTCGACGGCGTCGAGCCGGAGGAGGAGCTGCGCTGGCTGGGACGCGTCATCCGCGCCGGGGACGCCGAGCTCGAGGTGACCGGCCGCTGCGAGCGCTGCAAGGTCATCACCATGGACCCGGACACGACAGAGGCCACGCCAGAGCTGCTGCGCCTGCTGGTCGAGCGGCACGACGAGCGGTTCGGGATGTACTGCCGAGTCGTCCGGCCGGGTCGCGTGGCCGTCGGGGATTTCACCGGGTAACTAACCTTTTCGGCACAAGGAGGATTTGATGGCGATCGCACCTTTCTCCGATCAGTGGGCGGCGCAGTTCAAGGACGAGATCAACAAGTCGAGCGTCTACAAGTCGGCTGCCAAGGGCTGGAAGTGGAAAGTCGGCCTGGTCATCGAGGCGGAGCCGGACAAGAACTTTCCGGAGTCGAAAGGCGTCGTCATGGACCTGTTCGACGGCACCGCCCGCGACATCAAGATCGGGTCGGCCGACGACGCCCGCGCCTGCGATTTCGTCATCGTCGGCAGCTACACGCGCTGGAAGCAGGTGGCGACCAAGGAGCTCGACGCGACGAAGGGGATGCTGCAGGGCAAGCTCGGCCTGAAGAAAGGCGACCTCCCGACCATCGTCCGCTACACCAAGGCCTCGCAAGAGATGACCGAGTGCACGACGCGGGTGCCGGTCCAATGGCCCGACGAAAGCTGACGCCGAAGCAAACGGTCGAGTACGCGGACTCGGAACCCAGCGCTTTCGCCTCCATGCTTGGCGGCCTGATCGACGCCAACGTCGGCAGCCGGCCTGAGAAACAGAAAGATTTCGATTCGCTGGAGGCGCGAGTCGGCATCTGGGTCACCGACATCGACGAAGGGGTGACGCTGGACTTTCAAAAAGGCCACCTGGTCGTGCACAACGGTCTCGAGCCGAAGCGCGACATCACGATCCGCGCCGAGGCCGACACGGTCATGAACCTCAGCAACCTGAGGATCGGGTTGTTCGGGATGCCGGTCTACTACGACGAGGTCGGGCGGAGCGTGGCGGCCAAGCTGGTCCGTGGCAAGCTGCGGATCGAGGGTTTGCTCGGCAACCTGGCGACCCTGAACACGGTGACGCGCATCTTCAGCGTCGCGGGCTGAAGCCCGCAATGGTTGTGACCCGTTGAATGCAGTGAAGCTCGCCGTCGTCGGCGCTGGCAGCATGGGCGCTCAGATCGCCCAGCAGGCGGCTCTGCATGGCATCGACGTCGTCCTCCAGGACAAAGACCCGGCGCAGTTGGGCAAAGCTCGGGATTCGAACCAGGGCCACCTTGGCCGGCGGGTGGAGAAGGGCCGGCTGTCGCGCGACGACGCCGACCGTGCTCTGGACCGTGTCCGCATGACGACCGAGCTCGGCGATGCCGTCGCGGGGGTGGATTGCGTGATCGAGGCAGTCTTCGAAGACCTCGAGGTCAAACGGTCCATCTTCGCCGAGCTCGACCGCCAGGCGCCGCCGGCCGCGGTGCTCGCCAGCAACTCCTCCACCATCGGCATCAGCAAGCTGGCCGGCGCTACAGCGAGTCCGGAGCGGTGCCTCAACATGCACTTTTTCTTTCCGGTGCTTGTCATGGACCTGGTCGAGATCGTGCGCGGCCCGCGGACGTCGGACGAAACGGCCGGCCGCGCCGTCGAGCTCGCCCGCGCCATGCATCGGACTCCAGTCGTGCTCCACAAGGAGATCGACGGCTTCATCGTCAACCGCATCCTCCACGCGGCCACCCAGGAGGCCTACCGGCTGCTCGACGCCGGCGTGGCCTCGTTCGAGGACATCGACACCGCGATCGAGAAGGGGTTGAACTGGCCGATGGGTCCCTTTCGCCTCGGCGACTTCAGCGGGCTCGACGTGACGTACAACGCCCGGCTGCACATGTACAGGACGACCGGCGACGAGCGCTACAGGCCGTCGCCGCAGCTGGAGGCGAAGGTGAAGGCCGGCAAGCTGGGGCGCAAGACGGGCGAAGGGTGGTATCGGTACTAGGACGGTGAAGATCCATCACGTCGGCGTCGCGGTCGAAGACCTGGACGCGGCGATCGCGCTGTACACGAAGAACTTCGGCGCCGAGCTGACGCACCGCGCGTCCAACGAGGAGCTCGATGCCGCTTTTCTCCGGGCGGGAGATGCCGAGCTCGAGCTGCTGCAACCGCGCCACGCCGACACGCCGGTGGGCAAGTTCCTCGCCAGGCGCGGCCCTGGGCTGCACCACATCGCGGTCGCGGTACCCGACATCGACAGGGCAATCGCCGACGCGCGCGCCGCCGGGCTGGAGATGATCGACCAGGAGCCGCGCGTCGGCCTCCACGGCACGCGGATCGCGTTCGTGCATCCGAAAAGCGTGGGCGGGGTGCTCACGGAGTTCGTCGAGGCGTGAGCGACGTGCAGCAGGGGGGTCGCGGTCGGCGGGCTTTGCATGACGACAGCACTACGGGGGAGTCCTCCCTGCAAAACGACGGTGGCCTGCCGCTGAAGCCGGTGTACTCCGTCGACGACCGGCGCCGCAGCCCGCAGGGCACGCTTGAGGACGAACCGCTGCCTGGGACCTTTCCCTACACGCGCGGCATCCACAAGGACATGTACCGCGGACGCCTGTGGACGATGCGTCAGTACGCCGGCTTCGGCACGGCCGCGGAGTCCAACAAGCGGTACCGCTTCCTGCTCGGGCAGGGTCAGACCGGCCTCTCGGTCGCCTTCGACCTGCCCACCCAGATCGGCTATGACTCCGACGACCCGATGGCCAACGGCGAGGTCGGAAAGGTCGGCGTCGCCATCGACTCGCTCGAGGACATGGAGATCCTCCTCCAGGGCATCCCGCTCGCCGAGGTGTCGACGTCGATGACGATCAACGCGACAGCCTCGATGCTGCTCCTGCTCTACCAGCTGGTCGCCGAGAAGCAGGGCTGCCCGCCCGAGAAGATCACCGGCACGGTGCAGAACGACATCCTCAAGGAGTACGCCGCTCGCGGCACCTACATCTTTCCGCCCAAGCCGTCGATGCGGCTGATCACCGACCTGTTCGCGTACTGCGCGGAAAGCCTGCCCAACTGGAACACCATCTCAATCTCCGGCTACCACATGCGCGAGGCGGGGTCGACGGCGGCGGAGGAGATCGCGCTCACGCTCAGCCACGCCATCGCCTACGTCGAGGCGGCGCAGGCGGCGGGCCTTGCGGTCGACGACTTCGCCCCGCGCGCCTCCTTCTTCTTCGCCTGCCACATGGACTTCTTCGAGGAGGTGGCCAAGTTCCGGGCGGCGCGGCGCATGTGGGCGCGCATCATGCGCGACCGCTTTCACGCCCGCGACGAGCGTTCGCAGGCGTTGCGCTTCCACCTCGGCCTGCCCTCGGAGAGCGCGGCCGAGCTGGCGCTCCGCACGCAGCAGGTGATCGGCTACGAGACGGCCGTGCCGTACGTCGCCGACCCCCTCGGCGGCTCGTACTACGTCGAGAACCTCACCGACCGCGTCGAGGAGGAGGCGCTCGCGATCATGGCCGAGATCGACGAGCTCGGTGGCGCGGTGGCGTGCATCGAGACGGGTTGGACCCAGCGCCGGATCGCGGACAGCGCCTACCGGATGCAGAAGCGCATCGAGTCGGGCGAGCGGATCGTCGTCGGCGTCAACAAGTACATGGAGACCGACTCGAGACCGGTCGAGATCATGAAGGTCGGACCGCGCCACGAGGTCGCGCAGGCGCGTGCCCTGAAGAAGCTCCGCGCGCGGCGGTCGCGGTCGACGGTCGAGCGGCACCTGTCGGAGCTCGAGCGTGCCGCACGCGGCTCCGGCAACCTGATGCCGCCGCTCAAGGCGGCGCTTGCGGACTACGTGACCATCGGCGAGTGCTGCCGCGTGCTTCGCGGCGTCTTCGGCGAGTACCAACCCCCAGGGGAGGGCGTTTGGCTTTCGCGAGCGTGACCGGAGGGTGGAGGACGGACGGCTGACCCACGGCGAGCTCGATACCGGCGGAGGCGTGCTGATGCTCGCCACGCCGTCGCTCCACTACCACGGACCGAAGCGTCACCGCGAGGAGTGCGAAAGCGCGCGGGCGTGGCACGACGTGCCGTACATCATCGACGGCGTGCTGGTTTACGTCGACGACGTCGCGGCGCACTTCGAGCGCGCCCGGGCGGCGGGCGCGACGATCCTCTCGCCGCTGGAGGCATCGGGCGAGGGTGGCAAGCGCTATCGCGCCGAGGACGTCGAGGGCCACCGCTGGATGTTCGTACAGCGATGACCACCAGGAAAGTCGATCCGTTGAACGAGCTGCGCCAGCGCAAGTACGAGGCCGGCCACGGCGACGCCGAGGCGTTCAACCGCCAGCACGCCAAGGGCAAGCTCACCGCGCGCGAGCGGATCTCGCGCCTGGTCGACCGCAACTCATTCGAGGAGCTCGACCTCTTCGCGAGGCACCAGGATGGCGTGGCGGGCGACGGCGTGGTCACGGGGATGGCGAAGATCGACGGTCGCGACGTCATGCTCTTCAGTCACGACGCCAGCGTCTTCGGCGGGTCGCTCGGCGAGGTGTTCGCCGGAAAAGTGATCAAGGTCATGGACCTCGCCGTGCGCAACCGGATCCCGATCATCGGCATCAACGACTCCGGGGGCGCGCGCATACAGGAGGGCGTGGTCTCGCTCGCCGGCTACGCTGAGATCTTCTGGCGCAACGTCGAGGCGAGCGGGGTGGTCCCGCAGCTGAGCCTGATCCTCGGCCCGTGCACTGGCGGCGCCGTCTACTCGCCGGCCATCACCGACTTCACCTTCATGGTCCATGGCGTCGGCTACATGTTCATCACTGGGCCGGAGGTCATTCGCGTCACGACGGGCGAGGAGGTTACCTTCGACTCGCTGGGCGGCGCCGAGGTGCACAACGTCAAGTCCGGCGTGGCCCATTTCCTAGCCGAGACCGAAGAGGAGTGCTTCGCCCAGGTCCGCAAGCTCTTCAAGTACATCCCGCAGAGCTGCGAGGACCAGCCACCCTCGCTCGACTCGAGCGACGACCCCGAGCGCGAAGCGCCTTCGCTCGCGACCGTCATCCCCGACAACCCCAAAGAGCCCTACGACATCAAAGACGTGATCGCCGCGGTCGTCGACCAGGGTGACTTCTTCGAGGTCCATCCGTACTACGCGATGAACATCGTCGTCGGATTCGCGCACCTCGACGGCAGGCCGGTCGGCGTCGTGGCCAACCAGCCGAAGGTGATGGCCGGCGCGCTCGACATCAACGCCTCGGACAAGGGCGCGCGCTTCGTGCGCTTCTGCGACGCGTTCAACATCCCACTCGTCACGTTCGTCGACGTACCGGGGTTCCTGCCAGGAACGGCGCAAGAGTACGGCGGCATCATCCGACACGGCGCCAAGCTCCTCTACGCGTTCAGCGAGGCGACGGTGCCCAAGCTGACGGTGATCACGCGGAAGGCGTACGGCGGCGCGTACTGCGTCATGTGCTCGAAGCACATTCGCGCCGACTTCAACGTCGCCTGGCCGACGGCGGAGATCGCGGTGATGGGGCCGGAAGGCGCGGTCAACATCCTCTTTCGGCGCGAGCTGGCCGCGGGCACGTCGCAGCGGAGCGAGCTGGTCACCGAGTACACCGAACGCTTCGCCAACCCGTACATCGCCGCGGAGCGCGGCTACATCGACGACGTGATCGAGCCAGGCCGCACGCGCGGCGAGCTCATCCGCGCGCTGCGCATCGCGATGCGCAAGGAGCGGAAGCGAAGCCCGCGGTGGCACGGCAACATCCCGCTGTGAACTTCATCGGGATCGCGATGGTCGCGGTCGGGCTCGGGGCGCTGGGCATCGGAGCCTGGTCGGCCGCGACCGGACGGCGGCCGGTGTGGCTCAGCGCCAAGGCGATCGCGGCCAACACAGTCCGCACGTGGGGCGGTGGGACGGCGCTCGCCGGCCTGGGGTTGGCTGTCGTCGGGGTGAGCGAGCTTGCCGCGATGGGCACGTTGGTAGGCCTGGCCGGGTTCGTCCTGATCATGTGCGGAGCCGGCCTGGTCACGATCTCGACTCCGCGATCTCGCCGCTCAAGATGAGCGCCCGGCTCGAACCCTGGTCGGCGGACGACATGCCGCTCCTGGTCCGGCTCAACTCGCCCGAGATGACAGAGCACGTGGGCGGGCCGGAGACCGACGAGCAGCTGATCGTGCGCCTGCGGCGCTATGTGCAGGCGCAGGGGGACGGCGCGCGGATGTTCAAGGTCGTCGTCGACGGCGCCGACGCGGGCAGCGTCGGGTTCTGGGAGAAGGAGTGGAACGGCTCGATGGTCCTCGAAACGGGTTGGGGCGTGGTGCCCGAGCGCCAGGGTCAAGGCGTCGCGTCCAGCGCGATGCGGCTGCTCATCGAGATGGCGCGCTCTTCCGGACGTCACGTCGAGATGCACGCCTTTCCTTCGGTCGACAACACCGCGTCCAACGCGATCTGCCGGAAGCTGGGATTCGAGCTGCTCGGCGAGTGCGAGTTCGAGTACCCGAAGGGCCACTGGATGACGTGCAACGACTGGCGCCTCCGCCTGCCCCAATACACTTAGGCCGATGCCGAGACAGGACGCGCAGGGACGCTGGATCTCCGACGACGGTACGCAGTACTGGGACGGCACGGCCTGGCGGCCGACCGGTGCCCAACCCACCCGCCGTGGCATCTCTGCGGTGCCGGCGGTGCTCATCGGTTGCGGCTTCGCGCTCGTGATCGTGCTCATCCTCGGGATCGGCCTGACGGTCTTCGTGGTCAGCAACGCCGACTTCCAGCGCGGGTTTTGCAACGGCTACACGAGCAGCGACCAGAACCTGACGTGCCCCTTCCACCCTTCCCCATAAGCCTCGAGACAACTTGAAGCTCCTCGAGTACCAGGCCAAGGAGGTCCTGGCCTCGCTTGGCATCGCGATCCCGCCGGGCAGGGTCGCGCGCAACGCCGACGAGGCGGCGGCCGCCTTTGCCAGGCTCGGTCCGGTCGCGGTCAAGGCGCAGGTGCCGGTCGGCGGCCGCGGCAAGGCCGGCGGCATCAAGCTCGCCAGAACCGCGGAGGAGGCACGCCAGGCGGCCGAGCAGATCATCGGCATGGACATCAAGGGGTTCAAGGTCCCGCTCGTCTACTGCGAGGCCGCGCTCGACATCGACCGCGAGATCTACCTCGGGTTCACAGTCGACCGCGACGCCCGGGCCAACATCCTGATGCTCTCATCGAAGGGCGGCATGGACATCGAGCAGGTCGCCGAGGAGTCGCCGGGGTCGATCGCGCGCCTGTATCCCAACCCGTGGCGCGGGCCGACGCGCTCACCGCCGAGATCAACCCGCTCGTCGTCACCAGCAAGGGCGACGTTATCGCGGGCGACGCCAAGCTCGAGATCGACGACAACGCCGCGTGGCGGCACAGAGACCTGGAGGAGAAGTACGGCGGCGTCGTCGAAGGCGACCCGTACGAGGTCGAAGCCAAGAAGCGCAGCCTCACGTACGTGTCCCTCGAAGGCGACATCGGCATCATCGGCAACGGCGCCGGCCTGTGCATGGGCACGCTCGACCTGGTCCAGCGCGCCGGCGGCAAGCCCGCGAACTTCTGCGACATCGGCGGCGGCGCCAAGGCCGAGGTCGTCGAGAACGCGCTGGCCGTGATCTTGATGAACCCGAAGGTCAAAGGCGTCCTGATCAACGTGTTCGGCGGGATCACGCGCGGCGACGAGGTCGCCAGGGGCGTGGTCACCGCGCGCGACAACCTCAACATGAAGCTTCCCCTGGTCGTGCGCATGAGCGGCACCAATGAGGAGGAGGGGCGCGAGATCCTGAAGCGGAACGGGATCGAGCCCGGCGTCAGCGGGTGGGAGGCGGCGAAGAAGATCGTCGAGCTGACGAGGGCCGGGGCGCCGGCCGCGCGCAGGGCGGGTTCTTAGAGATGAGCATCCTTCTTGACCGCGAAACCCGCGTCATCGTCCAGGGCATCACCGGCCGCGAAGGCGGCTTCCACACCGAGCAGATGCTGGCGCTGGGCACCAACGTCGTCGGCGGCACCAGCCCGGGCAAGGGCGGCGCCGAGCACCTGGGCTTGCCGGTGTTCAACACCGTCGCCGACGCCGTGAAGGCGACGGGGGCCAACGCCACCGGCATCTTCGTCCCGGCGCCATTCGCGGCGGACGCGATCATGGAGGCGGCCGCGGCGGGGATCACGCTGATCGTCTGCATCACCGAGGGCATCCCGATCCAGGACATGATCCGGGTCAAGGACTTCCTGCGGGGGTACCCGGATGCGCGCTTGATCGGGGCCAACTGCCCTGGACTCATCACTCCCGGGCAGGCCAAGATCGGGATCATCCCGCAGCGAATCACGTCGCCCGGGCACGTCGGCCTGGTGTCGCGCAGCGGCACGCTGACCTACGAGGTCGCGTCCTCGCTGTCGGCCGCGGGCATGGGGCAGTCGACCATCGTCGGCATCGGCGGCGACCCCGTCCTCGGCCTGACGTTCCGCGACGTGGTCCAGCTGTTCGAGAAGGACGCGGCGACGACCCACCTCGTGCTCATCGGCGAGATCGGGGGCAGCGACGAGGAGCACGCGGCCGAGCTGCTGGCGAAGGGCTCCCGGCTCAAGGCCGTTGCGTTCATCTCCGGGCGAACGGCGCCCGAAGGCAAGCGGATGGGCCACGCAGGCGCCATCATTTCGGGTAACCGTGGCACCGCCAAGAGCAAGGAAGAGGCGTTTCGCAAGGCCGGCGTCCAGGTCGCCGAGACGACCGACGACATCGTGGGCATGCTGAGATGAGCTACGTGCCGATCGCGGTGCGCCGCGCGATGCCGGTCGATCGGCTGCGCGACGCCGGGATCTTTCTCGTCCTCGTCGGCTGGCTGCTCTACACCCGCATCTTCTGGGTGCTGCAGGCTGCGCACCTGAGCATGCCGCCTTGCCCGTTCTACTACCTGACCGGTCATCCATGCCCGTTCTGCGGGGGCACGCGGTCGTTCGCCTATATGTGGCGGGGCGACTTCTCGGACGCCGTTCGGCTCTTTCCGCTGGGACCGCTATTCTTCGCCGGCACGGTCGTCGGGGCGGGCGCCCTCGCGGCGGGAGCGATCACAGGCCGCACGTGGACGCCGCGGCTGACCTCGAGGCAGTGGACGCTGCTCGGCATCTTCGCCGGCAGCTCGATCCTGATCAGCTGGGCGCTCAAGGTCTTCGTCCTCGGCAACTAGCGGCCGGCGTCTGGGCCCCGATGACTGGCAGCTCTACCGCCGCGTGCGCCTCGCCGCGCTGAAGGAAGCCCCGTACGCCTTCGGGTCGACTTACGAGCGCGAGCGGGAGCTCGACGACGCCAGCTGGCGCCGCCGCGCCACCGACCGGGTTCGCTTCGTGGTTGAGGTCGATGGGGTCGTCGCCGGGACGGTGAGCGGCGGCGACGGCGAGGAGCACGGGTCATCGGCGATGACCGCGATGTGGGTGGATCCGAGGTTCCGGCGGGCAGGCGTCGGCGACCTCCTGGTCAAGACCGTCCTGGACTGGGCAGGGGCGGAGGGCTACATCCGGATGTTGCTCTGGGTCACGGCTGTCAACCCCAACGCGGAGCGGCTGTACGCGCGCAACGGCTTCGAGCGCACTGGAGCCAGCCAGGACGTGCGACCGGGCGAGCTCGAGCTCGAGATGTCTAAGGGCCTGCGATGAGGCGCGTGACCGTCGGGTAGACGTAGCCGGTCCGCTGGGCGGCATTGCCAGGGTCGATGATGTCGTGGGGCAGGGCGTCGGACGTCGGGAACTCGAAAGTTTCGACGGTCGTCCCATGTGCGCGCCACGACTCGATGAGCCGGTAGGTGAATCGGTTGTCGAGTCGCGGCTCGTTGGCGTTGGTCACCACGGCGATGGACTTGGCTCTAGGCGCCGCGCGCCGGGCCGAGCTGGTCAGCCGGCGGCCGCACTCGAACAGCGCCGCGTAGGCGTGCGTCGAAAAGCGCGGGTAGCCGTACGGCGGACCAAGCTTGTCCCTGAGCTTGCCGTTCCACCACATGTAGAAGTTCGGGAGCCTTTGCGCGGCGCCGCTCATCGCGGTGAGCACAGGGCCGGGGATGGGCTTGAGGCCGAGCATCGGCGCGATCAGGACGGCGCGCTGGATGTCGTCACGGGTCTGCGCCAGAAGGCCGGTGAGGATTCCGCCGAGCGAAAGACCGGCGACGGTCAGCCTGTCGCCGAGTCCAGCTCCGACCTCCGCCGCGCGGTTGGCGACGGCGGCGAGGTGATCTGCGCGGAGCTCGGCGATCGAAGTGTTCAGGCGGTCGGTGTACCCGTGGCGCGGGTAGCGGGGGATGACGACGTTCCAGCCGGCCTCGAAGAGCTGACGGCCCAGCGCATCCATCTGCTGCGGGCAGTTGGTGAATCCGTGCAGCAGCACCAGCGACCTCTCGACTCGGCGGCCGTGCGTGTACAGGCGCGTGCGGCAGAGCGGGTTGACATTAGGGCCGTCGAGGTCCTGGAGGCCCCCCGCGATCTGCATTGCTTCGGAGTACTCGGGCAAGATTTGCTGCGATGGATTTTGAACTGACATCCGAGCAGCAGGCGATCCGCGACACGTGCCGCGACTTCGCGCGTGAGGTCATCGTCCCGGTCGCGGAAGAGCTCGACCGTGAGCACAGGTTCGGCTACGACGTGATCCGCCAGATGGGCGAGCTGGGATTGTTCGGTCTCCCTTTCTCGGAGGAGTCGGGCGGGGCGGGCGGCGATTTTCTTTCCCTCTGCATCGCGATCGAGGAGATCTCGCGGGGCGACGCCGGCATCGGCATCACGCTCGAGGCCGCGGTGTGCCTCGGCTCGGCGCCGATCTACGACTTCGGCACGGCGCAGCAGAAGGAGAGGTGGCTGCCGGACCTACTGGCCGGCCGCAAGCTCTGGTCGTTCGGGCTGACCGAGCCCGAGGCGGGGTCGGACGCGGGCGCGACGAAAACGCGCGCCGAACAGCGCGACGGCAGGTGGGTGATCAACGGATCCAAGCAGTTCATCACGAACTGCGGGACCGACATCTCGGCCGGCGTGACGATCACCGCGGTCACCGGGCGGGACAAGGACGGCGACCCGGAGATCAGCGCCATCATGGTGCCGGCGGGGACGCCGGGCTATCACGTGCTGCCCTCCTATCGGAAGCTCGGCTGGCACTCGTCCGACACGCA
>WNFD01013382.1_pt1 | contig 13273 bp, 8 predicted proteins | sample 5400491 | NCBI WGS metagenome assembly WNFD01 (sample SAMN13153343, study PRJNA577476) | soil metagenome | isolation source: 120 cm saprolite under Douglas fir tree site 2 hole 2 replicate 2 | place: USA:California | collected 2015-04-18 | reverse complement strand
CGGTGATCAGTGAGGCGGTTTTGGGGAAAGTTATAGGTGCGGATCTTTTCGCTGCGGTCGCCCGAGCCGACCATAGCCTTGCGCTCCTTGGCCAGAGCCTGCTGCTGCTTCTCCATCTCAATTTCGTAGAGCCGCGAACGCAACACGCGCATGCCTTTTTCGCGGTTCTTGATCTGCGATTTTTCATCCTGGCAGCTCACCACAGTATTGGTGGGAATGTGCGTGATGCGGACAGCGGAGTAAGTAGTATTCACTGACTGGCCACCGGGTCCGGACGAACAGAAGGTGTCGATGCGGAGGTCTTTGGCTTCAATCTTGATGTCGACGTCTTCCGCTTCGGGCAAGACCGCAACCGTGACGGCGGAGGTGTGGATGCGTCCCTGCTGTTCGGTGGCGGGCACGCGTTGTACACGGTGCACACCGCTTTCATACTTGAGCTGCGAATAGACGCGTTTGCCTTCGATAATGGCGATGACTTCTTTCAGTCCACCCGCGGACGACTCCGAAGTCGAGAGCACTTCGACTTTCCAACGCTGCATTTCGGCATAGCGCGTGTACATTCGGAAAATTTCCGCGGCAAAGAGCGTGGCTTCGTCTCCGCCGGTGCCAGCGCGGATTTCGAGGATGATGTTTTTCTCGTCGTTAGGATCTTTGGGCAGGAGCAGAACTTTGAGTTCTTCTTCAATGGAGCCGACACGCGATTGCAGCTTGTCCAGTTCTTCTTGAGCGTATGCGCGCATGTCAGGATCTTTTTCTTCAGCAAGCACAACCTTGCTTTCAACAATGCCTCGGGTTAGGTCTTTGTACTCGCGATACTTTTCGACGACCGGTGCAATTTCACTGTGTGCTTTGGCGGTTTTCTGGTATTTCGCCGAGTCGGTGACAATCTCCGGCGATGCGAGAGCCTGTGTGAGCTCTTCGTAGCGGGCTTCTATTTGGTCCAATCTTTCAAACATCGGAATCTTTCGTAGAGACGTAGCTTGCTACGTCTCGGTTCGGCCGCCAGGTTCGCGCCCAGGATGAGACCTAACCACTCACGTCTCTACGGCTCATTCTAGCGATATCGGGGATGGAAACAGGAAAGTATTCGCGGCGGAACCGCTAGGCAATCACCAATTCGCCACCACGTTCCTTCTCAAGAGCCATGGCATGGTCGAGAGCCACGATGGCGCACTGCGCCTGTTCATCAGACGGAGGCTTGGTGGTGATGCGCTGGAGCCAAAGGCCGGGGGCGGTCATAAGGGCGAAGAGAGAACCGCGATGCTTGGCGGCGAAACGGATGATTTCGTACGACACTCCGGCAATCAAGGGCAGGAACGCAACGCGCACAGCAAATCGCCCCCAGAACGTTGTGACCGGAACCAGCATATAGAAGCCGATCGAGATTAGCATCACGGTCATCAGGAAACTGGTGCCGCAGCGAGGGTGGAATGTCGAATACTTCTGCACCGCCGCGGTCTCAAGCGGATCGCCGTTCTCGAAGGCGAAAACTGTCTTGTGCTCGGCGCCGTGGTATTCGTAGACGCGACGGATGTCTGGCCAGAGAGAGACTCCCCAGATGAAAAGCAGGAAGAGCGCAATGCGGACAATGCCATCCACCAGATTGAACATGATCTGGCCGCCGAGAGCAGGGTCCCATTTTTTGACCTCAGTGGCGGCCAGCAACGGCAGATACTTGTACATGAAAATAAAGAATGCGACTGAGATGATGATGTTCGCAGTTGCCAACCAGCCGCCGACGGTGGCAGCTTTTCCCTGGTTCTCGGACGATCTCACAACCGCTGAACTCCGCTCGGGCTCGGCAGCCTTGGCCCCGGCCTCAGCAGGACGGGCATCTTTCTGCATCATGTCTTCGAGGGCGACGTTGGCCGAAAAGCGCAGGGCACGGTAGCCGAGGCTCATGGCATAACCCAGCGTCATGACGCCCCGAATAATAGGCCAAGCCATCCATTTATGCTTTTCCGAAGGACGGTCCAGCGGCTCACTGAGGGTGGCCATTTCACCCGAGGGCTTGCGGCAAGCGATCGCCCAGGCGTGCGGAGAACGCATCATTACGCCTTCGAGCACGGCCTGTCCGCCGACCAGAGTTTCTTCGCCACTCTCGAGTGCAGGAAGAAGCTGCACCGCCACCAGAAAACGCACGAAATTTCGTAAGGAACGCACGATATCTTAGATGCTCCCAAAGGCAGTAAAGCGCCAAGCAATAGGGTATCACAGGGAGTCCACGGCCAGGCGTTGATCGCTCTCCCGGCTGACAGGCAGCTGTGAGTAGTGCCTCTGCAGCAGGAGAACCACAGCGGAATCCGGCTCGGACGACGAGAATTTCCTGAGCTCTCTTTACTTCACTTCTTGACAGTATCTTCTGGATCGGCTGCGACCGTGACCTCAACGGGCGCACCCGGTTTGAGCGCGACCTCGTGACCGTTCGCGTCGTTCAGGGTGTTATCGATGCGAATTTCACGATATAGATGGTCTGCTCCCTCCACGGCGATCTGGGCTTTTTCAGGGTCCCGCGGATCGCGCGGCTTGATAACTTTCTCGACGATACCGGGTAGAGTAGTGCTCGGCTTCTCATCCGGAACGATTGAATTTTCCTTCATCGTAAGGGCCTGGGAGACGTCTAAAAGACTGTAAAGTCGCCAACCCCAATAGACGACAAATCCATGAGGCTTGTCAACCGAGTTCCTTGCGGACAAACCTCCTCTGTTCTCTTTTCAGTGTAGCCTGTGGCGCTGCGGACTTCTTCGCTACTTCTTGCAGGCGACAGGCGGCGTAGTCGCGGGAGAGAGCATGGATAAGGGTGTGAGATGAGACATCTGGCGTCGGCCTGCGAAGCGATCGCGGGCACCACCAAGAAATTGCAGAAGACCGCCATTGTCGCCGACTATCTGAAGTCGCGTACGCCGCAGGAGGCTGAGATCTCGGCGGTATTTTTGTCAGGTCGGCCATTTCCGGTTTGGGAGGAAACGACGCTGCAGGTCGGCGGATCGCTTTTGTGGCGACTGGTGGCGGAGTTTGCCGAAAAAGATGACGCCACGCTAACTGCCGCGTACCGTCGGCTAGGCGACCTGGGAGCCGTGGCTGGGGAGGTACTGCCAGAAAAAGATGGCCAGGATCTCAGCGTCTTGGAGGTGAATGCTGCCTTCCGTCAGATCGCGGGGACGCGAGGAGCCTCGGCAAAATCTGCGCGGTTGCGCGATTTGCTTACGCGCGCGACGCCAATGGAAGCCAAGTACATAGTGAAGATCATGACCGGCGATCTGCGCATTGGGCTGAAGGAAAGCCTGGTCCAAGAGGCAATCGCCAAAGCTTACGGCGGCACGCTCAAGGAAGTGCAGCGCGCGAACATGCTGCTAGGGGACATCGGCGAGACGCTAAAGTTGGCGGCAACGGGGCAGCTTGCCAACGCGAAGATGCGGCTGTTCCATCCTTTGGGCTTCATGCTGGCGAGCCCAGTTGAGTCTGCGGAGGAAGGGCTGAGTTATTTTCCCGAGGCGGCGGTGGAGGACAAGTACGATGGCATCCGGGCCCAGGCGCACGTTTCCGGGGGCGAGGTGAAATTCTTTTCCCGCACACGCGATGAGATCACGGAATCGTTTCCGGAATTGCCGGACGCGCTGGCGGGGTTGCCGCAGGATGCGATTCTGGACGGCGAAATTGTGGCCTGGGAGTATCCTGCCGAACTGGATCAGACGCAGGAAGTGGTGGACGGCCCAATCGCTGATGCCGGCGAGTCCAAGGCCATGAATCTGGGACGGGCGCGACCGTTCAGTGCGGTGCAGCAGCGGTTAGGTAGGAAGAGAGTTAGCCCGAAAATGCTGCGGGAGACTCCGGTCGCTTTCCTGGCATTCGATGTTCTATACGCCGGCGGCGAACTATTGATTGATCGTCCTCTCGAGGAGCGGGCCGGGATTCTGGATGAATTGCTGGCGGGGAGAACGGGAATTTACCACAGAGCCACAGAGTCACCGAGAAAATCCGAAACCGCAGAAGGACAAGGCAACCTAAGCTTTGAGCTCGAGACCCAAGTAGAAGAGGTCAAGGCAGCCAGTGTCATTCGAGCGCCGGCATTTCGCACGTCTTCACCTGAACAGCTCGAAGAGCTTTTCACGGCTGCACAGGCGCGGGGCAATGAAGGACTGATGATCAAAGATCTGACCTCGCCTTACACGCCGGGTAAGCGTGGCAAATCGTGGCTGAAGATGAAGCGTGAACTGGCCACGCTCGACGTGGTCGTGACTGCCGTCGAGTACGGACACGGAAAACGCATCGGCGTGCTCAGCGACTACACGTTTGCCGTGTGGGATGGGGAGCGCCTGGTCAACATCGGCAAGGCTTATTCGGGACTAACCGACGCCGAGATTTCCGAGATGACGCAGTGGTTTCTCGAGCACACGATTGAAGACCAGGGCTTTCGCCGCCTGGTCGAACCGAAGATTGTGCTGGAGGTGGCATTCAACAACATGATGCAGTCGGACCGGCATGACAGTGGTTTTGCGTTGCGGTTTCCTAGGATTGTGCGCCTGCGGCCGGACAAATCTCCGCAGGACGCGGATACGATTGAGCGAGTGCGGGAAATTTATGCCTCGCAACCTGCGGACAAGAAAGCTTGAAACGGGTAAAGAACGGTTCAGCGGCTGTGCTGGCGGTGTTCCTCTTCGCTCTCCCCCACTGGAATAACACATCCGTGGGCCACTTCACACACTGCATGTTCAAACTGAATCGTGGTGTGGTCGATGCGGAAGTCTCGATGCAAGCATTCCTTTACATCCCGCAGGATGCGCTCGCTAACCGAGGGGGGGATGTCGGCAATCGAGATGTGGCAGGAGAGGGCGCGAGTTTCAGATCCGATGCTCCAACAGTGAAGGTCGTGCACGTCGTTGACGCCGTCGATGGAGCGGATGGCGGTCTCGACCAGTTCAAGCTTCACGCCGCGGGGCGTGCCCTCGAGCAAGATGTTGAGTGTTTCGCGAACGATGCCGAAGCCTGACCACAAAATCAGCGCGCCAATTCCGAAGGACAGCGCGGAGTCGATCCAGTAATGGCCCGTGGTCATAATGGCCCAGCCTCCGGCGATTACGGCGGCGGTTGAAATCGTGTCGCCCACTTCGTGCAACAGGGCGCTGCGAATGTTGATGTCGCCTCCGGAACGATAGAGCAGCAGGGCAATCACTCCGTTTATGACCACGCCTGCCGCAGCCACTGCCATCATGATGCCCGCGCGAACATGCTCAGGATGCTGAATCCGCCGGAAGGCCTCGTAGAAGACAAGAAACGAAACCGCTACCAGCGAGACGGCATTGACCAGGGCGACCAACCAGGGCGACCAGCACTCCGGCGCGATGGTAGCCGTAAGTCTTGGTAGCGCTGGGCGGCCGCGATTGCAAATAGACTGCAACCAGCGAAAGCAGGAGAGCCAGAAAATCCGACAGGTTGTGCCCGGCCTCGGAGAGTAGCGCCAATGAGTGAGCGCGGATGCCGGCAACTACGAGCAGCACAATGTAGGCCAGGGTGACAGCCAGCGATACTTTCAGGACCCTGCCAGGACCACGCTCGCCATGGGAGTGAACGTGCACTCCCTCAAGTGTAAGGCCCAAAGAACCGGCCTTCAAGAGCGCGTCGGCAAGGTGTCGGCAAGGTTGTGTCGACTTCTGCAGCGATTTAACCACCGTGCCGCGAGCTGGAGCGGAAGTCTTGGCGGAATTCTGTAGGTGGTGGGTCAGCGTTTGAGCAGGTTTTCGAAGTAGCGATTGTTGTAAAACGTATTCGTCTTCTGGACGTGCTCCAGAATTCGGTACATTTTTTCCTTAGCCTCGCGATTCAGTTCTTTGAACTGCACCGCTATCCCCGATCCGGGGTCCATTCTGGCGACGTATCCCTGAGCATCCAGATTGCCATCCTCAAGAGAAAAAACTAGCTTGATTTTAGTGCCCGGGGTGAGGATCGCACTGGTTTCCACATAGCAGCCCCCCATGCTGAGATCGGTCAAGTTGCCTAACATCTGTCCGTCACCGGTCTCGGGATGCAATTCGATCGTGACCCGGCATTTCATGCGGGCGTGCAGCCGGCGATCTTTTCTGGAGGGGTGTTTCTGCTTCTCGATGTACATGCGGCGGTCGGCTTGAGCCAGGAGCTGTTCCGCATCTGTCCCGTCGTCGGGATACATGGCCTGGCCGACGCTAAGGGAGAGAATGTCTTCCGCGCAGATTTCGAAGCCCGCCTGCTTAGCCAATGCTCGCATCTGTTCGCCCTTCTTGGCAGCCGCGTCTGCGGCCAGTCCCGGGGCAACGACCACGAATTCATCTCCCCCCATGCGCGCCACATAGTCGTATTCGCGGCAACTTTCTTTTAGCGCTTGGGCATAAAGCCGTAAAACCCGATTCCCCTCGAGATGGCCAAAACGATCGTTCACCTGCTTGAAACCGTCGAGATCAGAAACCATCACGATTAATGAGGACTGATCGCGCTTGCAGCGAGCTAGTTCACGATCCAGCTCGAGGAACAGAGACCGTGCGTTTGGCAGCCCGGTCAGATAATCGGTGGTCGCGGAGCTTTCCGCTTGCTGATATTTGAGTGCATTCTCGATGGACAGCGCCATCTTGCTGCTTACGGCTAAAAGGATGCGCAGATGATCGGTGGTAAATGCATCCCGTTCCCCGCGGTAAAGAGCAAGCACTCCGATGATCCCGGCCACTCCTTCAAGAGGCACTGCCAAAGCCGAGCTCAGAGTGCTAAATTTCGTGGGATCGTTCAAGTATCCCGGCTCAACCGATGGGTTCCCGTTCACAATCGGCTTTCGGTTTTGTGCTACCCAGCCAGAGAGCCCTTGTCCGAGGGGGATGCGCAAAGAAGAAAACAGACGGTAGTTGTCGCCATTTACGTACTCGGGGATCAACTCGTCGTTGCGGAGAATGTAGATTGCAATGGCATCGTAGGGCACCATGGGCTTTAGTTTCACGGAGAACACGGACAGTGTCTCCCCCAAGCTGAGGGATGCGCCCAAATCCTGACTGAGTTCAAACAGTGATTGCGCTTCCTGCCGGGCTGCGGCAATGGAAGAAAGAAATGTGGTTTCCTGCCCGGTAGAATCCTGCGCCACCTTTTCGAATCCGGCGTCGGGAGCAGGCCCCCGCTCAATTCTGATCTCGGTCGAAAGAGGCGAGTTCACGTCGTTCGTGGACCTGGCCAGAGCTAAGTTTTCCAGATGCCGGTAGCGTTTCTCAAGAACCTGAACCACTTTCGGATCAAACGCCTTGCCTGACTCCGCTGAGAGCTGCTGCATTACTTCCTGCAGGGGCAGCGCCCTCCGGTACTGGCGGTCCGAAGCTAGAGCATCCAGGTAGTCCACTGCGGAGAGAATGCGCGCGCCCAACGGAATCTCCGTGGCTTTCAGTCCCATTGGGTATCCGGTTCCATCCCACTTTTCGTGGTGAGCCCGCACGATAGGCACAACCGGATAGGGAAAACGAACCCGCTCCAGGATTTCTGCGCCCACCAGGGTATGAATCTTCATCTTTTCGAACTCTTCCGGGGTAAGTCGGCCGGGCTTCGAGATAATGTGCTCCGGTACGGCCAGCTTGCCAATGTCGTGCAACAGGGCTGCGGCATGCAAAGCTTCCAGCTCCGAACCTTCCATGCCTAATTCTTTCGCTACTTCAATGGCATAAACGCGGACGCGTTGCAGGTGATCATGTGTGGTCTGGTCCTTGGCTTCAATGGCGAGGGCCAAGGCCTCGATGGTTCGAAGATGTAGGTTTGCCATCTCCTCGACGTGCCGCTTTTCGTCTTCCAGTTTGCCCAAATACAAACGGTAGGATCGATAGATGAGATAGACAACCGGAACCAGGAGCAGAGAGGTTTCCCAGTTGAAAGTGTGATTGAACCAGGCGATAGCTCCCGCAACCCCGGCGCCCACCAAATAGTAAGGGAAGGACCAGAAATAGCAATCCACCAGGATCTTTCTGAGTGCCCTTCGTTCCGTAAGCGAAATGACAGCGGCAATGGAGCCCGCATTGGCTATGAAGTAGGTCGAAGCGGCCACCAACAGCAGCAGCGGGTGGTTGTCGAGGAGAAGGTTGGATAGAGGATCGTGATAAACCCAATATGCTAACGCGGTGGATACAGAACCCGCGCAGATATTAAAGGTTACCTGGATCGCCTTAGGGCGGTCGGGATACAGGCATTGCGCCAGCATAGAGACCGCTCCCAGGATCAGCGTTTCGGAAAAGCTGAGTTCCAGGATACCGACCAAGATAAACAGGAAACTAACCGAGAGGGTGCCCGTGATGCCGGGCAGAGTGACCTTGAGCCGGGAGGCCAGGATTGCAATGCCGAGGTAACAAATGAACTCTGCGATATTTTTGCTGCTTTGGTGGATTGCCCCGTAAAGAAGCGTTGCAGTGCCCGCGAAAACTACCAGGCCAATGAAAGCTTTCGCCCCTGCGGGCAGAGGTTTCCACGAGTGTGAATGGGCAGACATTTTAGCTGCTAATCAGATTCCAGCCAGCCTCTGTTGCGAAGCCGCCTAAACATCAATAAATAGCAGCTAATACATTTAGAAACAACGATTTGGAGACTTTCGTGGAAACTTCGGTAACACTCGGGTGCTTACTAAACGGACTAGGGTTCGCGTTTTCCCTTATTCCTCCGGGCGGGTCTCTCTCTACGCCGCCCTAGCAAGGAATCACGGAGGGCGAACCTCCCCCGGAAAAGGAACTTCCTTTTACACGCAGAGCTCAGCTCTTGATGCTCTTGGAAGGCTCGTCCCAAGATACCGCGGTCTTGCGAAAATATGACTCATTAGCCATGTGGCAAGCCAAGGCCGCGTGATGGCCGAACACCGCATCTTCGACGACGGCTTTGCGCGAACGTACGGCCTCGAAAAAGTTCCACAGGTGCGGTTTCATGTCATCGAAGTCTGGTCCATGGAATGTCATCGCTTCCAACATCGGCTCCTGGCCCAGCTTCGGATCGTTCTCTTCATGCCACTTTTTTTCATAGGCGGCACGCATCTGGTGGGGAAATCCGCTGTCGTAATAGCTCGGCCCTGAATCTTTGCCGGTTTGCGGAGTGTAGCTGAGACCGAACTCGGTTACCTCCAGAATTCCCTTGGAGCCCTGGAAGCGGTAGGTCTCGGGCATCTCGGTGCCTAGATTGAGCCGCATGTAAACGGGAATTTCGCCATACTTGAATAACGTGGCATGGACGTCAGGCATGTTCCGCCCGTCTTTGAATCGCAAAATACCGCCCATGGACATAGCCTGCTGGGGATTTTCATTCATGTTCAGTATGAACATCATGCCGCTGACCAAGTGGACCAGAAGATCGCCAGCCACGCCCGTGCCGTATTCCTTCCAGCAGCGCCAGCGGGCAAAAATGTAGGGATCGAATGGCCTCTTAGCAACGTTGCCCTGCCATGTATCCCAATCAAGAGTCTGGGGGGAAAGATCGGTCGGCGGAGGATATTCCCACGCACCGGTGGGATCGTTGCGCCCCAGCCAGCCTTCCACGAGCATTAAGTCCCCGAGCATTCCTTGCGCGACCAACTCTTTCGCCTTTTTACAGACGAGCGAACTGACGCGTTGCGAACCGATCTGGACGATGCAGCCAGTCTTTTTCGCGGCTTCGACCATGGCCACACCGTCGGCCGGGCTGTGCGACATGGGCTTCTCGCAGTAAATATCTTTCCCTGCCGAAACTGCGTCTACCACGATTTGCTTGTGCCAATGATCGGGAACCGCAGCCACCATGCAGTCGATATTCTTGTCCGCCAGCAGTTCCTGGTATCGACGAGTGACCGGAAGATCGGGCTTCACAATCTCTTTCGCCAACGTGTGCCGGCCGTCATATAGATCGCATGCGGCGGCACACTCGACGCCGGGTAACGTGATGGACTGGGTGAGCAGACCAGAACCCTGCATGCCGATGCCGATCATTCCGAAGCGAAGCCGGTCACTGGCGGGAACCGGACGCGGAGAGGCCAGAAGCGGCTGAGGAGCGAGCAAGATCGTCTTGGTAGCAACAGATGCGCCCACAGCGGCGGCGCTGATGCCCAGAAACTTGCGTCGTGAATATGTGCTTTTCTTCATAGGATCTCCTGGCGCTTGAGGTGCTATTTGTTCAGTTTTTTGATCGCAACTTCCTTGAAGAAAACAACGTCGTTGTCGCTGTGATTCTGCAGTCCAAAATAGCCTTCCAGGGGCCGTGGCCCACGCTGTGGTTCAAAATCAAATTTCCTATCTGGTACCGGACCGCCTTCGGTGTAGTCCGTAACTTTCACTCCGTTGAGGACCACGACCGTGTGCGGACCGTCCAAAGTGATCTCCATCGTGTTCCACTCGGGTCCTGGCTTGCCGGGCTTGGCCAAGGGCTTCGTCAATGAATAGAGCGTGCCGGTGATGTGGTAGTCGTCCTCGTTCGAGGTTTCGGGATGATTGTCAATCTGTACCTCGTAACCGTAATGGACGGGCATCCACTCCTCGCGGGGCTCGATCGGAATGCGGATGAACACGCCTGAGTTGTCGTTGTTGTCGCGCATCTTATAGACCACACGGATTACACAATGGCTCACCTTTCCGCCGGTCCAGTAGAGCAGTCCCATGCCGCCATGGGTTCGGATCAGCCCATCCTCTACGCTGTCTCCACCGGGACCAACGTGCTTCCATCCCGTGAGATCTTTTCCATTGAACAGTTGCTGCCATTCTCCCGATTGGGCTTGCACGGCGAATGACGAGAATGCGACCAGCAGAAATGCCCCAAGCCAATGTTTGTCCATAGCTCCTCTTGATTGGAGAAAGAAACAGATTACCGGAAACAGTAAGCAGCGCACAAAAACGCGTCCGGATCTAAGTTGCCCGCCCAGTCGATGGCATAGTATCGCCGTGAGGCTGCTTTGTACAACCTTCGATTGATTCCAAAAAATTACCTGACCTTCAGAAGGTCAGATGCAGCGCCATCTGCATGAAGCGCGGGCTGCCGATGGTATGCTGCAATTGTCCCAGGTTGCCCGATGGAGGGAATGCATATCCCAATATTCCCGAATTACAAGTCGGATCGGCCTGCGGGGGATAACAGAACCCCGGATTGAAAGAAACATTGTTGCTGGGAATATCGAAGCTGGGATGATTGAAAACATTGAACGCCTTCAGGTCATACTTCAGTTGGAACCTCTCGTTGAGCTTGAAGTTTTTGAACAATCCGAAATCCCAGCGGTTTTGGAACGGGCCGCGGAAAATATTGCGGCCGCCGCTCGCATAACCGTTTTCGAAGTTGTCGCAGACCGGCGTGCCGGTGCTGTTGTCGCAAAGCGGCACTCCGTTGGTGCCCGGGGCATAGGGTGCCGGAATACCGAATGCCGCCGCATTCAGCACCGGTTTCTGCGCGTTGATTCCGGTTGTCCCCTGCAGGATCGGATTGCTTGCCGTGGCTCCGAAACCGCCCACCGGAACAATTGGATTCGTGATGAAATCCTGTCCATCGCCCCAATAGATGCTGGCCGCTCCTCCGCTGAAATCTATAACGCTATAGGGCTGTCCGCTCTGTAGCACAGTGACACCGCCAGGCCCCAGCCGTTCACCACGTGCTTTACCCAGCCTTTCGCGGCTGCGAGAGTGGGCAGCTGGTAAACATAACTGGCCGTAATCACGTGTTTGCGATCGAAGTCCGAATTGCCATAGGAGGATCGCGGATTGTTTGGATCGTTGCCGTTGTAGAACAATCCCAAGCCGCTTTGTTCATCTAATATATGCGAAAAGGTGTAAGAGCCCGAGATCATCAGTCCATGGCTGACCCGCTTGGTGACGTTGAACTGCAGCGCGCTGTAGTTCGAGATGCCGATCGCCCGGTTGAAGTCGGAATTTGGATCGTATCCGATATAAGGTACCCGCAGGTCAACATTGCCGGCGCAGAAACCAACGGCAAGCGTACATATGCTTTCCGCATTTACTCCCGGGACTTGGGTGCCATAAGAAAGGGTTTGCTGGTTCGGTCCGCCCGCAAGTGCCGGATTTTGCTGGGTCGCGATGCGGGCCTGGTTGAAAGGCAGCGGCACCAGTTCGTGAACGCCGTGATTACCCACGTAGCCTAGCGTAAGGACCAAATCGTTCTTGGGCTGCCATTGAAGATCAAGAGTCCAGTTTTCGGAATAGGACAGGGTGTTCTTTGGGACGTAGCCTCCGAAGAAAAGCGGGCTGCAGAAGGACTCGCCGAGCGAATTGCAGTATGGGGTCTGCTGGTTCATCAAGTTGGCAGCATTGGGAACCAGAGCCTGCACTGCTGAAAGGTTCGAGGGAGGTGGTGGTGGCGGGGCAATACCGAACGGCTGAGCAAAGGTTGCGTTCGGCACGGCAAAGAAGGGAACCACAAAAGGTTCCTCCACGGTTACGCCGAATGGGCCGCTGATGCCCCCACCGGCAGGCGGAGAAAATTCAGTAAAGTATTCGCCCCGGTCGTAATACATTCCAAAACCGGCGCGGACGACCACATTCTTCACGAATGACGGGCTGTAGGCCACTCCGATGCGAGGAGCAAAGCCCCACTGACGGCCGGTGAGCGTAGATTTGCTTACGCCTCTAGTGCCGAAGGCCTTGTTATCGCCCGCCACCACAAGACCGATGTTGTTGATGGTGTCGCTTGCAACATCGTAGGAGTAGTTCTGGGGGTAGAAATTGGTGAGCAAACCGTTCTTCTCGTAAAGTGGACCATCCCAATCCCAGCGCACCCCTACATCCAGCGTGAGACGGGAATTTATACGGATATCATCTTGCACGTACGCGCCGACCTGCTTGGCGATGAAGTGGCGGTTACTGGCACCGTTTAAGATTTCTGAACCATCCTGATTGCCACAGGAGGTGTCACCTGGATTGGGGCTGCAAATCTGCCCCAGCAGAAACCCGGGGAAATCGTTGAAATTGATCCGAGCCACCGCATTGTTCTTATTGATGACGTTGAGCTGGGTGTCATCGTAGCTGAAACCGGTTGCGATCGAATGCCGTCCGTGGATCCACTTCCAACCGCTGGCCACCTCGAAGTTGTTTTGGAAGATCCCAGCGTTGGCGAAATTGTCGACCGGCCCAATCGCCAGCGAGTCCGTGCTGTTTGGGTTGTTGTCTGCATTGTGGATGTTGATCGAAGGAAATAGACTCAGTCCCGGCAGGCTGATGCCGGCGTCGGTCGGCTTTAGAAACTGACTGGTGTGGGAGTAGGCAATCTCGCGAATGAAGCCGACTCGCTGATCCCAGGTGGCGTTCGGGGTCAGAGCAGTGGTGTTGTCGAT
>WNFD01018427.1_pt1 | contig 13274 bp, 10 predicted proteins | sample 5400491 | NCBI WGS metagenome assembly WNFD01 (sample SAMN13153343, study PRJNA577476) | soil metagenome | isolation source: 120 cm saprolite under Douglas fir tree site 2 hole 2 replicate 2 | place: USA:California | collected 2015-04-18 | reverse complement strand
TCTTGACAGCGGCCCACGCGGACGGCCGTGTGGCGGCGGGCACCGTCAACTGGGTGACCCAGGCCTCATTCGAGCCGCCCCTGGTCGCGGTCGGCGTCAAGACCGACTCCCATGCCCACGCGCTCATCAAGGACACGAAAGCGTTTGCCTTGAACGTCCTGGGCAAGGGGCAGCAGGCGCTCGCCTTCACGTTCTTCAAGCCGGCCGAGCGGAAAGGCGACACGATCTCGGGCGAGCCCTTCCGTCCGGGCACGACGGGCGCGCCGATCCTGGCCAACACGCCGGCGTTCATCGAGTGCACGCTCGAGGCGACGGTCGAGAAGGGCGATCACTCCATCTTCGTCGGCAAGGTGGTCGAGGCCGGCCTCGCCAAGTCGATCGACGGACGGGCCGACGACGCGACGCTGTGGCTGAAGGAGCTCGGCGAAAAGGTCTTCTACGGGGGCTAATCGGTTGGCGCGCCGTTGCCCCGGCCGCGGATGAGCGCGTCGATCCGCGCGATGAGAGCGCGCAGGTCCGCCGACAGCTGACGCTGCTCCTCGACCAGCTGGTGCTGCCCCTCGACCAGCAGGCGTTGGCTCTCCGCCAGATCGCGCTGGCTATCGACGATCTGGCGCTGCCCATCCGCAACCGCACGCAGGATCGTATGGGTCTCCATCGCTTGCTCTCGTAGCGTGACGTCGAGCTGCGCAAACCGCGCTTCGCTGAGCCGATTGTTCTCGCGGAGCGTCCGCAGTACTTCGCCGGGCCAGTTCTGCGGGAACGCCCGTAGACCCGTCGTGAGCAGGAGCTTGACCGCTCCCAGGTCTTGATGCAGCGTCTGTAGCGTCACTCCGGAACGTCTGGCTGGGCTCATCGACTACCTAGACTAGCGTGCTTCACACGCCGGCCCCGCGTCAATGTCCTCGAATTAGAACGCCTGGACCGGTGTCGCGCCGGATCGTGGTCGAACGGCGCGCGGAGCAGCCGCCGCGAGCGCATGCGAGCCAGCGGACTGCTCAAGCGCGCTGCGATGGCTCATTTGTCACGCAGCCGCTCCGGCGCTCGTCGCAGCAACTCGACGTACTCGGGCCCTCTAGAGAGGCTCGACCAACTGCCTCTCCAGAACGCAGAGGAGATTCCAAAGCGCCCGTTGTTCGGCCTGATCCTCGATGACGAGCGACTCAGAATCTGAGTAACGGGACAGGAGCTCGATCTGCACCTTTTGACTCATCTCTGCGCCGTCCCCCGCCCGGTATCAGCCGACGCCGCAGGCCGTCGGCTGCATGCCGTGGTTCGACGCGGCAAAGCTTCCGCGCTCAACGTGGCGAGCGTTCGACCCAGCGCGGAACCAACACGATCAGGAGCCAGATGGCTGCGGCGAAGGCCAGGGTGATCAGGAAACCCCACTCTTGCCTAGGCGAGGAGAGTGGTCACTCGCTTCACGGCCCGTGTCGCAGCGAACTTGACCTTCGTGATCGGCTGATCCGGGTGCGCCGGATTGGGAACAAGCCGTCGCCGCCGAGAGTCGACGAACAGGTCGAGCTTCTCGAGCACCGTCTGCCCAATCAGGACCTCGTCACCGAGTATCAGGGCTTCCTCGAGAGTGTCTCTCCCGTCGATCTCGACGACGAGAGGCTCTGTCACGCTGACGGTCTCCGTTCGTCCATCGGCGTACTCGGCCATTCGCTGGCCTCGAACGCCGAGACCGAGACGAATGGCGACTTCGGGCGGGACGACCATGCGAACTGCGCCGGTGTCGACGAGCGCATCCGCCTCGTAGGTCCTAACCTGTTCGGGCGTCATCATGCCCCGTCGGACCAGGGCCTCGTCCACCGCGTTCGTCAGCTTGACCGCGACCCGAACCTCGCCCATGCCTGATTGTGACCGTTCCAATGATCAGGCACCTCCTCCCGCCCTTCACGAATCCTCGGCCTCCCGGAGGCGCGAGCGCCGACGAAGGGCCGAGGATCTTCGATCAGCTTTGCGTCAGCGGCCTATTCCCTTGTGCAGCTCGGCCAGCGGCACGATCCGCCCGTGCAGCGGCAGGATCTGGTCCACGGTCAGGCTGAGGCGCTTGATGTTGTCCGACAGGTTCACCCAGTTCGAGTTCAAGGTCGCCGGCGTCGGCGCATTCGGGTGCCCTTCTTTCCCGACTTCGCGAGACGGTCGGGGTGGACCGTGGCCGGTGCGGCGAGCGCCTTCTCGAGGAAGGGTTTGTTCACGTCTTGGGCGATGACGGTGATGCCCTCCGCCGCGATCGCCCGGAGCCCGCCAGCGTGATCGAAGTGGTGATGCGTCGCGATCACGTATTTGATCCGCTTGCTCGGAACGAGATTCTTGACTTCGGCCAGCACGGCCACGGCGCGATCGTCGTTGAGCGGGCTCTCCACGAGGATCACGTGATCCTTCATCTCGATCAGCACGCTGTGATGGGTGCCCCCGGTGATGTACCAGACCCCGTCGGCCGCCATTTGGCTCGTCACCCGGGCGTAAGGCGCGGGCGTCTCACGAATCGGGTCGGGCACGGGAATGTCCACGGCGACGTTGGGCTGGACGTCGCTGACCGTCAGGTCGAGGGCCGGATACGCGCCGATCGTCTGCCGGATCTTCGTCGGGAACTTCACTCCGGCGAAGTCCTTGTAGTCCGAATAGCGGATCTCGACCGTTACGTCGCCGAGCACGGCGTTCGGGGCCACGGCGACGATTTTCTCCACCAGGTTCTGGGTATCGATCGTCGCCTGCACCTTGAAGCGCCCGGGAGCGGTGAACGAGATCGTCCGACCCTGGACGGTCGCGTTGTTCGCCATCGCGGCCTTGACGACCCCGTGTGGCGTGGTCCACAGCTGGAGCTGCCGATCGACCAGTGCGACCGGCGTCGGGTTGGTCGCTTCGCCCACCACGTTCCAGGCAAAGTCGCCGCTCGCGACGAAGATCTGGCGCTGCTCACCCGCGACGGGCTGTCCACCGCCGCCGCGCGGTGGGTTTTCGCCCTGCGTCCGCACGAGCTCGTCGCGAATGGAGGCGTTCTCGTAGTTCACGGCCCGCGTGTAGCTCTTGACGATGAACCGCGGCCAAGGCGTGTCCGGGCTGAAGTTCTGGCCGACCTGGAAGTTCACGCCGCTGCCCGAGTACTGGATCGACTTGACGCTCGCCGCACCCATCGCCTTGGCGACGTTCTCGAGCGCCGCGCGCCCGTCCTGCGCGTAGCCGGCGAGCGGTGAAAGCAGCACGAGGGCGGCAGTCAGCACGATGGCCCCGCCGGGCGAGGCAAGCCGATAGAGGGGTCTGTGCATACCTGACCTCCCTGGGCGACCGGATTTGTGGTCGGGATGCTAGCAGCGCCCGTGACTGGCGTCAAACGCCGGAAGCGCGTAAAGTCCGCACGAGACTCACTCGTAGGCTCGCAGTCCCACTCCTCACCTCGAAAGGAGCAGACCTTGAGCACACAGCCCTCCGTATCCACCGCTCGTGACGTGGTCCGACAAGTCGCGCCCAAGCTCATCGACCTGAGCGAGAAGGTGCTCTTCGGCGACGTCTGGGAGCGCCCCGGCCTCTCCAAGCGCGACCGCAGCCTGATCACGGTCGCGGCGCTGACCGCCATGTACCGAACCGACCAGCTCCCCGGACATCTCGAGCGCGCGCTGGCCAACGGCGTCACGCGCGAGGAGATCGGCGAGCTGATCACGCATCTGGCCTTCTACGCGGGCTGGCCCTCGGCGATGACCGCCGGCCAGATCGCACGGCGAGTCTTCGACGCGAGGAAGCCATGAAGATCGGCTTCATCGGACTCGGCACCATGGGACGCCACATGGCGTCCAACCTGATGAAGGCGGGTCACCAGCTCGTCGTCAACGACGTGCGACGCGAGGCGGCGGCGCCCCACCTGCAGGGCGGGGCGTCCTGGGCCGACACGCCGCGTGCCGTCGCCGAGGCGACCGAGGTCGTGTTCACGTCGCTCCCGGGCCCCGCGGAAGTGGAGGCGGTAGCGCTCGGCGAGCAAGGTCTCCACGCGGGGCTCGCGGATGGCAAGGTCTACTTCGACCTCTCGACGAACTCCCCGGCGCTCGTGCGGCGGATTCACGAGGTGTTCAAGCGCCGCGGAATCCACATGCTCGACGCGCCCGTGAGCGGCGGCCCTCGGGGCGCCGAGTCGCGACGCCTCGCGCTCTGGGTCGGCGGAGACGAGGACGTCTTCAAGCGCTACCGACCGGTGCTCGACGCGATCGGCGATCAGCCCTACTACGTCGGCCCCATCGGCGCGGGCTCAGTGGCGAAGCTCGTCCACAATTGCGCCGGCTATATCGTCCAGACGGCGCTGGCCGAGGTCTTCACGATGGGCGTCAAGGCGGGCGTCGAGCCCATCGCGCTGTGGAAAGCGGTGCGCCAGGGCGCGGGCGGCCGGCGCCGGACATTCGACGGCCTGGCCGATCAGTTCCTGCCGGCCAAGTTCGAGCCGCCGTCGTTCGCGCTGCGGCTGGCCCACAAGGACGTCACGCTGGCGACCGCTCTCGGCCGCGAACTCAAGGTGCCGATGCGCCTGGCCAACATCACGCTGGAGGAGATGACCGAGGCGCTCAATCGCGGCTGGGCCGAGCGTGACTCGCGGGTCGCGATGCTCCTGCAGGAAGAGCGGGCCGGCGTCGAGATTCGCGTGCCGGAGGCGGCGATCCGGGAAGCGCTGGCGGACGACAAGACCGGGCCGCGCTGACACCGCCGGGCGATCGAAGCGCCCCGGCTGCGCCGGGGCGTCTCCGAGCGTAGGGGGGCTTGGGGGGCCCGTCGAGGCCCCCCATGTATCTCAGAGCGCGTCGGGCGCGGCGGCGATCCGGTCGAGCTCGGCGCGGCTGTAGGCGCCGAGGCTGCGGAAGTTCAGCTCGGTGTAGTTCTTGATCCAGCGCATCGCGATCTTGACCGCCTTGCGATAGCGCTCGTGCGTCTCGGCGCCCTGGCGTCGCGCGAGGATGTCGGCGAGCTCCTCGCCGAGGAGCCGCTTCACCAGTACCTCGTCGTGCGGGGCGCCAGTGCCGGTGTCGCGCGCGCGATGGATGATGCGCTGGGCGATCTGCGCGACCGACATGCGGCCGGTCGCGAGATCCTCCATGAGCGCGGGATGAATCCCGGGCTTGCCCTCGAGGCTGTCGATGCTCTTGGCGCCGCGCCCGCCGAGCCAGCCCTCGACGTACTCGATCAGCATGCGCGCGTTTCGCCGTGTGCCCTCGACGGTGACGGGGCCCTCGGGCACCTTGATCGCGACGGGGTAGTTGTCCGGGTGCGCCATCTGCTCCGTCGGCTTCCAGCCGGAGCCGATCAGCTTCTTGAACGGCTCACTGGCGGTCTTCATGTGGAAGATGTGCGCGACCCAGCCGCGGATGAAGCCCTGCTCGGCCTCCCACTGCTTGTCTGCGCGGATCGCCTCGGCGGCGGCGCGATTGACGTCGGGGTCGGGATTCGGAAGCGCGGTGGCCATGCCGCCGATCGGGACGGCGCCGCGCTTCAGGGAGATCGCGACGAGCCGCCGGAAGATGTTCGCCAGGAAGGGCGTCGTCTTGATGTCCACGCCGAACCGGTCCGGCCACACCTGGTCGGGATCCGTCATGACGAACTCGAAGATCGAGGCCTTGAGGTCCCAGCGGGCGGCGTTGAGCCCCGCCGCGTAGGGGCCGAGCTCGTACAGCATCTCCTCCATCTCGTACACGCAGGGCAGCGACTCGACGAGCACGATCGCCCGGATCGTCGCCCGCGCGAGAGACGGGAGCTGCTGCTGGCTCAGCTCGAACAGATCCCGGTACCAGCGCGCCTCGGCGGCGGCCTCGAGTTTCGGGAGATAGAAGTAGATGCCCTGGCCGCGATCGGCCTGGGCGCGACCGGCGTAGAACAGGGTCAGCGCGGTGCCGAGGAGCGCCGCGTTGACCGGGGCGCCGTCCACGGTGACGTCGAGCTCGTCGAGATGCAGCCCACGCTCCCGGTGCATGAAGAACGGCAGCTCGCCGTCGGCGATCGAATAGCTGCGGTTGCGCTCTCGGTCGACGAACGACAGCTCGCGGTTCACCGCGGCCAGGCGGTTGTTGGCCGAGCGTACCGTGTCGATCAAGCGATGGCCGCCCGAGTCCTCGTCGTCGTCCAGATCGCCGACAGCGCGCTCGCCCTCGGGCCCGGGGTTGAGCGCGTTGATGAACATGGACGTGATCGAGCACGGGCCGGAGATCTCGATGCCCGGCTTTTTCAGCTCGTCGGGCATCGACGGAACCTGCCACGATCCGAAGTTGGCCGGGCTCGCCGCGGGGTGGGTCGGCAGGGTGTGCTGCCGTAGCGCGCGCTCCAGCACGGCGAGCCGTCGGTGACGAAGCTCGTGGGCCCGCGCGTCCAGGTGGTCGTGGAGTCGCGTCAGATACTCGCAGAAGGCGGGCGTGAAGAGCGCCGCCGCCCCTTCGACCGGGGCGAATTTCACTCGCGTCGACATCAGCAATGAAACTTTTCGCATGGCAACGGCGCGGCTGTCAATGGCAGAATGCCCAACGGTTTTGGGGAATGAACAGGCGATTTCGTGGCATGGGGAAGGGACGCAAGACCCGTCGCGCCCTCGAGCGCGGCGGCGCGGGCCAGGCGCAACGGCTCAACGAGACGCTCGCGCGTTGGCCGGACGTCCGGATCACGCCGCTGTTCGGGCGATGGGGCTATTTCGTCGGCGAGACGCTCTTCGCGTGCTTTCCCCTGCGCGAGAAGGAGCGCGATCTCTGGATCCGGCTCACCGGAGAGGATCAGGCCCGTGCGCTCGGCGACGCCCGGGTTCGCCCGCACCGGCGCTTCTCGAGGAAGGGATGGGTCGAGCTGGACGTGGACGGCGTCGAGGACCTGGAGCGAGCGCTGCGCTGGCTCCGGCGCGCCCACGCGGCGGCCCGCGGCGCGGCCAACGAAACAGAGACTGACCGCTAAGGCGCCGCCGCCTCGGCGTGCGCCGCCGCTTCGTCGCGGGCCTTCGCCTCGATGCGGTCGATCCTGACCAGCGGGACGAGAAACCAGGTAATCGCCGTCATCGTCGCTGCGATGTACACGAGCGGTTCGTACCCGACCATGTCGTACAGGCGTGCTCCGACGTTCTCCGAGAGCTGGACGCCCAGGTTGAACACGGACATGAGGAGAGCGAAGAACGTCGCCTCCACGTGGCGCGGACACGCCTTCGCGGCGAGATCGAGGAAGGCGAGTTGCATGATCATGCTGATGCTGCCGAACGAGACGCTGATGATCACGGCAGAGGTCGTGCCGCGGTAGAGGAGATAGGCGAGCGTGCCGGCGACGCCGAAGCCGATCGAGAGGTTCATGATGCGCTTGAGCGGCACCTGCCGGGAGAGCGGTGCGTACACGACGGCCCCGACGACCCCAGAGAGGGCGCCGATCGCCGCGAGATGGCCGATGAACTGCTGGCTGAACTTCAGAGTGTCCGTCTGATAGTACAGGAACGCGGGGCCGAAAGACGGGCTGAACCAGAAGAAGAAGATGAAGCCGGCGACGAGCCAGATTTCCCGCGCGCCCAGCGTCGCGCGGATCGCCAGCCACGTCTCGCCGAACGCCGCCCTGTCCGCGCGGGTGGGCGTCTCGCGGACGAAGAACACCCCCATGATCAAGCAGATGAGCGGAAAGCACGCCGCCAGGAAAAAGGCCACGCGCAGGCTGCGCGTCTCCGCCAGATACCCGCCGAGCACGCCGACCAGCACCGAGGCGACCGTGATGCACGCCCACTGGACGGACTGAAACGCACCCGTGAGGCCGCGCGGCCGACCGTTCTCGACCATCATCGCGTCGGTCAGCACGTCGGTGAACGCGAGGCCGAGGGCCGTCGCGGTGAAGAGGCCGACCCCGGCAACCAGCGTGAACCTTCCGACGCCAAAGACGTCGAGCGTCCGGATCGCTCCCAGAGCGATCGCGTCGCCCCCCGCCAGCATCAGCCCGGCGGCCGCCGCCAGGGAACAGGCGAGCAGGAAGTAGCTCTGCCGCCGCCGTCCGAAGAGCGGCACGAAGTCGGACAGGAGGCCGTACGCGGGTTTGATCAGCCACGGGATGATCGAGATGAGGAAGAAGTCCGCGACCTGGCCCGCGGTGAGCCCGCGTTCCTTGAGGACGATCGTGATCGACTGGTTGGGCAGGTACCACATGCCCTGGGCGAAGTAGACGACGCCGAAGAGAACAGCGAGTCGCTTGGCGTCGGCGGTCTTGAACGGGTTGAGCCGCACGACGAGAGCGAGCATCCGCGGGCATGATACCTTCATTTCCAACCTCGTCCAGGTCCACAAAGCGTAGTTTTCGCGCGGCGTCGGGCGCGGGGGTGGCCCGGCCGCAGCGGAAGGGGTTGCGCGACCACGCGGCACGCGTCCGCTGCTCCGGTGCGGCTGGGCTCCATCTGGGCGCGGCCGCGTCCGTCTCCAGTTGGAGGGAACGAGTCGCGCAACCCCTTCCGCCGCGGCCGGGCCACCCCCGCGCCCGACAGTCGGCGAGAGCGCTCTTCAGAACGAGGGCGATGTGGGTCCGGCGGGCGCTCGTGGCGGTGCCGAGCGTGAGGAGCAGGCCGAGACCGAAGATGCCGCGGTGATCGGCGACCATGAGACTCCCGAACCCGGCCATGGTCGTGAGCCCGTTGACCAGTACGGCCATCATCGTCGACCGCGCGATCAAAGGCCCGCCGTGATCCCGGCCCTCCATGAAGCGCATCACGATGTTCAGACCGTACTCCGCCGCGGCGCCGAGAATCAGCGGGAGACCGAAGACGTTGCCCATGTTGAATGTGAGGTCGAAGAAATACATGAGCCCGAACGCCCATATGAGGCCGAGGGCGAGCGGCAGGAGCGCCAGCACCGTCTCGCGGACCCGGCGCAGTGTGAGCGCGGTGGCCAGGCTGACCAGGACGATCGCGTAGATCGTACCCTGCTGGTAAGCGCGCTCCATCAGGTGCAGCGCTTCGAACGTGATGATTGGAGTCCCGGTCACGTCGGGGTCGACCGATCGGAGGTCGCCGACGAAGCGCCGCGCGCCGTCGCGGTCCCAGATGTCGACCGCCGGGTGGATCTGGAGGAGAAAGCGCCCGCCATCGCTGACGAACTTGGATCGGAGATCCTTCGGGACGTCGGCGAGACCGATCGGCCGGGGCACGAGGTTCCCCTGGAGCCGCTGGAAGCTCCGGACGAAGTCGCGGTAGACCTGATTCTGCAGATGCGTCAGCGCCGGCTCGCTCACCTGGGGATCCAGCTGGCGGATTCTGAGAATCAGCCGTCGGATGTCCTCGACGACGAGTGCGAGCTTCGTCTTGGCCTCGCCCTCCGGCGCCTCGTTCGCCGCGATGCCGAAGCGGCGCTTGAGCGTTTCGAGGGCGGAGACGAGCCGGCCGAGGTCCACGGATGTCGGCCGGCCCACCCGGACGGACGCGACCAGCGGGGCGAAGTCCCCGATGATCTTGAGCTTCGCGGGCTGGTCCTCGGGAATGAGCAGCAGCACCGAGTCCACTTCCGAGACGCTCCGGAGCGCCCGGAAGGCCGCGTGCTTGCGCCGAAGCTCGTCGAGCGAGTCCGCGCTCGCGAGGGCCGCAAACCCGGACCGCCCTGCGGTCGCCAGGATGCGCTTCTCCCACGCGACGGATTCGGTGCCGTAGGCCTGCAGGTTGAGCAGGTTGTAGTCGAACCGAATATATTGAAGACCCCACGCAGAGATGCCGGTCAGGGCGATCGCCATGATCGCCACCGTCTTCGGGTAGGCGACGAGCCGCTCGACGAGCGGCACGTGGATACGCTCGAGCGCGATCGCGCGCGGGATCGTACCGGCCGGCCGGCTCGCATGGCGCCGGTCCACGAGGACGAGCGCCGCCGGGAACACGGTCATCATCGCGAGCCAGGCGAGCAGGAGGGCGGTGCCCGCGATGAAGCCGAGCTCGCGCACGCCCCGGAAGTCGGTGAGCCACAGGACGTAGAAGGTGCCGGCCGCCGTCACGGCGCCCAGCAGCATGCCTGGGCCGCTGCGCGCGGCGGTGATTTCGATCGCCTCCCGGAGGTTGCGGCCGAGAAACAGCTCTTCCTCGTAGCGGAACAGGAAGTAGATGCCGTAGTCGATGCCGATGCCGATCACGATCGAGATGAACATCACCGAGAAGAGCGAGAGGTGCCCGATCACCAGGGTCGCGATGCCGATCGACCAGCAGAGGCTCGTGGCGAGGACGGCGATCATCACCACGGGCTTGCCGACGCGCAGGAACGCGACGAGCACGAGCCCGAGCGTGAGGGTGAAGGCCAGCACCGTCGCACGCCCGCTGTCGCGGAAGGCCGCGACCATCTCGTCGTTCTGGAGCGCGGGCTTGCCGGTCACCCCGACCGCGACGTCGGGGAAGTCGCGCTTGAGTGACGCGATCACGGCCCGAATGCCCTCGATGGCGCGCTGGTCGCCGGTGAAGCTCCCGCGCTCCGTCTCGGGCTCGGCCAGGATGAAGAGCAGGCGCTGGTCTTCGGACAGGAAGTAGCCAGCGCCGGGACGGTCCGCGCCCTCGACCGCGAAGAGCGTCCCGAACGGGGACCGGTACGGCCCCGGCCGCTCGAGGCGAGTCGAGATCTGGCCGACCAGGTCCTGCACGAATCGAAGATCGTCGGAGCCCTTGCCGTCGGAGAGGCCCAGGTCGATGAAGTTCGAGACGAAGGCGGTCGCGATCTGAGTGGCCATGCCGTCGACCAGCTGGTCGAGCGTCGGGCGGGCCGCGAACGCCTCCATGAACTCCTGGTAGTCGAAGATCTTCTCGCGGATCGCGCCGAGCTTTTTCGTCGAGAGGTAGAGCAGAGCCCGCCCCTCGAACTGCTTCGGGTCGATCCGGTACGAGATCTGCTTCAGCGGGACGTTGCTGTCGCGCAGCTGGCGGACGAGGCGCGTCGCGTAGATCGTCGCCTCCGTCAGGGAGGGTGCCTCGACGACGATGGTGATGCTCTCGAGGTCCGCGAACTCCTGGTCATACTGCGTGAAGCGTTCGACATAGGGTCGGCCCGGCGGCAGCAGGGCGCGGGTGGAGGTGGCGAAGGCGAGGTTCTGGAGCGCGTAGACAACCGAGACGATCGCCAGGGCGAGAGCGATCGCGACGGTCAGGGCGGGTCGCGCGCAGGCGATCCGTACCAACCGGCGGAGCGGAGGCCCTATTCGTGCAGCGAGCGCCACCTACTCGTCGCCGGCGATGAACCGCTCGAGCCGCTGGCGGGCGGCGTCGTCGCTCCACTGTTCCGGCGGCGACTTCATGAGGTAGGCCGAGGGCGCGAACAGGGCGCCCTTGATGCCGCGGTCGAGGGCGATCTTGCAGGCGCGGATCGCGTCGATGACGACGCCCGCCGAGTTGGGCGAGTCCCAGACCTCGAGCTTCAGCTCGACGTTGATGGGCTGGTCGCCGAACCCGCTGCCCTCGAGCCGGATGTGCGCCCACTTGCGATCCGCGAGCCAGGGCACGTAGTCGCTCGGGCCGATGTGGACCGCGTCGCTCGGCAGCTCGTGGCCGAGCTGCGAGCGGACGGCGTCGGTCTTCGAGATTTTCTTCGACGCGAGGCGGTCGCGCTCGAGCATGTTGTAGAAGTCCGTATTGCCGCCGAAGTTCAGCTGGCTCGTCCGGTCGAGCCGCACGCCCCGATCCATGAAGAGCTTCGTGAGCACGCGGTGGATGATCGTGGCCCCGACCTGGGACTTGACGTCGTCGCCCACCACCGGCAGTCCGCGCTCCTCGAAGCGGCGACGCCAGTAGGCCTCGCGCGCGATGAACACCGGGATGCAGTTGACGAACGCGCACCCGGCGTCGAGCACCTGCTCGACGTACCACTTCGTCGCCATCTCGCTGCCGACCGGCAGGAAGTTGACGACGATGTTGGTGGCGGTGTCGCGCAGGGTGCCCGCGATGTCGGCCGTGGAGCCCGGCGCCTTCTTGATCAGCTGCGCGAGGTAGTGCCCGAGGCCATCGTGGGTCATCCCCCGCTGGACGGGCACGCCGAGCGGCTTGACGTCGGCGAAGCGCACCGTGTTGTTCGGCGCCTGAAAGATCGCCTCGGAGAGGTCACGCCCGACCTTGCGCTCGTCGATATCGAAGGCCGCGGAGAACTCGATGTCGCCGACGTGATAGTCGCCGAGCCGCGGGTGCATCAGGCCGGGGATGAATCGATCCTCCGGCGCATTCCGGTAGTATTCCACGCCCTGGACGAGGGCCGACGCGCAGTTGCCAACGCCTATGATCGCTACTCTCACGGATCTCACTGCCGCCTCCTCAGATGTTGCTCGGCTAGACGTTGCTCGCTCGAGCGGATGCCTAATGTGCGCTGAGTCTACCATGCGCTGCGAGCTTTCCGGAGTGCCGCGCGTGACCCGGCCGCCCGCAGGGCGATGGCCCTTCACTCGACTCGCGTACCCTGCCGGAACCGGTCCCGGATGGCTCGCGGCGTGTGCGGGATCCGCGGGGCCGGCGTCTCCGTCGTGGTGACCTTCACCAGGATGAAGTGCGGGCCGGCGTCGAGGCGAGCCGCCCGCAGGGCCGCGGCGATCTCGTCCGGCGTTGTCGCGGCCGTTGCCGTGCGATAGCCCGCGCTCAGGGCGAGACGATCGAGCCGGACCTCGCGCGAGGGCGACCGCTGCCCCCCGGTCGAGCCGTAGACCTCGTTGTCGAAGACCACGTGGATGAAGCTGCGCGGGCCGAGACTGCCAACCATGGCCAGCATCCCGAGGCTCATCAAGAGATTGCCGTCGCCGTCGAAGATCACGCACGGCCGCGCCGGCCGGACCAGGGCCAGCCCCAGTCCGATCGCGGACGCCAACCCCATCGAGCCGATCATGTAGAAGTTCTGCGGCCGATCGTCCGTTGCGAACGACTCGCGGCAGATATAGCCGTTCGCATGAATCACAGGCTCGTCGCCGAGCTCCTTGATGGCCACGGCGATAGCCTCGCGTCGCGAGATCACCGGATGCAATTCCTCGTCCGCCGCGCTGGGCGTCGTCGCGACCGGAGCCGGAGCCGGGGCAGGGGTCGCCGGACCACGCGGCGCGCGTTCGCTGCTCCGCGGCGGCTGGGCTCCATCCGAGTGCGCGGCGTCCGTTGCCGCTTTGCGGGAACGGGTCCGGTCGACCCCTGCCCCGGCTCCGGCTCCGGTCGCGACGATACCGGGCGGGGCCAGGATCGCGACAGGCGTCTCGCGGGTGTCCATCTCTCGGCGGGCCCAGACGAGGAGCTCGTCGGCGGACTCGGGGCGTAGGATCCTGTAAGGAATGCCCAGGAGATCGAGGAGACGCGGCGAGATCTCGCCCAT
>WNFD01005005.1_pt1 | contig 13278 bp, 11 predicted proteins | sample 5400491 | NCBI WGS metagenome assembly WNFD01 (sample SAMN13153343, study PRJNA577476) | soil metagenome | isolation source: 120 cm saprolite under Douglas fir tree site 2 hole 2 replicate 2 | place: USA:California | collected 2015-04-18 | reverse complement strand
CCCGGACCCAGACTTCGGCTACGACGTCGCGCAGGCCGTCCCGGGCGTCGACGACATCGAGGTGCTGCAGCCGCGCCGGCTCTACGAGCGGACGGGCCGTGGCGACGAGTACCGGGCCCTGGTCCGGCGTCTCAAGCAGGAGCGGGTCGCCGAGCTGCAAAAGTATCCCGGGCTCGAAGGAGAGATCCTCACCGCCGTTCGCTAGCTGATCTCGGCCTCTCCGACGCGCCGCCCATAGTAGTAGGCGACCACGATCGCCAGGAGCACGAGGACCGCGATCGGGATGGTGAAGGGACCGAGCGCGCTCGCCACCCGCTCGTAGTTCTCGCCGAGCTTGAAGCCGGCAAAGGCGAGGGCCAGGTTCCAAGGAATTGCCCCGGCGATGGTCGCCACCGCGAAGGGGACGACCGCGATGCGCGAGAGGCCAGCCGGGAACGAGATGTACGTGCGGATGACGGGAAGGAGGCGCCCGACAAAAACGGCCGGGAGGCCCCACCGCTCGAAGAACCGGTTCGCCAACCGGAGATGCCCCGCGGTCAGGCCGACGCGCCGGCCCGGCCCGAGGATCAGGGTTTCGCCGTAGCGTCGGACCAGCAGGTAGGCGACGAGCGAGCCGAGCAGGTTCCCGGCGGTGGCGGCAATCACGACGCCGGCGAACGACAGTTTCCCTTGCGAGGCCAGGGCGCCGCCCAGGGGGACGACGATCTCGCTGGAGATGGGGATGCCGGCGCTTTCGGCGGCCATCGTGATGAAGATCGCGAGCAGGCCGCCCGCACTGATGATCTGGATCAGCTGATGCGACATCCGGCGAAGCGTAGCAGTTAGCCTTTACCGGACATGCCGGCGAAGAGCCCGCGCGACGTGGCCGACAATGCGCTCGGCCAGCTGGTCGAGCGGCTGAGCACGTCACATCACCGGCGACGCCTGGCCCGTGTGCGTTGGACGACGGCCATCGATCCCGCGCCGGGCGGATGGGCCGAGGGAGAGCCCCGGCCGCGCCCAGGGAACGCGGTCACGGTACTGCTCGACGGCGCGGAAGCTTTCCAGGCGATGGCCGTCGCCATCGCAAACGCCCAATCGCACGTCCACATCACCGGCTGGCATATCACGCCGACCTTTGCCACGACCCGCGGCGAGCGCCCGATCGTCCTGAAGGAATTGCTCGCCGAGGCTGCCGCACGTATCCCCGTTCGGGTCTTGATCTGGGCGGGCGTGCCGTTGCCCGTGATGCAGCCGTGGCGGGGCGACGTGCGCAAGCTCCGCGACGACCTCACCGCCGGCAACCATGTCCAGTGCGCGCTCGATGCCCGCGAGCGGCCGATGCACTGCCACCACGAGAAAACGATCGTGATCGATGATCGGATCGCCTTCGTCGGTGGCATCGACCTGACCAATTTCCATGGCGACCGATGGGACACCCAGGAGCATAAGCCGCGCGGCGCGGTCGGCTGGCACGATGTCGCCGCTCGCATCGTCGGGCCCGCCGTGCAGGACGTCGCCGAGAACTTTGCGATGCGCTGGCAGGCGATTACCGGCGAGGGACTCCCGCCGGTTGCGACGCCGTCGCCGGCGGGTGACATCGAGCTTCAGGTCGTACGCACGGTGCCCGACGGCATGTACCGGCAGCTTCCACGCGGAGACTTCCGCATCCTCGAGTCCTATCTGCGCGGCCTGCGTGCCGCGCAGCGCTTCATCTACCTTGAGAACCAGTTCCTCTGGTCACCCGAGATCCTCGCCGTCCTTCGCGAGAAGCTGGCGCGGCCATCGACGCCGGACTTTCGCCTGGTGCTCGTCCTCCCGGAAAAGCCCGACACCGGTGGCGACGATACCCGCGGCCAGCTCGGAACGTTGGTTCAGGCCGACGGCGACAGGGGCCGGCTTCTCGCGTGCACCCTTTACGCGATCGGTGGGGAGAAGGACTGGCCGGTCTATATCCACGCCAAGGTGGGCATCGTCGACGACACCTGGATGACGATCGGTTCGGCGAACCTGAACGAGCACTCGCTGTTCAACGACACCGAGATGAACCTCGTCACGCACGACGCCGGGCTCGCCCAACAGACCCGGCTCCGCTTGTGGGCCGAGCACCTCCGACGGCCGGTCAACGAGCTCATGGGTGATCCCATCGCCGTCATCGACTCACTGTGGAAACCGATCGCGCGGGAGCAGGCCGACCGCCGAACGCGGGGAGAACAGGCGACGCACCGTCTGACCATGTTGCCGGGGATTTCGCGGCGATCGCGACTCCTGCTCGGCCCGCTGCAGGGCCTCGTCGTCGACGCCTAGCCACCGTCCTGGTAGCGATGGCGAGGTGCCGCTTTCGTCAGCTCTCCCACTGGGAGACGGCCAGGAAGTACGGGCGGATGTTGCAGCGCCAGCCGATCAAGGGGTGAACGCCCAGGCGTCCAGGTGGATCCAGATCGAGATAGGGCTGCCGCACTTCCAGCCAATTCGGCTCGCCGTTGCAGTGGGGGCATCGCACTGGTGGACGGAGTGCTTCCATGCAAGAGCTATGCTACCGGCCGATGGCTGAGGAGCGCCTCTACTCGATCACCGAGGCTGCCGCCAAGCTTGGCGTCTCGCCGGCGACGATCGCCACTTGGATACGGCTCGGGATCGCGACGGCCAGCCGTCAGGACGAGCTGGGGCGTAACCGCTACACAGACGCGGATCTCGTCGGGATGGAGCGCCGCTTCCAGGAGCGACAAGCGCGGAAGCGCGGCTTGACTTGAAACAGCGTCACGACCGACATAGACTTACAGGGCCTTAACCGTTTCGCGCATGTTCTATGGGAGGCTGGCATGAAGCGATTGCTGATCGTCTCGATGGCCGCGGTTGCCCTGGCGCTAATGCCGACAGCGGTGGCGGCCGATGCGGGCGAGGGAGTCCAGCATTTCGGACCGTTCGCCGGCGCGTCGCCGGACTCGGGAACCTGCGGACCCGACTGGGCGGCCGATACGTTCACGCGCAATTTCGGGGTCGATCAGGACGCGGACGGCACCTTCAGGGTCGTCGAGTTCTTTAGCGATGGGACGTTCGTCACGACCGGGCCTCAAAGCCCGGGCGCCTGCGAGAGCGGCTCGAACCACGGGTCAACCGTCTTGCCTGGCATCACAGGCCACTTCGGCGGTTTCCTGAATGGCGCCATCACGGGCACCACCGTATATGACCCGCAAGGCTGCAACACAGCGGGCGCGTGCAACACGACCAGCGGGTTTGTTCGGGCGGTGTTCGGAGCGGGGGCGCAGTATGGCTGCGTGAGCGGACCTGGCGCGTGCAGTTTCTTCTTCGGATACGGCTCACGCGACCAGCGTCTGATTTTTCACCACTGGATCAACGCTTCGCCTGACCTGGGCGGAAACCGCGGGGACATCGCCAGCGCCTGACGCCTCCTCCCGTACAATACGGTGCGTTTGCGAGGGGCAGAGGAGGACGCATGCAGGCACGGCTGCTGACCACTGCCCCTGAAAAGGCGGAGGCGGACGCGCTCATCCTGCCGATTTTTGAAGGGCAGTCGAAACCGCCTCCGGAGGCCGTCGCCCTCGACAAGAAGCTAAAGGGCGCGATCACGCAGCTGCTCACCGATCGTGAATTCCGAGGCAGGTTCATGGAGCTGGTGCCGGTCCACAACCTCGGCAATGTGCCCAGCAAATGGACTGTCCTGGTTGGGTTGGGCAAGCCAACGGAGCTGGACCTGGTGCGACTGCGCAATGTCTTGCAAGCCGCCGGCCGCGTCCTCCGTAAGCGCGGGCATCGCCGCCTTGCCGTCGTCCTGCCCCAAGCCGTCGCGGAAACCGCCGGCGCCGCCGATATGGCGCGGGCCGCCACCGAGGGCATCGGGCTCAGCAACTTCGACACCGGCTCCTTGAAGACGCGGCACGAGCAGGCGGTCACTCAGATCGACGCGCTCAGCATCATCGGCCTCGACGGCGAAAAGAGCGCCGCGGCGGCCGTGAAGGAAGGCCTGATCCTCGCCGAGGCGACGAATCGCATCCGGGGATGGGTCAATGCGCCGGCCAATGCGTTCACGCCGACCGTCTTCGTCGAGAAGGTGAAGGAGGCCGTCAAAGGCACCGGCCTCGATCTGAAGGTCCTCGAGGTCGATGACATGCGCCGGCTCAAAATGGGTGCCCTGCTGGCGGTGGCGCGCGGCTCCGACGAGCCGGCGAAGATGATCGTCCTGCGCTACGGTGGCGGCCACAAAGGCGGCCCCGTGCTCGCGCTCGTCGGCAAGGGGATCACGTTCGATAGCGGTGGCATCTCGATCAAGCCGGCGCAGAACATGGAGATGATGAAGTCGGACATGGGCGGCGGCGCGGCGGTGGTAGGCGCCATGCTGGCGATCGCCGAGCTAAAGCCGAAGATCACTGTCATCGGCATCGTGCCAACGACGGAGAACATGCCATCCGGCAAGGCGATCAAGCCGGGCGACGTCGTAACCGGATCGGGCGGCAAGACGATCGAGATCATCAACACGGATGCTGAGGGACGACTCATCCTTTCTGATGGGATCACGTACGCCGTCAACGAAGGGGCGACACACATCGTCGACATCGCCACGCTGACGGGCTCGATCGCGCGCACGCTCGGCCCGCTGGCGATCGGCGCCTTCGGAAACAACCCGCCCTTGATGGACCTCGTGCGCCGCGCCGCCGACCTCGCCGGCGAGCGCCTGTGGGAGCTGCCCACCTGGGCGGATTACGACGGCTTGATCGACAGTGAAATCGCCGACATCAAGAACGCGACGGTGCCCTGGGCCGGCGCGACCACGGCGGCCCTGTTCCTCCGTGAGTTCGTCGATGGCCGCCCATGGGTGCACCTCGATATCGCCGGCAGCGCCTGGCAGAATGCGTCCGAGTTGAAGACGGTGCCGAAGGGACCGACCGGTTCAGGCGTGCGCGTGATGGCGCACCTGGCCCAGCTGCTCGCCGATCGCTAAGCCCGACTCGGTGTCCGCCGTTCGGGAGCTGGGCAATCGTTACGTCGATCAGTCGGCCGTGCTCGACCCGATCCTCGCTACGTCGCGTGGCGTCACGGGTCACGATGCCGAGATGACCGACTACTCTCCCGACGGCCAGGCGGCGCGGACGGCACTCGACCGGAGGACGCTGGCCGAGCTGTCGCAGATTCGACCGCTCACCGAGCCCGACCGGATGGCGGCCGACGTGATGCGCGAGCGCCTGCAGGTAGCCATCGACCAGGACCAGGCCGGCGAGCGCCTGCGTGACCTCCGCATCATCGGAAGCCCGTTTCAGAGCATCCGGCAATGCTTCGATCTCATGGCCACCGCGACCGATGCCGATTGGGAGGTTATCGCGGCACGGATGGAGCGGGTGCCGCAGGCGCTGGCCAGCTTCGAGTCGGCGCTCCGTGAGGGACAGCGGCGTGGGGTCGTGGCGGCGCGACGCCAGGCGTTGGTCTGCGCCGATCAAGGTGCCACCTGGAGCGGTCAGAAAACGGCCCGGCCCTTCTTCGAAACGCTTGCCGCCAAGTCCGATGCCCGCGGCATGGGCAACGCTACGCTTCAGCGCCGGCTCATCGCTGCTGCCCGACGCGCCTCGGAAGCGTACGCGCAGACGACGCGCTTTCTGCGGCAGGAATACGCCCCGGCAGCGGCCGAACGCGATGCCGTGGGACCGGAGCGGTACACGCTGTGGGCGCGAGCGTTTCTCGGGACGGCCATCGACCTCGACGAAACCTACCGCTGGGCCTGGGACGAGCTTCACCGCATCGAGGACCGGATGGTCTCTGTCGCAGGCCGAATCTTGCCCGGCGAAGCCTTACCGGCGGTCGTCCAGCTACTGGAAACGGACCCCGCGCGGTCGATCGAAGGCGTTGACGCCTTTCGTGACTGGCTCCAGGCATTGATGGATCGAACGATCGCCGAGCTGGACGGTACTCACTTCGACATCCCCGAACCCGTCAAGCGCGTCGAGGCCATGATCGCGCCGCCGGGAGGCGCCGCAGCGATGTACTACACCCGACCGTCGGAGGATTTCAAGCGACCGGGGAGAACCTGGTATCCCACGCTGGGAAAGACGCGGTTCCCGCTGTGGGGCGAAGTTTCCATCGCCTACCACGAGGGCGTGCCCGGGCACCATCTTCAGCTGGCCCAGGACGCTTACAGGGCCGTCGAGCTCAACCGTTTCCAGCGCGTCGCCGCGTTCATCCCTGGCTACTCCGAGGGCTGGGCTCTCTACGCCGAGCGCCTGATGGGTGAGCTCGGTTACCTGCAGAATCCCGCCTACGAGCTCGGAATGCTCCGGGCGCAGGCGGTCCGCGCCATGCGCGTCGTCGTCGACATCGGCGTGCACGTCGGCCTGAAGATCCCCGCGAACGAGGCCTATCATCCGGCGGAGACGTGGTCGCCGGAGCTGATGTTGCCCTTCGCCATCGAGCACGGCCATCTTCCCGAGGACTTCCTGCGGAGCGAGGTCGACCGCTACCTGGGCTGGCCGGGCCAGGCGATCTGCTACAAGGTCGGCGAGCGGGCCTGGCTCGCCGTCCGAGAGCAGGCGCGCGAGCGTGAGGGCACAGCATTCAACCTGAAGGCGTTCCACACTCGCGCCCTGAACCTTGGACCGATGGGTCTCGCCCAACTGGGGCGAGAACTGGGTTCAGAAGTCCGCTCGGTTTAGCGCTTCGCCCAGCCCGGATCAGGGTAGCGAGGTCGGGCGCTAGCGACATCGGGTGGCCAGATGAGAACCGCGCGCCCTGACTGGACCTGCTGTACGTAAACCGGCTTCACGGCGTTGGCCCCGCGGTCGTCGAACTTGATTTGACCGAAGAACGTGTTCAGGTCGGTGGCGGCGAGCGCGTCCCGCACCTTTGCGGACTCCGTCGAGGCCGCCCGCTCGATCGCCACCTCGAGCGTGAGGCAGGCGGCGGTCGCGGCGGCGGCATGCTGGTCGGGCATGTGCCCGAACTGCGAGGCGAACGCCAGTGCGTAATGGAAGCTATCGAGGAAGTAACTGATCCGGTTGCGGGCGGCAGGTGCCCACTGCACCGCTCCGACGGCGAAGTTCGCCGCTTTGTGGAGATCGGCGGTGAAGCGTTCCGCGCCCGGTCCGTCGCTGAACCCCAGCAATTTAGGTTGGATGTTGAACTGCTGAGCCTGCTGCACAGTCCTGACGCTCTCACCAAGGTGGCCGATCTCGAGAATGAGATCAGGGCCGACGCTTGCGGCTGCCCGTAGCTGGACGCTGACGTCATTGACGCCAGAGGGATAGCTGTCGCCATAAACCACCGGCAGGCCCTTTGCTTGTGCGTATGCCGCGGTAGCGTTGGCAACCTCGGCGGAGAGGCTGTCGCTGGCGAACAGGATCGCGACCGATTGCGGCTTGGGGTCCTGCGCCAGTGCCATGTCGACCACGCCCTGCAGCTGCCGGCTGCGCGGCGCAAGCACACTGAATAGATAGTGGTAGTGGTTGTTGAAGATCGCGTCCGACGACGTGCCACTGCTGACCAAGGGGACCTGGTGCTGCTCGGCGACCGGCGCCACCCGGCTGGCGGTGGCGTCATTCGACGGTCCCAGCAGCACGGTGTCGTGGTTGTCGGTGATGAGCTGCTCCGTCGTCGTCGCCGCGATCGATGGCCGGCTCTGGTCGTCGACGATGTCGAGGCTCAGCCGGTGGCCGACCCCCTTCACATAGATGCCGCCCTTCTCGTTGATCCAATCCTGGCAGTAGAGGTACCCCTCCTTGGCCATCTGGCCGTCCACCGCCTGGCTACCAGTGAGGGAGAGGATCGTGCCGACCGTAATGGCACTGCCCATCGGCGGACTGACGGCGGCAGAGGTGGGCGAGCAGGCGGCCGCCAGCGCGCTCGTCGCGATCAGGGCGAGGGGAAGCCAGGACCTCCGCACGTTGCGTGATTATGTGCCCGTCGCCGGACCGAGCCCCGCCGATTGGGTGACAAATTTGTTGATAGCCGTCCGGGCAGGGCCTGGGTGCCCACTAAACTATGCGATTGGCTGCGGTGGCGAGTTAGCCAAGTGGTAAGGCAGAGGTCTGCAAAACCTCCACCGCGGGTTCGAATCCCGCACTCGCCTCCAGTTTCGAATACGATTTGGCCGTCTACCTGCCATCCTCTGCCGGGATGACGGCAACCTTGACGGCAACCCAGCTGAACTCTGGCGAGTTCCGCTGGAATCGAGGTGAGGCGTGCGAGTTGCTTTCGAGATCGACACTTAGCTGTCAAAACCAGAAGTCATAATCCAGGCAATGGATGGGACAAGTTCTGGCCGGCCGGTCAACGCCCGCGCAGCTCGTGTCGTCCAGGTGAGGGTCACTGCTGAGGCGGCGCGTCGCTTTCTCGTCGCGCGGCACTTCCTCGCGCCTGCGCGGTCTCTCGCGGGAGGCCTCGACGGGGTGCTCGAGGTCTTCCGGAAGCTCGGGTCGATCCAGTTCGACCCGATCGCGGTCGCCGGCCGGAGCCACGACCTCGTGCTGCATGCGCGCGTCGCCGGCTACGAGCCCGCCTGGTGCGACTTGCTCTACGAACGCCGTGAGATCTTCGAGGCGACCAACAAAGCGCTGTCGCTCGTCCCGACGAGCGAGTTCCCCTGGTTCCGTCATGTCTGGGGCCGCAAGGGCCCCCGGTTCCACGGCGGAATCCTCGTGGAGAACGCCGCGGTGGCCGAGCGCGTGCTCGGGCGGATCCACGCGGAGGGCGCGCTGTCGACCCTCGATTTCGAGCCCGAGCACGGAGCGCCGAAGGACTGGTTCGGGATGCCGGAGAACGTCGCGCGCGCCGTGCTTGAGGCATACACCGTCACAGGCGTGATCGGCCTCGCGCGGCGTGACGGCAACCGCCGGTACTACGACCTCCTCGAACGGCTGCTCCCGGCCGAGTTGCTCGCGCACGAGGTGCCGGAGCGAGAACAGCTCCGGCACAAGCTCCTGTCCCGGTACCGCGCCCACGGCCTGCTCGGCGCCGGCGGCGCCGGCGGCACGTTCGACCGCATCGCCCCGCCGAATTCGACCCCGGAACGGACGGGGCGCAACGAACTCCGCGAGGAACTGGTCGAGCTCGGCGCGCTCCTGCCCGTCGACGTCGAGGGCGTGCGCGGCCAGCGCTTCGTCCTCGCTGAGGAGCTCGCGCTGCTGCAGGCGCCGGCGGCCCCGAGGTCCTCCGTCGCGTTCATCCCCCCGTTCGACTCGCTGCTGTGGGACAACGCCCTCGTCGCGAGCCTGTTCGACTTCGACTACGTGTGGGAGGGCTTTTTCCCGCCGGCAAAGCGCCGTTGGGGCTATTACGTGCTCCCGATCGTATTTGGCGATCGCTTCGTCGGCCGGATCGAACCGCGGATCGACCGGGACCGAGCCCGCGTGGAAGTGCTCGACCTCTGGTGGGAGGACGGCTTCGCGCCGCGCCGGGCCGAGGGGTTCGTCGACGCGATGCGCGACGCGCTCCGCGCGTACCTACGCTTCGCGGGCGCTGGCCGCCTCGAGTGGGCACCCCATCTCGCAACGGAGAAGCGGCTCTTCATCACCCGCCTGTGACGGAGACGAGCGTTGCATACAGAGCACGGCGCTGACCCGGATGAGGCGGAGACTTCGTCGCACATTGACGGCAACGCTGACGGCAACGCCGCCGAACTCTGGCGAACCACCATGAACTCTGGTGAACGATCGGCGGCCAAGTTCAGTAGGCGATGAACTTCAATGAACCAAGGTCAACGGCAGGCTGCGGGCTGCAAAACCTCCACCGCGGGTTCGAATCCCGCACTCGCCTCCAGCTTTCCAATACGAATTTCGGCGGCGACAAGCGGTTGAAGTCGGCGAGCACGAGATCCTGACCACCAACTGACCACCATTCGGAGAGGGAGGCGCATTGCCTTGAAGGCGCTGAACGCTGTGTGGCAATGGCTCGTGCGGTCCTGGCAGCTGCTGCTGCTTTGGATCATCAGCCTGACGCTGCTCGCCGCGACCCTCAGTTAGACCCGGCGCGAACTCCTCGCGGTCATGCAAAAGAGCGGCAATGGCAACGGGAAGAACGGCAACGGTCGGCGCGCCGCGATCGACGCTGCCGTCGAGGTCTTCACCAGGGTTATTCAGGAGCACCACGCGGTCGATCACTTTTCGCGTTCTGGTGGCTTTTGATGCCCCCGATCTCCGTCTGGAGATAACCAAGCTCAGTCTGAGCGGCAGTGCGCTTTATCTCGCGGAGAATGTCTTTCTTATCCATTCTTCATCGCGAATCGTTCGGCACGGGGTTGGTTGATCTCCTCTAAACCCAAGGTTGCGTCGGCGTGCGTCGAACAAGGAGTTGCACCTGAGTCAGCAACGCCTTATCGCCTTTGACCTCCCAGAATGCGAAGAACCTGACCTCATCTGGATTGAAGGTGATTTCAAAGTCTGGACGAACATAAAGGCCGCCATCGAAGTCTCTCTCGACCTTGCAGTGACCCGCTTCCTCCTCGTCGAGGATCACGGGGTAGCTGGCCTCGGGGTCGAAGTCATAACTCTGGGCAACTGGCCAAGGCTCGCTCGGCCATGCAGTCGAATTTTCAGAACCGAAGCGGAGCAGGAATCGTTCACCCTTCAACGGGTTTCAGATTATCGCAGTCGTAGGCTTAGACGGGAATGAGGAACGGGCGAAGAGCGCGTGGATGGAGCGGAATACGCAGGGTTAGAATCCGGCTAGCCTTGGGGAGCGACTCAAAGCCCCCCGAGTCGTTCCCAAGGCCTAACTCATAGTCGGCGTGAAAGACCATCGAGCGTCGTCGCCGTTTGGCCCATCCTGTGCATCGAGCCTGCCTGCCATTCCAATAAGTGCGCATCACCTTCGCTCAGTAGTCCTCGGCGCTTGTACTCTCCGATGAGGTAATGGAGGCGACCGCCGAATCGCTCGGCAAGATCCCGACGTTCCTTTTCGGAGCGCTCGATCAGCCGGAGGGTCATCCGATTCCATATGGCGTTCTTTTCGGCTTCGTCCGTCGCCTTGCTCATGGCCTGCGTCGTGGCTTGGTGATCCGTTAGCGACTGGATGGTTGCGTTCGGCTGGCTTCGCAGATAGTCGTTGATGTCCTTGACAAGGCTTTGCGTCTCCTGTCTAACCTTGCGTTTGCCCCGTGGCCTTTGCGCTGGCCCACGAATTCTTAGCGCGATTCCGTCGCCATGCTCAAGGCCGATGCTCGGGAGCCAGGGCGAGATAAACGGAAGGATGAGCAGCGTCCAGACGACCGAGATTCCAATAACCACGAACCCCAGTACACGGTTGGTAATTCCCAACAGGGAAAGAGCAAGACCGATAAGGAAAGTGATTCCGGGTCCGTAGTAGCGACGTAGCACCTGTCCAGACGAGGATACTGCCGCCGTTCGCGGAATCAAGCACCTCCAGCGCGGGTTCGAATCCCGCAATCGCCTCCAAAATCCTATTCAGATCTCGAGTCACCTGCTGAGCGACTCTAATTAGAAGCGGGATGATCGCTTGACCTCGCACCAGACAGCCGTCATTGTGGGCACCGGCCTGGCCGGCGGAAATGCCGCCGTGACCCTCCGGGAGGAGGGGTGGCGCGGCCGGATCGTGATGCTGGGAGATGAGCCCGCTATTCCCTTCGGCCGGCCGCCGCTTTCCAAAACGTACATGCGTGGTGAGGAAGGCCTCGGCGGGTGGCTCGTCAAGCCCGCGGAGTGGTACGGGAACAACCGCGTTGAGCTCCGCACCGGGCTCACCATTCAGGGTGTCGACACCAGGTTGAAGAAGGTGACCCTTCAGGGAGGGGAAACGGTCGAGTACGACAAGCTTCTCCTGTGCACGGGCGGCCGAAACCGGAGATTTCACGTGCCCGGGGCCGCGGCGCCCGGCGTGTATCAGCTCCGGACCCTGGCGGAATGCGATGCGATCCGCCGGGCTGCCCATCCGGGGGCCCGGGCACTAGTCGTGGGGATGGGTTTCATCGGGTCCGAGGTGGCGGCCTCGCTTCGCCAGTTGGGCCTCGAGGTCACCGCGGTACTCAATGGTGTGGCCCCGCTGACAGCGGTGCTCGGTGGCGAGGTGGCGGAGGTGATGGGCCGCATCCACCGAAGCCACGGCGTCCAGTTGGTGACCGAGGATCGGGTGGTCGGATTCGAAGGTTCGGAGCATCTCGCAGGCGCCATTACCGCCAAGGGCGCACGAATTGATTGTGACCTTGCGGTGGTGGCCATCGGGATCGAGCCCGCGATCGACGCCTTCAAGGGCAGCGAGATCGCGCTGGACAACGGGATCCTGGTCGATGAAACCTGTCGAACCAGTGCGCCGGACGTCTACGCCGCAGGCGATGTTGCCAATCACCTTCACCCGGTGTTCGGGCGGATGCGGGTAGAGCATTACAACAACGCTGAAAAGCAAGGTCGTGCGGCCGCTCGGGCTATGCTCGGCGACCAGCGACCCTACGACGACATCCACAGTTTCTGGTCTGACCAGTACGAGCACAAGCTCGAGTACGTCGGCGACGGCAGAATCTGGGATCAGATCGTGATCCGAGGCAGTCTGGCGAACTCACAGTTCCTGGCCTTCTATTTATCCAAAGGAATCATGAAGGCCGCTTGTGGCCTGAACCGTGGCGGGGATCCGGAGCTCGATGCCGACGGCGAGTTGCGGGCGTGTCAGGGGCTGATTCGGGCCCAGTCGCCGGTATCCGAGGCAACTCTCGCGGACGACCTGGTCGACCTGACGTCGCTGATCGTGCCGGCGCCGAGTGGCTAGAAGTACGACATCGTGTCTGAGCCTGACTTTATCCGCCGCTATCCTCAGGCGCCCGCGACTAATTAGGGTATGAAGCCGCCACAAGTTTGGCCCGATTCTGGGCCATAGCCCCTACCATGAGGGTGATGAGCGCCACGATGGTTGCGGGTATGCCCGGGCCGGTCGTCGAGCTGCTGAACACGGCCCTGGTGGCGGAGCTGACGGTCATCGATCGCAACGGCCGCTTGAGGACCGATCCACTGATCCCGTTTTGGGACGGCCGCTTCATCCTGATGACGTCGAGCATTCTGTTCTCGCGCAAGCTGGAGGACATCAAGCGCAATCCCAAGGTCTCCTTGAGCCTGTCCGATCCCGTTGGTATCCCGGCGCAACCGTTCTCTCGCGCCACCATCCAGGGTGACGCCCGCGTCATCGACGACGACCTCCATCAGGGGTGGTACCGGCTACTTCCCCTCTGGGAATCCAAGGAACCAATCATCAAAACCTTCCTCAAGCCGATGCAGAAGCTTGGCTTGCCCCTCTTCTGGGAGCGGGCCATCATCGAGATCTCGCCGAAGCGCGTGTTGTGGTGGCCGAACGGGGACA
>WNFD01016781.1_pt1 | contig 13280 bp, 17 predicted proteins | sample 5400491 | NCBI WGS metagenome assembly WNFD01 (sample SAMN13153343, study PRJNA577476) | soil metagenome | isolation source: 120 cm saprolite under Douglas fir tree site 2 hole 2 replicate 2 | place: USA:California | collected 2015-04-18 | reverse complement strand
GGCGGCGAGCGGCGCGGCGAGAAGACCGGTTACTGTCCCGAGGAACGCGCGTCGGTCCACAGCTAGCCCCCAACCTGACCGCCCGTCTAGGAGGGACCCGGCGGAGGGACGGCCAAGCGGGGTGACCTTACACCGGTACCGAGGCAATGAGCCAGGACTTCTTGACCGCGGTGTTCCCCCGGACCCGGCTTCAGGACGTGCTCCGGATCAGCAGGGCAGGGGATAGGTGAGCGCCAGACGATCGGCAGGGTACCGCGCGGTCACGTCGAAGCAGCCGACAAGTCGCGGGACCGGGTCGTGCAGATCCTTGGGATCCGCCCCGCGCTGCAGCTCCAGGTGCACGTGCTCGTAGCCGGGCCAGGCGCGCTGGCCGGAGGTGCCGAGGGCGCCGATCCGCTGCCCGCGGGCGACGGTCTCGCCGACCTTCACGGCGATCACCGCCAGGTGGCAGTAGACGGTCCGGTATCCGTGGGGATCGTGGACCACCACCACGATGAGGCCACAGAGGTCCTGGTTGTCGCGCGCCACCGTGACCCGGCCCTCCGCCGCGGCGAGCACGTCGCCGCCGACGCGCCCCTTGACGTCGATGCCCCGGTGGGGATCCAGTCGGGGATAGCCCTCGGAGCCGCGCCAATCGCCGAACCCCGCGAGGATGCGCGGCGCGCCGCCCGCGGAGGGAGCCATCATGTACACGAACCGCGCGAAGGGCAGCACCGCGAAGAGGACAGTCGCGACCGCCGTGACGGCCAGCCCGACGGGAGGCCGGCGAACGCCGCGCCGATAGTCCCGCGCCGCCCGGATCACGGAGAGCACGAGCAGCGCGGCGCCGGCGATCGCCAGGCCCGGGAACAGGAATCGCGGGGTCCGCTGGGCTATCGCCGGCGAGGACGCGCCCACGAACAGCGCCACGGCGACCGGCAGCACGAGCCAGCGGGGCCAGCCCCTCACGGCGGGGCAGGGGTGGGGGCGGGCACCAGGTACTGGTCCCACCAGCCCGGCGCGGGCTCGATCTGCTCGACGACGTCGATCCACACACCGGCCGGGTCGAAGAGGCCGAAGCGCCGCTGGCCGAAGGGCTCGTCCCGGAGCGGCAGGGTGATCGGCGCGCCCTCGCGCGCGAGGCGCTCATGCTCGGCTCGCGCGTCCTCTACCTGGAACTCGAGACACATCCCCTGGCCATTGAAGCGCTCGGGGCCCGCCGGCGCCGACGGGTGCCCGGGGTGCATGAACGCGAGGTTGGCCGGTCCCGTCTCGCCGGCGCTGAGCAGGACGAACCAGGAGGCCTCGAAGACGACCTCGAGGCCGAACCAGCGGCGGTAGAAGTCGCGGCAGGCGGTCAGATGCTCGGTGACGACGATCGGGTAGAAGCTCTGTAGCCGCATGGCTCCTCCGCGGTGACATCAACCGCGCTCATGCCGGATCTCCATGGACGTGATCAAGCCGCCCTCCAAGGCGTAGACGTGCTCGACCATGTCCTCCTTGAGGACCTTGCCGGCCAGATCGCGCACCACCTGGTGCACGGCCACCGCAACCCGCCCGTCGGCTTCCGCGGTGAAGCCGCGCGGCTCCACGCGCGGATCGATGAGCCCCCACTGGCGCGTCCAGTACGCGCGGACGGCGGCGTGGCCGACGACGGTTCCGCCTTCCATGCCGTTGGGCCAGATCACGTCCGGGCGCATCATGGCGAGGACCGCGTCGATGTCGCGGGCGTTGAAGGCCGCGTAGGTCCGCTCGAGAACCGCCTGGGTCGCCGTCATGCCCGCCGGCTCCTCGAGCGGCCGCGCGACCTCTTGCGATGGTAGGTGAGCGCGGTCGAGATGCAGACGGCCAGCTCCGCGACCGGCACTCGATCGCCTTCGTCGAAGACGATGGCCCGGTTCCCCTCGAACGTGAACGTGTCGGGGAAGGCGGCCCGGAACGTGTCGACGAGGCTCGTCCGGCAGTGAAAATACATGGCGTACTCCTTCGGGTGCTTCCGCCGGCGATCGATCCGGATGGTGCTGCCGCTCCGTGTCGTCGTCACGTACGCCGGCTCACCCCACCGGAGCGTCTCCTCCAGCCGGCCGACTCCTTCCAGGCCCGCCGCGGTATCGAAGATCAACTGGCGCAGTCGCATCAATCGGCGGCGCATGGGTGCGGGGTAGGCCTTGAAGACTCTCGCGACGTCCGGCCGCTCGAAGGGGCGCGTCATGGCGTGGACGCTATCACGGACGAGCGGCCAGGAGCGCCCAGCGCTCGTGATCGCGCCACCGGCCCTGGATCTTGAGGTAGCGGGGCGAGTAACCTTCGCGTCGGAAGCCGAGCCGCCTGGCGAGACGGATCGAGGCGTGATCGCCGGAACACGTAGTAGCCGAGATAGCCGCTCCGCAAGGCCCCCGGACGATCTCGCTGATATTCGCGACGCCGACGAGCTCATCCGAATCGCGCAGGCAGATGAGATAGCCCTCGTGAGTCGTCCGCCGCAGCCGACCCACGTAGGCGCGGTAGGCGGCGGGGGTCGAGGGCGCCTTGACCCACCGGCCGTGGAGCCTTCGACTCCGGCGCACCGCCGCCACGAACGCGGCGGACCATCTCGCGGAGGGCCTCACGAGCACGACGCGCGCGCGGCCCAGCACTCCCTCTCAAGGGGTCCGGGGCCGGACGGCGATGACCTCGATCTCCACGAGCAGATCGTCCCGGACCAGCCGGGATACCTCCACCGCGGTGCTGGCCGGTCGGGTCGAGCCGAAGTACTCCGCGCGCACGCGGTTGACGGCGTCCCGGTCGGCGATGTTCCGGTAGAACACCGTGACCTTGCAGACGTCCGCGAAGGTGGTGCCCGCCGCCTCGAGGCAGCGTCTCACCTTGTCGAGCGCGAACCGTGCCTGCGCCGAGACATCGCTCCCCCCGACCGCCTGACCGTGCTCATCGAGGGCAGTGAAGCCGGAGACGAAGATCAGGTCTCCGGCCCGGACCACGTAGGTCGACGGCCCGACCGGCTCGGGCGCGCCCGGGACGCGGATCTCTTCGCGAAATGGCTGGGGCAGCATCAACCGCGGTGCCCCACGATGAACAGGGTGGTGTTCCGGAAGTGACGCGGCGCATCGCCGTCCGGATACATCGCGGCCAGGACGGCCGCCTGGGCTTCCTGCCGGCGCTCCGGTGGGAGGTGGGCCGTCGTCACGCCGGCCAGCGTGTTCCACGCCGCGCCAAAGCTCTCGAAGTCGAAGCCGAGCGTCGCGCGCTCGACCCGTGCCGGGATACCTGCCTCCGCCAGCTCTCGCAGGAACGGAGTGGGATCCGCCAGAGCGCCGGGACCGACGCCCGGGACGGGAGGAGGACCCGCGAAACGCCCCGCCGTCTGCTGGAACAGGACGATGTCACACGCCTCCGGTTCCGCCCAGACGGCGGCGATCAGCCGCCCCCGCGGGCGCAGCACGCGGGCCAGCTCGCGGGCCGCGGCGGCCCGATCGATGACGTACATGAGGCTCAGCGAGGCCAGCACCACGTCGAAGCTCTCGTTCTCGGCGGGCAAGGCCTCGGCGCGTCCCTCGCGGAAGCTGACCCGCGTGAGCCCTTGCGCGGCCACGCGCTGCCGGGCGGCCCGCAGCATCTCCGCGCTGATGTCCACCCCGACGACCAGGCCGTTCGGGCCCACGAGCTGCGCGGCGCGCGCGGCGACCGCTCCGGTCCCGGTCCCGAGGTCGAGGACGCGGTCGCCCGCCGCGAGCTGGGCCCGCGCGATCACGTGGTCCACGACCGGCTCGAACCGGCGGTCGATCTCGCGCAGGTAGACGTCCGCGATGCGGTTCCACACGCCGGTCTGCCACGCCAGCCCGGCTTGCTCCTGGGGAGAGTCCATCTCCTCTTATGTTCCGCTCGAGGTCACGGGCGGATCTGGGCGCGCAGGAAGCCGCCCACCGCCGCGTTGTATTCCTCGGGGACGAGCGTCGGCGCGAAGTGGCCGCCGGTCGGGAGCACCGCGAGCTTGGCGCCGGGGATCTTGGCCGCGAGCTCTCTGGAGTAGAACGGCGGGGTCAGCGCGTCGTCGCCCGCCACGACCACCAGGGTGGGGCAACGGATCTCGCCGAGGCGCGCGCGCCGGTCGAAGCGCACGATGGCGTCGATGCGGCTGGCCAGCACCTCCACCGGGGGCGGGGCCGCGGCCAGGCGCTTCATCTCCTCCTGGAGGAGCGCGTCGTTCTCGCTGATCCACTGGGGCGGCCGCAGCATGACGACCGACGCGCGCCAGTAGCTCTCGAAGCCGCGGTGGAGCAGCAGCTCCTTGCGGGTCTCGAAGCAGCGGCGGAAATAGGCGTCCTGCCCGGCCCACGTGGCGCTCAGCACCAGGCTCGCAACGCGCTCTGGATGATCCTGTGCAATGCTCTGGCCGATGGCGCCGCCGGTCGAGTGGCCGACGTAGTGGGCGCGATCCACGCCCAGGCGATCCATCAGGGCGACGGTGTCGGCGGCCATCTGGTCCACCGAGTACTGGATGCGCGAGTGGGTGCTCCGGCCCGCGCCGCGGTGGTCGTGCACGATGACGCGGAAGTCCCGGGCGAAGTCACGGACCTGGGGGCCCCAGAAGGCGCCCTGGCCGCCGAGGCCGGGCACCAGCATGAGGGTGGGGCCCCGGCCCTCCACCTCGTAGTAGATCTCGGCGTCGCCGATGGAGACGTGCGGCATGGCGGCGGTTACTTCGTGTCGTTCATCCCCAAGCGGCGCTCGATGGCGATCACGTCGGTGGGCCGCTCGAACGGCGCGGGCGCGGGAGCGCCGGCCTCGCGGGGGCGGCCGATGGCCTCGAAGAAGGTCTCGAGGCCGGGCGGGGTGATGACCCACAGCATCACCAGGTCGTCCTGGGCGCTCTCGTTGATGAGCTCGTGCCGGACGTCGTAGCCCAGGAAGCAGGCGGTGCCGGGCACCAGCGGATGGCTCTGGCCGTCCACCTGATCGCCGTGCGAGTGCTCGCGCACGCGGCTGCTGGGGGCGATGGTCTGGAAGCCCATCGAATGCCCGGCGAAGCCGGTGCGGGCGGGGTAGAGCTTGGGATCGGCATGGCCGTTGGCGGGGACGGGCTGCCAGTACGAAGGCCCGTCCTCGGGCTGCATCACGACGGCGCGTCCGCGGACCTGGTCGACCTGACTGACTGTCTGGCTCATGGGTTCCTCCTGGCTCGGGGCCGTGGGCGCCAGTGTAACCCGGAGCGCCGTCTGGCGGCACGCCCCGGACCCGGCCCCCTCACCCTGCCCTCTCCCCGGAGGGGAGAAGGGGAGCTGGTGTCGAATCCCTCCCCCCGGAGTGGAGAGGGTGTCGACTCCCTCTCCCCTCAAGGGTGAGGGTGGCGAGCGGGGCTCCCTCTCCCCTCTGGGGAGAGGGTTGGGGTGAGGGGTGGGCTACGCGGGGCGGAGCACGCGGCCGGGCAGGGCGCCGGTGTGCTCGTCGTCGGCGATGACCACGCGCCCGTTGACCAGCACGTGGCCGATGCCGGTCGCGTACCGGTGCGGGTCCTCGTAGGTCGCGCGGTCGGCCACCGTCGCCGCGTCGAACACCACCACGTCGGCCTTCGCTCCCGGCGCCAGCACGCCGCGGTCCGCCAGGCCGAGCCGCCGCGCGGGCAGCCCGGTCATCTTCCACACCGCGTCCGGGAGCGACAGCACGCGCTCGTCGCGCCCGTAGCGGCCGAGCACCCGCGGGAAGGTGCCGTAGCTGCGCGGGTGCGGCTTGGCGGTGGCGAGCGGGCCGTCCGCGACCAGCGAGGAGCCGTCCGAGCCCACCATCACATGCGGGTGGGTGAGGGCGCGGCGCAGATCGGCCTCGTCGAGCTGGAAGAGGATCATGGAGCCCTTGCCGTGCTCGGCCACGATCAGATCGATCACCGCGTCGAGCGGATCGCGCTTCCACGCCGCCGCGATCTCCGCGATGCGCCGGCCCTGGGCGTCCGGGCGTGAGGGCGCATACGACACCATGATGTCCGACCACTCGAGTCCCCGCAGCAGCGTCTCGCCGCCGCCCATCAGCTCGCGGCGGACCCGCGCGACCACGGAGGGGTCGGCCAGGCGCTTCACCATCGCGTCGATGCCTCCCTCGAGCACCCAGTCGGGCAGGAGTGTGCGCAGCGAGGTGCTGGGCGCGGTGTAGGGGTACACGTCGCCCATCACGTCGAGGCCCTCGCTCCGCGCGGCGTCGATCAGCGCGAGCGCGTCGGCCACCCGGCCCCAGTTCGGCCGCCCCGCCGCCTTGACGTGGCTCACCTGGGTGGGCAGCCCGCCCTCGCGCCCCACCCGGATGGCCTCGGCCACCGCGTCGAGGAGCGTGGCGCCCTCGCCGCGGATGTGGCTCGCGTAGAAGCCGCGGCCCCCGCCGGCGCGCCGGGCGATGCCGATGATCTCCTCGGTGGCCGCGTAGGAGCCGGGTGCGTAGATCAGGCCGGTCGCGAGGCCGTAGGCGCCGTCGGCCATCGCCTCGTCCATCATGCGCTCCATCGCGGCCTGCTCGGCCGCGGTGGGCGGCCGGCGCGCGAAGCCCATCGCGGCCAGGCGCAGCGTCCCGTGGCCGATGAGCTGGACGACGTTGACCGCGACGCCGTCATCTTCGTAGCGCGCGAGATAGTCCCCGACCGTGCGCCAGGAGAAGTCCATGCCGGCGGGAAGGTAGAGGGCGAAGCCCTTCATCTCGTGGCGGAAGGCGTCGGAGACCGGGGCGGGGGAGAAGCCGCAGTTGCCGACCACCTCGGTGGTCACGCCCTGGCGGATCTTCGACTCGGCGCGCCGGTTGTCCCAGAGCCGCCAGTCCGAGTGCGAGTGCATGTCGATGAAGCCGGGGGTGACGGTGCGGCCCGCGGCATCGATCGTGCGCCCCGCGGGCTCGGCGGAGAGATCGCCCACCGTGGTGATCCGGTCGCCGGTGAGGCCCACGTCGGCACGGCGCGCGGGCGCGCCGGTGCCGTCGATGACCTGCCCGCCCGTGATCTTGATGTCGCGCACGGAGCTAGTAGCGGCGGTCGTCCAGGTCGAGCAGCGGGAAGGCGCTCGTGACGTGGGGCAGGGTGACCGGCGCAGCCGGATGGAGATACGACGGATCGAGCTGGGCCAGGCTGTGCACGCCGAGCAGGCCCATCGCGATGCGGATCTCCTCCTCCAGCAGCTCGAGCGCGCGCACCAGCCCCGGCTCGCCCGCGGCGGCCAGCCCGAGGCAGGAGAGGCGTCCGATCCCCACGACCTGGGCGCCGAGCGCGATGGCCTTCACCACGTCGGTGCCGCGCATGAAGCCGCCGTCTACCATGACGACGCTACGCCCCGCGACGGCCTTGACGACCTCGGGCAGCACCTCGATGGAGCCGCGACCGTGATCGAGCTGGCGGCCGCCGTGGTTGGAGACGTAGACCGCGTCCACGCCCAGGTCGCAGGCGATCGACGCGTCCTCGCCGGTGGCGATGCCCTTCAGGACGAGCGGGATGTCGTGGCGGTCCTTGAAGCGCTTGACCTGGTCCCACGAGAGCGCGGCCTGGAACTCCTGACCGGTCGCGCGCAAGCGCCACGGCTTGACGAAGCGCCGGGCGAGGTCCCGCTCGCGCCGGCTATACATCGCGGTGTCCACCGTCATGCAGAAGACCGCGTAGCCGTGATCCTTCGCGCGCTTGACGTGGTCGTCCACGAAGGCGTCGTCGCCGCGCACGTAGAGCTGGAAGATACGGAAGTTGTCGGCCGCGGCCGCGGTGGCCTCGAGCCCGGGATTGCAGGCGGAACTGAGCATCTGCGGCACCCCGAAGGCGGCCGAGGCCTTCGCGGCGGTGGCGCCGCCGCCCGGGGTGAAGGACTCGATGGAGCCGATGGGCGCCAGCATCACCGGGATGCGGACTTTCCGACCAAAGAAGGTTGATCCCGTGTCGATGCGCGAAACGTCGCGCAGCACGCGCGGCCGGAAGGCCAGGCTGTCGATGCCGAGGCGGTTGCGGCGCAGCGTGGTCTCGGTCTCGGTGCCGCCCATCAGGTAGTCCCACGGGCCGGGGGCCAGGTTCATGCGGGCGGCGCGCACGATCTCGTGCAGCGTCTGGAACTTGTCTTCGAGCTCGGAGGTCATGGGGTCTCTCTCGGTCGGGATCGATTCACGCGTGGCGGTGGCTGTCGGGCAGCCCGAAGCGGGCCGCGGTGCTGCTCTCGGTGTCGAACTCGATGAGCACGGCCGCCTGCTTGCCGACCACCCACGCGTCGTGGCCGGGCTCGATCACCACCGCGCGCGGCGCGGCGAGATCGAAGGTGCAGCCGTCGGCGTAGGTGCCGCGCACGCGGCCGCGGGCCAGGAACCCGACGTGGGCGTGCATGCAGAGCGGCGTGTTCACGAGCGGCTTCATGTGGGTGGACCAGCGGAAGCCGGGCGGGTAGCACACCCGCTTCACGCGGCCGTTGGCGGTGCGGGTAGTGTCGATGGACACGCCGCCCACCTCGCGATGGTCGGCGCCCGCCATGCGGGCCAGCAGCGGATCGCGCGCGGCGCGCGCCGGCGCGTGGCGGGGGCGCTTCGAAGCGGGGCGCTTGGAGCGGGCGGACTTCCGCGGGCGCTTGAGCTTCATGGGCCGACTCCTCCTGGCGCGTTCTTGGACCTTCGAGACACTGACTCCCCGCGCGAGGCTTGTCAAGCCCGGGTACAATCGGGAGTCATGTCCGTGCTGCTCGACGCGCGCAATCTGGTCAAGCATCTCGGCGGCCGCCGGGTGGTGGATGGGGTGGACCTCGCCTGCGAGTCCTCGCAGATTGTGGGCCTGCTCGGACCCAACGGGGCGGGTAAGACCACGACCCTCCGGATGCTGTACGGGTTCCTGCACCCCGACGAGGGCCGCATCCACGTGGACGGCGTGGAGCTGGGCCGCGACCTGGTACGGGCCAAGCGCTCGATCGGCGTGTGCACCCAGGACGACACCTTCGACGGCGACTTCACGGTGGAGCAGAACCTCACGATCGCGGCGACCTACTTCCGCCCGAGGCCCACGGATCTGGACCGGCGCGTGGCCGAGCTGCTCGAGCGCTTCGAACTGGGCCCCTACGCGGGCCAGAAGCCGGAGACGCTCTCGGGCGGCTACCGGCGGCGGCTGATGATCGCGCGCGCGCTCGTGCACCGGCCGCGGCTGCTCTTCCTCGACGAGCCGACGACCGGCCTCGATCCCCAGGCGCGCATGGGGGTGTGGGACCTCGTGGACGGCCTGCGCGCCGAGGGCCTGGGCATCATTCTCACCACGCACTACATGGACGAGGCGGAGCGGTTGAGCGACGCGCTGACCGTGCTGGCCCACGGGCGCGTGGTGGCGCGCGGCACCGCCAAGACCGTGCTCGGCGACCTGGTGGGCGAGCACGTCATCGTGGTGGACGTGGGCCTCGGCGCGGCGGTCGCGGCCTGGCTCACCGCGCGGGGCCGGGGCGAGCCGGCGAGCGTGCTGGGGGCCTGGCACGTGCCGGTGTCGGGGGACGAGCTGGCCCTATTCGCGCGCGCTTTCCCCGCGCTGCGCTACGAGGTGCGCGGCCCCACGCTCGACGATCTCTTCCTGAAGCTGGCGCTCAAGCCATGAGCTGGCTGGCCGCGGCACTCGAGTGGCAGAGCCGCGCGGTGGTGGCGCGGCACCTGCGCGTGTACATGCGCAACTGGCACACCGCGTTCCTGCCGCCCGCGGTGGAGCCGGTGACCATGCTGGTGGCCTTCGGGGTGGGGCTCGGCGGTTACGTGGCGACCCTCACCTGGCAGGGCCGCCCGATCGAGTACATGACCTACGTGGCCCCGGGGCTGCTCGCCTACGCGACCTTCATGACCGCGATCTTCCAGTCGCTCTTCGCCGCGTTCATCCGCATGCGCTACCAGCGCACGTGGGAGGGGCAGCTCACCACCCAGGTCGCGCTGCCCCACGTGGTCTGGGGCGAGGTGCTGTGGGCGGGGCTGCTCTCCACCATGTACGTCGTGATCGTGTCGGCGGTGCTCGCGGTTCTCCACGCGGCGGGCTTCCTCCACATCCAGGTCGCGCTCCTGCCCGCGCTGCTGCCCATCGTGTTCGTGGCGGGCTGCGCCTTCGCCGCGCTCGGGCTCTGCTTCACCGCGATCGTGCCGACGATCGACCACATGAACCTGCCCGTGTTCCTGCTCGTGCTGCCGATGGGGCTGCTCTCGTCGACCTACTTCCCGCTCGAGCACCCCGTGCTGGTCGCGCTGAACGTGGTGAACCCGCTCCATCACCTGGCCCAGGCCTTCCGCGGCATCCTGCTCGGGGGCCCGGTCGCGGGGCACCTGGCCGGCGTGCTGATCCTCTCGGCCCTGCTGCTCGGGATTCTGGTGCCGCTAGATCTCCGCCTCCTGCGGCGGCGGGTGCTCGGCGACTAGCTACGGGCTCTCCATGCGCTCGGGCGGCGCCGTCGGCTTCACGAGCGCGGCGCGGATCCGATCGAAGCGCTTGACGATCTCGCCGCGGAGCTGGCGCCGGCCGATCACGCGCTTCAGCTCCCCGCCGAGGCCCGCGACCTGGTCGGTGGAGACGCGGTTGCTCGAGAAGACGAGCACGCCGTCCTCGTAGGGCACCGCGCCGGAGAGGATCTGGCTCGCGTTGTAGGAGTGGCCCACGTAGACGTGCCGCTCGACGTAGAGCGCGAGCTGGGGGGTCACGTCAACCAGATGGTGGATCAGGATCGGATCGGGCCGGCTCTGGACCTGGCGCTTCATCCAGTAGAACTGGCTGATCGCGGTGGGGCTCTGCTCGGCCGGGAAGCGCAGCAGCGCCTCGGCGAGGCGCGGCATCAGGTGGGCGACGATGCGCGCGTCCCCCGCGGCCACCCGCAGCACCGCGGCCGGATCGCTCACGCCGCCGCGCCGCGCGTAGGGCGCCATGCCGTCGAGCCCGCGCGCCTGGAACGCCTGCGCGCGCTGGAGGAGCAGCGCCCGCCACTGGACGGCGCCGCCCTCGGCCACCGCCGCCCGGTCGGCGCCGCGCGCGGGCCTGGCCCCGCGGAAGGCCTCGATCTCGGGCGCCGAGAGATTGAGGCGTCCGCCGGCCACCGCGTCGAAGGCGTCCTGCGCCTCCGCGACCTCGCCGGCCGCGAGCTTGTAGCCCGCGAGCGCGGCCACCGTCGTGCCGGGGGTCAGCGGTCCCCACGCGGTGATGCTCGGCTCCTTCAGCACGATGTCCGGGCTCGTCAGCGCCTCGGCCACACGGGAGAGCGGGACGGGGAGGTACATGGCGACGCCCGCGCCCAGCTCGGTCTCGTTGGACTCGGCCACCTGGTAGCCGATGGTGTCGCCGGCCAGGAGGCGGCGGCGCTGCTCCGAGGAGAGGCGGCGGACGTCGAGGGCTTGGCTCTCGTCTGCCGACGGGGCGTCGGCCGCCTCGGCGGGCAGGGGCAGGCAGAGCAGGCCGGCGAGGGCGGCCGCCCTGCTCAGTCTGGCGAACATGACCCTATCTTAAGTGATCCGGCTCAGACGGCCCCCTCGGGAATATTGACGAGGTCACGCACCCAGCGACCGGGGACCTTGGCGATCAGCCGCCGGATCCTCCGCCGGGTATTCTCCGAGAGCCGGTGCTCCATGCGGTTGATGAAGCGACGGGTCCGGTCGCTGGCTAGGCCCAGGAAGACCAGCCCGGCCGCGTAGAACGGGATGCCGGTGATCACCGGGATGAGCCAGCCGACGACGCCGAGCGCGAAGCACACGAGCGCGGCGCCCATGAAGACGATCCGCAGCCAGAAGGGATGGCGCCCGTCCTGCTCCCGGAGGAGATCCGGCAGGGGGGATGAGGACGGCATGCTCTGTCAGCGTAACATGCGAGGGAAGCCGGTCATTCGAGGAGGAAGTGCCAATGCCCGAGTCGGTTCCGTCCTCTCTGATCATCGACGCATTCAAGGAGATCTTCCAGTCGGAGCGCCGGGGCGCCAAGCGCCAGGATCCGCTCGGCTGGATCATCAGCGTGCCCGACACGCACCAGAAGAGCGTGCTGGCCGCGCTCGACAAGGAGCGCAGCCTGCGGGTCCTCACGTGCTCGACCGAGGACGACGCCAACGCGGTGGCCGCGGGGCTCTACATGACCGGGGAGCCGGTGATCGTGATGATCCAGCACGCCGGTCTCTACGCCAGCGTGAACACGATCCGCGGCATCTCGATGGACGGCAAGATCCCGATCTTCTACATGATCGGGCTGCTGAGCCGCGAAAAGGACAAGGATCCGAAGGACTCGCGGCATTCCATGGTGCGCTTTGCCGAGCCGCTGCTGGACGTGTTCAGCATCCCCCACGCCCGGCTGGAAGGCCCGGACGACGTGAAGCTGATCGCCGAGTACTACCGGAAGAGCCGCGAGCGGAAGGGCCCCGCCGTGGTGCTCGTCGGCCTGGAGACCGCGTGATGATGAAGCCCGAGGAGATCCTCAAGCTGATTCAGGCCGCCCGCGGGACGGCCATCTGCGTGCCCACCATGACCACCGGGCCCGCCTGGCGCAAGATCGCCCCCGACGATCTCTCGGTCGGCTGCGTGGGCTTCATGGGCGGTGCCTCCGCCATGGGCCTCGGCCTGGCCCTGGGCGCGCCCGACCGCCGGGTGATCGTCTTCGACGGCGACGGCTCGCTGCTGATGCAGCTCGGCTCGATCGCCACCATCGCGGGCGCGGCCCCCCGCAACTTCACGCACCTGCTCTTCAAGAACGGCGTCTACCATACGTCCGGCTCGCAGGAGACACCGGGCGGGCCCGGGACGGACTTCGCGGCGATGGCGAAGGCGGCCGGTTACCGCAGCGCCTACACCATCACCACCCTGGAAGATTTCAAGAAGCGCCTGCCGGGCCTGCTCACCGAGGACGGGCCGATCATGGTGCAGCTCGTCACCGGGCTCGCCGAGAGCACGCCGATGACCGCGGGGCCGAGCACGCCCTTCCACCAGCAAGTGGCCGAGCTGCGCGCGAAGGTGACCGCGAGCTAGTTACCCGTAGACGATGCCGAGCGTCTCCGCGACCATGGCGGGGCGGGGATTGCCCTCGACCTCCATGGTCATCTCGCTGGTGACGCGGAAGCCGTTGTCCTCCACCGGCTCCACCTTGACCAGCTTCTGACGCAGCCGGACGCGGGCGCCTGCGGGAACCGGCGCGGTGAAGCGCACGCGGTTCGAGCCGTAGTTGAGCCCGCGGCGGCGCTTCTCGATCTTCATGAGGGTCGGGGCGAGCTGCGGGAGGAGCGAGAGCGTCAGGTAGCCGTGGGCGATGGTCTTGCCGCCCGGCATCTCCTTCTTGGCCCGCTCCACGTCCACGTGGATCCACTGGTGATCGCCGGTGGCATCCGCGAACTTGT
>WNFD01008721.1_pt1 | contig 13281 bp, 11 predicted proteins | sample 5400491 | NCBI WGS metagenome assembly WNFD01 (sample SAMN13153343, study PRJNA577476) | soil metagenome | isolation source: 120 cm saprolite under Douglas fir tree site 2 hole 2 replicate 2 | place: USA:California | collected 2015-04-18 | reverse complement strand
CGACCCAGGACGCGCCTGCTGTGAAGTCAGAAACAATCCGCCGGAACTCGCTGGTCGCCAGCGGCTGCCAGTCCGGCTGATGAAATACGGCGTCGAGCTCGAGGTGCGGGGTGCCCAGACCTGCGGCAAGACGCCTGGCAATGGTGGTCTTCCCCGAGCCGCTGTTGCCGACCACGGAGATCCGCTGCACGAGCCCAGTATCGGTGACGACAATCCGCTTCGGCGACCGCATTTCCCCGCCGTGGTGGCATCGCCTCGGCCCGGGAGCATCGCCTCTGACTAGGCGACATGGGGGGTTGGCGTTAGCTGTAGAGAAAAGCGCTAGGTGTAGGGGAAAGTACTAGGTGTAGAGAAAAGGGCTCTATTTGACCCTTGCTCTACAGCTAAGCCTTTTCTCTACACCTAAGCCAGTCGGGATGGTCAGGATGCCCGACGGAGCGGACGCCAACCCGACAAGCGGGTGCCAACCCGAGGAGTAGGCGGGCAACAGCCGCTCGCCCGCAGTCATCCAACTAGAACGTGTTCTAGATTCCTCTTGCCGGCACACCTGGAACATGTTTCACTTCGATCCGTGAGCCCGCCCCTACACGCTCCGCTGGAGATCTCCTTCGATTACACCAGGTCGCTGGGTCCGACACTTGGTGAGTTCGTCACCGCGCTGGCTGGCCGGCGGATTCTCGGGGCGCACGCATCGGACGGCCGGGTACACGCGCCGCCGTTCGAGTACGACCCGGTCACCGGCACCCCGCCTGCCCAATTCGTGGAAGTCGGGCCGGGCGGCAGCGTCATCAGCTGGACCTGGATGGAGCGGCCGCTGGACGGGCAGCCACTGCGGCATCCGTTCGGCTGGGCACTGATCAGGCTGGACGGGGCCGGCACGGCGATGCTGCATGCCGTCGACGCGGGCTCGGCCGATCGGATGCGGACTGGGATGCGGGTCAGGCCGAGGTGGGCCGACCGCGCCGGGACCGGCATCACCGACATCGTGTGCTTCGAGGCGGAGGAAGACGCGACCATCCGCGACGAACAAGCGGAAACCGAGCCGGGCGAGCAGGCCGAGCCGGGCGAGCCCGTGACCATGATCACGACGCCGATCCGGCTGAGCTACGACCACACGGTCTCCCCCGGCGAGAGCAGTTACCTGCTGGCCCTCGCCGAAGGCCGCCTGATCGGCCAGCGCTGCCCGGCGTGCCGGAAGGTCTACCTGCCGCCACGTGGCGCTTGCCCGGTCGACGGCGTGCCGACGCAGCACGAGGTACAGCTGCCAGACACGGGGATCGTGACCACGTTCTGCGTGGTGAACGTCCCCTTCCAGGGTCAGCGGGTGCCCACCCCGTACGTGGCGGCGTCGGTCCTGATCGACGGCGCGGACATCGCCTTCCAGCACCTGATCCTCGGCTGCCCGCCCGACGAGGTCAGGATGGGCATGCGGGTCAGGGCGGTGTGGAAGCCGCGCGAGCAGTGGGACACCGGCGGGCACAACATCGACCACTTCGAGCCGACCGGGGAGCCAGACGCGCGCTACGACTCCTACGCTCACCACCTGTGATCCGCCGGACCGCCAGCGAAGGACGCAGCACATGACCGATGTCGCGGTGATCGGCTTCGCCCAGGCGCAGAACGAACGGCACTCCCCCGCGACCACGAACGGCGTGGAGATGCTGGTGCCGATCTTCCATGAGGTCTTCGCCGCCACCGGGCTGACCAAGAACGACATCGGCTTCTGGTGCTCGGGTTCCTCGGACTATCTCGCGGGCCGCGCGTTCTCTTTCGTCTCAGCGGTGGACGCGATCGGCGCGTTCCCGCCGGTGATGGAGTCGCACGTGGAGATGGACGGCGCCTGGGCGCTGTATGAGGCGTGGCTGAAGATACTGACCGGTGAAGCCGAGATCGCGCTCGCCTACGGCTTCGGCAAGTCGTCGGCCGGAAACCTGCGGCGCGTGCTCGCGCTGCAGCTCGATCCGTATCTGGTCGCTCCGCTCTGGCCGGACTCGGTCTCGATCGCAGCACTCCAGGCGAGACTGGGGATCGAGACCGGGCTGTGGACCGAGTCCGATATGGCCCTCGTCGCGGCGCGCAGCCGGGCGAACGCGAGGGACAACCCGGCTGCACTCCGCCAGACAGGCAGCTCTGACGTCTCAGGCGTCTCTGACGACGAGGCGAGCGCGGAGTCAGAAGGGACTGACCGCTGCCTGTGGGAACTGCTTGCCCGGCCATACGTCGCCGAGCCGCTGCGGGCGCACGACTGCGCGCCGGTCGCCGATGGGGCGGCCGTGGTGATCCTGGCTGCCGGGGAACGAGCCCGCGAGCTGTGCGGGCGGCCAGCCTGGATCACCGGGTTCGAGCATCGGATCGACTCGGCCTGGCTCGGCGCCCGCGACCTGACCACCGCGCCGTCGGCTGCGGCTGCGGGCAACGCCGCCGGAGCGAGCCGGGCTCAGGTCGCCGAGCTGCACGCGCCGTTCACGCACCAGGAGATAATCCTGCGCCGGGCACTGGACCTCGACGACGGGGTGAACGTCAATCCGTCCGGCGGCGCCCTGTGCGGCAACCCCATGTTCGCCGCCGGCCTGGCCAGGATCGGCTCAGCGGCGACCGAGATCATCAACGGGCGCGCGGACGTCGCACTCGGTCACGCCACCAGCGGGCCCGCGCTACAGCAGAACCTGGTCTGCGTCATGGAGGCCCGGTGACTGGCGGCCCGCGCCTCTCGAACAACAGCGATGGCCCATCACCCATGCTGTTTGAACAGCGATGGGCCATCGCTGTTCAAACAGCAGGCGGGAGGGATTGGTGAAGCAACGAGCGGCGGTCCTGGGAACCGGGCAGACCCATCACCGCAGCAAGCGGCACGATGTCTCGATTGCCGGGCTGTGCCGGGAGGCCGCCGACCGGGCGCTCGCCGACGCGAACCTGTCCGCCGGCCAGATCGACGCCGTCGTGGTCGGGAAGGCACCTGACCTGTTTGAGGGCGTCATGATGCCCGAGCTGTACCTGGCGGATGCGCTCGGCGCCGTCGGCAAGCCGCTGCTGCGGGTGCACACAGCCGGCTCGGTCGGCGGCGCGACCGGGATCGTCGCCGCCAGCCTGATCCAGGCCGGAGTTCACCGGCGGGTGCTCGCCGTGGCGTTCGAGAAGCAGTCAGAGTCCAACGCGATGTGGGCGCTGTCGATCACGCCCCCGTTCGCGATGCCCGTGCTCGCCGGCGCCGGCGGCTACTTCGCGCCGCACATCAGGTCCTACATCAGGCGATCCGGTGCGCCGGGTCACATCGGGGCGATGGTGGCGGCCAAGGACCGGCGGAACGGCGCGCGCAACCCGTACGCCCACCTCAGGCAGGCCGACATGACCACGGAGAAGGTGCTGGCGTCGGCGATGCTGTGGGACCCGGTCCGCTACGACGAGACCTGCCCGTCCTCGGACGGTGCATGCGCGGTGGTGCTTGGCGACCAGGCCGCGGCGGAGGCGTCGGATCAGCCGGTCGCCTGGATCAGGGCGACCTCGATGCGGACCGAGCCGACCATGTTCTCGGGCAAGGACAACGTGAACCCGCGCGCCGGGGCCGACGCCGCGGCCGCGCTCTGGCAAGCCGCTGGGATCACCAGCCCGCGCGACCAGATCGACGCGGCGGAGATCTACGTGCCGTTCTCCTGGTTCGAGCCGATGTGGCTGGAGAACCTCGGCTTCGCCGAGCCCGGTCAGGGCTGGCGGCTGACCGAGGCGGGCGAGACCGAGATCACAGGTTCGCTGCCGGTCAATGCGTCGGGCGGAGTGCTCAGCTCCAATCCGATCGGCGCCTCCGGCCTGCTGCGGTTCGCCGAGTCGGCGATGCAGGTGATGGGCAGGGCCGGCGAACATCAGGTCGCCGGAGCCAGGACCGCGCTCGGACATGCCTACGGCGGCGGGTCGCAGTACTTCTCGATGTGGATCGTCGCCGACACCCCGGACTAGGACAGCTGCCGTACGTTCCCGCCTGCGCCTGCTACAGATGCCATTGCGGGCGACGATGGACGTCCACAACGCCATCGAGCCGGGCGGCCTCGCCCGGTCGACGTACGGCCAGCCGGCCTTGGAGTAGTGCGGCGATCCGGCCAGCGTCCCGTTGCCGACCTGGAGCCAGACAGTGATGCCGTCGGGGCGCCGATCCTCGATCAGGTATCCGTAGAACCCGGCCCCGTCGGCGTAGCTGACCGCATCCCGCTCGACGGAGCCATCGGCTAGGACGCGCCTTACGCAACTGATCGGCAGGGCACCGGCCGGACGCTGGCCCTCGTCCCGCCACAGCGGCGACGGACAGAGGTTCCTGCGGATCTCCCAGTACTGCTGCAGCGCCGCGTGCTCCTGCTGCCGCATTTCTCGCTTTGCCCTGGCCGGCAAGTTCGAAGGTACCGGGCCAGGCGACGGCGGCGGTCCGAACTTCTGCGTCGGCGCGACCGTCAGGCTGATGTCCACCGCTCCCTTGCCATCGTTGTAGTTGACTTCAAGGCCGCCGGGAGTGTCGTTCGGGAATCCGCCCTTGATATGGCTGAATGCCGCGCCGGCCGGCAGCATGGATCGCAAGACGGCGAGCAACTGGCGATGCGTCATTCCCGGGCCATGGGCCTGTTGCGGGCGCTGACTCGCGGGCCGAATGCGAGGCGATTGGCTTCCAACATCGCCAGGCCCAGCAGGCACCGAACCCGGTACGTGCCGGAACGCCAGTCGTGTTCCCAGGCTTGCAGCTACTGAAATGGCCGCAGCTGACACGATCGCCGTCATCGCCATCGCTAGGCGGCGGCGTGCCCGGAGCCGGCGCCCTCGTTGCGCGGCCTTGCCGATAACCGCCGTGAGATCAGGCTCGATCTCTCGTGCGACTCTCTCAAACATGCCCGCGATGTCGTCCTTGCTCATATCAGCTCCATGCACGTTCATCGCTGTGACTAGCTCCTGAGAGACTGCTGATCCGCGCCGAGGTATTCGCGTAGCTGGGCCATCCCACGGGCGTTCAGGCTCTTGACCGCCGCCGGGGTCACTCCCAGGTAGCGGGCGACTGACTCGATGCTGTGGTCTTCGACGTGCCGCAGGACCACAACTGCGCGGCTACGGGGCGGAAGCTGGAGCAGCGCCGCCACCAGCGTCATCCTGAGATCGGCGTCGTCATCGCGCGCCGCGGGTTCGGCGATCTCGGCAACTGGGGTCTCACTAGAGCGGCGCAATCTGCGGCTCGACAGGTAGGAGTTGACGAGCACCGCACGCGCGTACGAGGGGACGTTGTCTGCCCTGCTCGCCCGGCCCCAGGCAACGAATAGCTTCGCCAAAGCGATCTGCACCAGGTCCTGCGCTTCATGCCAGTTGCCGCACATCAGGTAGGCGATCCTGAACAGCTGCCCGGCCTGTGCCGAGGCGAACTCGAGAAACTGCTGTTCGGCATCGGCGGCATGATTCCGCAACGTGGCTCCTTCGCGGCTTGCCTCGCTCTGGATGTCACCAATACAGACGCGGTGATAGGGGCCTTAAGTATCGGCGCAGCCGCTGGAATCTCGCTGAGCTTCCAGCCATCCATGCACTGGTCCGGCGAGCACCGCGGAAGCCGATCAAAAGTCTTCCTCGAATGTATACACTCAGTGTCTACTTCCGGTGTACGCTTCTGTCGTGACCGTCCCTCTGACCCTCCTCGGCCTGCTCGAACGGGAGCCGAGCCACGGGTATGACCTCAAGCGCGACTACGACACGTACTTCGGTCGTGGCAAGCCGCTCCCGTTCGGCCAGGTGTACGCCACGCTCGGGCGGCTGGCCAGGGACGGCAAGGTGACCGGCGGGGACGCGGAGCCGGGAGCCGGGCCCGACCGCAAGCGCTACGCCATCACCCAGCTCGGCGCCCGCGAGTTCGACGCGTGGCTGACCCAGCCCATCGAGCCTGAGCCGCACCTGCAGACCGTGTTGTTCTCCAAGGTCGTGCTGGCGCTCATGCTGGGCCGCCCGGCCGAGACCTACCTCGATGCCCAGCGCACTGCGCACCTGCAGCGGATGCGGGAACTGACCGAGCTCAAGCGAACCAGGGGGCTGATGGACGCGCTCCTCGCCGATCACGGCCTGTTCCACCTCGAAGCCGACCTCCGATGGATAGATGTGACCTCAGCCAGGCTCAACGCGCTGGCGGAAATGGTGCGTGACTCATGACATCCCCGAACCCGCTGGCACCGCGCTCTCGCGGATTCCTGATCGAGGCCAAGGACATCTGCCACTCCTTCGGCAAGACCACCGCGCTAGCAGGCGCCAGTCTGTCGGTGACCGGAGGCGAGATCCTCGCGGTGATGGGCCCGAGCGGCTCGGGCAAGTCGACGCTGTTGCACTGCCTCGCCGGCATCTTCACGCCGGAGAGCGGCCAGGTGTGGTTCGACGGCCAGCGGCTGGACACGCTCAGCGACAACAAGCGCACCGAGCTGCGGCGAACCGCGTTCGGCTTCGTCTTCCAGTTCGGCCAGCTCGTGCCCGAGCTGACCGTCGCCGACAACATCGCGCTGCCGCTGCTGCTTAACCGGGCCAGAAGGAGGACCGCGTACGCCAAGGCGAACGCGTGGCTGCCCCGGCTCAGGCTGGACGGCCTGGGTGCACGGCGCACCGGCGAGCTGTCCGGCGGCGAGGCGCAGCGAGTCGCGCTCGCGCGGGCGCTGGTGGCGCAGCCCAAGGTCCTGTTCGCCGACGAGCCGACCGGATCGCTGGACACGCTCACCGGCGAGATGGTCATGGACCTGCTGGTCAGCATCGCCCGCGAGGAGGGCACGACCGTCGTCCTGGTCACTCACGACGCCCGCGTCGCCGCCTACGCGGACCGCGAGGTGATGGTGCGCGACGGCACGGTGATCAACCGTGCCGAGGTGCAGGCCGACGCGCAGGCCGACGCGCAGGTCGAGGTGAGCCGATAATGTACCGGCTGGGTCTGCGCCTTACCCTGCGCAGCGGCAAGGAGCCATTCGTCCGACTCCTGGTCACCGCCGTCGCGGTGGCCATCGGCGTCGCGATCATGCTCGCCGTGCTCGCCGACTTCCACGCCTTCCAGGTCACCAACAACCGGCCGTCGTGGGAGTCCAGCACCGGCCAGGCCGTCGGCAAGGGCTACGCCTCCGCTCCGCGCTCCGAGCTGTGGAACTACAGCAACGACATCTACCGCGGCCAGACCATCGAGCGGCTCGACATCGCCGCGCTCGGGCCGCACTCCCCGGTCCCTCCCGGCATCTCCACTCTGCCGGCCGCCGGGCAGTACTACGCCTCTCCTGCCCTGGCCGCGCTGATCCGCAGTGCGCCGGCCAACCAGCTCGGCGACAGGTTCCCCGGCACGCTGGCCGGCACCATTGGCCAGCAGGCGCTGACCGGGCCAAGCGAGCTGGTGATCTACATCGGCTACACGCCGGCGAAGCTGGCCCACCTGCCGGCCACGGCCGTTGTGAACACCATCGCGACCGCGGCCAGCCGGCAGATCTGGTCGAGTTACTTCCGCGACGCGTTCGTGGTCGGCGCGATCGCCTTCGTGTTCCCTATCCTCATCCTGGTCGGCACCGCCACCCGCCTGGCCGCCGCCAGGCGAGAGGAGCGCTATGCCGCGCTCCGGCTGGTCGGGTCCACGTCCCGGCAGATCAGCGTCATTTCCTCCGTCGACGCCGTGGTCAGCGCCCTGCTCGGCACCATACTCGGCATCGGGATCTTCACGCTGCTACGGCCCGCGCTCGCCGATACCGCCATTACCAGCGCACGATACTTCTACGACGAGGTCACCCCCACCGCCGCTGGCTACCTGGCCGTGCTGGTCGTTGTGCCTGCCGCTTCGGCCATGTCGTCGCTGCTGTCGCTGCGGCGGGTTCGGATCTCCCCCCTGGGCGTGAGCCGCCGGGTGACGCCTCCGGCGCCCACAGCCTGGCGGATCGCGCCGCTGCTAGCCGGCATCGTCCTGCTCATCGTGGGGTTGGATCTGACCACGGCGAAGTCCATCGGGGCGCCCTCCTTCCCCGGGCTTATCGTCATCCTGATCGGCCTGGTGGTCGGCGGCCCTTGGCTCACCGCCCGGGCGGCGCGCCTGTTCGGCAGGCTCATAACTGGCACCTCGTCGCTGCTGGCGGCGCGGCGGCTGGCCGACAACCCGAAGGCCGCCTTCAGGTCGGTCAGCGGACTCGTGCTCGCCGTCTTCCTCGGAACCGTCGTGGCCGGGCTGCTGCCTGCGATCAACTTCACGATCGCGACCCCGAGAGCAAGGGCGCTCAGCAACGTGCTGCTCGACGGGTTCACGGAGTCCCCGATTTGCGGCAACAACGTCAACTGCACAGGCAGTTCCGGTCCGTTCGGACCGTTCGGAGCGCAGGGAACACCGACCGCGCTCCAGCGTCGCATCGCGCTGGAAGGGCTGCCTCCCCAGACCGCGGCCAGGCTGCTGAGCGAGCTGACGGCGTTCCGCGGTGCCACCGTGATTCCCGTCTACTCCCTGCCGCAGCACCTGGCCGCTGGCAATCCAGGGCCCGGCACCGGCCCGAACCTTCTCGGGCCAGGCGGCTCTGCCAACAATGCCGTCATCAGCTGCCAGGGCCTGCGGGAACTGGCGGCGCTCGGGCAGTGTGGGCCCGGCCGCAGCGCTGTCGAGGTCTCGACCAGCAACTTCCAGAGCGACAACCCGTATTACAGCACCCAGCCGATCGCCAGCACGTCAAGCCCGGCCGCGTTGGAGAACCTCAGCAACCTGTACCTGCAGGCCGTGCTGGTCAAGGTGAACGGCCCGGCGACCCTGGAGCGGGTCCGCACCTTCCTGGTGACGCATACTCCGCAGTCCGTGTCGGGCACCGCGCCGCGTACCTTCGGCGAGGCCGTCCAGGCGCGGCAGGGAGTAGCCGCGACAGTGCAGCGGCTCGTCTACATCGCGGTCGTCCTGACACTGATAGTGGCAGGGTGCAGCCTGGCGGTCGCGGTGGGCGGCAGCCTGGTCGAGCGCAAGCGCCCGTTCACGCTGCTGCGCCTGACCGGCACGCCGACCTCCACGCTCTACCGCGTCGTGCTCCTCGAGGCGGTGTTCCCGCTCGTTGCCGCAACCGTCGTGGCGGCTGGGACCGCCTACGGAATCGCGATCCTGACGGTCCGCGCGATAGCGCCGGCAGGCACTCCCTTGCCGGTTCTCGGACACGTCTACTACCTCACCATGGCAGCGGGCCTGGCCGCTTCGCTGCTCGTCATCCTCGCGTCGCTGCCGCTGCTCGGCCGGATCACCGGACCGGGCAGCGTGCGGTTCGAATAGGCGAACGGCGTAGCGCCCCGGGAACGGCTGCGACGACGACGCGGGTCCGCCGGGTATCAGCGGTAAGCGACCGGGAGGCGCTTGATGCCGTTCAGCCAGCCGGACCGCAGCCGCTCGGCCTCGCCCGTCTTGCGGATGGCGGGCATGGCGTCGGCGATGGCGTTGAAGATAAGGTCGATCTCCAGCCTGGCCAGGTTGGCGCCGACGCAGTAGTGCGCCCCCGTGCCGCCGAACCCGAGGTGCGGGTTGGGGCTGCGCATGATGTCGAACCGCTCTGGCGCGTCGAAGACCTCTTCGTCGAAGTTCGCTGACCGGTAGAACAGGCCGAGCCGCTGGCCCGCCTTGATCTCCTGGCCGCCGAGCGTGCTGTCGGCCTTCGCCGTCCGCTGGAACGCGGTCACCGGCGTCGCCCACCGGACGATCTCGTCTGGCGCCGTCGCCGGCCGCTCGGCGCGGTACAGCTCCCACTGATCGGGATGATCGAAGAAGGCCAGCATCCCGTGCGCCGAACTCGTCCGACGACAGCTCGCCGCCGTCGATCTGGGCGTTGACCAGCTTGGTGACGATGTCGTCGCGCGGGCACTGCCTGCGATCTTCGGCCATCAGCATCGCGTAGCCGACCAGTTCGGCCGCCGCGGCCTGGCCGTCGTCGCCGAAGTCGGGATCGTCGTAGCCGATCATGGTGTTGGACCAGTCGAAGATCTTCTTCCTGTCCTCCTGCGGTACGCCGAGCAGTTCGGCGATCGCCTGCAGCGGGAGCTCACTCGCGACGTCGGCGACGAAGTCGCCGGTACCGTCGGAAACCGCGGTGGCGACGATCCGCTCTGCCCGCTCCCTGAGCACGTCCCGCAGGTTGCCGATCGCGCGCGGGGTGAAGCCGCGGGAGATGATGCTGCGCAGCTTGGTGTGCTGCGGCGGGTCGATATTGAGCATGATCAGCCGCTGCATCGCCAGGCTGTCCTCGGTCTGCAGCTCACCGAGCCTGATGATCGCGGTGTTCTCCCAGCTGCCGAACAGGTCGCTGTTCCTGGAGATCTCCACGACGTCCGCGTGCCTGGTCACGACCCAGTAGCCGTCGTCGTCGAAGCCGGCCGACCCCCGGGGCTGGGAGTTCCACCAGACCGGTGCCGTCCGGCGCAGTTCCGCGAACTCCTCGGCTGGAACGCGACGAGAGTAGAGGTCGGGATCGGTGAAGTCGAATCCTGGTGGTAGCTGCGGGTCGCCCATGGTTCCTCCCGACCGCCCCATCGTCACCTGCGACTGCAACGCGTTCTAGTGGGATTGAACCACGCCCGGCCGTGCCGGTGAACCTCCCACGGGACCGAAATCAAGAACACGTTCTAGTATGAGGGTGGCGTCGGAAGGCCGACCGGACGTGGCCAGTAGCTGCGTCCCTGGTCAGCAGGGAGGTAGCAGCCATGGGCACAGCCGTGATCGTTGAGGCCGTCCGCACCCCGATCGGCAAGCGCAATGGCAGCCTGTCCGGCATGCACGCCGCTGAGATACTCGGCGCTGCGCAGCGCGGCCTGGTGGAGCGGGCCGGGATCGAACCGGCGCTGGTCGAACAGATCGCCGGTGGCTGCGTCACTCAGGCCGGCGAGCAGTCAAATAACGTCACGCGCACCGCCTGGCTGCACGCGGGGCTTTCCCAGCAGACCGGGTGCCTGACGCTGGACGCCCAATGCGGCTCGGCGCAGCAGGCGGTGCATGTCATCGCCGGGCTGATCGCCGCGGGCGCGATCGACGTCGGCATCGCCTGCGGCGTAGAAGCGATGAGCCGGGTCCCGCTGGGGACGGCCGCGATGGCAGGCGGGACCAGTCCGCGCCCGGCGACATGGAACATCGACATGCCGAACCAGTTCGAGGCGGCCGAGCGGATCGCCAAGCGGCGCGGGCTCACGCGGGGCGACCTGGACGCCTTCGGGCTGCGCTCGCAGCACAACGCAGCCAGCGCTTGGGCGGCCGGCCACTTCGACCGCGAGGTAGTCCCGGTCAAGGCACCCCTGCTCGACGGCGACCGGCAGCCGACCGGCGAGAGCGCGACCGTCGACCGGGATCAGGGGCTGCGGGAGACGACCGCCGAGGGCCTGGCCGGCCTGAAGCCGGTGCTCGACGGCGGGTTGCACACGGCGGGTACATCGTCGCAGATCTCCGACGGCGCGGCCGCGGTGCTGCTCGTCGATCAGCGCCTGGCCCGCGACCTCGGCCTGCGACCGCGGGCCAGGATCGTGACGCAGTGCCTGATCGGCGACGAGCCCTACTATCACCTCGACGGCCCGGTCGCGGCCACTGAGCGGGTGCTGCGGCGCAGCGGCATGTCGATCGAGGACATCGACATTTTCGAGGTCAACGAGGCGTTCGCGTCGGTCGTGCTTTCCTGGATGAGCATGCACGGGCCTGATCCAGACCGCGTCAACGTCAACGGCGGCGCGATAGCGCTCGGCCATCCCGTGGGCAGCACGGGATCCCGGCTGCTGACCACGGCGCTGCACGAACTAGAGCGCCGCGACGCCAGCACCGCATTGATCTCGATGTGCGCCGGCGGCGCGATGGCCACTGCGACCATCATCGAACGCATCTAACCCTGTTCCAGAGAGCATCGATGAAGACCGGCCGAACTAAGCGGACCGGCGGGTCTCAGTTGTCCTCGATCTTGATGCCGAGGGCGCCGGCCAGGATCGCGGCTAGGGCCACTGCGTCGGGGCTGGTGATGATCGCGCCGCGCATGCTGGTTACGCCGCTGATCCCGGTCAGCTCGCAGTGCGCGAACCTCGCGCCCGTCATCCGTGCGCCCGAGAACTGCGCGGCGGCAAGGGTGCAGCCCACGAATCGGGCTCCGCGCAGATCCGCGTCGGCGAAGTCGGCCTGCTCCATCCTGCAGTCGGTGAACACGACATCAGCGAGCTTGCTGACCCGGAACGAGGACAGGTCGATCCGGCAACCCGTGAAGGTGACATCACGCAGGTGGTTGTCGAGCAAGGACAGGCCGGTCATCCGGCACGACGAAATCGCGACGCGGGTGAATGCGCTGTCCAGCGCACGCAGGTTGGCCAGATCGCAGCGATCGAAAGTCACGTCCCGCACCAGCGCGCGCCGGAGCTTGACCTGGCTGAGATTGACATTCGCGTACCGGCACGCCTCGATCTCCGCTCCAGCTGCCTCACGGCCAGACAGGTCGAGGTCGCTGAAGGCCAGCAGCTCGTAGACGCCGCTGTCCTCTAGGTCGTGGACTGAAGGATCGGCAGCTGCCAGATCGACGGGAAGGTCGGGCGCCGACGGCTCGCGCAATACCGCTTTCCGGCCCTTACCTCGTCGTTCCGGTCGGCCAGCCACCGCGTCATGCTACCGGCCATTACGGCCGCCATCGTGCGGGTCGAGCTACGGATGCTGGCTGCTGACCGAGATGACCTCGCCAGTCAGGTACGAGGCGTAGTCGCTGGCCAGGAAGACCATGACGTTGGCTACCTCCCACGGTTCGGCGGACCGGCCGAACGCTTCCCTGGTGACAAGCCGGTCTAGAGCGTCCTCGCTCATGACCTTCGACAGGAACGGATGCATCGCCAGACTTGGTGACACAGCGTTGACCCTGATGCCGTGCTCGGCGACATCCATGGCCGCGGACCTGGTCAGCGCCATCACGCCGGCCTTCGCCGCGGCGTAGTGTGCCTGACCTGGCTGGGCGCGCCAGCCGAGCACTGAGGCGTTGTTAACGACGGCGCCACCGCTCCCCTGAGCGACCATCTGCCGCAGCGCCGCCCGCGTACAGCGGAAAGTCCCGTTCAGCGTCACGTCGAGCACCCGCGACCACTGCTCCTCGGTCATCTCGAGCAGCGACGCCGTGCCGCCAAGTCCCGCGTTGTTGATCATCACGTCGATCCGGCCAAACCGCTGCACGGCGCCGTCTATCAGCGCCTGCACCTGCTCTTGGCTCGTGACATCGCAGGGTACCGACCACACCCGGTCGGCGCCGTGAATGGCGGCAAGCTCGTCATGAGTCGCGGCGAGCCGGGCCGCGTGTGCATCGCTCA